>Ga0209581_1003177_pt1 | contig 14466 bp, 10 predicted proteins | sample Coa_R2_FD_187160 | JGI IMG/M metagenome (GOLD analysis project Ga0209581, IMG submission 187160) | Surface soil microbial communities from Centralia Pennsylvania, which are recovering from an underground coalmine fire - Coalmine... | ecosystem: Environmental > Terrestrial > Soil > Unclassified ...
ATCGCGCGGGCCAGACGGCCGCCACCCTGGAACGTCTCGGCGCGGCGACGGCGCGCGTGCTGCGCGACGGAAGCGCGACGACGCTCCCGGCGACCGAGCTCGTCCCCGGCGACGTGCTGCTGCTGGCGCCCGGAGACCGCGTTGCAGCCGACGCGCTTCTGCTCGAGGCGCAAAACCTGGAGGTTGACGAGGCGGCGCTGACCGGCGAGTCGCTGCCGGTTGCCAAGACGGCTAACGGCGGGGCCGAGGCTAACCGCATCGTGCTGGAGGGCAGCGATGTGACCGTCGGCACGGGCCGCGCCGTGGTGGTGGCCGTTGGGCATGGGACACGCATGGGAGCCACGGCGGCGGCCCTCGCCCTCGACGAGACCGCCCAGAGCCCGCTCGGCGCCCGCCTCAGTCGCATGCTCCAGCAAGTACTGCCCCTGGCCGGGATCGGCGGAGCTGTCGTCGTTGGAGCTGGCCTCCTGCGCGGCCGGCCTCTGCTTCCTCAACTGGCGATTGGGACGAGCATCGCCATCGCCGCCGTGCCCGAAGGGTTGCCACTGCTGGCCGGGGTTGGCCAGGCCGCCGTCGCCAGTCGCCTGGCCCAGCGGAAGGCCCTGGTTCGTCGCCTGACCGCCGTGGAGGCGCTCGGCCGCGTCGACGTGGCCTGCACCGACAAGACCGGGACACTGACCGAGGGACGCCTGGCGCTGACCGCCGTGGCCGGCCTCGACGCGGCCGAGGCCAACCCCGCGGCGTCCGGCGAGCTGCCGGATGAGTTGCGCGACATCTTGCGCGCCGCCGCGCTGGCCAGCCCGCATCCCGAGGCCGAAGACGCCGCCTCGCACCCCACCGACGTTGCCGTGGTGACGGCAGCCCAGCGGGCCGGACTGGGCCCGGACCTGCTCGTCGCGCGGACGGCGGAGTCCCCGTTCGACCCGTCGCGCGCCTTCCACGCGGCGGTTGCCGGTGGCCGGATCTGGGTCAAGGGCGCGACCGAGGCCGTCGCGCCGCGCTGCACGGCCGTGAGCCGTGGCGGGTCGGATCGGCCGCTAGACGAGGAGGGACGGCAGCACCTGCATGCCCGGGCCGACGAGCTCGCCGGGCGGGGGTTGCGCGTGCTCATGGTCGCCGTGGCCGCACTCGACGCACCGCCCGACGCCGAGGCATACGGCAACCAGGCGGTCGAGGATCCCAACGGCCTCGTGGCGCTCGGCTTCGTCGGCATCAGCGACCCGCTGCGGCCCGACGTGCCGGACGCCGTGCGTCGCTGCCACGAGGCCGGTATCCGCGTCATCATGTTGACGGGCGACCACCCGATCACGGCCCGCGCCATCGCCTGCCAGGCGGGCCTGCTCGACGGCGGAGACATCATCGCGGGGACGGACATCGCCGAACTGCACAACGGCGATCTCGACAAACGGCTCGAGAACGTGACGGTCGTGGCACGGGTGACGCCCCTCGACAAGCTGCGCATCGTGGAGAGCCTGCAACGTCGGGGCCACGTCGTGGCCATGACGGGCGACGGCGTCAACGATGCGCCGGCCCTGCGCCTGGCCGACGTCGGCGTAGCGATGGGGTACGGCGGGACCGAGGTGGCGCGGCACGCAGCCGACGTGGTGCTGGCCGATGACAACTTCGCGACCCTGGTCGAGGCGCTGGTCGAGGGGCGCAGCTTCTGGCGCAACATCCGGCGGGCACTGGGCTTGCTGCTGGGCGGCAACCTTGGTGAGTTGGGCCTGGTTGTCGGGGCGAGCGCCCTGGGCCTGGCCTCTCCGCTGGTCACGCGCCAGATCCTGGCCGTCAATCTGATCACCGATGCGCTTCCCGCGCTGGCCGTCGCTCTGCAGCGCCCTGCGCACCGCAACCTGGCGGCCCTGGCGCGCGAGGGCGAGGCAGCGCTCGGCGACCCCTTGCGCGACGACGTGCTGCGCCGCGGCGCCCTAACTGCCGGCCCAGCCCTCGCCGCGTACCTGGCCATGCTCGGCACCACTGGCCTGCCGCGGGCGCGTTCCGTCGCCTTTGCCAGCATTGTCACAACGCAATTAGCGCAGACCCTGGAGGCGGGTCGGGCCGAAGATGGCCTCACCGGCCCGGTGCTGGCAGCCGTGGCGGGCTCGGCAGGGGTGCTCGGCGCCACGCTGACCGTGCCGGCGCTGCGCAACCTGCTGCTGCTGGCCTCGCCGGGTCCGCTCGGCTGGGCGCTGATCGGCGGCAGCACACTTGCGACGCTGGTCCTCGGCCGGCTCCTGTCGTCGCAGCGTAGAGGCGCCGAGATGGATACCGCCAGGGCGCTCGCCTCACAGATCGCCGCACGAGCCGGCCGGCGGCAACGCCTGCGAGGGTATGCCTTGCCGCGGATCGCCGCGCCCGCTCGGTAGTCATACCGCCCATCGTGCCCGGGCGGGATGCGACGCGGCACCGGACCGACCGCCCAACCTGGCCATTCATCACATCCGGGACCGGCACTTCCTGGAGAGCCGGGGGAGTATCGCCTACTCCCGGCTCTCGCCCTCGGGAGGCTCTTGCCCGGCAAGCAGTTCGCGCAGCATCGCTTCGGCCCGTGCTGCGCGCTCTTCGGCGGCGAGGCGGGCCTCTTCTGCACGTTGGGCGCGTTCTTCGGCAGCAAGACGCGCCTGTTCTTCGCTCTGAGCGCGAATCTCGGCGACAAGGCGCGCCTGCATTGCTTCCTGTAACTGCTGATGCTCCTCTTCGGTCCAGGCGATCATCTCTCCCGTTTGTGGGTCGATCACGCGCAGCCAGGTGTGGGCAGCCCGGTAGGGTGTGGCGGGCATCGCCACCGGGCGGAGTTCTACCCCCAACAGCGGGCTCACAATGCCGCCACCGGCCTCAAGGGGAACCGGTTCCAGGCTGTTACCGCGCCGCCTATAGGCGGTAAACCAGGTCCGCACGCGCTGTTCGGGGTCGTAGATGTAATACTCCTGTACCCCCAGGCGGGCATAGAGCGCCCGTTTCACGTCGCGGTCTTCCCGATAAGTACTCGGCGAGGTGATCTCGAAGACGACGTCGGGAAACTTGCCCTCGACCCACGTTTGCAGGATATCCGGGTCGACGGTGTCGGTATCGAAGAGCACGTAGACATCGGGCGAGACGTTGTCGCTGGGCTGACCGGCCGTGTAGTAGATGAACTGGTTGCCACCGACCAGGACACGCCGGTGCCCGCGATGAACGAAATGGTAACGCAGCGCAATGATCAGATCGACCATCTGCATCATGTGCGTATAGGTCTCGGCCATCGGCTTCCCGTCGCTGCTCGGATATTCGACGTGTTCGTTTAGTGCTGCGCTGCGCGTCGCCATGGGTCAACGGCCTTTCAGGTTGCTACCTGCTCCGATGCCATCAGTGTATCACCTTACTTTTCCCAGGCCACGGCGCGCACCGGCGAACCGCTGGACCCAGGAACCGGCAGGGGCAAGGACAGGGCGGAGAGGCACACGCGCTTGCCCGCGATGCGCTCCAGATGCCCCAGGCCCTCCAGGATATTGGCTGCCTGATTGACGGCCGGGGTAGGCTGGCGTATACTCGGCGTGTCAATGCCGCTAGAGGAGCTTCGTCCGTGTCAGTGCAGCTGCCGCTCTTGTTTAGCCCGCTTACTGTCGGCCCCATCACCCTGCGCAACCGTATCCTGAGCGCCGCCCATCAGACCAGCCTGGTGGAAGACCACGTACCCATGCCGGCCATGGCCGCCTATCACGAGGCGCGTGCACGCGGGGGCGCCGCACTGGTCATCATCGAAGCCTGCGCAGTCCATCCCAGCGGCCTGCTCACCATCGACACCATCGACGGCTCGTCCGAGCGCGTGGTGCCGGGCTATGCGCGCATCGCCGAGGCGGTGCACCGGCACGGCGGCCGGGCCTTTGCCCAGCTCTTTCACGGCGGGCGCGAGGTCGTCTCCAGTTCCTATCGCAATCCCTCGTTCGCGCCCTCGGCCATCCCGAACGAGCGCTTTCACATCATGCCGCGGCCCATGCACCACGACGACATCGCCGAGGTGCTGGCCGGCTACGGGCGCGCCACGGAACTGGCGCGCCAGGCCGGCCTCGACGGCGTCGAGTTGTGCGCCTCGCACGGCTACCTGCCGGCGCAATTCTGGTCGCCGCAGACCAACCGGCGCGACGACGAGTATGGCGGGTCGTTCGAGAACCGCATGCGCTTCGCCATCGAGGCGCTGGCCGCCATGCGCGCGGCGGCCGGAGACGCCATCGTGGTGGGCATCCGCATCAGCGGCGACGAGCTGGTGCCGGGCGGGATGACGGCCGCGGATATGCCGGCGGTGGTCGACTACCTGGCGGCGCACGCGCGCCTTGACTACATCAACGTCATCGGCGGCTCGTCGGCCACCTACCGCGCCTCGACCTACATCGTGCCGCCCTCGCCGCTGCCGCTGGCGAACTTCACGCCGCTGTCGGCCGAGATCAAGCGGCGCGTCTCCATACCCGTCTTCGTGGGCTCGCGCATCATGGACGTGCACGACGCCGAGGCCGTGCTCGGCCGGGGCGAGGCCGATGCCGTGGCCATGACGCGCGCCCTGATCGTCGATCCGGACTTCCCGGCCAAGGCGGCCGCCGGCCGCTTCGACGAGATTCACTTGTGCCTTGGCTGCAACCAGGCCTGTATCGGCCACTATCACAAGGGCCTGCCGATCGGCTGCGTGCAGAACCCGGCCGCGGGGCACGAGTACGAGCTGGCGACGCTGGCCCCGGCCGCGCGCAGCAAGCGCGTGCTGGTGATCGGCGGCGGGCCGGGCGGCATGCACGCCGCCGTCGCCGCCGCCGAACGCGGCCATCGCGTCACGCTGCTGGAGCGCGGGCGCGAGCTGGGCGGGCAATTGCTGATCGCGGCGCGCGCCCCGGCCCGCCGCGATATGGCAGAGACGGCGCTGGACAACTACCGTCGCGACCTGGTGCGCCTGAAGGTGGAGGTACGTCTCGGCGTGATGGCCACGCCCGAGACGGTGCTCGAAGCCGGAGCGGATGCCGTGATCCTGGCCGTCGGATCGCAACCCTACGTGCCCGATAAGCCCGGCATCAAGTTCCGGCACGTGGTGACCGCGCCCGAGGTGCTGGCCGGCGCCCAGACCGGCCGACGCGTGGCCGTGATCGATTGGTCGGGCGACTGGCCGGGCCTGGACGTGGCCGAGTTACTATCCGCCGCGGGCAAAGAGGTGACGCTTGTCTCCAGCACGCTCTACCCCGGCGAGGCGCTGCACCAATACGTGCGCAACGTCTATCTCGAGACCATGTACCGCCAGGGCGTGGCCATGCTGCCGCACTACGAGCTGGTGGAGGTGCAGCGCGATGCCGTGACGCTGCGCAACCTGTTCAGCCACGAGCTCAAGGTGCTGGAGCAGATCGATACCGTCGTCCTGGCCCTGGGCCGCGTGGCCGATACCGAGCTCTTTGACTTGCTCAAAGGGCAGGTCACCGAGCTGTACCAGGTAGGAGACTGCCTGGCCGCGCGCACCATGGAGGAAGCTACCTACGAGGCCATGCGCGCGGCGCTGGCGCTGTAGCGCGGAGGGCCGGCAAGGATGCCGGCGGTCCCAGGAAACCTGGGAGGCCATGTGCGCGGCGCTGGCGCTGTAGCCCCGGTCCTCACCTGCCTGCTCAACCCCGCATGCTGCACCCCGTTGTCCGAACGGCCGTGCCGCCATGCCTATCCTGGGTTATTCATGGGCGTCTGATAGGGCGGGGCATCGTTCCTGGGACCGCCGGCATCCCTGCCGGCCCGCGTCTGCCGGCAGGGATGCCGGCGCTCCCGGGGGCAGCGCTGCGACGGCGTGGGGGCGTCGCCGAGGCCTTCGTCTGGGACCGACCACGCGGAGGTACAGCGCCGAAGTTATGGCAACAAGTAGAATAAGGCTATGCATATGACGCTCATGATCCCTGGGCTCGGGGATCGCATTCCGCTGGGGACACGCGATACAGACCATGGCCGGTGAACGCATTCTGGTGGTCGACGACGAAGCCAATATCATTAACCTGCTGCGCGCCTATCTGGAGCGCGAGGGCTTTATTGTTGAGACGGCGGATGATGGCCGCAACGCGCTGCAGCAAGCCCGCGCCTTTCGGCCCCACCTGGTGGTGCTTGATCTGATGCTGCCCGGACTCGACGGGCTGGAGGTCTGCCGCCGCCTGCGCCAGGAATCGGACGTGTATATCATCATGCTCACCGCCAAGAGCGACGAAGCCGACCGTATCGTGGGCCTCGAACTCGGCGCCGACGACTATCTCACCAAGCCGTTCAGCCCGCGCGAGTTGGTCGCGCGCGCCAAGGCCGTGCTGCGCCGCGGGCGCGACCTGGGTGACGACGAGAGCAATGTCATCGTGGCCAGCCCGCTCAGCATCGATCTGGACCGCCGCCTGGTCACCAAGCGCGGCGTGCCGGTCGACACTACGGCCCTGGAGTTCGACCTGCTGCGCGTGCTGGCCTCACGGCCGGGCATCGTGTTCAGCCGGGCCCAACTGCTGCAACGCGTCTGGGACTACGATTTCCTGGGCGATGAGCGCGTGGTCGACGTGCATATCGGGCTGCTGCGCAAGAAGATCGAGGATAATCCATCCGAACCCGCGCTGATCAGAACGGTGCGCGGCGTCGGCTACAAGTTCGACAGGACGGACTGATTGCATGTTTCCCCATCCCATGCTGGCCCTGCGCAGGCTGTGGCGCGCTTTGTGGCGCAAGCTCTACTGGCGCCTCTTCGCCGCCTACATCGTCATCCTCATCGCCACCGTCTCGGTGCAAACCATCGCCGCCGACCTGTTCGCGGTACACTCCCTGTCCGATTATGTCAAGTATCACACGGGACGGATCGACGCCGGCGGCCTGGCCAGCCAGGCCTTTCTCGCCTTTACCATCTCGCTCTTCCTGGCTACCTGTGCCTCCGTGATCGCCTCGGCGGCGGCTAGCCTCTTCGTGGCCCGCCGCATCGTGGGACCGCTCCAGCGCATCGTGGAGACCTCGCGGCGCATCGCCGAAGGGCGCTACCAGGAGCGCGTACCCGTCAGCGATGACTACGAGATCAGCGACCTGGCCATCTCCTTCAATAGCATGGCAGCGACCCTGGAGCGCACGGAGCAGCAACGGCGTGAGCTCATCGGCAACGTAGCCCACGAGCTGCGCACGCCGCTGTCGACCATCAAGGGGTACATGGAAGGGCTCATCGACGGCATTGTGCCGGCCGATGTCCGCACCTTTGCCCTGATCCACGAAGAAGCGGACCGCCTCTCGCGCCTGGTGCAGGACCTGCAGGAACTGTCGCGCCTGGAAGAGGTCGGCGTCAGCCTGTACATCCGCCCCACGCTCATCTCCAGCATCATCGCCGGCGTGCTGCAGAAGATGCGCCCGCAGTTCGAGGCGAAGAACGTGGACCTGAGCGCGCTGATCCCCGACGATCTGCCCCTGGCGCTGGCCGACCAGGATCGCATCCAGGAGGTTTTGCTCAATCTGTTGGACAACGCGCTGCACTACACGCCGTCCGGCGGCGCCGTGTGCATCGAGGCGGCCCAGGCCGACGGGCAGGTCCAGATCGCCGTTGCCGACAACGGCGTCGGCATCGCCCCGGAGCATCTGCCCCACATCTTCACGCGCTTCTATCGCGTCGACAAGTCCCGCTCGCGCGCAGCCGGCGGCGCGGGCATCGGCCTGACCATTGCGCGGCGCCTGACCGAGGCGCACGAGGGCACTATCTCCGTGGAGAGCGCGCCCGGACGCGGCAGCCGCTTCACCGTCACCCTCCCGGCGGTGCCGGCCGTCTCCTATATCGCGGCCGGCACGCGCTGAACGGGTCGCCACCTCGCTGCCGTGGGGTGGCGGTGGATTGGGGCCGGATGACGATGGGCGTCAGGACAGCGACGGCGATGGCGCGGTGGTGCCGGGCGCCGCCCCGACAGTCGCGGCGGGGCGTCCCGACGGCGCGCCCTGGCGGCGCTGGGGCGCCGTACCCGGCGCCAGAATCATGGTCAGGGTCCTACCCTCGGCCAGGACGTCGCGTTCGATGTGGCCGACATCGGCCAGCGTCGCCGCCATGTCCGCGAGCACCTTGCGCGCCACGTCGGGATGAGCCTGCTCGCGGCCGCGCATGCGCACCGTCAACTGCACCCGGTTGCCCTCGCTCAGCCATCCGCGGATGTGGCGCCGGTAGGTTTCGAGGTCGTGGTCGTCGGTCTTGGGGCGCAGACGCACCTCCTTGAGCGCGATGACTTTCTGCGCCTTGCGGCTCTCGCGATCTTTGCGTTCCTGCTCGTATTTGTGGCGTCCATAATCCATCAAGCGGCACACGGGAGGATCGGCACCCGGTTGCACCTCTACGAGATCCAGATCTGCCTCCTCGGCGCGCCGCAAAGCTTCTTGCGTGGGCATGATGCCCAACTGTGATCCATCTTCGCCGATCAAGCGAACTTCGCGCACCCGGATAGCCGAGTTGATGCGCGGACCCCGAGCCGGCGGGGCACCACGATTACTCACGCGCACCTCCTGCACGTCTGACAAGCGCCGCGTGAGCGTGGCGCGGGGTCGCGGAAACAATGCATAATGTGGGTCACACTCCTCATGGAAATCGGCCGCTACATCCGGGCGTATTCGGGGGATGCTCGGCGCCAGGTCTGAAGTGGCGCGGCCCATCCCGTATACTCCCGCCACCTCATTGTACCGCCGCCGATAGTGTTCTGCTGAGGATGCGGCGGGCAAAGTCCGAGCAAATGGATATATAGTAATACCGGGCAGTCGATGAGAAGATAGCGGGAAGAGGAGTAGCATGCGCGCTGTGGTGGTCAAACAACCGGGCCGGCCCGAAGACATGAGCATCGGAGAGATCCCCGATCCGCGTCCCGGACCGGGCGAGCTGTTAGTGCGGGTCCGCGCCACGGCCTTGAATCGGCTCGACCTGTTACAGCGCCAGGGACGCTACCCGGTGCCGCCCGGCGCGCCCGAGACGCTCGGCGTGGAGATGGCCGGCGACGTGGAGGGCTGGGGCGCGGGCGTGAGCGGATGGCAGCAAGGCGAGCGCGTCTGTGCCCTCATCCTGGGCGGCGGCTACGCCGAGCTGGTCGCCGTCCCGGCGGCCATGGCCATGCGCATCCCCGCCAACCTGTCGTACGAAGAGGCGGCCGGGATTCCGGAAGCCTATCTGACCGCCTACCTCAACCTCTTCCTCATCGGCGGGCTGCAGGCCGGTGGGTATGCGCTCTTTCACGCCGGGGCCAGCGGCGTCGGCACGGCGGCGATCCAGCTCATTCGCGAGGCGGGGGCGCACGCCATCGTCACCGTCGGCTCGGCGGAGAAAGCGGCACGCTGCCGCGAATTGGGAGCCATCGCCGCCTTGAACTATCGCCAGGGGCCGTTCGAGCCGGGCGTGATGGCGGCCACGGGCGGGCGCGGCGTCGACCTCATCATCGACACCGTCGGCGCGCCGTACTGGGAGCAAAACCTGAACTGCCTGGTCACAGCCGGGCGCCTGATCATCCTGGCCATGCAGGGTGGCGGCACGCTGGAGCAGGTCAACCTCGGCGTCATCCAGCGCAAGCGAATCCGCGTCATCGGCAGCGTGCTGCGCCCGCTGCCGCTAGAGGAGAAGATTGATCTGACCGCGCGCTTTGCGGAGTTCGCCATGGACCGCTTTGCCGATGGCCGCCTCATCTCGGTCGTCGACCGCGTCTACCCCTGGGACGAGGCGCCGGAGGCCCACCGCTATATGGAGTCCAACGCCAACATCGGCAAGATCGTTTTGCGCGTCTCCTGACCCATTCGGGCCATCGGCTCTACCTCGTTTCGGTACCGGCATAGGTACCTTGGGGGATAGCGCCCGCCCGCCTACCCGTGCTACTATCATCCTGTCCCGGCAGGCCGGCCGTCATCAGCCCATTTGGACGGCCGGCCTGCACAGCTCCGGTAAGAGAGGGTACATCATGACAGCGAAAACCTGGCGGATCACGCTGGCGGGCGCACTTCTCCTGGGCGCCCTCGCCGCTAATACAAACGGTCCGGGCAAGGCTGCCCATGCCGCGGCGGGGCCGGCCGGGACGTGGCCGGCCGTGCTGCCGGCCCACCTGCTGCTCGGCCTGGCCAACTCCCCCGGCGACCAGGCCTGGATGACCGGCAGCGGCGTCCCCTGGGACGCCCGCTACCAGTACCTCTCCGGCGGCGTCAACACCGGTACCGGCTGGGCCACCTGGAACAGCCCCCCCGGCGCGTTTGCCCTCTGGTACATGCAGAACAGCGGCGCCCACCGCTACCTGCCCGTCTTCTCCTACTACCAACTGCTCCAGTCCGGCCCCGCCAGCGGCGCCAGCGAGGCCGACAAGGACTACAGCAACCTCAACAACCCCGCCACCATGGCCGCCTACTTCGCCGACTTCAAACTGCTGCTCGACCAGGCCCGCGCCTACGGACAACCCGTGATCATCCAGGTCGAGCCGGACCTCTGGGGCTACCTGGAGCAGAAGGCGGGCTCCTGCGGCCTGGCCTCCTGCGTCTCGGCCTCCGTGGCCTCCAGCGGCTACGCGGACGTGGCGGCCTACCCCAACACCGCCCAGGGCTTCGCCGAGGCCCTGCTGCACCTGCGCGACCTGTACGCCCCCACCGCCTTGCTGGCCCTCCACGCCTCCTGCTGGGGGGCCAATGCCGACGTCTGCAACTACCCCGTCTCGCTCGCCGACACCGCCGCCCACGCCGCCCAGGTCGCGAGCTTCCTCAACAGCGCGGGCCTCGCCGGCAACGCCCCCGGCGTCAGTTCGTGGGACCTGCTCTTCACCGACACCTCCGACCGCGACGCCGCCTACTACCAGGACGTCTACGGCAACCCGCACACCTGGTGGGACCCCACCAACGCGGCGCTGCCCGACTTCGCCAACTTCCGCACCTACCTGGCCGGGCTCAACGCGGGCACCGGCCGGCGGATCGTGCTGTGGCAGACGCCGCTGGGCAACCAGTACTTCGAGACGGAGGACAACACCGACGGGCACTACCAGGACAACCGGGCGCAGTACTTCCTGGGGGACGGGCCGGGCTACGCGCACCTGACGGACTTCGCCAACGCGGGGATGGCGGGGCTGCTGTTCGGGGCGGGGGCGGCGGGCCCGACGACCTACACCGACGCCAAGGGGGACGGGATCACCAACCCGGCGCCGGTGGTCTCCTTCCAGTGCAACCAGTGCAACACGCACGTCGCGCAGTACAGCGACGACGACGGCGGCTACATCCGCCTCTTCGGCGGCCAGTACCTGCAGGCCGGCGGAGTGCCGGTCCCTTTGGCCGGATCGGGCGGGCCAACCAGCACGCCCACGGCCGGCGGACCGACAAGCACGTCCGCGCCGCCCACCAATACCCCGGCGCCGGCCACGAGCACGCCTGTCCCGCTCAGCGTCTCCATCACCAGTGTGAGCGTGGGGTCGGCTAGCGTCGCACCGGGTAGCACGGAGGCGCTCAACACCACGGTCAGCGCCACGGGCGCGCTCTCCGGCGCCATCGTGGACTTCGAAGTCTACGACAGCGGCAACAACAAAGTCTACCAGACCTACCAGAGCGCGAGCTTCTCCGCCAACACGCCGCAAACGTTCAGCGCAAGCTGGGCAGTGCCGGCGGGCCAGGCGACGGGCAGCTACCGGCTGAAGATCGGCATCTTTGGCGCCGGTTGGGCGCCGTTGTACGCCTGGGACGACACCGGAGCCACCTTCAATGTGAGCGCAGCCACGGCAACCAATACGCCGGTGCCGCCCACGAATACGCCGGTCCCACCGACTAATACGCCGGAACCGCCGACGAGTACGGCCGTGCCACCTTCCAGCACGCCGACCAAGGCGCCGACCAACACACCCGTGCCACCCACCAAAACCCCATCCGGGCTGACGGTGTCGATCGTCAGGGTAGCGTCGGGACCATCCAGCGTTGCGCGCGGCGGCACGGAGGCGCTGACGACGACCATCAGCACCAACGCCCCGCTCTCCGGTGCCATCGTCAACTTCGAGATCGACAACAGCGCCAACGCCAGGGTGTACCACACGGCCCAGCGCTCCGTGACGTTTGTCGCCGGCACACCGCGCACCTTCACGGCCGTCTGGAACGTGCCGGCCAACCAGTCGGCGGGCGCCTATCGCCTGAAGATCGGCGTGTACGGCGCGGGCTGGACTCCGCTGTATGCCTGGGCCGCGGCACCGAACACCTTCAACGTGACCGGTGGCGCCGCGCTCGCCGGGCGCCCGCATACCCATCTCAGCAAGCATCAGCGCAAGACCGCCGCGCGGCAGTATGCGCGGCGCACCGCCGAGTCCAGCGCGCCGGTGCGATCGTGGCCGCGCTAGCGCGGGACACCGGCCGGGCCAGCTAAGAGCGCTTCTCGCCGCGTCGGGGCGGGTGAGGTCAGATCGCCATCCGGCCGCACCCGTCCTTTCAGCCGAGGTAAGATAGGGGGCCACGCCGGCATCTACGTGGACCTGTGGCCTCTCCTGGAAACACGCAAGGGCCGCCGCGCACGCGCGGTCCAGTGTGATACCCTGAGAGTACAGTTAGCTCATTACCAGTCCCTATCATGCCTCCGCACCCTTCTGAAACAGGGGAGGGTACCATGATCGCACAAGGCGAAGTAGCCTTGTTCATTGATTTTGAGAACATCCGGTACTCGATGCTCAACAATTATGGGCAAGAGCCGGACCCGCACAAACTCATCGCCAAGGCACGCAAGTACGGCACGGTGCCCGTTGCGTTTGCCTATGCCGACTTCAGCAAACACCCCGACCAGTACAAGCGGCGCTTCGAGGCCGCCGGCATCTCCCGCATCGACGTCCCGTTGCGGGTCTTACCGGGCGGCAAAGAGAAGAGTTCCGCGGATCTTATCATGCTGCTGGACATCGTCGACACGGTGCTTGACCGCCCGCAGATCGCCACCTTCGTCCTGATGACCGGAGACGGTGATTTCGTGCGCATCAGCGCACGGCTCAAGAACCGCTTCGGCAAGAACGTCGTGATCTCGGGTATCCCGGGGACCATCAGCAGCGATCTGGTCGACAGCGCGACGCTGGCCGACCCACTGGAGATCGAGGAACGTCGTTTGGGTGACGTCGAAGCCAGGTACATCCGATTACTGGGTTGGATCGACGAGCATTGGGAGACGACCACATTCATGAACATTGCCCGCTATATTGCCGGAGAGAAGCGTCCGCTCGGGCCGGTGGGTCTGGAAGACGCCAAGGCGGTGCTGAACTCGCTGGTGCGCACCGACATCCTGCGGCAAGAGATTGTAGATCTGTCCGACGGCACGAGCACGCGCGCCGTGCGGCTCAATCGCGACCATACATTCGTGCAGAAAGTACTGGCTGAGTGGCAGATCCAGGCGGCAGCCCGCGCCGTCAACTCGACCAAGATGACCGTGTCAAACCAGGATGACGGGGTAGTCGGCCTAGAATCTTAACCATTGGGTGAGGGTGCGGTGGCGTGGGGGACCGCCGGCCTTGCCGGCCATCACAGGCGACAGATAAACTCGACTTCATTGCCTTCGGGATCGTCGACGTACATCGTGCGCGACGGCACGACCGGATGTTTGCCCTCGCGTAGGCTATAGCCGAGGCCGCTCAGGCGGGCCCGTTCGGCGTCGAAATCCTCCGGCGCCAGCTCGAGGGCCAGGTGATGCAACGGGCGCGGCCCGCTGAAGGCCGGCGTATCGGGGCTGAGCGGCACCACGACCAGCATTTGCGGGATGCCGGCTTGCCCCGGCGCCACGCGGAAGAAGACCGGCTTCACCTCCGGGCCCGCGGGCAGCCGTTGCAATCCCAGAACCCCTTCATAGAAAGCCAGCATGCGGTCCATATCATGTGCGGCCAGCACAATCTCGGCCACGCCACGGATTGCCGTCATCACACCCCTCCCCCTACTTGAAGTAGCCGGCCGGTTTGCTGTAGAATGTGGTCACGTAGATTGTAGCACTGTCAGGCGGGTGTAACTCAGTTGGCAGAGTGCCTGCTTCCCAAGCAGGATGTCGAGGGTTCGAGCCCCTTCACCCGCTCCCAATTCCTTCGGAGACCGAGGCAATTTGGCCTCGGTTTCTTCGTTGTAGGACCCGATATTCCGCATATTCTTCGGAATGATCGGCGCCTGGGCCAAATGGGGTGACCCAGATGTCACATGAATGTCACGGACGAGAGGATAGCGCTCACGACATCCCGGACTACCCGTGGCTCGAACGGTCGTCCCTGTGGACGCGAATTGACTCTCACTTGGCGCATGCGATGTCACAGCGGGGGTCGGCCGCCAGATAGGAGACGTGATCGATGCCCAAGATGTCCAATCGGAGCTATCGCCGCCCCCTCGCCGAGATAGACGCCATAATTGCCTTCCGGCATGTCCGCCCATTCCCGGAGTGGGCCAGGTTTCACCCACGCCATAAAGACGTGCTCCTGTGCCCCGACTGCCTGGAGGATCGGCGCCATGGTCGATCCGACCTTCGATGACCGCGTCATTGAAGAGGGCCTG
>Ga0209581_1003181_pt1 | contig 14455 bp, 12 predicted proteins | sample Coa_R2_FD_187160 | JGI IMG/M metagenome (GOLD analysis project Ga0209581, IMG submission 187160) | Surface soil microbial communities from Centralia Pennsylvania, which are recovering from an underground coalmine fire - Coalmine... | ecosystem: Environmental > Terrestrial > Soil > Unclassified ...
GGGCGGGGCAGTTTTTGGGGATGCCTGAACCCGGGAAAATTCAAATCGAAAAAACCGAGTTTGCCTGCAGTCTCATGATTCCGCGGGGGTTATACCGCTGGAGAAAGATTTAGCCGGACAGTAGTGGGATCGGCACGAGTCCGGCTACGATCACGCAGATCGTCATGATCTTGGGCCGGACTCTCTTGACCGCCCCATCGTAAATGGAGTCAGCCAGATCGTTGCGGTTATTCAGAATGCCGCGCTCTCTGAAGTCCTCGAACGCCTGATCCAGATACAGCAGCATCACCACACCGGTTTCCGCGTCCAGTCCGGCGAGTGCGATGATCCCAACCCACACCGCCACACTCATGTTGTAGCCGAGCAGGTAAATGAGCCAGATTGCGCCAACCAGCGAGAATGGCACGGCAAGGAACACGATCGCCGTTTTGATCAGGGACTTCGTGTTCAGAAAAATGATCACGAAAATGATCATGATCGTCAGCGGAATGACGTACATCAGCCGTTGCTTGGCGCGTTGCATGTACTCGTACTGGCCGCTCCAGGTGATGGTGTAGCCTGACGGCATCTTGATCTTTTGCGCGAGGATCTTCTGGGCATTTTGGACGTATGTGCCTACGTCGATTCCGTGCAAGTCGACATAGATCCATGCATTCGGCCGCGCGTCTTCGCTCTTGATAGAAGGCGGCCCTACCACGTATCGTGCAGAAGCGAGTTGCCCCAGAGGAATCTGCTGCCCGGTCGCGGTGGGCACGAGGACGGATTCCAGCTCCGGAATGTCGTCGCGGAAGTCGCGGCTGTAGCGCAGGTTCACTGGATATCGTTCCAGTCCTTCGACGGTGGTGGTAATGTCCATGCCTCCGATGGCCGTCTGGATCACGTCCTGTACATCGCCGACAGTCAGGCCGTAGCGGGCAATGGCGTCGCGATCGATGCTGAAATCCAGGTAGTTGCCGCCCATAACGCGCTCCGCATAAACACTGAGCGTGCCGGGCACATCCCGCATGACCGCCTCAACCTGTTGCCCAAGACTCTGCAGAGTCTTCAGGTCGGGGCCGGCGAGCTTGATGCCGACCGGCGTCTTGATCCCCGTGGAGAGCATGTCGATGCGCGTCTTGATGGGCATTGTCCAGGCATTAGTCACACCCGGAATCTGGATGGCCGCATTCATCTGGTCGGTCAGCTTGTCGACGGTCATGCCGTTGGGCCACTGGCTCTCCGGCTTGAGCACGATCGTGGTTTCGATCATGGAAAGCGGCGCCGGATCGGTTGCCGTCTCGGCCCGGCCGGCTTTGCCGAAGACGTGCTCGACCTCGGGAAAGGTCTGGATGATCTTGTCGGTTTGCTGAAGAATCTCGCGGGCCTTCGTGATCGACACTCCCGGCAGTGTCGTCGGCATGTAAAGAAGGTCGCCTTCCCACAACGGCGGCATGAACTCCGAACCCAGGCGCTCAAAAGGAATCGCCGTGACAGCCACGGCCAGCACTGCAACCGCCAAAAGCAGATACTTGAAGTGGAGAGCGAACTCCAGGACCGGGTGGTACAGCCGAATCAGCAAGCGATTGATCGGATTACGATGTTCAGGCAGAATCCTGCCGCGAATGAAGTAACCCATCAGCACGGGCACGAGGGTGATAGACAACAGGGCCGCCGCGCCCATGGCATAAGTCTTGGTGAACGCCAGCGGTTTGAAGAGACGTCCCTCCTGCGCTTCCAGAGTGAACACGGGCACGAAAGAAACGGTGATGACAAGAATTGAATAGAACAGCGCCGGTCCGACTTCCGTAGCTGCATCCGAGATGATCTCCCAGTGTGGTTTCTTGCCGCCATCCCTCTCGATGTGCTTGTGCGCATTCTCGATCATGATGATGGCGGCGTCCACCATGGCGCCAATCGCGATTGCGATCCCGCCCAGGGACATGATGTTGGCGTTGATACCCTGCTGGTGCATCACGATAAAGGAAATCAGAATGGCCACCGGCAAAGTGATGATCGCCACCAGCGCGCTGCGAAAATGCAGTAAAAAGATGATGCACACGATGGCGACGACGATACTCTCTTCCAGCAGCTTGCCGCGCAAGGTTTCGACGGCGCGCTCGATCAGTTCCGAGCGGTCATACGCAATCTGAACCTGCACGCCCGCCGGCAGGCCCTTTTTCAATTCCGCAAGTTTCGCCTTCACATCCTGGATCACCTGCCGCACGTTGGCGCCGGAACGGACAACTATGATGCCGCCCACAGTCTCTCCTTGGCCATCCAGTTCGGCCAGGCCGCGGCGAAGCTCCGGGCCGTATTGCACGGTGGCAATATCTTTCAGCAGAATTGGAGTGCCGCCGCGATCCACCCCCACCGCTACCTTGTCGAGATCCTGTAGCGATTTGATGTATCCGAGGCCGCGGATCATGAACTCCTTTTCCGAGACCTCCAGCAGCCGGCCGCCGACATCGTTGTTGCTTCGCTGGATGGCCACCCGGACCTTGGAAATCGGGATATCGTAAGCGCGCAGTTTGTTGGGATCCACAGTGACCTGATACTGCTTGACGAAGCCTCCGATAGAGGCGACCTCAGCGACGCCCGGCACATCAGTCAGTCCGTACTTGAGGTACCTGTCTTGAATCGAGCGCAACTGGCTCAGGTCGTGGCGGTCGCTCTTGAGCGCGTACATGAATGCCCAGCCCACCCCGGTGGCATCGGGTCCGAGTGTCGGTGTCACTCCCTTCGGCAGCCGTCCCGATACGTAATTCAAGTATTCCAGGACGCGGCTGCGTGCCCAATACATGTCGGTGCCGTCTTCGAAGATGATGTACACGAAGGAGAACCCGAAGAACGAATAGCCGCGGACCACCTTCGCATTCGGCACCGCCAGCATCTGAGTGGTGAGAGGGTAGGTAACCTGGTCTTCCACAATCTGGGGGGCCTGGCCGGGGTATTCGGTATAGATGATGACCTGAACGTCGGAGAGGTCCGGAATGGCATCCAGCGGCGTTCGCAACAGCGAATCGAGGCCCGCTGCGATCAGAAACAACGTACTCAGCAGTACCAGAAACTTATTGTGAATCGACCACTGGATGATTTTTCCGAACATCGGACTTTCCTAATGTTTGTGCTCCGTCGTCTGCGACGCAGCCGGCATGTTCATTGGCTGAGCCGTGGACTGCATTCGCTCGGTCAACATCTTCTGGATGGCTTCCTTGAGGTTGCTCTCTGAGTCGATGAGGAACTGCGACGAGGTAACGACGGTTTCGCCGGCACGAACGCCCTTGCGGATTTCGCGGTAGCCGTCTCCCAGCGCTCCGAGCTCCACTTCTCTCGGCTCAAACAGGCCCTTCGCCTTTTCCACGATCACCACGCTGCGCTCGCCGCTGTGGAGCACGGCTTCCTCCGGTATCTTGACGGCGGCTGCCACTACCGGTACCCGCACCTCGACGTTCGCGTACATCTGCGGGCGAAGTTTCAGGTCCCCATTCGGAATCTGCACGAACGCGTTCAAGGTCCGGGTCTGCGGATTGACCGTGGGATCAAGGTAGATCACCTTACCCGACCAGTGGCGGTTTGGAAACGCATCGACCGTGATATCGGCGATCCGGCCCGGCTGCATGTACCGGACTTGGTCCTCATAAACCTGTACCGACACCCAGATGGTGGAAAGATCGGCGACCTTGTATACGTTCATCCCGGCCGCGAGCTTCATCCCCTCAAGAGAGTCGCTCATTTTGGCGACGACGATACCGGTGACCGGCGACACTATCTGCAGCGTTCGCGCGATCTTTCCACTGCGCTCGAACTCGTCGATCTGCGAGTCGGAGATATCCCAGTAGCGCAACCGCTCGCGTGTGGCGTTGAGCAACGAACGCGCGCGCGACCGCGTCCGGGTCGGCGCGCCCGGCAAGCTTCCGCACGTATTCGAGGGCGGACAGGTACTCCTGCTCGGTGGTCACGAGTTGCGGACTGTAGATCTCAAAAAGCACCTGGCCTTTGGTGACCGGCTCACCGATATAGTTCACAGCGGCTTTTTCGATCCAGCCTTCGAATTTGGTGTTGATGAACGCCAGGTCCTTATCGTTGTAATTCAGCAGACCTACCGTGCGAATATCCACCGGAATCGATCCCGTTTCCGCCTTGGCCGTCCTTACGGCAAAGTTCTGCAGGAAGTTCGGGTCCACGCGAATCCCGGTCTCCTGGGGTTGCTCATCCTCGTAAACGGGAATCAGATCCATCCCCATGGGCGACTTGCCCGGCTTGTCGGAGATGTAGTTCGGGTTCATCGGAGCGCGCCAGTACTTGATCTTGCGTTGTTTCGGTGCGTTTGCCGGCGCGGTCGACGCCGTGCTGGGCGACTGTGGGGTGCTGGCCTGAAGGCGGCGGGTGAAAGCATCAGCCCAGGACCAGTGCCCGGGATTCCAGACGAGCGCCACGGGGACAGCGGCGCCGATCAAGACTAGGGCGAGCGCCCCGGCAAATGTCTTCGCTTGAGATTTCACGGCCTCACCTCCGGAAACGGCGCCCCGATGGCCCGTTCCATACCCGCGAGCGACTTCATGTAGTCGGTAATGAGCTGCGCCAGCCCCAGCCGCACGTCCAAGAGCACCCGTTCGCTGTCCAGCAAATCGAGCACTCCGAGGCTGCCCGTTGAGTATGCAGCTTCAGCAGATGCCAGCGATTGTTGCGCTTGCGGAATCAGGGTGGTGTTGAATAGCGCCATCTGCTCCCGCAGGGTGTCGATCCGGAACCCAACATCGCGGATGGAAGACTCCACAGCGTTCACCGTGTCCTGGTAGCCCCGTGTGCAGGCGATCTTCGCCTCGGTGGCTTCCGCAACCTCGGCGTCGTACTTGCCGCGATGGATCGGCAGGTTGATGCCGAGATTGAAACTGACAACATTCATTCCGTTTGAATCGATAGGCATCGCGCCTGGAGCGACTTCGCGGCCGACAACATTCACAAAGGAACCACCCAGACTGAAACTGGGCCAACGGTCCTTTCGAGCCAGGTCAATTCGCTTGTCGTCTCGCTCGATTTCGAGCAGCGAAGCCAGAATCTCAGGACGATTCCGCCGCCCTTCCTGGTAAAGCTGTTTGAGGTCGATCTTCGCCGCCGGCACGGGCGGCAATTTGATTCTTGGTATCGGGGTTTCTGCCGGGCGGTTCATCAGCGCATTGAGGGACGCCTCCGCATCCACGCGGCGCGCCCTGAGCTCTTCAAGTTTGTTTTGGGTTCGTGTGATCTCTGCTTGCAGCTTCACCACCGCCTGCTGCAGGCCGGAACCCTGCTGGTACCGGGCTTCGGCAAGCTTCTCGTAGTGGTCGAGGAGCAGGCGCTCTTCATCGTTGATGTCCATTGCCAGATCGACGAAGGCAAGACTGTAGTAGGCGGTCTTGACCAGCATGACAACCTGATCCTTCGCCGCTTCGTACTGCTGTCGATACCGGGCCGCATCCTTGGCAGCGACCTGCTCGCGCACCCGGTGAGCCATAGTGTCGTGTTCCTGATCCGCGCAACCGTCATGACCAAACGATATCCCGACCCGGCTTCTGTACGATTGAACGTTTCCGCTGAAGTTCTTGAATAAAACAGCTACAGTGGAAGGACACGAGGGGAGCGGCTTGGATTGTTGGCCAAGACATTGAAAGATAAGGCGTACCGATGGCTCAGTGAGGCGCGCTGGTACCTGTGGGAGGGTGGGTTCCTGCTCATTGCCCGCGCCGAGGGCGTCGTGCCGGCTCACGCGCACCACGCCATCCAGATCGTTGTCGCGCTCGATGGCATGGTCGCCATCTGCGGCGAGGACAACCGTTGGCGCCGGGGGCCCGGAATCATCGTGCAACCCGACGTGGTTCACTCCTTCGATTGCAGCGGGGCGATGGGCGCCATGTTGTTCGTCGACCCCGAATCCAACGAAGGATTGTGGCTGCATCGTGCGCTCGAACAGGAAATCGCGGTGGTGCCGGACGCCCGGCTCGCCTCATCAGTCTCGAAATTGCGCACTTTCGTCGAGCAGCCGATCGAGAGCATGGAAATCGGGGAGTTGATCCGTCATTGCGTGCATGCGCTAAGCCCCGGCGCCCCGCCGGCGCGCCGCCTGGACGAGCGGATCACCAAGGTCCTCTCTGCCATTCGTGCTCGCGATGACTTGAGAATGTCATTAGACGACGCGGCGAATTTGGCCTACCTGTCCCCCAGCCGCTTCGCGCACCTGTTTAAAGACCAGGTCGGTCTCCCCTATAGCCGGTACATGCTGTGGCGCAAGTTGACACGAGCGATGGTTGCCATTGCCTTGGAGCGAACGATTGCGGCCGCCGCACAGGCCGCAGACTTTGCCGATGCCGCGCATTTGACGCGAACCTTCTATCAAATGGTGGGCATGGCTCCCTCCGTGTTGATGCGGGGCAAGTTCGCGGAAATCCGCTCCCCGTTCATCGGGTCCGGCGATAATGCCTCCGCGACGGGACTCGGCGCGTCGATCAGATAGCCGATTCGTTCATCGAAAATAGCCGCTTCATCCAATCCCGATCGGCGGTTCCGATGCGACACTCCAGTTGTGGCGCAAGCCAACGCAAACCCAACTCAGAGTGAAAAGGAGATTCCAATGTCGACGAAATCGAAACCGTGTAAGTGCGCATCCTGCGCGGGCTCAACCTGCAAGTGTGGCTGCCAGAAGGCGAAAACCGCCGGCCAGACCAAAGGTTGCACCTGCTGCGGGGATCAATGCAACTGCTCTCCCACTTGCGGCTGCAAGATCAGTTAGGTGCAGTTATCGGCGCTGCGCATCTTGCCAGTGACCCATTGCTTCTGCGCTTCCAGCTGATCGCCCAGGCGGGCCTCCAGGCCTTGCAGTTGGCCGGTCATCCACTCACTCATCCATTGCTTGTCCTGCTCGTCGAGGGCCATCAGCCTCAGTTTACTCCTTCGCGCCATCCCGGGCTTGACGGTGCTATGAGATAATTGCGGCCATGCACGCGAGGGGTCAGGTGAGATGGTATGGGCTCGCGGCGTGTATGCTTTCCGCCGCCTGCGTCAACGCGCAGCCTCCCGCAGGACCAGGCCAGTCCGAAACCGTCCGGCGCGGCCAGCAACTGATGCGCCAGGGGCAGACAGAACAGGCTCTGGCGCTCTTCCGCCAGGAACTCGCGGCTACGCCGAACTCCGTGCCGGCGAACACCGCGGCCGGGATTGCGCTGGATCTCCTGGGCCGCGGCGCCGAGGCGCGCACCTATTTCGCCAAGGCCATCGAGGCCGCCGCCACCCCGCAGGCCCGCGCCAACGCGCAGCGGGCCATGGCCATGTCGTACGCCTTCGAGGGCGATTGCCGCAACACCGTGCGATACGAGCAGCAGGTGTTCGATTATTACGTCGCCACGAAGAATTACTACCAGCAGGGCGAGATGGCCGACGAGGCGGCGCGCGTCTGTATCGATTCGGGCGACCTGGATACGGCCTACCAGTGGTACCAGAAGGGTCACCAGGCCGGATTGCAGGAGCCGGATATCCAGCCGGACCGCAAGGATCTGTGGGATTTCCGCTGGGAGCACGCCCAGGCGCGCATTGCCGCGCGGCGGGGGAACCTGGCCGAGGCCCGTAAGCACGTGCAGGCCGCCCGGAAAATTCTGGACAAAGACCCCGAGATGGCCAAGGCGCAGGAAATCTTTTTCCCTTACCTGACCGGTTACGTGGCGTTCTATAGCGGGGATTACCGGACTGCGCTGGCGGACCTCGAACACGCGAATGCGCGGGATCCCTTCATCCAGTGCCTGATCGCCCAGACATACGAAAAGTTAGGCGACAGCGCAAAAGCCGCCGAGTATTTCCAGAAGGCGGCCGCGGCCACGGCCCACAATCCCCCGGCGGCTTATGCGCATCGGGTCGCGAAACGGCGAGGCTGACTTTCGGGAGGCCCGCGCTCAAGGCGCCGCTACTGGCCGGCGGCGGGAGGCGCGGTCGCTGGTTCCTCAGCCCCGCGGTGGCAGGTGTAGCAGGTCACATGCCTTTTGCCGTCGGGGAACTTGCCATTGATCTCCCGGGTCATCTCGATCATCTTGCGCGCGATTTCCTTGTGATGATTGTCGTCGCTCGCAAAATTGCCTTCCACGTGGCAGAAGGTGCATTTCACGCCCAGGGCGGTCTTAAACGCCTGCATGGCCTCTTTGATTTCGGAAGGCTGCAGAAGCTTAAGATTCTTCGGCTCGTGGTGCTGCGCCTGTTGCGCGCCAGCCGCGAACGATACCAATAACAAGAGAAGCGTCAGTCTCACTCGTATTCTCCTTTTCCGGTGGAATGGGGTGTGGGTCTTTAAAGACGCGGCACAGGAATCTATTGTTACATACCGGGCTAGGCCAGCAGATCCTTGACCACCTCGCCTTCGACGTCCGTCAGGCGGAAATCGCGGCCGCTGTACCGGTAGGTCAGTTTCGTGTGGTCCAGGCCCAACTGGTGCAGCATGGTGGCCTGGAGGTCGTGGGGATGCACGGGCTTTTCCACCGCTTTGAAGCCGAAATCGTCGGTAGCGCCGTAGGTGATTCCTCCCCGGAAGCCTCCGCCCGCCACCAGCGTGGTGAAACCATGGCTGTTGTGATCGCGGCCGTTCTGCACCTTGACCAGGCCGCTGATCTCCACCGCGGGCGTCCGCCCGAATTCCCCGGTGATGATGACGATGGTCTCCTCAAAGAGGCCGCGGGCCTTCAGGTCCTGGAGCAGCGCCGCCATGGGCTGGTCGGACTGGGCGGCCAGCTTGCGGTGAATCAGGATATCGTCGTGGTTGTCCCAGGGCTGCATATTGCCGAAGTAGATCTGCACCATGCGCACGCCGCGCTCGATCAGCCGCCGCGCGATCAGGCAGCCGCGGGCGAAGTCGCCGTCCCCATAGCGCGCCCGCGTGGCTTCACTCTCTTTGGTGATGTCGAAAACATCGGGAGCTTCGGCCTGCATGCGGAACGCGATCTCGGCGGACTGGATGGTGGCCTCCAACTCCGGGTCGGGCCCGGACTCCTCCAGGTTCATGCGGTTCAGGTTCGCCAGCAGGTCGAGTTGCCGGCGCTGGTCCGCGGGAGACAGTTTCTGATTGCGGATGTAAGGAATCAGCTTCTCGGGTTCGGTTTCGTTGTTGGGGATGTAGGTTCCCTGGTAGACCGCCGGCAGGAACGCCGAGGTCCATAGCTGCGGCCCCACCACCGGCAGGCCCGGACACATCACCACGAAGCCGGGAAGGTTCTGGTTCTCCGTGCCGAGGCCATAGGTCAGCCACGACCCCATCGACGGGCGCCCCGGCAGCAGAATGCCGCAGTTGAACATAAACAGCGAGGGCTCGTGATTGGGACGTTCGGTGTGCATCGAGCGGATCACGCAGATATCGTCGATGCACTCGCCCAGCCGCGGAAAAATCTCGCTGACTTCGATGCCGCTCTTGCCGCAGCGGCGGAAAGCGAAGGGCGACGGCAGCAGGTTGCCGGTCTTGCGCTCCGTCTTGAGGTTGCCGCTGGGCATGGGCTGGTGGCTGTATTTGGCCAGCAGAGGTTTCGGATCGAACGTGTCCACCTGCGAAGGCCCGCCGTTCAGGAACAAGAAGATGACGCGCTTGGCCTTAGGCGGGAAATGCGGCTGCTTCACCGCAAGCGGCGAAGGGGCCGTCTCCGCGTTGAGCAGGCGAGCCAGCCCCATCATGGGGAATCCCATCCCGATGGTTTTCAACATCCCGCGGCGTGAAATATGCGGCATCCTGTTTCCCTCTAATTCACAAAAATAAACTCGTTGGAGCTTAACAACACCTGCGCGTACTGCGGCCATGCCTCCCGGCTTTCGCGCAGGTACCGCAGTCCCAGTTGCAGTTCGGGCGCGGCCGGTTCGCGGTCGAAGAGAAGGCGGTATGCCTCCCGGATGCGCGCGGCGTCGTCGGGTTGGTCCTGAAGCCGGGCGGCCAGTTTTTCAGATTCCTGCGTCACCAGGCTGCCATTCATATAGAAGAGCCGCTGCAGCGGCACGTTGGTGGCCAGACGCTGCTCGCTGGTGTTGTTGGCGTTCGGAAAATCGAAGAGCGCCAGCATGCGGTCGAGCTTGCGCCGGCTGATAAAACCGTAGACGGTGCGCCGGGCGTTGTCGTCCGTCAGCGGAGCCGCCTTGCCGCCCATGGTCAGATTCAGGTTGCCCGAGACGAACAGCATGGAATCCCGCAGTGCCTCGATGTCCAGCCGGCGGCGATTCGCGCGCCACAGCAGCCGGTTTTCGGGATCCACGGCGTAGCTCTTCGGAGAATACCGGGCGCTTTCCATGTACGCCGCCGAGAGCATGATCTGGCGGTGCAGGGCCTTGATCGACCAGTTGTGATCCACGAACCAGCGCGCCAGAAAGTCCAGCAGTTCGGGATGGCTGGGCCGGTCACCCAACTCGCCGAAATTGCTGGGCGTACGCACGATGCCCTGCCCGAAATGATGCTGCCAGACGCGGTTCACGATCACGCGTGCGGTCAGCGGGTTGTTCGGGTCGGTGATGGCCTGGGCCAGTTCCAGGCGGCCGCTACCCTGACTGAAGATCTTTCGTTCCCCGCGTGAGAGGATCGCCAGGAAGCGCGGCGGCGCGTCTGCTCCCGGGTTGTTGCGATCGCCGCGAATCCAGACGCGCTGTTTCTTGATCTCCTTCAGGTCGGTGATCACTTGCAGGAAGGGATACTGCGGCGGCAAAGATTTCCGCAGCGACGCCAGTTCGTGCTCCAGGGAGTCAAGATAGTCCTTCCACTCTCCACTGAGGTAGCACTCGATCTCGTCCTGGCCGTAATGCAGGACTCCCCGCTCGTCGAACAGGTCGCGCCAGAGCACGTACTTGTCGCGGGGAAGCGAGAGCAGGCTGGCCCGGCTCAGGTCCTCACGGCTGGGGTTGAGGCCCAGCGTGATGTGGTTCTTCTCGTCGATCAACTTCTTCTCGGCGTCGATGGCCAGCACCTGCTCTTGAAATTCCTGCGCGGCTTTGCGGAATTCGTCCGGACGGGCGTTGCGCGCGGTCAGTTCGTCCCAGTGCTTCAGATAGGGGTGCTCCCGCTCCTTCTTCGCCAGGTATTTGGTCCACCGGCGCAGCGTCGGGTGGTCCAGCCCCTCGGCGGGCTCGAGGCCGCGGGACGCCAGAAGAAAACGCGCGGTTTTGGAGGCCAGGATATCGGCGAGCTGGCCGCTCTGCTTGTCCACGAACTCCTTGAGCGCCGCCTCCTGCTTGTCGATCTTCTCCTTGTGCGCGCGCCAGGCGTCCACCTCTTTCTCCGGCGCCAGGGGGTACTCGTGGAGTTCGGTATTGTTGAAGATGCCCAGCAGCGAGTAGTAGTCCTGAGTTGGGATGGGATCGTACTTATGATCGTGGCACTGCGCGCACGCCACGGTGAGGCCCAGAAAACCGCGCGTGGTGGCGTCCACGCGGTCATCCTGAAACTCGGGACTCAGGGCGTAGAAGCCCAGGCCCGGCTCGTATTCCAGGCGGTCCTTGGCGGGCATCAGATCGCCGGCGATTTGCGCCGTCACGAAGAGGTTGTAGGGCATGTCCTGGTTGAACGCCCGGATCACCCAGTCGCGATAGCGGAAGGAGTTCGGATAAGGATCGTCCTGGGTGGAGTTCAGGCGGTCATCGGAGTAGCGCGCCACGTCCAGCCAGTAGCGGCCCCAGCGCTCGCCGTAGTGCGGAGAGGCCAGCAAGCGGTCGATCACTTTGGCCCACGCGTCGGGCGAGCGGTCCTGGACAAACGCCTCCACCTCTTCGGGTGTGGGCGGCAGGCCGATCAAATCGTAACTGGCCCGGCGGAAGAGCGTGCGCCGGTCCGCCGGGGGCGCCGGTTGGAGTCCTTTCTCTTCCAGCCTGGCCAGGATGAATCGGTCAATCGGAGTCTTCGGCCAGTCCTTTTGTTTCACCTCCGGCACGGGTGGATCGGCAACCGGGCGGAACGACCAGAAATTGCGCTGCGCCGGCGTGATGACATATTCCGGCTTGGCCGGAATCACCTTGCCGGTATCCGGCCACACGGCGCCGGTATCGATCCAGGTCTTGATAGAGGCGATCTCGTCGCCGGTAAGCGGTCCGGCGGGCGGCATCTTCAGCCGCGGATGCGTGCGAGCAACCGCCTGGTACAGGAGGCTCTGGTCGGCGTGGCCGGGAACCACCACCGGCCCCAGATCGCCCCCTTTCAGCAGATGCTCCCGGGAATCCAACTGGAGGCCGCCCATGCGGGTGGACGCATGGCAGCCCAGGCAATTCTTTGCCAGCACTGGCCGGATGCGCAGCTCGAAAAACTCAGCCGGATTTGCGGGTTCCGCCGCGCTGAGCGCGAAGGCGCTCAGCAACAACAAAACAGGCAGCTTCACGCAGCCCCTCCCTAGCCCGACAGTCTATCAAATCGGCGCGCGGGGTGAGTTTCTGCGTCGAAGAGGTTGACACAGGCAGGGCAAGACTGATACGTAAATGGGCTCGATGTCACTACAAACGGAGACGGCGGTCCTGGCGGGTCTGGCCGGCCTGCTCCTGTGGGGGTGTTCGTCCGGGAGTCCGCCGCCGGCCGCCGCGCCGAAAAAGGCGGCCGCTCCCGAGCATGCGCCGGAGGTCTTCCGCGTGGCTTTCGATACCAGTAAGGGCGCGTTTGTCGTGGAGGTGACCCGGAATTTGGCTCCCCGCGGGGCGGATCATTTCTACGAGCTGGTCAAAAGCGGTTACTACGACGGCGACCGCTTCTACCGGGTTTTGCCGAACTATGTGGTGCAATGGGGGATCAACGGAGACCCGCAAACCACGCGGCTGTGGTCTTCCGTGAGCATCCCCGACGACCCCGTGAAGGGGAGCAATCGGAAGGGCACCGTGACTTACGCCAGCAACGGACCGCAATCCCGCACCACCCAGATCTTCATCAACATGCGCGACAACAAGGCTCTGGATGCGCAGGGATTCGCGCCGTTCGGCAGGGTGATTTCCGGCATGGACGTGGTCGGCAGCCTCTACAGCGGCTATGGCGAGATGGCTCCGCGCGGTTCCGGGCCGGATGCCACCAAGATCGAGGCCCAGGGCAACACGTACGTGGAGAATCATTTCCCCAGACTGGACTATATTAAGAAGGCTACGGTTCAACCGTGAACAGGATGACTCGGATCTGGGCTTGCTTACTGACGATGGCCCTGTGCCATACGGCCATCGGGGCGGCTCCGGCCAGCCGCAAAGGACCGGCCAGGAGGAATTCGCGAAAGAGTGCTCCCTCCGGTCCGTGGCGGCAGCCGACTTACGCCGATTCTACTCTGGGCGACAACGTGGACGGCGACGACCTGACCATCCGGCGGGCAGCCGTGGATGCCCTGGGCCGGTACAACGGCAGCGTGGTCGTGGCGGACCCGGACACCGGCCGGATCCTTACGATCGTAAACCAGAAACTGGCCTACCAGAGCGGCTTCCAGCCCTGCTCGACCATCAAGCTGGTGACCGCCTTCGCGGCGCTGCGGGAGGGGGTCGTGGAGAGTAGCACCATGCTGCGGCTCAGCAAGTACATGAAGCTGGACCTGACCGGCGCGCTTTGCCACTCCAACAACGTGTACTTCGCGATTTTGGGCAAGCGCCTGGGCTTCGAGCGCGTCTCGCGCTACGCGCGCCTGTTCGGCCTGGGGGAAAAAGCCGGGCTGGATCTGGAAGGCGAGCAGCCCGGCACGCTTCCCGAGGAGCCGCCCGAGAACGGCGGCGTGGGGATGATGACCAGCTTCGGCGAGGGCATCACCCTGACGCCGTTGGAACTGGCGGGCCTGCTGTGCGCGATCTCCAACGGCGGCACCTTGTACTACCTGCAATATCCCCACTCCCAAGACGATGCCGCGCGCTTCACCCCGGAGGTCAAGCGCCAACTGGATATCGGCCAATGGATCGGGGAGGTAAAAACCGGAATGCGCGCGGTGGTCGATTCGGGAACCGGGCACCGGGCGAATTATGATCCGAACGAGCCGATCATGGGCAAAACCGGCACGTGCACGGATTACAAGGCCATGGCGCACCTGGGATGGTTCGGCTCGTTCGACGACGCCGAGCGGCACAAGTTGGTCGTGGTGGTGCTGCTCACCGGCGGGAAATCGGTGAACGGCCCGGTGGCCGCCGGGGTCGCGGGATCCGTGTACAAGAATCTCTCCGAGCAGAACTTTTTCGCTCGCATGGGCAATCCTCCGCCCGCATCCCTGTTTACCACGCAGAGTTGTTGCGCCCGGTAGACAACCTCAAATCTTCTTCGACTGGTGATTTAAGCCACAGCCCCGCGCCTGGCCGCCACGATGCTTGCGGACACGCGCATCGCCTTAGGCCACGATTGGAAGCCGGCAGGATCCGCCCTGGAAGGCGATCTAACCCGGCTTTCGCAGTTCAAGGCCGTTTTCGGCTCTAGCGCCAGAAAATTCCTTTTGCTTTCAACGTCGCCTCCGCCAAAATTGGCCGAAACAGGCCAGGTGAAGACCTTGCCTCTTTTCTGAGCAAT
>Ga0209581_1003183_pt1 | contig 14451 bp, 14 predicted proteins | sample Coa_R2_FD_187160 | JGI IMG/M metagenome (GOLD analysis project Ga0209581, IMG submission 187160) | Surface soil microbial communities from Centralia Pennsylvania, which are recovering from an underground coalmine fire - Coalmine... | ecosystem: Environmental > Terrestrial > Soil > Unclassified ...
GGGCGCGCATCGGCGACGGGTTCAAAGGTCTCCGGACCGGGCAAGTTTAATCTCTGGACCCGACTCCAGAGTCAACCCGCCACGACGTCGCCCGGCCCCCAGTAGGCGCGCATCGAGCTGAATCGGCCGGAATCGTCGAAGGTCATCACGTCGATCACGCGGATCAGGCTCGGCCCCTGGGGCAGGTTCAGGCGCACGTCGAAAGCCATGGCCGCCGCATTGCCGTGCGAGCCGCGGATCGGCGCGGCGAGCGTGAGCCTGGCGCCGGTGGCCACCGCCATCTTGTAGAACGCCGCGATCTCTGCCTTGCCGCGCTTGACCGGACTGCCGACCGGGTCTTCGACCGTGGCGTCGTCGGCGTACAGCGCCGCGACGCCCTCGGCATCGGCGCGGTTGAACCGGTCGATGTAGTCCTGCAGCGCCCGCTTCATGGTTTCTTCGCTGACCGTCACGCGAGTGTTCCTTTTGACCGAATGAACCGACCCGCATTCTGCGCGGGCCAACGCGCACCGGAATCGTCCGCGCGGATGAAACGCCGGTCATGGCTTCGCTCGCTTTATGCACCGGCGGAAAACTTCCCCTATACTCGCCGGGCACGGCGTTTCCCCGGCATTCATCCCGATTTCCCGGGCCACGACAAACACCAAAAACCCGCGGGCGCCGGACGACTCACGACGGAGGAGGAGAGCGTGTCGATGGCGGCTACGGCGGGCTTCGTCAACGGCAGCCGCACCCGCGCCGGCAAGACCGCCGGCCCGGCGCCCTCCGCGGCGCTGTCCGTCTCGGAGCTGTCGCGCCTGGACCGCCTGCTCGGGGCGATCTACGAAGGGCCGATGGAATCCCCGCCCTGGCACGCGGCGCTGGAGCTGGTGCGCGAAAACCTCAAGGCCGCCCACGTCACCCTGATGCTGCGCCCGCCCTCGCCCGACAGCACCGGCGTGATGATCAACACCGGCCCGGTGACGCGCCAGGGCATCGAGTCCTACGAAACGCACTTCTTCGCGCTCGACCCTTTCGTGCGCCTGCCCGAAGGCGAGGTCGTCACCGCCGAAGAGCTGATCGGCAAGTCCTGGCTGGAAAGCGTGGTGTATCAGGAATACCTGAAACCCTTGGGCATCCGCCATCTGCTCGGCGCCGACATCTACACCCAGGACGGCATCGAGTGCCGGTTGCGCGTGACGCGCAGTCACAACCAGAAGCCGTTCAGCGCGGAGGACAAGGCGCTGGTGCGTTTTCTGTTGCCGCATCTGAAGCGCGCCATCCAGTTGCACGCGCGGCTGGATTATCTGGAGTGCGAGCGCCAACTTTTCGCCGGCACCGTCAACCGCCTGCTCTTGGGCATCGTCAGCTTCGCCCAGAACGGCACCCTGCTGGAAACCAATCAGGAAGCGCGCCGCATCCTGTCCGAGAAGGACGGCCTGTGGCTGTCCGGCAACACGCTGTGCGTGGAGAGCGCCCAGGAAAGCCGCGAGCTGCAGCGCATGATCCGCCAGGCGCTGGCCGACAGCATCAGCGGCGGCCACGGCGGACCGGGCCTGGTCGAGGCGATGTCGGTGTCGCGGCCTTCGGGACGCGCCAAGCTCGGCGTGCTGGTGCGCTCCATCCCGCCCGGCGACTGGTCCGAGAGCAAGCTGCGTCCCGCGGTCGCGGTGTTCCTGCGCGATCCCGAATCCAGCGCCGCCCAGCCCTCGCAGGAACTGGTGCGGCGCCTGTTCGGCTTGACGCGCATGGAAGCGCAGCTCGCGCTGCTGCTGGCCGAGGGCTACACGCTGGACGAAGCCGCGGAAAAGATGGACGTGCGCCGCAACACCGCCCGCACCCACCTGCGCTCGATCTTCTGCAAGACCGGCGTCACCCGCCAGACCATGCTGGTCAGGCTGATGCTCAACAGCGTCCTGACGCTCGGCTAAAAACTCACGCCGGCGGCAGTTTCTTGCCGTGCTGGGCCAGCCAGTGCGCGGTGATGTTGGGCGGCTGCTCGAAGGGCGTGACGATCTCGAAGATGCGCTCGTAGGTGGCGCGCTGGATCCACCAACGGCCGTCGCGCTTGACGTAGGTATCGCGGTACAGCGCGCTGCCGTCGGTGATGATCTTGTGGCGCAGGTCGAGGAACCAGTCCTTGAGATACCACTGGCCGCGCGCCTCGTCGGGCGCCACCAGGTCGATCTCGGGATGGTTGACGTGGTGGAAGGCGATGGCCTCGGCGTGGAAGGCGTTTCCGATCGCTTCCAGGATTCGGTCGCGCCCGGCCGCCTCGAACACGTAGCTGCCCCCGACGTAGCGGATGCTCGCGTCCTCGGTGAACAACTCCGCGAGTTCCTTGATGTTGGCGGTGTCGATGCAGCGGCAGTAGCGGTACTTGAGGCGCTTGATCGCCTCCAGGTCTTCCAGGGACATCGCGTTGGCTCCTTTGCGTGGAGAATCAGATGCCGAATCCGCCGGACACGTTGATCTGCTGGCCGGTGACGTATTGATTGGCGGCGAGGAACACCGCGGCCTGCCCGACTTCCTCCGGCTTGCCCCAGCGCTTGAGACACAGCAGTTTCTGGGTCTCCTCCACCCACTTCGAGTCGAACACCCCGCGCCGCGACAGCTCCAGGAACATGCCGGCTTCGATCACGCCGACCAGCACGGAATTGGCGCGCACCTTGAACCGGCCTTCCTCCTTGGCGATGCCGCGGATCAGCGCCTCGTTGGCCGCCTTGGGCACCACCGACAGGCCGTCCTTCGGCGGCCACCACAGATGGCCGGCGGAGCCCAGGTGCACGTAGGAACCGCCTTGCTGCCGCAGATGCGGCAGCGTGGCCTGCACCACGTTGAAAAAACCAAGGCTCTCCGTCTCCAGCGAACGGCGCCACAGCTCCGGCGGCGTTTCCGCGAGCGTCAACTGCTCGACCACCGGTCCGGCGGCGAACACCACGGTGTGGATGCGCCCGTGATCCGCACACGCGGCTTCCACTGCGGCGCGCACCCGCGCCGGATCGGTCACGTCGGCCGCGTGCGTGCTGACCCGGCGGCCCAGCGCGCGCAACTCCGCGGCGAGTTTCTCGGCGGTTTCTTTCTTGCGCCGATAGACCAGCGCGCAGTCGCCGCCCGCGCGCGCGAAACTCTTCGCCACCTCGCTGCCCAGACCGCCGCTGGCGCCGAACACCAGCACCGCACCCTGCGGAAAAATCGCTTCGCCCATCGTCTCCCCCGGCGGTTTTTCTTCGGGCATTGTGGGAGACCGGCGGCCGGCCGGCTTCACCCTAACGGGTGACGGAAGGGGTGACGGCCGACGCGCATCGCGCCGATTTTGTAAAGCAATGGTTAAAGCGCGTGCGCGCCAACACGCTGCGCGCGATACTTTGCCGCGCGCGGCGGGGTGCTTCGCAGCAATCGTCCGACTCCCACCGGTACCGCAGCGTGGAGCATTCCGCCGCGCACCTTCCTCTTTTCCCTCACTCGCGCCGACGCGCGGTGCCATTGACCCGCTGGCCGTTGGCGTCAATCCCGCTTGGGACGCTAAAATCCTCAGCAAGTCCAAGGACGGTCGTGCGGCGGCCCTCCGCCTGCGGCAGCTCGGTCCCGGTCCGACGCACCGCCACGTACGCGTGCAGCGCCCACGGCCTGCGACGGTTTTTTGGCTGATGAACCCGTGCAGCTTCCCCCGCAAGTTCTGATTATCGACGACGATCGCAAGCTGACCGGCCTGCTGATCGAGTTCCTGCGCGCCAACGGCCTGCAGGCCGAGGCCGCGTACGACGGTAACGAAGGCCTGCAGCGCGCCCGCTCACAGCCCTGGGACCTGGTGGTGCTCGACGTGATGATGCCGCACTGCGACGGACACCAGGTGCTCGCGCGCCTGCGTGCCGAAGCCAATCCCGTGCCGGTGTTGATGCTGACCGCCCGCGGCGACGAGGACGAACGGATCCATGGCCTCGAACAGGGTGCCGACGACTACCTGCCGAAGACTGCGTCCTCGCGCGAGCTGCTGGCGCGGGTGCGTGCGCTGTTGCGCCGTGTCGCCTTGAATGCGCCGCCGGCGGCGCTGCGCGAGCTACGCGTCGGTGGATTGGCGGTGAATCCCGCCGCGCGGCTGGCCTGGATCGACGGCCAGGCGCTGGAGCTCACGCCCGCGGAGTTCGATCTGCTGCTCGACCTCATCAGCCACCGCGGCCAGGCGCGCTCGCGCGAGACGCTTTCGGCCGTGCTGCGCGAGCGCCCGTCCGCCGCCTCCAACCGCGCCATCGACGTCCACATTTGCGCGCTGCGCCGCAAGCTCGGCGACGACCCGCGCACGCCGCGCTACATCCGCACGGTGCGCACCATCGGCTACCGCCTGGCCGACCCCGACGAACCGCTCACGACCTCATGAAGTTGCCGCTGTACGGCAAACTCATGCTGTGGCTGCTCGGCAACCTGGTGCTGATCGCAGCGCTGTACGCCGCCATTCCAGGCCGCAACGGCGCGGGCTGGAGCGTGCTGTTGACCGAGCCGGTGCGCGACCGCCTGATCAGCGTCAGCGAAACCATCGGACATGCGCTGGCGCAGGCCCCGCCCGCACAGCGCGAGGCCGTGCTACAGCACTACGGCACCGAGTACGGCGTCGCGTTCGGCTTGCAGCAATTCGCGCCACCCCCTCCTCCACAAGTCCGCCCTTCGACAGCCCATCCGCCGCTCGCGCTCGCCGGGCCGGGCCTGCCGGTGGCTCCGCCACGACCGCCCGAGCGCAAAGCGCTGGCCGAGTGGATACGGGTGGAACACGTCGGTGGGCTGGGCGAATTCAGCACTTACCTGGTGCTGATCCCGATGCGGCTGACGCTGCCGGATCGACCGCCGCAGTTGTTGCAACTGATCGCGGTCGTTCCGAATCTGCGTGCCCTGCTCCAGTTCCTCCGCGTCACCGACTGGATCGTGTTCGTCGTCTCGGTGGTGCTGGCCTCGGCCCTGCTGTGGTGGCCCTTCGTCTGGAGCATCACGCGCATGGCCGTGCAGCTCACTCACACCACGCAGCGCATCGCGCAAGGCCATTTCGAAGCGCGCATCCGCACCCGGCGCCGCGACGAGCTCGGCGAACTGGCGCAATCGGTCAACCACATGGCCGAGCAGTTGCACCACCTGGTCTCCGGCCAGAAGCAATTCCTTGCCGATGTCGCCCACGAACTGGCCTCGCCGCTGGCGCGCGTGCAGATCGCGCTCGGCATTCTGCAGCCGCACATCGACGCCGCGTCTCGGCCCGTGTTCGACGGCATCGGCGAAGACGTGGCCCAGCTTTCCGAGATGATGAGCGAGCTGCTTTTGTTCTCGCGCGCTGGCCACGCCGGCGCAGACGTCGCGGCGGAAATCCTGCCGCTGCGCGCGCTCGTCGCCGGCGTACTCCAGCGCGAAAACGCCCACGCGGTGCAAAGCGAGATCGCGGAGGAGCTGCGCGTGTCCGCGGTGCGGGCGCTGTTGGAACGCGCCCTGGCCAATCTCGTGCGCAACGCTTTGCGCTACGGCCGTGCGGACCGCGGCGGGGCCACGGTCACGGCCGAGAACGGCGGCGACCGGGTGCACCTGTACGTGCGCGATCGCGGTCCCGGCGTGCCGGAATCCGCCCTCGCGCGACTGGGCGAACCGTTCTTCCGCGTGCACGACGCGCGCGACCGCGACAGCGGCGGCTACGGCCTCGGGCTGGCCATCGTGCGCCGCTGCGTGGAGGCCTGCGGCGGCGAAATCTTCTTCCGCAACCGCGCAGGCGGCGGTTTCGAGGCCGAGATCCGTCTCGCCCTCGCGCCCGCCTGACCGCTTAACCCAGCAATAGCGCCGCGCGCTGCAGACACCATAGCACCGCCAGCGAGCCCATCAGGTAAACGGGCAGCACGCGCTCCGCCAGCCGCAACGCCGGGCCGCGCGGGCGCGGTAGCTCGAGCCACAGCGCCAGCGCCAGCAAAGCGGCGCCAAGCAACAGGAGCTGACCGCACTCGATGCCGAGGTTGAACGCCAGCAAGGCCAGCGGAATTTCACCTTGCGGCAATCCGATCTCGCTCAGTGCGCCGGCGAAGCCCAGGCCGTGCAGCAAACCGAAGATGAACGTCATCGCCCAAGGCTTGCGCGCCAGCAACGTCGGCCGCTCGCCTTGCGGACGTGACAACTCGCAGGCCAGCGCCAGGATGGTCAGGGCGATGCCCAGCTCCGCCAGCGGTTGCCGGACGTGGATCCACTGCAAACTGGCCAGGCTGAGCGTCACGCTATGGCCGAGGGTGAAGGCGGTCACCGTGAACAGCAGCGCTCGGAGACGCGCGCGATCGAGCACGGCGGTGTCGACCGCCGCCAGCTTGCTCGCCGCCGGCGAGGCGCGCCGAACCAGCACAAGGAGGCCAAGCAAAAACAGCAGGTGATCGGCGCCGGTCAGCAAATGGGTCACGCCCAGCCGCAGGTACATCGGCAACACCGCTGGTCGCTGCCCCGGCAACGGCACGGTATACGACTCTCGGCCGTCACCGAGGAGCGCCTCGACGGGACGCCCGCGTGCCGGTTGGATACGCAGAATGACGTTGACGCCGCTGCCACGCAGTCCCTCCACGCCCACGCGGCGCCCCTCCAGCGCGCCCAGCGCGCAGCGCACTCTCCAGCGCTGCGTCACTATGTCGTCGCCGGCTTCCTCGCTGCGGGTCACCGCGCCTTCGACCGCGCAGTCGGCCGGCAATCGCGGGCGCAAGTTTCGCGCGGACAGCGTTCGTGCCGAGATCCGCCATTGCACAGCGTAGTGCGCCGCTTGGTCGGACGACGGCAACGCATCCAACTCGAACCACGCGGGCGCCAGCAGATGGGCATGCGCCACGGTCGCGGCGCACAGGCCGATGCTGCACCACAGGGGCTTTAGCGATTTCATCGGGAACTGGCAGCCGCCACGCTTATCGCCGCGGAGTTCGGTCCACTCACCACCACCCGATAGCGCTGGCGCAGCGCTTGCAGGCCTTGTTCCAGCGCCTGTTGACGCCGTTCTTCGAGCGCCGCGTAGAAAGCGCGTCGCAAAGCTTCCGCCGGGTCTGCCTGCAGCCGCTCCACCGCCTCGACGCGCAGCAGGTGCCAGCCGTAAACCGAACGCACCGGTCCGTCCCAGCGGCCGATCGGCGCCTGCGCCACGGCGGCGGCCAAGCTGCGACCCAAACGATCGGCGATCTGCTGCCGCGTGCCTGCGAACGAACGGCCGAGCAGGAACGCGTCGCCGTCGACCGCTTGCACGGGCTCGCCTGACTGCAGCGCGCCGAGCGCCGCGTGCGCGTCTCGTTCCGCGGCGCGGCCGCGCCGGTCGTCGCTGAAGAAGACTTGCGTAAAACGGTAACGGACCTGTGCGCCGGGAACTGCGCTCGGATGCTGCGCGAGATAACGCCGCGCCTCCGAGGTGCTCACCGACACGCCGCGGCCCAGCCGTTGGCGCATCACTTCGATCAAACGGGCGCGCACCACGTAATCTTGCCGGTCCATGCCCAGCGCGTAAGCGGCGCGCAACCGAGCGGCGTCGCTGCGCGGCGCTTCGGATGAGAACGCTTCGACGAAGCGCAGGTTGGCGATCAGGCGGCTGCGCACCACCGGATCGCTGCGGTCGAGGCCGAGGCGTAGCGCTTCGCGGTAGAGCATCTCGTCGTCCGCCAGGCCGCGGACGGCCGCGCCGAGCGCGGCCGCGTCCGGCGGACGACCGCCGTTGCGCAGCGCCCAGTCGCGGCGGAAGTCCTCGAGCTGCGCCGCGTCGACGCGGATGGTCGTAGAACTCGCGACGTCACGTCTCTCGACGGCATTCTGTCCGGCGTACAGCGCTGCCCCGATGAGCAGGAAATGGACCAAGGGCCGCCGCGCGCTACGCGCCAGCGCGCGACCGATACGCGGCGCCGTCATCGTCATGGCGAAGCCGGGAGCGGGCCGCCGGGGTGATACCAGATCGGCGAAGTCCAGGCGCGTTCTTGCACGGTCTTGGGGTAGTCGGCGTTGCAGCAGTCCTGGTAGCCGCCGGGCACGTTCTTGGGATCCGAGCAGTCGATGTGCGCGGCCAGACACTGGTACGTGGACCAGCGGCAGCTCGGATTCTGCACCACGCGCGCGTAATAGAACGCGGGTTGCCGGGGATCGAAGTTCGGATCCCGCCACACGGTGCAAAGATTGGAGAACCCTCGTCCCTGCGGCCGGCAATCGCTCAAGTCCACGCTGGCGCCGTCGTTGGGATCGCCGGCCACATCGTAAACCGCTTCGCGCTTCTGGCCGGCGTCGATCCAGCCCTTGACGATCTGGATGCGCTGCAGCGGCACGCTGGGATCGCCGTCGCCGCCGGGATCGCGCAAAGCCGCCACGGCGAAGGACGGCGGCGCCACCCGCGCATCCGGCGCCGCTGGCAGATCGCCTCCCATCGGCACGCCGTGTGCGTAACCGACCGCAGCGAAGTCGCCGGCATCGCACTGGTTCTGCGGCAGCTCCCAACCGCCGAAGAAGCGCACCACCATCCGCGGTCCGCTGGTCCCGTAGGCTTCGCGGCGCGCCATCGCCCGGAACAAGGACTCGCGCGTGTTCTGCTCGGCCCACAGCACGGCTAAGCCGCCGGGATTGTATTCGACGTAATCGGCCAGGCCATCGACCGCGTCGCTCGGCGGCTTGCCGTCGCCACCATGGCCGGGAAAACTCGATTCGGCGACGTTGCCCGGCGTAGAGACGTGAGTGTCGGTGTCGGCGATGAAGCCGTACTTGAACGGATTGACGCCGAGCTTTTGCTCCTGGAGCAAGCCCTCCTCCAGACCGTAGCGCACGAAGTCGCCTTCCTGCGGCTGGCCCGATGCGAGCCGGTCGAAGCGATCGGCGGTAAGGTTGTCGTAGGGCAGATTCTCGAAATCGCACAATTCGTCCTGCGCGCCGAGGCCGACGCTGTGATTGCACTCCGACGAGCCCTTGTGCTGGAAGATTTCGATCAGCGGTTCGTGGATTTGTTTCTCGTAGGCGTACTGCCGGGTGAAATCCGCCCCCTGGCCGTTGTTCTCGCGTGTTGTGAACATCAGCCCGCCGGAAAGATCGGAGTTGTGCGGAATGGTGAGATAGTCGCAGCCGTCCTGTGCGCGGCACTCGGCGTCGAGCTTCTGCCACAGCGACTCCGGATTCGCCGCATCGAGATAGCTCACCGGCAGCGGCGGCACATTCCCGTTCGCGAAGATCACGTTGCGGTGCAGGTTCTTGCTGCCCGGCGAGCCGGTCCATTCGTAGGCCACGAAGGTGGTGAAGCGGCAGGCGTCGTCGAACTGTGCCGCGACCTGCTGCACGTCGCTCCACACGGACTGTGCCGCGGCAAGGCAACGCTCGCCACCCAGCCCGCAGTACGGCAGTCGCGGCACCGCCGTGGTCCCGTCGAGCTGTGGCAGACCCGGCAGCGCCAGCAGCGAATTGAAGATCAGGAACGATTGATCGGGCGCAATGCGATAGAGCAGACATTCGGGCGACTGGTAGCCCGCTTGCTGAGGATCGGTGCAGATGCGGGTTTCGCCGAAGAACTCCGCGTGGTCGGTGTCCGCGGCGAAATCCAGCGGCCGCGCGAGCTGGGCGGTGCGCAACGGGTTGCCTTGGGCATCGTACGGTGGCAAGCCGATGCGCTGACCTTCGGCGAAACGGTAGGCGTCGCGCGCATCGGTCAGCGTGCCGCGCACGTTGGCGTCCAGCGAGTACGTGGTATGCACGTGCAAGTCGCCGAAATACGGATTGCGCTGCGGGTTGTAGTCGGGGCAGCGCGCCGCGCCCGCGGCTGTGCCCCCGCTGGCGACCGGCGCGCTGCGGCCGCAGGCGGACAACAGCAGCGCGGCGCAAGCCGCACCCAACAGAAGCCGCACCGACGTTCGCATCGGTCTCCTCCCCTTCATTGCCCGCGCCGTGGCCGGCGCGTGGTTAGGCCCGGTCAATCGGCCGATCTTTTTTGTTGACGTTCGCTGCGTCCAGAAACGCCGGCCGCTCGCCGCCGCCGTGCAGCACCAGGTTGCTGCCGGAGACGTAAACGGCTTCCGCCGAAGCGAGCCAGACGCAGGCCTCGCCCACGTCGCGCGGCTCGGCCAGGCGCCCGAGCGGAATGGTGCGCGCCACCGCCGCGACGCCGGCTTCGTCGCCGTAGTGCAAGTGCGCTTGTTCGGTGCGCACCGGCCCGGGGCTGACCGCCATCACCCGCACTTTCGGCGCCCATTCCACGGCCAGCGACTGCACGAGCGAGAGCACGCCGGCCTTGGCCGCGCCATAGGCGGCGCTGCCGGGCGAAGGGCGCAAGGCGCTCACGCTGGCGATGAACACGATCACGCCCCCCGCGTCTTGCCGCTGCATGCGGGCGTTGGCCTGTTGCGCCAGGTGCAGCGGCGCCAGCAGGTTGAGCGCGACGATCTTTTCGTGGAACCGCGGCGAGGCCTCGGCGGCGAGCGCGTAAGGCGCGCCGCCGGCGTTGTTGACCAGCACGTCGAGCGCGCCGGCGCGGCGCTCGAGCTCGGCGAACAGCTTCTCGATCTGCCCGGCGTCGCGCACGTCGCAGGCGATGAACTCCGCGGTCTGCCCTTGCGCGTGCGGCAGTTGCGCGGGCTGGGCACGGCCGCAGACGAACACGCGGTCGCCGCGCGCGAGAAAGCGCTCGCTGATGCCGCGCCCCACGCCCTTGGCGCCGCCGGTGACGAGGACCACTCTGCTTTGCACGCGCCTTTCCGTTTTCCTGGCCATGGCTATCGTAGGTCAGACGCCCCGGGCATCCGTACTGCAAAAGGACGAAGCCGCGCGGCGACGCGGCGACCATCATGCACGCATGGACGATCGCCGCGCCAAACCCGTTCCCGAAGGTCGCTACGCCACGCTGCCCAACGGCTACCGCATCCACTATCTCGACGAGGGCCAGGGCCCGGTGGTCGTGTTCCTGCACGGCTCGGGCAACGGCGCGTGCGGCTACAGCAACTTCAAGGGCAACTATCCGTATCTGGTCGCCAACGGCTACCGCTGCATCGTCCCCGACCTGATCGGCTACGGCTACTCCGACAAGCCGGCCGACGTGGAATACGCGCTGTCGTTCTTCGTCGAATGCGTGCAGCGGACGCTGGACGCGATCGGCGTGGAGCGATACACGCTGGTCGGCAATTCGCTCGGCGGCGCCATCGCGCTGGGTCTGGCGCTCGACCACCCGCAGAGCGTGGAACGACTGGTGCTGATGGCGCCGGGTGGCTTGAACGACCTGCCCGATTATCTGGCGATGCCCGGCATGCAAGCGATGTTCGAGCTGTTCAACTCGGGCACGCCGGTCACTGAGGCGCGCCTGAAGGAATTTTTCATCAAGGCTTTCGTGGTCGATCCGGCCTGCGTGGACGATGCGCTGGTCCACGAGCGCTACGAATTGATGAAACTGCAGAATCCGCAGGTCATCAAGACCATGAAGGTGCCGAACCTGACGCAGCGGCTGCGCGACATCCGCTGCCCGGCGCTGGCGCTGTGGGGCTTGAACGAAAACCTGATGCCGGACTCCGGCATCCTGCGCCTTGCCAAGAACCTGCCGAACTGCCGCATGGTCCTGGTGCCGCGCTGCGGGCATTGGGTGATGATCGAACACCGCGACCTGTTCAATCGTCTGGTGCTGGATTTCCTCAAGAACGGCTGATGGCGCTCGCTCCCGATCGCATCCAGGCGCTCGGCGACGAACTGTTCGCCGCCTTGCGCACGCGCACCGCGCTCGCGCCGCTGACCGCACGCGAGCCGGCGCTCGACCTCGACGACGCCTACCGGATCTCGCTGCGCCTGCTGGAGCGGCGCCGCGCCCAGGGCGAGCGCGTCGTCGGCAAGAAGATCGGCGTGACGAGCCAGGCGGTGCAGGACATGCTCGGCGTGCATCAGCCGGACTTCGGATTTCTGCTCGACGCCATGCAAGTGCCCGACGGCGCCACGCTCAGCCTGGCGCAGCTCAAGCTGATCCAGCCGCGCGCCGAGGGCGAAATCGCCTTCGTGCTCAAGCGCGATCTGCAAGGGCCCGGCGTGACCGAGGCCCAGGTGCTCGACGCCACCGACTACGTGTGCCCGTGCTTCGAAATCGTCGATTCGCGCATCCGCGACTGGCAGATCAAGATTGAGGACACCGTCGCCGACAACGCCTCCTGCGGCGTGTTCGCGCTGGGCGAAGCGCGCGCCGATCCGCAGGCGCTGGATCTCGCCGCGGTGAAGATGGACCTCCGCAAAAACGGCGCGCATGCTGTCACCGGTTACGGCTGCGCGGTGCAAGGCCATCCGGCGACGGCGGTGGCGTGGCTGGCCAACACGCTCGGCAAATTCGGCATCCCCTTCCTGGCCGGCGAGATCATCCTGTCCGGTTCGCTCGCGCCGCTGCTGCCCATCGCGCCGGGCGACCGCTTCGAAATGCAGCTCGCAGGCATCGGCGGCGCTACCATCGCCTTCGAGCCCTGAACCGGAGCGGATGCCGATGAAACCCGTCCTCAACGTCGCCGATGCCAAGGTGAGCCGCACCATGGCGCACGGCGACACTTTCGAGTTCCGCATGGCCGAGCTGGCGCCGCTGATCGGCGCCACGCAAATCGGCGCCAACCTGACGATCGTGCCGCCCGGCAAGGCGGCCTTCCCGTTCCATCATCACTACGGCAACGAGGAGCACTTCTTCATCCTGCGCGGTAGCGGCATGCTGCGCTTCGGCGCCGAGACTTATCCGGTCAAGCCCGGCGATTACGTGGTGACGCCGGCCGGCGGGCCGGAGCTGGCGCACCAGTTCGTCAACACCGGCACCGAGGAGCTGGCCTATCTCGCCATCTCCACGCTGAAGCTGCCGGAGATCGTCGGCTATCCGGACTCCGCCAAGACCGGTGCGCGCACTTCGCCCGAACAGCGCTTCGTCGTCGCCAATGCGCATCTCAACGCCGGCTACTTTGACGGAGAAGACGGCGCCCAGGTGCGCGCGCTCACCAAACGCTGAAGAATCGAGGTCCAAGAAACGTGCAGAAGATCAGATGCGCCATCGTCGGCTCCGGCAACATCGGCACCGACCTCATGTACAAACTCAAGCGCAGCGCCTTGCTGGAGCCGGTGTGGATGGTCGGCATCGACCCGCAGAGCGAAGGCCTGGCGCTCGCGCGCCAGCACGGCTTGAAAACCACCGACCGGGGCGTGGACGGCCTCCTGCCGCACGTCAAGCAGGACGGCGTGCAGATCGCCTTCGATGCGACCAGCGCCTATGTGCACAAGGAGAACTCCGACAAGCTCACCAGGCTCGGCGTGCTGATGATCGACTTGACGCCGGCGGCCATCGGCCCCTACTGCGTGCCGCCGGTGAACTTGAAGGAGCACGCCGGCAAGCACGAGATGAACGTCAACATGGTGTCCTGCGGCGGCCAGGCAACGATCCCCATGGTCTACGCGGTCTCGCGCGTGCAGAAGGTGAAATACGGCGAGATCGTGGCGACCGTGGCGAGCAAATCCGTCGGCCCCGGCACGCGCAAGAACATCGACGAATTCACCCGCACCACGGCCAGCGGCGTGGAGCAAGTGGGCGGCGCCTCCCGCGGCAAGGCGATCATCATCATCAATCCGGCCGACCCGCCGATCATCATGCGCGACACCATCCACTGTCTCACCGAGGATCCGCCGCGGCGGGCCGAGATCGAGCAGTCGGTGCACGACATGATCCGGGAAGTGCAGAGCTACGTGCCGGGCTACCGGCTGGTCAACGGCCCGGTGTTCGACGGCCACCGCGTCACGATCTTCGTCGAGGTGGCGGGGCTCGGCGATTACCTGCCCAAGTACGCCGGCAATCTCGACATCATGACCGCCTCGGCCACGCGCACCGGGGAGATGTTTGCCGAGGAAATGCGCGCAGGACGCTTGAACCTGGCACCCGCGGCGGCCTGAGGAGCGCACCCATGAACCTCAAGGGCATCAGCATCAAAGTCCACGACATGTCGCTGCGCGACGGCATGCACCCCAAGCGCCACCAGATCACGGTGGAGCAGATGAAAGCCATCGCCAAGGGCCTCGACGAGGCCGGCGTGCCGCTGATCGAGGTCACCCACGGCGACGGCCTGGGCGGCGCCTCGGTGAACTACGGCTTTCCGGCAGCCAGCGACGAGGAATACCTGCGCGCGGTGATCCCCCTGCTCAAGCGCGCCAAGGTCTCGGCGCTGCTGCTGCCCGGCATCGGCACGGTCGATGATCTCAAGATGGCCGCCGACTGCGGCATCCACACCATCCGCGTGGCCACGCACTGCACTGAAGCCGACATCGCCGAGCAGCACATCGCGCTGGGCCGCAAGATGGGCCTGGACACGGTGGGCTTCCTGATGATGGCGCACATGATCGAGCCGCAGGCGCTCGTCAAACAGGCGCTCCTGATGGAGTCCTACGGCGCCCACTGCGTCTATGTCACCGACTCGGCCGGATATATGCTGCCGGACGACGTCTCCGCGCGCGTGGGCCTGCTGCGCGAGAAGCTGCGCCCCGAGACCG
>Ga0209581_1003184_pt1 | contig 14450 bp, 10 predicted proteins | sample Coa_R2_FD_187160 | JGI IMG/M metagenome (GOLD analysis project Ga0209581, IMG submission 187160) | Surface soil microbial communities from Centralia Pennsylvania, which are recovering from an underground coalmine fire - Coalmine... | ecosystem: Environmental > Terrestrial > Soil > Unclassified ...
GCCTGGATCGGCGCCCTGTCGTCGACGAACAGCGCCGCCGTCCAGTTGCCGCGCGCCATGATGCCGGGCAGATCCATCATCAGGCCGACCTTGATGCCGGCAAGATCGACGGTGTCGAAATGCCCTTGGTCGATGCGGATGCCGGCCCAGGTCTGGCAGCGCTCCTCGGTCGGCGGATGATTGCCGAGCGAGATCACGCACGGGCAGAACACCGTGCAGCTGCACGACAGCGCCATCTCGCCCTTGAGACTCCAGCTTTCGGCCAACGCATGACTCCCGTTTTGGTGTTTTTCTAGCTCAAATCGCCCGCAGCGGCCAATGGGCGGCAAAGCCTGCGACCACGAACGCGGCGCCGGCCGCGATCAATGCAACGCCGAGCGCGTAAGTCAGCCGGTTGCCGCTGACGAGTTTTTCCACCGTCATCACCGCGGCGAGCCCCGCCATCCATACGACGTTCATGGCGCCGACCGCGAACATCACCAGCATCATCGCCCAGCAGCAGCCGAGGCAGTAGAGGCCCTGCCTGACGCCGAGCCGCACCACGCCGCGCACGGTCGTCTCCCAGTGCGCGAAGAAGAAGGGAAAGGGCTGGCGGCATTGCCGCAGGCAGGCGTGCTTGAGCGCCGAGAACTGGTAGAGGCCGGCGCCGATGAAGATCGCGCCGGACAACAGACCGCTCGCCGACACCAGGCCGCTGTCGAGCAGCGCCGCGCGCGCGAGCGCGAGCTGCGCGAGCGCCGCGGCCGAGGCAAAGCCGAGCCAGACGAGGCTGAAGCCCGCCGCAATGGCGATCGGCGACACGATGGGCTCGCCCTTGCGCGCCGCGGTCTCGGCGATCTCGGTATAGGTCAAGATCATCGGCGCCGCGCTCGGCAGCATCATGGCGAGCACCATCGCCGCCCACATCGACCAGATGAGCGCGAGGCCGCCTGCGCTCCAGCCGGCGGCCGGCGTCAAAGCCGGCCGGCACAGCGCGGCGAGAGCGCCATCCGTCTGCGCCGTCAGCACGGCGAGGTAAAGCCAGCCGAGCGCCGTCAGCGCCACGATGCAGCCGACCGCCACCCGCTTCGGCCGCGCAAAGACCGCGCCCAGTCGCCCGGTCGCGGGCGGCAAATGGCTGAAATCGGGTCCGACGGCATCGCTCATGGCGCCCACGCATAGCGCATCGCCGCGCCCGGTGCTAATTGACCGATGGCAAACGCGAACGGACATCCGATGCAGGACACCCAGGCAAGCGCCATTGTCGTCGGCCGCGGCCCGGCAGGGTTAACGGCAGCGGTTGCGCTCGCGGCGGGCGGCGTCGACACCATTTTGGTCGGCAAGCGCTCCGCCGCGCAGGACAACCGCACCACCGCGCTGCTTGCCGGTTCCGTCACCGCCTTGACGACGCTCGGGGTCTGGGAGCTCTGCCGCGCGCAGGCCGCGCCGCTGCGCACCATGCGCATCGTCGACGACACCGGACGGCTGTGGCGCGCCCCGGAAGTGAAATTCGACGCCCAGGAGATCGGCCTCGACGCCTTCGGCCACAATATCGAGAACCGCCATCTCGTCGACGCGCTGGAACGCCGCGCCGGCGAGCTCGCCACGCTGCGCGTCATCGACGACGACGTGCGCGGCGTCGAGCCCGGCGAGCGCAAGGTCGCGGTCGCCGTCAAAGCCGGCGGCACGCTGACAAGCGAGCTCGTCATCGGCGCCGACGGGCGCCGCTCGCTGTGCCGCGACGCAGCCGGCATCGGCGTCGACGCGCACGACTATCCGCAGGTCGCGGTCACGCTGTGCCTCAAGCATTCGCGCCCGCATCGCGACACCTCGACCGAATTTCACACCCCGAGCGGACCCTTCACCCTGGTGCCGCTGCCGGGCGAGCGGTCGAGCCTTGTCTGGGTGGTCGATCCGGCCGACGCCGACGATTTGCTGGAGCTCGACGACGCCGCCTTGGCCGAGGAGGTCGAGCGCGCCTGCCACTCGATCCTCGGCAAGATCGCGGTCGAGCCCGGGCGCGGGCGCTTTCCCCTCACCCGCATGACGGCGCGCCGCTTCGCCGCGCAGCGCATCGCCCTGGTCGGCGAAGCCGCCCACGTCATTCCGCCGATCGGCGCGCAAGGACTCAATCTCGGCCTGCGCGACGCCGCCGCGATCGGCGAACTGGCGGCAGCGGCGCGCAAGGCCGGCCGCGACATCGGCGGCATCAACCTGCTGGTCGCCTACGACACGATGCGGCGCGCCGACGTCGGCAGCCGCACGCGGGCCGTCGACCTGCTCAACCGCACGCTGCTGACCGACCTGCTGCCGGCGCAGGGGGCGCGCGGTCTCGGCCTCTATATGCTCGATCGCATCGGGCCCCTGCGCCGCGCCCTGATGCGGGAAGGCGTCGCGCCGCGTGCGGCGCAGCCCAGGCTGATGCGCGGAGAGATGCCCTGACCGCCTGCTTGGCGCAATCCTTGCATTGCTCTAAACGACGACCTTGAAGGGATCAGTCGCGTGAAACCGCCTCGCCAGTTCTTCGCTCCGCTCGCCGTCGGCGCGCCGGCGCCGTTGCGCGAGCTGCCGGTGCGGCTCGAGCGCATGATCCATTTCGTGCCGCCGCACAACGACAAGGTGCGGGCCAAGGTGCCGGATCTGGTGCGCCAGGTCGACGTCGTGCTCGGCAATCTCGAAGACGCCATCCCGGTCGACGCCAAGGCGGCGGCGCGCGCCGGCTTCATCGAGATGGCAAAGGCGGTCGACTTCGGCACAACCGGCCTGTGGACGCGCATCAACGCATTGAACTCGCCCTGGGCGCTCGACGACCTGACACAGATCGTGGCGCAAGCCGGCAACAAGCTCGACGTCGTCATGCTGCCCAAGGTCGACGGCCCCTGGGACATTCATTATCTCGACCAGCTGCTCGCCCAGCTCGAAGCCCGCCATGCCATCAAGAAGCCGATCCTGATCCACGCCATTTTGGAAACCGCGCAGGGCGTCAACAATGTCGAGGCCATCGCCACCGCCTCGCCGCGCATGCACGGCATCAGCCTCGGCCCCGCCGATCTTGCCGCCTCGCGGGCGATGAAGACGACGCGCGTCGGCGGCGGCCATCCGGACTACCGGGTGCTGGCGGACGCCGACGGCGACAGGCCGCGCGCCAGCTACCAGCAGGACCTCTGGCACTACACGATTGCGAAAATGGTCGATGCCTGCGCCGCCGCCGGCATCAAGCCGTTCTACGGGCCGTTCGGCGATTTTTCCGATGCCGCCGCCTGCGAGGCGCAGTTCCGCAACGCCTTCCTGATGGGCTGCGTCGGCGCCTGGTCGCTGCACCCCTCGCAGATCGACATCGCCAAGAAGGTGTTCTCGCCCGATCCGGCGGAGGTTGCCTTTGCCCGCAAGATCGTCGAGGCCATGCCCGACGGCGCCGGCGCCGTCATGATCGACGGCAAGATGCAGGACGACGCCACCTGGAAGCAGGCCAAGGTGCTGATCGATCTCGCCCGGCTCGTCGCCGCCAAGGATCCGGCGATGGCCGCGCGCTACGGACTTGCCGCATGAAGACGATGCGCAACGCCAAGTTCAAGCTCGGCCAGGTGGTCAAGCACCGCCTGTTCTCGTTCCGCGGCGTCATCTTCGATATCGACCCGGAGTTCAACAACACCGAGGAATGGTGGCAGTCCATTCCGGCCGAGATCCGGCCGCGCAAGGATCAGCCGTTCTATCATCTGTTCGCCGAGAACGACGAGACCGAATACATCGCCTATGTGTCGGAGCAGAACCTGCTGCCGGACACCTCGGGCAAGCCGGTGCGGCATCCGCAGGTCGCGGAGGTTTTCGTGCGCGACGGCAGCGGCGGTTATCGGCCGCGCAACAGCCAGTACAACTGACGCGCCAGCAAAAAGGCGCGGCCCTAAAGGCCGCGCCGTCGTCATGTCGTGCGCTCGTGCGCCTTACTGCTTGGGAGCGGGAGCGCCGGCCGGCTGCTGCGCCTCCAGCTTCTTGCGCGCCTCTTCGGCCTTCTTCTGCAGTTCGGATTGCAGCTTCTGCTGCTGCTGCTCGAGCACCTTCGGATCGGTCGGCGGCCCGTCATAGGCCTTGGCGAAGTCGGTGAGCGGCAGCTGCAAGCTGATCGGCGTGTTCTGCATATTGATCGCCTGCAGGATCAGGGCCTGGCCCTTCTTCATCTGCTTGATCATGTCGTCGGTGACCGGATAGTCCGCCTGGCAGCCGATCGGGAAGCACATGTTGAACGGCGCGCTCGCCGGCTGGCCCTGGTCGATGATGACGCGCGTGCCGGGCTGGATCTGCATGCCGAGCGGCACGATGATGCGCAGCATCTTCGGCTGGCCTTCGGGCTCGACCAGCTGCGCCATGGCGACCGGCATGCCGTTTTCCAGCCGGCCGTCCTTGACCAGCACGCAGACCTGCTTGTTGTTGGTCTCGGCGTTCTTGTTGCAGATCTTGGTCCAGGGCGAATACATCAGCTGCGGCTGGTTCTGCTGAGCCTGCTGCGCGGGCGCCGGCTGTTGCTGCTGTTGCTGCGCCGGCTGCTGGGGTTGCGCCGGTTGCTGGGCGGGCTTGGCCGCCGGCGCCGGCTTCTTGGCCGGCGGGTTCTGGGCCAACGCCGCGGTTGCGCACGATGCCGCCAGAGCGAATGCGGCCAATGCCGCGGTCAGCGCCCGGCCTCGCGGCCGCGCCGTTGCGATCCGATGATCCATTGCAAACTGGTCCCTTCTTGTCCGCCGGAGGCCGGACCTTCGCGGCGGCCCGTTTGATCGGCTCTGTCCCCGTCAAATACGGCGGGAGCGTGACGTCTACGCGCTGCCTGATAGCCGAATTCGCGCCTGCAATAAAGCCACGAATGCGGCCGAACTTTGCGGCCGGGCACGGCCGCCGTCCTCGTGTTAAATTGCCGCAATATCGGAGCGAATCGCATTCCAAACCCGCGCATGCCGCCGCTCGACCTGTGCGTCTTGAGCAAAGGGGCGCCGACGCGCCGCGCCCTGCTCAAGGCCGGCCTGGCCGCTGCCGCCGCGACGGCCGCGCCTGCCGCTACGGCTGCCGCTACGGCCGCGACGGCATCTCTGGCCGCGACTGCCCACGCCCTCGCCATGCACGGCGCGCCGGCCTGGGGGCCGAACTTCGATCATCCAACCTATGCCGATCCGGCCGCACCTAAAGGCGGCACGCTGGTGCAGGGCGTGCTCGGCACTTTCGACTGCCTCAATCCGTTCATCGTCAAAGGCCTGCCGGCCGCCAACATCCGCAGCTACGTGATCGAGAGCCTGCTGGCGCGCGGCTACGACGAGCCGTTCACGCTCTACGGTCTGATCGCCGACGGCGTCGAGACCAACGCCGCGCGCACCGAGGTCACCTTCACCATCAACAAGGCGGCGCGCTTTGCCGACGGCAAGCCGATCACGCCCGACGACGTGATTTTTTCCTGGCAACTGCTGCGCGACAAAGGCCGACCGAATTTCCGCATCTACTACGCCAAGGCGGTGAAGGCCGAGCGCGTCGGCGACCGCGGCGTCCGCTTCGATCTCGCCGGCTCCGACGATCGCGAACTGCCTTTGATCATCGGGCTAATGCCGGTGCTCGCCAGGCACGCCACCGATCCCGACACGTTCGAGGACACGAGCTTCACGCCGCCGCTCGGCAGCGGGCCCTACACCGTCACCCATGTGCAGCCCGGCAAGAGCGTGACCTTCACGCGCGACAAGAATTACTGGGGCCGCGATCTGCCCATCAACCGCGGCCTGTGGAATTTCGACACCATCCGCTACGACTACTACCGCGACGGCAACACGCATTTCGAGGCGTTCAAGAAGGGCCTCTACGACGTGCGCGCGGAGACCGATCCCGGCCGCTGGCAGACCGCCTACACGTTTCCGGCGCTGCGCGAGGGCCGCGTGGTCAAGGAGGAACTTCCCTACGGCCTGCCCAAGGGCATGCAGGGCATGGTCTTCAATACCCGGCGTTCGATGTTTGCCGACGTCCGCGTGCGCGAGGCGCTGCTGCACCTGTTCGACTTCGAATGGATCAACCACACCTATTTCTTCGACCTCTATGAACGCACCGCCAGCTATTTCGACGGCTGCGATCTCTCCGCGCACGGCGTCGCCGCCAACGCCCGCGAGCGGCAACTGCTCGCGCCTTTCCCCGGCGCGGTGCGCGACGACATCATGGCGGGCAAATGGGCGCCGCCGAAAACCGACGGCTCGGGACGCAATCACGACGGCATGCGGCGCGCCTTCGTGCTGTTCAAGCAAGCGGGCTACGAACTCAAGGACAGGCAGCTCGTCAACGTCGCCACCGGCCGGCCATTCGCCTTCGAGATTCTCACCACCACGCGCGAGCAGGAGCGGCTGTCGCTTGCCTACGCGCAAAGCCTCAAGCGCGCCGGCATCGTTGCCCAGGTTCGCAACGTCGACCCCACCCAGTTCGAGCACCGGCTCCTGTCGTTCGACTTCGACATGACCGAGTACCACTGGGAGCAGTCGCTGTCGCCCGGCAACGAGCAGCTGTTCTACTGGAGCTCGGACGCCGCCGACGCGCAGGGCAGCCGCAACTACATGGGCGTGAAGTCGAAGGCGATCGACGCCATGATCGCGGCACTGCTCGCCGCCACCGAGCGCGACGATTTCGTCTCGGCCGTGCGGGCGCTCGACCGCGTGCTCTTGTCCGGCTTCTACGTCATCCCGCTTTATTATCCGCCGGTGCAGTGGATCGCGCGCTGGACGCGCATCAGGCATCCCGCCCGCACCTCGCTGTTCGGCTACCTGCCGGAAACCTGGTGGCATCAGGACGCGCGCTCATGATTCTCGACGGCGACACCGCGGTGACCGGCCCGACGCTCGACGCGCTGTTTCGCCGCGCCGGTGTGCGGACGCCGCAGGCGCCGGCGCTGTGCGATCCACCGAATCGCGAAAGCTTCACCGACGGCGCCGTTCGCAAGCTCAACTTTGCCGAGGCCGACCGGGCCATCTCCCGCTTTGCCGCCAGGCTGCATGCGCTCGGCCTGAAAGCCGATGCGGTCGTCGCCATCCAGCTGCCGAACACCGTCGACGCCGTGATCGCCCTGCTCGGCGTGCTGCGCGCGGGCATGATCGCCGCGCCCTTGCCGCTGCTGTGGCGGCAGCAGGACATCGTCGCGGCGCTGCGCGAGGTCGGCGGCAAGGCGATCGTCAGCTGCGCCCGGGCCGGCGCCTTCGAGCCGGTGAAGACGGCGGTGCTGGCGGCGGCCGAATTGTTTCCGATCCGCCACGTCTGCGCTTTCGGCGAGGCGTTGCCCGACGGCGTCGTGCCGCTCGACGACGTTTTCGAGCCGTCCGACAAGCTCGCTCACGCGGCGGCGCGGCCAGGGGCGGCCGCCGCACACGTCGCTATCGTGACCTTCGAGGTCGCCGCCGGCGGGGTCGTGCCCATGGCCCGCCATGCCGGGCACCTCATCGCCGCAGGCGCTCACGCCTGTGAGGCCGCGGGGTTGGCGGAGGGCGCGACTATCCTGTCGGCGATCCCGCCCGCGTCATTTGCCGGCATCGCGCTTGCCGTGGTGCCCTGGCTGATGTCGGGCGGCACGCTCGCCCTGCATCACGGCTTTGACGCCGACGCCTTCGACGCACAGACGGAAACCCTGTCCGATGCGGCGCTGATCCTGCCCGGCCCCGCGCTTGCCCCGCTCGCCGAAGCCGGCCGCCTGTTGTCACTCAAGACGCTCATCGCGGTATGGCGCGCGCCGGAACGTCTTGCCGCATCCGCCCCCTGGTACCGCGCCGCACGGCTCGTCGACGTTTGCGCGTTCGGCGAAGCCGGGTTGTCGGCGGCGCCGCGCGGCGCCGACGGCAGGGCGGCTGCGCTCACGGCGGCCGGCGCTGCGCTCGACATCGCGCGCACCCGCGCCGGAACCCTGGCGCTGCGTGGCGCCATGGTGCCGGCGCGAAGCTTCCCGTCGGCACAACCGCTGTCGGCCGATGGCTTCCTCGATACCGGCTATTCCTGCACCGCCGAGGGTGACACTGTGACGATCACGGCTGCGCCTGCGGGCCTGGCGGCGGTTGGCGGCTATCGCTTCGCCCAGCAGGGCCTCGATGCGCTCTTGGCCGCCATCGACCCGACCGCCGCGGTCATGACGGTGCCGGACGGCCTGCTCGGCGAACGCCTCGCCGGCCGCAGCGCCGATCCGGAAACGCTGTGCGCCGCCTTGCGGGCGCACGGCGCCAATCCGCTGATCGCCGACGCATTCCGGCTTCGCGCCGCCTGACCGGCCGCTTCGTTGACGCGACGTTAACAGCCCCGCCGTTACATTGCCGCCGCATCAACCGGTGGCGTGGCGTATGTCGTTGCAGGGTCCGATCGTCGTCGTCGCCGAACAGCCGGCGGCCGGTTTGGTGCAGGCCCTCGGCGCCGCCGGCGCCTTCCCCATCGTCGAGACGACATGGACCGACGCGCCGACCGCCTTCGTCGCGGTCAAGCCGACCGCCGTGGTGATCGCCGAGCCCGGCCCGCCCAAATCGGAATCCTCGGCGCGCATGTTGTGCCTGCAAATCGCGACCGCGGGCGGTCCGCTGGTGCCGACCCTTGCCGTGACGCAGGGCGCGATGGACGCCGCCATTCCGGTGGCGTTGCCAGCCGACGCTTCGCTGCCGCTTGAGCGGCTGATCGCCCGCCTGCAATCGGCGATGCGGGTGCGCGCCCTGCACGCGACCGTGCTGCGCCGCATCGAGACCTTCGCCCCGCAGGCCGGCAAGGTCCCCGCCCTGCCGGTCGGAGACGCGCTTGACGACGCGACGGTGCTGATCGCCGGACGCGGCCCGCTTTATCCCGCGCTCAGCGTCGCCATCGGCGAACGCATGCACATGCTGGGCGGGCTGAGCGTGGAAAGCGCCGCCAAACACCTCGCCGCCCGCGACATCGACGGCATCGTGGTAGGCGACGGTTTTTCACCGCGCATGGTGGAGGCGTTTCTCACCCTGCTCGCGCAAGACACGCGCTTCCGCGATATTCCGGTCGCGGTGATCGGCGAAGCGCCGCCCGACTTCGCCGCGGTGCTGCCGAATATCGACCACGTCGACCCCGACCCCGCGCGCATCGTCGCCCGCATGGTGCCGCTGGTGCGCATGCACGCCTTCGAGGCCCGCCTGAAGCGCATGCTGAAGTCGCTCGACGCCGGCGGCACGTATGATCCGCAGACCGGTCTGCTGACCCGCGACTGCTTCTTCCGCGACCTCGCCAGGACGATTGGCGAGGCCGCCAACCAGAGCCAGGCCCTGTCGGTCGCCCGCTTCGCCTTCGACGACGCCCGCGACAGCCGCGGCGCGTTCGACCGCGCGCGGCTGGTGACGCGTTTCATCCGCGCCATCGACTTTGCAACCGCCGAGGATGACGGCGCCATCCTGGTTGCATTCACGCAGACCGACCTGCGCCGTGCCCATGTCGTGGTGCGCCGCATCGCCGCCGGCTTGAGGAAGGCGGTGGGCATGCCCACGCGCCCGAACGACACCATCACCGCCAATGTCACGCTTGCGACTCTGAAGGCGGGCGACAGCCTCGACAGCCTGATGGCCCGCGTCATGGGCGCCAAGGTGGTTGCCGCCGAATAGCCGGCGGCATAGGTTAGCTCCGAACAGGAGCGTGCCATGCCCGATCAAACTCCCGTCCGCATCGACGTCGTGTCCGACGTGGTCTGCCCGTGGTGCTTCATCGGCAAGCGCCGCCTCGAAAAGGCGATGGCCATGAAACCCGACGTGGCGGTCGAGGTGCATTGGCATCCTTATTTCCTCAACGACTGGATTCCACGCGAGGGCATCGCGCGCGAGGACTACCTCACCACCAAGTTCGGCTCGCCCGAGCGCTACAAGGGCATTGCCCAGCGCGTCACCGCGGCGGCCGCTGCCGAGGGCCTCACCTACGCGATGGACAAGATCAGCCGTCAGCCCAACACGCTCGACGCCCATCGCCTGATCAAATGGGCCGACGGCATCGGCAAGGCGGCCGAGATGAAGCAGCGCCTGATGGATCTCTACTTCACCGAAGGCGCCGACCTCACCAACCGCGCCGTGCTGGTGCAGGCGGCGGCCGACGTCGGGCTCGACGCCGAGGATGTGCGCCAGGCGCTGGCGAGCGACCAGGACGTCGCCGCCGTCGAGCAAGAGGCGCAGAGCGCCAAGGAGGCCGGCATCGAGGGCGTGCCGATGTTCATCTTCGGCGGCAAGTTCGCGGTCTCCGGCGCCCAGGCGCCCGAATACCTCGCCGAGGCGATCGAGCGTCTCGCCGCCGGCCAGGACGCCGCCGAATAAGCCATGAAAATCACGGCCGCCGTCGTCCGTGACAAGGGCGGCGCTTTCGAAATCGACGAACTCGACCTGTGCGATCCGCGCGCCGACGAACTGCTGGTCGAGGTCGCAGCCTCCGGCATGTGCGCGACCGACCTGCACGGCCGCGACGCCTATTACCCGACCAAATTTCCCAAAGTGTTCGGCCACGAGGGCGCCGGTATCGTGCGCGCGGTCGGATCGGGCGTCACCAGGTTCAAACCCGGCGATCATGTGGTGATGGCCTATCCGTGGTGCGGGGAATGCCCGAACTGCAAGTCGCAGCGGCAAACCTATTGCCTGCATGCCAACGACCTGAAACACGGCGGCACCCGCGCCGACGGCTCGACGCTGCATTCCAAGAACGGCAAACCGGTCTACAGCGCCTTTTTCCAGCAGTCCTCGTTCGGCAATTTCACCATCGCCAATGAGCGCTTTGCGGTAAAGGTGCGCAGCGACGTGGCGCTTTCAAGCGTCGCTGCGCTCGCCTGCGGCGGGCAGACCGGCGCCGGCGCCGTCCTTAACGTCATGCGGCCGAAGCCGGGCGACAGCTTCGTCGTGTTTGGCGTCGGCGCCGTCGGCCTGTCGGCGCTGATGTCGGCCAAGATCGCCGGCTGCGATCCGATCATCGCGGTCGACGTCCACGAGCACCGGCTCAAGCTCGCGCGCGAACTCGGCGCCACCCACACCATCAATCATACGGGACGCAGCGACGTGGTCGACGACATCCGCAAGATTACCGGGCTTGGCGCACGCTATACGCTCGAGACCTCGGCGGTGCCGTCGGTCTTCCGCGAGGCGGTCGATTGCCTGATGCCCGCCGGCACCTGCGTGCTGCTCGGCAGCGCCCGCAAGGGCACCGAAGTGTCGTTCGAGACGCCGTTCCTGCAGAACGGCCGCACCGTGCGCGGCGTCATCCAGGGCGACAGCGTGCCGCAGCAGTTCATCCCGCAGCTGGTCGATCATATCGCGGCCGGGCGGTTTCCGGTCGAGCGCATGATCACGTTCTACGAGCTTGCCGACATCAACCGCGCCGCGCAGGAATCGGCGAGCGGCAAGACCATCAAGCCGGTTCTGAAAATGCCGCATTGAATGCGGCATCACGCCGCCTTGGCCTGCTCCGCGATCGACACCAGCCGCCGCAGGATCGCGGCGGTGCCCTTGAGCCGGTCGACCGGCCGCTGCCAGTCCTCGAAGAACACGAGCTGCTGCGCCTTGGCGTTCTTCGGATCGTTGCGCATGCGCACGCCGGCGCCCTGCTCGTGGATGTAGCCGAGCAAGCCTTCCGGATTGGGGAAGACGTTGTCGCGGAACGCCAGCACGACGCCGCGCGGCCCCGCCTCGACCCGCTCGACGTTGGCGCGGCGCGACATCGCCTTGATCGCCACCACCTGCAGCAGATGCTCGACCTCCGCCGGCAGCTTGCCGAAGCGGTCGACCAGCTCGGCGGCAAAAGCGTCGATGTCGCGCTCGTCCTCGATCTCGGCGAGGCGGCGGTAGAGCGCAAGCCGTACCGAAAGGTCGGCGACGTAGTCTTCCGGAATGAGCACCGGCGTGCCGATGGTGATCTGCGGCGACCAGCGATCGGCAACCGGCGCGGTGATGCCGGCCTTGAGGCTCATCACCGCCTCCTCCAGCATCTGCTGATAGAGCTCGAAGCCGATCTCCTTGATGTGGCCGGATTGCTCCTCGCCGAGCAGGTTGCCGGCGCCGCGAATATCGAGATCGTGCGAGGCGAGCTGAAAGCCGGCGCCGAGGGTATCGAGCGACTGCAATACCTTGAGCCTTCGCTCGGCCTGCGGCGTGATCGATTTGCCGGTCGGCAGCGTCAGCAGCGCATAGGCCCGCAGCTTGGCGCGGCCGACGCGGCCGCGCAGCTGATAGAGCTGCGCCAGGCCGAAGCGGTCGGCGCGGTAGACGATCAGCGTATTGGCGGTCGGGATATCGAGCCCGGATTCGATGATGGTGGTCGACAGCAACACGTCGTATTTGCCGTCGTAGAAGGCCGACATGATGTCGTCGAGCACGGTCGGCGGCATCTGCCCGTGCGCGACGGCGACGCGCATCTCGGGCACGGTCTTGTCGAGGAAGTCCTTCTGGCCGGCGAGATCCTCGATGCGCGGGCAGACGTAGAAGGCCTGGCCGCCGCGGTATTTCTCGCGCAGCAGCGCCTCGCGCACGGTGATCGGATCGAACGGCGAGACGAAGGTGCGCACCGCCAGCCGGTCGACCGGCGGCGAGGCGATGATCGACAAGTCGCGCACGCCGGTAAGCGCGAGTTGCAGCGTGCGCGGGATCGGCGTTGCCGTGAGCGTGAGCACGTGCACCTCGGAGCGCAGCGCCTTGAGCTTTTCCTTGTGCGCGACGCCGAAATGCTGCTCCTCGTCGACCACCAGCAAGGCGAGGTCCTTGAATTTGATGCTCTTGCCGAGCAGCGCGTGGGTGCCGATGACGATGTCGACGCTGCCGGAAGCAAGCCCCGCCCTGACCTCGGCAAGCCTGGCCGCCGGCACCAGCCGCGAGGCCTGCGCGACATTGATCGGGAAGCCGCGGAAACGTTCGGTGAAGGTCTTGAAGTGCTGGCGCGCCAAGAGCGTGGTCGGCACGATGACGGCGACCTGCTTGCCGCCGACCGCCGCAATGAACGCCGCGCGCAGCGCCACTTCGGTCTTGCCGAAACCGACGTCGCCGCACACCAGCCGGTCCATCGGCCGGCCGGACGCGAGGTCCTTCAGCGTGGCGTCGATCGCCGCCAGCTGGTCGTCGGTCTCCTCGTAGGGAAAGCCGGCGCAGAATTCGTCGTAGGCGCCGGGGCCGACGGAGAGGCGCGGCGCCTCGCGCAGCTGCCGCTCGGCGGCGATCTTGATCAGCTCGCCGGCGATCTCGCGGATGCGGCTCTTCATCCGCGCCTTGCGCGCCTGCCAGTTGCCGCCGCCGAGCCGGTCGAGCTCGACGCCCGATTCCTCCGAACCGTAGCGCGACAACAGATCGACGTTTTCGACCGGCAGGAACAGCTTAGTGTCGTCGGCGTAATGGATTTCGAGGCAGTCGTGCGGCGCGCCGGCCGCCTCGATCGCCTGCAGCCCAGTAAAGCGCCCGATGCCGTGGTCGACGTGCACCACCAGATCGCCGGGGGCGAGGCTCGTCACCTCGGCGATGAAATTCTCGGCACGGCGGGCGGTGCGTCGCGGCCGCACCAGCCGATCGCCGAGGATGTCCTGCTCGCTGACGATCGCCGCCTGCTCGGTCTCGAAGCCGGAGTCGATGCCGAGTACGCCGAGCGCGATCGCCGGTGCCGGCAGGCCTAAGGCCTGCGGCCATGACGCCACCGGCGTGAGATTGTGCAGGTTGTGATCGGCGAGCACGTGGCTCATGCGCTCGCGCGCGCCCTCGCTCCACAGCGCGATGGCGACGCGCTTGCCCCTGGCCTGGAGGCCGAGCACGTGCTTGCTCACCGCCTCGAACACATTGGCGCCCGGTTCGGCGCGCTCGGCGGCAAAATTGCGCCCCTGCCGGGCGCCGATCTCGACGACGTCGGCCGCCTCCGGCACGGCGAAAGGCGTGAGCCTTGCCAGCGCTCCCTGCCCGAGGCGCTCGTTCCATTCCGTTTCCGTGAGATAGAGCCGATCCGCCGGCAGCGGCTTGTATGGCGGCGTCACGCCGTCCTTGAGCGCCTGGACGCGCGCCGCGTGGTAGTCGTCGATCTGCGCGATCCGCTCACGCGCGGCATCCTCGGCCAGATGTTCGAGCGCGACCGGAGTGGCGGGCAGATAGTCGAACAACGTCTCCAGCCGGTCGTGAAACAACGGCAGCCAGTGCTCCATGCCGGGATAGCGGCGGCCTTCGCTGACGGCTTCATAGAGCAGATCGTCGGGCGTTGCCGCGCCAAACTGGGCGACGTAGCCGGTACGGAAGCGGCGGATGGTTTCGGTGACCAGCTGGAATTCGGCGACCGGCACGAGGTCGAGCCCGCGCAGTTCACCTTCGCTGCGCTGCGTTTCCGGGTCGAAGGCGCGGATGGTCTCCAGCGCATCGCCGAAGAAATCGAGCCGCACCGGCAAATCCATGCCCGGCGCGAACAGGTCGAGAATACCGCCGCGCACCGCATAGTCGCCGGGCTCGCGTACCGTTGAGGCGCGCGTGAAACCATTGAGCTCCAGCCATTCG
>Ga0209581_1003192_pt1 | contig 14430 bp, 15 predicted proteins | sample Coa_R2_FD_187160 | JGI IMG/M metagenome (GOLD analysis project Ga0209581, IMG submission 187160) | Surface soil microbial communities from Centralia Pennsylvania, which are recovering from an underground coalmine fire - Coalmine... | ecosystem: Environmental > Terrestrial > Soil > Unclassified ...
GGAGACGATGCCGAACGCCGAGCCGGTTTGCAGCGCGAAGCGCCGGCTGAAGTGCCGCGCCAGGAGACCGACCGGCACGGTGCCGAGCCACATGCCGAGCACCATGGCGGTGATGGGCAGCGTGGCGAGCCCCTTGTCGGGCGCCAGCACCGCGCCGGCGATCGAAGCGGTCGAGACGATGACGGTGTTGTTGCCGCCGGCCAGCGCCTGGGCGACCGCGAGCACCATGGCATTGCGGCGTGCCAGCGCGTCATTGACGGCGGCGTGCTCTTCCTCGACTGCGATGGTCTCGGCGACGGCCGACATGACGGGTTCCCGGCAAGCCGTCCCTTCTAGCGGGCCATGCCATGAATCGCCACTGCACTAAACGCAACGCAGCGTTGCCCCGCTTCCGTTCATTCCCGCGCCAGCGGGAATCCAGTGCTATTTGGCAAAGACTGGGTCCCCGCTTCCGCGGGGACGAACGGATGAAAGCCTAGCGCTTCGCTCGCTTGGCCGCCGGTCGCTTCGCAGGTGCCGCAGACGGCGCAAAATCGATGGCGCCGGGATGGTGGATGGTGGCCTTGCGGGCCTCGGCCGGCGAACTGGCGCCGATCTGCCCGAGCGAGGCCTGCAGCTCGTCGATATAGAGATCGATGAGATGGGCCGGCCCCTCGTCGCCGAGCGCCGCCACCGCCCACAGGAAGGACTTGCCGGCCATCGCGGCATCGGCGCCGAGCGCGATGGCGCGCATGACGTCCTGGCCGGAACGCACGCCGCTGTCGAGGATGATGGTCGCCTTCTTGCCGACCGCTGCGGCAATCGCCGGCAGGCAGTCGATCGACGGCGTCAGCGCCTCGATCTGGCGGCCGCCGTGGTTCGACACCCAGATGCCGTCGATGCCGAGCGACACCGCCTTTTCGGCGTCGGCCGGATGCAGCACGCCCTTCACCGCCATCTTGCCTTTCCACTTGTCGCGGTAGCGCTTGACCTCTTCCCAGGTGAAGGCGCCGCCCATGTGCTGGCGCGCATAGGCGATGATCTGGTTCGAGCTCGACCCCGGCGGCGCGTATTGGCCCATGGTGGCAAAGCGCGGGTAGCCCTTGCGCATGAGCGCCCACAGCCAGCGCGGACGCACCAGCATCTCGTAGATCATGCGCGCGTTCGGGCGGAATTCGTGCGCCAGCCCCGCATAGGTCTCGCGCGAGCGCGTGGTGCGCACCGGCACGTCGAGCGTCAGCGTCAGCACCTTGGCGTCGACCGCCTCGGCGCGCCGCATCAGGTCGAAGCCGAATTTGTGGTCGTCGCGCCAGAACCGGTAAAGCTGCAGCCAGAACACGTCGGGCGCGGCTTCCGCGGCCTGCTCGATGGTGGCGCCGCCGGCGACGCTGAGATTGTACGGCACGCGGGCGCGCTGGGCGGCGCGCGCCATGGTCAGATCGGCGCCCGGCCAGACCAGCGACGGCCCGCCCATCGGCGCGATGCCGAGCGGCGCGTTGTAGCGGCGCCCGAACAGCTCGACCTCGACCGGCGGCGGCGACACCACGACGCCGTAGCGCGGCGTGATCTTGATGGCGTCGAAGGCCGCCCAATTATCGGCGATGCCCCGATCATTGCCGGCGCCGGTGTCGCCGTATTCGAAGGAGAACAGCGGCACGTGCTTGGGCGCCTCGCGCCGCAGCCAGGCGCTGGTCGGATAGAGCTTGTGGTATTTCGCGAAATTCGGGTGCGGCGTGTAGGCCGAAAGCGCCGCCGTCTTGGCCGTCATGTCGTGCATGGGGGGTCCCTTGGATCGGGCGAACTATACAGCGGATTCAGAAATGGCTGAAGGCCGGGCGCGTGAAGGCGAGCGCTGCGCCGTCGGCGCCGAGGAAGCGCACGCCCTCGCCGGCTTCGACCGCGCCGATCTCGGTCACCTGAACCTTGGCCGCCTGCGCCGCGGCACGGAAGCTTTCCGCCTTGTGCGGCGGCACCGTGCAGACGATCTCGTAGTCGTCGCCGCCGGTCAGCGCCGTCTCGAGCAGCGCAGGCTCGGCGGCGATCGCCGCTTTGGCGGCGTCGGACACCGGCACGCGCGCCGCCGCGATCGCCGCGCTTACCCTCGAGGTGCGGCAGAGCTTGGCGAAGTCGCCGGCCAGCCCGTCCGAAATATCCATAGCGGCGCTGGCATGGCCGCGGATCGCCTCGGCCAGGCCATTGCGCGGCTGCGGCAGCAGATAGCGCGACAGCAGGAACTGGCGCTGCGCTTCGGCGAGCTTCCAGCGCTGGCCCAGATTCGCATTCTTGCGCACGGCAAGCCCGAGCGCGGCGTCGCCGATGGTGCCGGACACGAAGACGCGGTCGCCGGGTCTGGCGCCGGCGCGGCGCACCATGGTGCCCTCCGGCACGCTGCCGAACATCGCAACCGACACCGTGATCGGGCCGGGCGTGCGGTCGGTGTCGCCGCCGAACAGCGGGCAGCCGTAGAGCACGGCGTCGCTGCGCAGGCCTTCGGCAAAGCCGGTCAGCCAGCGCTCGCCGATGTCGGCGGGCAGCGCCAGCGACAGCAGAAAGCCGAGCGGCCTGGCGCCCTTGGCGGCGAGATCGGACAGGTTCACGCGCAGCGCCTTGCCGGCGACGTTCTGCGGCGCGTCGTCGGTGAAGAAATGCACGCCGCCGATGATGGCGTCGGTCTTGAGCACGAGGTCGTGGCCCGGCGGCGGCGTGATAAAGGCGGCGTCGTCCGACAGGCCGAGCGCGCCGGGATGCACCGCGATCGGCGCAAAGTAGCGCGCGATCAATTTGTCCTCGGCGGACCTTTCATCGTGATCGGAGCTCATCGTGCGAGCTTGCCTCCTGTTACCTCGCCCTAAAAGGGGGAGGCCGGTTCGCGAAGCGAACCGGGTGGGGGTCAACTGCGGCGCCGAAGACCCCCTCCCTCCCCTCCCGCTTTCAGGAGGAGGGAGTTTTGGTTTCGAACTCGTCGGCGCGCAAGCTGCGCGCCAGCTGGTCGAGCACGGCATTGACCATGCCGACTTCGTTGGCATCGACGAAGGCGGCGGCGACGTCGGCATATTCGGCGATGACGGCGCGCGCCGGCACGTCGCGGCGGTGGCCGAGCTCGTAGGCGCCGGCGCGCAGTGCGGCGCGCAGCACCGTCTCGATGCGCTTGAGCGGCCAGCGTTCGGCGAGCGCGGCGTCGATCAGCGGATCGAGCGCGCGCTGCTCGCGCACCACGCCGGTGACGATGTCCTCGAAAAAGGCCTTCTCGGCGGGCAGGTATTGCGCGCCCTCGACCTCGCGGCCGATCCAGTGGCTCTGAAACTCGGCGAGGATCTCGTTCACGCCGGAGCCGGCGAGATCCATCTGATAGAGCGCCTGCACCGCGGCAAGCCGCGCCGCGCCGCGCTTGTTGGCCTTGCGCGCCTCTTTGTCCTTGGCGGGCGCGTTGCGGGCCATCATCGCAGGTCGCGCTTGAGCTGCGCCATGACGAGGGCCGCGCGCGCGGCGTCCGCGCCCTTGTTGCTGATCTTGCCGGAGCGCGCCCGCGCCTGGGCTTCGGTGTTGACGGTGAGGATGCCGTTGCCGATGGCGAGGCGCTCGCGCACCGCAAGGTCCATCAGGCCGCGGCCCGATTCGTTGGCCACCACCTCGAAGTGATAGGTGTCGCCGCGGATGACGCAGCCGAGCGCCACCACGCCGTCGTAGCGGCCGGCGTCGAGCGCCATGGCGATCGCCGCCGGGACTTCCAGCGCGCCCGGCACGGTGATGATGTCGTAGGCGCAACCCGCCTTGTCGAGCACGGCGCGCGCGCCGGCGAGCAGCGCGTCGGCGATGTCGTCGTAGAAGCGCGCCTCCACGATCAGCATGCGCAGCGCGTTGCGTTTCGCCTTGCTCTTTGCGCGTTTCCGGACCATGCCGCGTGGTAGCAAGCGGCCAAGGCGCGAACAAGGCCTAGCCGGCCTGCATCAGCCGCGCCACATAGCGGGCCACGGTGTCGACTTCGAGATTGACGTCGTCGCCTTGGCGCAGGCCGCCCAGCGTCGTGACCTTGAGCGTGTGCGGGATGACCAGCACCGAGAAGGTGTCGCGCTCGACCGCGTTGACGGTCAGCGACACGCCGTCGAGGGCGACCGAGCCCTTGGCCGCGATGAAACGGGCGAGATCGCCCGGCGCGCGCAACACCAGCCGCGCCATGTCGGTCAGGTCCTCGCGCGCGATCACGCTCGCCAGCCCGTCGACATGACCGAGAGCGAGGTGTCCGCCAAGCTCGTCGCCGAGTTTCAGCGGCCGCTCGAGGTTGAGCCTGCTGCCCTCGCGCCAGCGGCCCGCCGTCGTCCTCGCCAGCGTCTCGGCCGCCGCGTCGACCGCGAACCAGGCGCGGCCGCCGTCCTCGCCGGCGCCGACCACGGTCAGGCACACGCCGGAGCAGGCGATGGAATTGCCTTCCACCAGTTCGCGCCGCGGGTACGAGCAGGCAATGACGATGCGGTGCAGCGTGTCGGCTCGCGGCTTGACCGAGCGCACCGCGCCGACATCGGTGACGATCCCGGTGAACATCTAAGCCCGCTCGTAACGTTCGAGCGTATCGGCGCCCAGCGCTTCGCTGCCGCGCGCGTGCAGGCGGGAGGTGAGCGCGTCGAGCGCCATGCCTTCGAGCGGCAGGACGCCGTCCTCGCCGATGATTTTGTCGGAATTGATCAGCGCCGCCTCGTCGACCAGATCGGCGGCGACGAAGGACGCCGCAACCGTCGGGCCGCCCTCCACCATCAGCCGGGTGATGCCTTCGCCGGCAAGCGTCTTGAGCACGCCGTCGAGGTCGAGCCGGCCGTTGTTGTCGTCGTCGACGCGGAACACCCGGCAGCCGCGCTGCTCGAGGATTTCCTGGGCGATCGGCGAGGCCTTGCGCGAGGCAAAAATCCAGGTCGGCGTCTCGCGCACCGTCGCCACCACCGACAGGTTCAGCGGCACGCGCAATCGGGCGTCGAGCACCACGCGCACCGGCGAGCGCTCCATCATGCCCGGCAGGCGGCAGGTGAGCTGCGGATTGTCGGCGAGCACGGTGCCGATGCCGACCAGGATGGCGTCGCTCTGCGCGCGCAACTGGAAGACGCGGGCGCGCGCGGCCGCGCCGGTGATCTGCGCCGGCTTGCGCCCGGCAAGGCCGACCTTGCCGTCGGCCGAGATCGCCATCTTCAGCAGCACGTGAGGACGCCCCTGCGTCACCTTCAAGATGTGGCCGGCGTGGGCGCGGCGCGCCTCCTCGGCGCCAAGCCCGACCTCGACCGCGATGCCTTTGGCGCGCAGCCGCTCATGGCCGCGGCCCTGCACTTCCGGGTTGGGATCCTCCAGCGCCGACACCACCCGCGCGATGCCGGCGCGGATGATGGCGTCGGCGCAAGGCGGCGTCTTGCCCTGGTGCGAGCACGGCTCGAGCGTGACGTACATGGTCGCGCCCTCGGCGGCCTTCTTCGCCCGCTTGAGCGCCTCGACTTCGGCGTGCGGCCGGCCGCCGGCCTGCGTCCAGCCGCGCGCCAGGATGATGCCGTCTTTGACGATGACCGCGCCGACCGCCGGATTGGGCCAGACCCTGCCCAGCCCGCGGCGGCCAAGGTCGAGCGCCAGCGCCATGAAGCGGGCGTCGTTCTCTTCGATGTCATTCCGGGGCGCGCCGTCAGGCGCGAGCCCGGAATCCAGAGCCCCTGTGCTCATTCTCCAGCTCCGGCGGTTATGGATTCCGGGTTCCCTCGCTTCGCTCGGGCCGCGGAATGACGAACGATAATCATTTGCGCGCTGAGGCCGCGGGCTTGCCGGCTTCGTCGCCCGACAGCTCATCGAGCGCGGCGCGGAAGTCCTTGGGTTCGCGGAAATTGCGGTACACCGAGGCAAACCGCACATAGGCGACGTCGTCGAGCTCGCGCAAGTGCTCCATCACCAACTCGCCGATGGTCTCCGACGACACCTCGTTCTCGCCCATGCTTTCCAGCTCGCGCGTGATCTTGGACACCATCTGCTCGACGCGCTCCGGATCGACCGGCCGCTTGCGCAGCGCGATCTGCACCGAGCGCATCAGCTTGTCGCGGTCGAAGGGCACGCGCCGGCCGTTGCGCTTGATGACCGTGAGCTCGCGCAGCTGCACGCGCTCGAAGGTGGTGAAGCGGAAATTGCAGGCGAGGCAGACGCGGCGGCGGCGGATGACGGCGGAGTCCTCCGTCGGCCGCGAATCCTTCACCTGGGTGTCGAGGCTACCGCAGCTTGGGCAACGCATCGGTCCCCCCTATCCCTTGGTCATTCCGGGTTCGCGCGCTCCGCGCGTGCCCCGGAACGACAATCTGACGATCGGGCCGGCATGGGCTCGCTCATCCATAAATCGGAAACCGTGAAATCAATGTCTTCACCTTGTCGCGCACCTTGCCTTCGGTGAGCGAGTCTTCCTCGGCGCGCTTCTGCGACAGCACGTCCAGCACCTCGACGATCATGTCGCCCACCGCGCGGAATTCCGCGATGCCGAAGCCGCGCGTGGTGCAGGCCGGCGTGCCGAGCCTGATGCCCGACGTCACCGTCGGTTTTTCCGGATCGAACGGAATGCCGTTCTTGTTGCAGGTGATGTGGGCGCGGCCGAGCGCCGCTTCCGCCACCTTGCCGGTCAGTTGCTTGGGCCGCAGGTCGACCAGCATCAGATGCGTATCGGTGCCGCCGGAAACGATGTCGAGGCCGTGCGACTTCAGGTTTTCCGCCAGCGCCTTGGCGTTCTCGACCACGTTCTTGACGTAGATGCGGTAGCTCGGCCGCAGCGCCTCGCCGAAGGCGACCGCCTTGGCCGCGATCACGTGCATCAGCGGACCGCCCTGCAGGCCGGGGAAAACCGCCGAGTTCATTTTCTTGGCGATCTCCTCGTCGTTCGACAGGATGACGCCGCCGCGCGGCCCGCGCAGCGTCTTGTGCGTCGTCGTCGTCACCACATGCGCATGCGGGAACGGCGAGGGATGCACGCCGCCGGCAACGAGCCCGGCGAAATGCGCCATGTCCACCATCAAGAGCGCGCCGACCTCGTCGCAGATGTCACGGAAGGCGCGGAAGTCGATGATGCGCGGATAGGCCGAGCCGCCGGCTATGATCAGCTTCGGCTTGTGCTCGCGGGCAAGCTTTGCCACCTCGTCCATGTCGATGCGGTGATCGTCGCGCCGCACGCCATAGGGCACCGGCTTGAACCATTTGCCCGACATGTTGACCGGCGAGCCGTGGGTGAGATGGCCGCCGGCGGCGAGATTGAGGCCCATGAAGGTGTCGCCCGGCTGCATCAGCCCGAAGAAGACGGCGGCATTGGCGGAGGCGCCGGAGTGCGGCTGCACATTGGCGAACTTGCAGCCGAACAATTTGGTCACCCGCTCGATCGCCAGCCGCTCGGCAATGTCGACGAACTGGCAGCCGCCGTAATAGCGTTTGCCCGGCAGACCTTCGGCGTATTTGTTGGTCAGCACCGAGCCTTGAGCCTCCAGCACCGCGCGCGAGACGATGTTCTCCGACGCGATCAGCTCGATCTCGTCGCGCTGGCGGGAAAGTTCGAGCCCGATCGCCTCGGCGATCTCGGGATCGCTGTCGGCCAGCGTGGCCGTGAACAGCGAGGCGTCACCGCGTTGCGCGGATGTGGGGCTCGATAGCGACATTCACGGTCTCCTGGCGCCCGCAAAGGGCCGCGGCGCCGCGCGAAAAACAAAGTCCGGGATTGCCCCGCAAATAGCATATTGGTCACCGACCGCCAAGCTTTGGCATGTGGATGGCTGGGGGAACGCAATATCTAGTCCCGTCCGCTCGTCCCCGCTTTGCCGGGAGGGCTGTCAGAAACGACAAGACCCCGGCCGCTCAACGCAGCCGGGGCAAGTCTTCCGCCAGTACACCGTGAGTTACAGGCGATAGAGAATCTGATCGGTCCAGAAGCGCTCGAGCCGGTGCAGCGACTTGTTCAAGGTCGCGAACTCGTCGGCGTTGATGCCGCCGACCTGCTCGACGGTGCGCACGTGCTTCTGATAGAGCGCCTCGACGATGTCGCGCACCTCGCGGCCCTTTTCGGTGAGCTTGATGCGCACCGAGCGGCGGTCGACGCGGCTGCGCTGGTGGTCGAGGAAGGCCATCTCGACCAGCTTCTTGAGATTGTAGGAGACGTTGGAGCCGAGATAGTAGCCGCGCGTGCGCAGCTCGCCGGCGGTGAGTTCCTTGTCCCCGATATTGTAGAGCAGCAGCGCCTGCACCGAATTGATATCGGCGCGGCCGCGGCGATCGAATTCGTCCTTGATGACGTCGAGCAGCCGGCGATGCAGCCGTTCGACCAGCGTCAAGGCCTCAAGATAAAGCGGCCGAATGTGGTCGAAGCGCGCCTCACGTTCGGCGGGCTCGACCGTCTTGGCAACGGCTTTCATGTTCAACGCCCCTTGCGTTTTATTTGTTACGCATCGGAACCAGGGCCCTGTCTTCCCCACTCCGATTGCCGGCGACCTTAAAAGGGGCAGTCTAAAATCGGCTTAAATAACACCATAAAGATTAGGTTTATTTGCAACGGTGAACGCGGCGTTGAAGGCGCAATTGAATCGAACCGCGTTACGCTTCGTTCACCACGCCGCGCGCTGCTTTCCCGCTTCGTTCGCCACTCAGCCACGAATGAACTGAACGATCCCTGAAAAATCTTTGCCGGCGCCGCCGCTCTCGGCATAGCGTTGATAAAGCCTTGCCGCCTGCGCGCCCATCTCGGTGCGCGCGCCGGAGGCCTTGGCCGCATCCTGCGACAGCTTCAGATCCTTGAGCATCATCGCCGCGGTGAAGCCCGGCTGATAGTCGCGGTTGGCGGGCGAGGCCGGCACCGGCCCCGGCACCGGGCAATAGCTGGTCATCGCCCAGCACTGGCCGGACGATTTCGACGAGATGTCGAACAGTTTCTGATGATCGAGCCCGAGATGTTCGGCGAGCACGAAGGCTTCGCTGACCGCGATCATCGAAATGCCGAGGATCATGTTGTTGCAGATCTTCGCCGCCTGGCCGGTGCCGGCGCCGCCGGCGTGAACGATGGTCTTGCCCATTTTCTGCAGGATCGACTCGGCGCGGGCGAAGGCCTGCGCCGAGCCGCCGACCATGAAGGTCAGGGTCGCCGCAGCCGCGCCGGCAACGCCGCCCGACACCGGCGCGTCGAGCATCATCAGGCCCTTCCGCTCGGCGGCCGCGCCGACCGTGCGCGCGGTCTCGACGTCGATGGTCGAGCAGTCGATCAGCAGCGTGCCGGGATTGGCGTCCTCGATGATGCCGCCGGTGCCGAGGTAGATGTCGCGCACCTCCTTGCCCGACGGCAGCATGGTGATGACGACGTCGGCGCGCGCCGCGGCGATCTTGGCGGTCTCGACGGCGACGCCGCCTGCGGCTTTGAGCTTCTCGACCGCCGCGGGGTTGACGTCGACGCCCTCGACCTGATGGCCGGCCTTGATGAGGTTCTGCGCCATCGGCAGACCCATGTTGCCGAGGCCGATGAATCCGATGCGCGCCATGGCGCCCTCCCCTTCTTGCGGTCCTGTTACAGCGGATGCTCTTTCGCCGACTTCAGCGCCAGCCAGAGGTAGACGGCCAGCAGCATTCCTTCCGCCAGCCCGACGATCAATCCGCCGCCGAACACCTGCGGGAAAAATATTTCGAAGGCCAGCATCGAGGCAACCGACATCAGCCAGATCACCGCGCCCCAGGCCGCCGCGAGCCAGAGCCCGACCGCGGCGACCAGATCGATGACCGCAAAAAATATCGTCGCCGCCTGCCAGGCGATCGACTGGTCCTCGAACAGATCCTCGCCGACGCCGATGCCGCAGACCCGCGTCCAGTGATACAGGCCCTTGAGCATGGAGATCGCCGCCATCATGCGCAGGAACAGGACAAGCCGCCGCGTCCAGCGGCCGACATGCGGGCCGCTGTCCGCTTCCTGCACCGGTTCGAGCGCCTGGATGTCGTCGTTGACGAAGGGCTCGGTCATGGTCGGCTCACGGCAGCCTGAGCTCGTCGCCGGCCCGCGGCGCGAAATGGCGCTCGACCTCGGCCTCGCCGACGTCGGCGAGCGCCGCCGGCCGCCAGCGCGGCTTGTTGTCCTTGTCGACGATCACGGCACGCACGCCCTCGTAGAAATCGTGGCCTTCGACGATGCGCGACACTATGCGGAATTCGGCGCGCATGCACGCCGCAAAATCCCAGGCTTTGCCGCGCCGCACCTGCGCCAGCGCGATCTTGAGGCTGAGCGGCGATTTGGCGCGGATCGTGCCGGCGGTCTTGCGCGCCCAATCATCGCCCTCGCGGTCGAGCGCGGCGACGATGTCCTCGACCCGGTCATGCGCGAACAGGCGGTCGATGGCGGCGCGATGCGGCGCCAGCCTGCCCTCGCCCCCCGGTTCAGCGAAGGCATTGAGAATGGCGTTGACCGGCACGGTGCCGCAGAGGCCGTCGAGCAGCGCCGGGAGGCGCGCCGACGGAATACGATGGGTGGCGACGCCGGCCGCCAGCGCGTCGGCGGCATCGAAGCGCTCGCCGGTGAGCGCGCAATAGGTGCCGAGCTCGCCCGGCATGCGCGGCAGGAACCAGGTGGCGCCGACATCGGGGAAGAAGCCGATGCCGACCTCCGGCATGGCAAACTGGAAGCGGTCGCCGGCCACGCGATGCCCGCCGTGCACCGACACGCCGACGCCGCCGCCCATGACGATGCCGTCGATCAGCGCGATGTAGGGTTTGGGGTAGTTCTTGATGAAGGCGTTGAGCGGGTATTCGTCGCGCCAGAATTGCAGCATCTCGTCCTTGCGTCCGGCGCGGCCAAGCTCGGTGAGCGCGCGGATGTCGCCGCCCGCCGAGAAGGCGCGCTCGCCGTTGGCCGTGACCACGACACGCGTGACGGCGTCGTCGGCCGCCCAGGCCTCGAGCTGGGCGCGCAGGCGCAGCACCATGCCGTGGGTCACGGCATTGAGCGCCGCCGGCCGGTTGAGCGTGACGACGCCGGCGGCGCCGCGGCGCTCGAACAGGATTTCGTCAGTCATTACGCGCCTTCAAGTCCTCTCCCCCACGGCTCTTGTGAGTGGTGAAGAGGGGTCAGGGGTAGAGGGCAGAAAACCTTCGACAACAAAGTCGACATGCAGCCTCTTAAGGACCCCCCACCCCGCTTCGCATCGCTCACGCGACGCGAAGCGACCCTCCCCACCGCTTCGCGGGGGGAGGGAAGAAAGCAAGCAGCGCTCCGGCTCATCAAATTCACGCCTTCGGCGGCCAGACGCCGGCTTTTTGCAGGCGCGCCATGGCCTGATCGGAGAATTCGGCCTGCGGCGCATCGCCGCCGATGACGAACATAAGGATCGACTCCTGGTTCGGGTCGCCTTTGGTGACGTTCTCGAAGCGGCGGATCATGCCGGGCGGGAACGAGATGACGTCGAGCGGCTCCAGGTCGACATAGTCGACCTTGCCTTTCTCGTCCTCCCAGCTCGCGCGCCAGGTGCCGGTCATGGCGATGAAGGTTTCGTTGGTGTCGTGATTGTGCATCTCCGGCCCGTGGCCGGGCTTGGCCTTGCAGTAGCCGAGGTTGAAGCCTTCGCGGATCTTGATCGCCGCCATGCGCGCCGCCTCGTCGCCGACCGGCGAGGTCGCATTCTCGCCGACGTCGGCCGGCGGCTGGAAGCCGATGACGTTGTAAAGCGTGCGCTCGCAGCCCGGCATCTTGCTGTCCGGCAGGCCGCCGTCGGAGCCTTTGAGATCCTTGAAGCGCGCGACGCGCTTCATCATTTCCTCGCGTGTCAGATAACGCCGCGGCAAACGTTCCATCGTCTTCTCCCGCCTACGTTGCTTCGCTGTTTATCGAAGTCAGGTACTCAGCATATTCACTCAATAATCCAAATAGACCAAAGAAAAGGGTATCGACTTGGTCGATCGCGGTCTCAAAATCTTCAAGCGCAAAATTTATCAAGTCAGCGTGGGGAATTTTAGTTGGAGGATACCGAAATGCGGTGCCGGTTGGATCGACTTTCTCCAGTTCGACAAAAATACGTTCTGCGTTCGCCAAGAAATCATCGTCATTTGAAATTAGCTCGCGGCTGCCCAACCAATTCCGGATAGGATTCCACAAATCTGAAAGGCCGTGAATTTGAGGCACCGAACCCACACTGCCATCGAGACTATTCACTTCGACCCATAGGCTTTTTAGGCCAAGCTCAATCCACTGCCGATACAGGTAGACAGCCGGGAACCAGTATGCATCACGACGAGATTTCTTGTATTCCGCATAAACAAGATCGGCAGATTTTTTGAAACTGTAGGCGTACAGGCCCCAATCTTCAGAGTACCAAGTTTGGTTCGTGACTTTTCTTTGGCGAGTAAAGCTTTTCCAATCCGCGCGCATGATTAGTTTCCCAGCATAGCGCGGGACACGATCATGCGCATGATCTCGTTGGTGCCTTCGAGGATCTGGTGCACGCGCACGTCGCGCAGCACGCGCTCGATCGGATGATCGCGCAGGTAGCCGTAGCCGCCGTGCAGCTGCAGGCAGCCGTTGACCACCGCAAAGCCGGTGTCGGTGGCCAGCCGCTTGGCCTGCGCGGCAAGGCGCGTGGCGGCCGGCTCCCCCTCGCCCACCGCGACCGCGGCGCGATAGAGCAGCAGGCGCGCGGCGTCGAGCTCGGTCGCGTAGTCGGCGATGCGGAATTGCAGCGCCTGGAAATCGGCCAAGCGCGAGCCGAACTGCTTGCGCTCCTTCATGTAGGCGACGGTGCGGTCGAGACAGAACTGCGCGCCGCCGATCGAGCAGGCGCCGATATTGAGGCGGCCGCCGTCGAGCCCGGCCATGGCGATCTTGAAGCCCTGGCCCTCCTTGCCGATGAGATTGGCAGCCGGCACGCGGCAGTTCTCGAACATCACCATGGCGGTCGGCTGCGACTTCCAGCCGAGCTTCTTCTCCTGCACGCCAAAGGAGAGGCCCCTGGTGCCGTTCTCCACCACGATGCAGGAAATGCCGCGCGGCCCCGCCTCGCCGGTCCTCGCCATCACAACGTAGATGTCGGAGCGGCCGCCGCCGGAGATGAAGGCTTTGGCGCCGTCGAGCACGTAATGCTCGCCGTCGCGGCGCGCTTTTGTCGTCAGGCTCGCGGCGTCGGAGCCGGCGCCCGGCTCGGTCAGGCAGTAGCTCGCGAAATGCTCCATGGTGCAGAGCTTGGGCAGGAATTTGCGGCGCTGCGGCTCGCCGCCGAAGGCGTCGATCATCCAGGCCGCCATGTTGTGAATCGAGATATAGGCGGCGGTCGAGGTGCAGCCCTGCGCCAGTTCCTCGAAGATCAGCGCCGCGTCGAGCCGGCTCAAGGCCGAGCCGCCGACGTCGTCCTTGACGTAGATGCCGCCAAAGCCGAGCGCCGCCGCCTTGCGCAGCGCAGCCTCCGGAAAGATTTCTTTCTCATCCCAGTCACGGGCATAGGGCATCATCTCGTCCCGTGCGAACTGCCGCGCGGTCGACTGGAAGGCCCGCTGCTCGTCGGTCAGGGAAAAGTCCATGGCATCGGCCCCGTTTCGCCTTGGGCTTAGCAAGGCCGGCCGGATCGCCGCAACCGCTGCCGCCCGTCCGGCATTGCCGGCCTGGCCCGGAATTTTTTCGCCGCCAGAGCATCTAACGGCGGTAAGCTCAACCAGGAGGACACCATGGCCGAACACGGCAAAGCGCCAGGCGGGCCCGATCTGGCGGCCGGCATTCCATCGGGCGATCTCGTCGAAGGCGGCCTGCTGACGGGCCGCGTCGGCGACGACGAGGTGCTGCTGGTCCGCCGGGCCGGTACGGTCTCGGCCATCGCCGCCCATTGCACGCATTATCACGGGCCGCTGGCCGACGGCCTGGTCGTCGGCGACACCATCCGCTGTCCCTGGCACCACGCCTGCTTCGATCTGCGCACCGGCGACGCGCTCGCCGCGCCCGCGCTCAGTCCGCTGCAATGCTGGCGCGTCGAGGAGCGCGGCGGCAGGATCGTCGTCGGCGCCAAGATCGGGGCGCCACCGCCCAAGCCGACCGGCTCGGCGTCCGAGAGCGTCGTCATCGTCGGCGGCGGGGCTGCCGGTTTTGCCGCCGCCGAGATGATGCGCCGGCGCGGCTATGCCGGCCACATCACGATGCTGAGCGGCGACGATGCGGCGCCCGTCGACCGGCCGAACCTGTCGAAGGACTATCTCGCCGGCAGCGCGCCGGAAGACTGGGTGCCGCTGCGCGGCGACGACTGGTACGCAGACAACCGCATCGCGCTGCGCCTGAACACCGAAGTTGCCGCGCTCGACGCCAAAACGAAAGAGCTGACCCTCGCCGACGGCGGCAAACTGGCGTTCGACAAATTGCTGCTCGCCACCGGCGCCGAGCCGGTGAAGCTCGACATCCCCGGCGCGTCACAGCCGCACGTTCACACCTTGCGCTCGTTTGCCGACTGCCGCGGCATCATTGCGCAG
>Ga0209581_1003193_pt1 | contig 14429 bp, 11 predicted proteins | sample Coa_R2_FD_187160 | JGI IMG/M metagenome (GOLD analysis project Ga0209581, IMG submission 187160) | Surface soil microbial communities from Centralia Pennsylvania, which are recovering from an underground coalmine fire - Coalmine... | ecosystem: Environmental > Terrestrial > Soil > Unclassified ...
ATGGTCACTTGGCGGACACATTGCATATGGCGTCGCCATAGAGAATCCTCAATTAATCGCAAGTATCACCACTATAGGATCTCCTCCAATAAAGTTCTCCACAAAAGGTATCAAGAAAGGCTTGCATGAATGGTTTGTTGATGTGCTGGTTCCTGACTGGATAAATAATCCCAAGAATTATTCGATTCCAGAAGCTGAAAACATAACATACCATATGGGACTAAATTCATCTGAAAAATATTTTATAGATGACCTGATCAGCACAGATCCGCAAATGAGAAAGTATTTATTTCTTGAATTAAATAAATATGATTCGAGAAAATATATTGGAACAGCTTTGGATGCTGAAAACTTTGCGAAATCAACCTCATTACCACTCTGTCTTATAGTCGGTGAAAAAGATTGCGGGATAAAAGCAGATTACATCGAAACATTCAGCGGTAAATTCTTGAATAAATCATCCCGGGTGGTAGTCATCAAGGATGCGCCGCATGCCGTTTTTAAAACACATACAGATAAAATCCATGAGATTATCGACAAATTCATTGAATAAGAAAATTCCATTACATTACTCAACAGCAAAAGCTGTCAACACATAACGGTGAGCTTTCTCTTGTCTGCATGATTTACCGCGCTGCCTGAAGCAATCCATTGCCTTCCCAGACAGCATGACCGGTTAATTTCCAGATTAGCTGTGTCGTGTGTAACTAAGCGCACATGCCTCATCATGAGAAGGGTTCTGCATGAGCTTCTCTTTGATGTCTGACAGCGCTGTTATCAATGAATCAATGTCAGGACGGGATGCTTTGTTTTTTTGAACCATCGCAGCCATGACCCCGTGTATTGAGGCAGCAAGATCAGCAGGCATTGCTCTAAGCGCCCAGAATCTGTTAGCTGGTAAAATTTTACCATCCGTCATGATTTTAGCTTTTGATTTCAGTTTGGCATCCTCATTAATAGGCCAGTCAATGCGCCAGATTTCCATGAATAATTGTCCCACAATACTAATATCACTGGCTGCATCAATGGATTCATTGAACATCCATTCAGGCAGGATATGATCAAACGGCTTCCAGCCTGGAGGATTGGTAGCCTGATTACCGGCAGCCGTGTTTGCATGTGCTGGTAAGCGAATCATGACATTCCTGATTGAACCTGATTTGTAACTGACAGACACCATGATGTCGTCGACAGCCAGGCCACCGATGACATGGCCTTTTTGATGATGATGCCGCAATGCTTCCAGTATTTTTATGCATAAATCAAGTCGTTGCTGATTAGAAAGAAAGCTGAAAGATAGCTGTTTTTCTTTTTTAAACACTTCACTCAGGTAGACTGACAACCCGCAGTCGAAGTTTTCAAAAAAAGCCGGTCCTGTGAGTGGTCGTTGTGTGTTATCTGTCTGGTTTGTACTTTTTTGTATTTTCTTTCTAAACATCTTGCTTACCTTTTATACGTATCAGAATTTAGGGCACGGGATTATATAGTGTGATTATTAGCGTAATCTTAAGAAACGGCATTGTCCGGATAGTACACAGCCGCGGACGAAAGGACTAAAACGCACCGCGATGTTATCGTCTCACCTCCCCCTGTCGTCCCAATCTGGCCGCAGACGCCAGAACGACACTGGCAATGACACGGTCGCGAGAAGAAACCTGCCTGTTACATTCCAGGCCTGAAAGTTTGATCATGTTCGAATTTGTACATATAATGATATGATCAATCATGGACGATTTGTATCACGGTATGAAAAAACAGGCGTTGACTCCGTTTTTATTCATTATCCAGATTCTATTAAACTGGGCCTATATGGCTTGTGTTTATTATCAATCGAACACCATATCCAGCGCATGGATAACATTGCTTCCCCTATTCTCATATTTTTACTTTGTCTTCGCCCTGCTCGCCGCTGCCGAGCTTTTCCGTCGAACCAGGCTGGGACTATCACTGGCATTTGGCGTTTTGTTGTTTGGAATTGTCTCCGATGTCATGACCTACAGTACATTGTACGAATATAACAATTTATATGAACTCATGATCCTGCCATTGATTGCGATTAACTTTTCCTTTATCTGTTACCTGATCTTTAATCAGGGTTATTACAAATCCAGTTGATCATCCGGAAAATAAATTGTCCTTGCGAATGCCTTCGATCTGAATGAACAGAAAGCCCTGGCATGTTTCACCAAAACTATGTCTTCGCATTAATGCTGTAAACTTTGTTGGCGCTAAATTCCGATCTTTTATATATCTGTCCATGGATAACTACACTGGCAATACTATTATAGGCATTAATGTCATGTAACGGATTTTTCTTCAGAATAACGAGGTTTGCAAACTTGCCGGGAGAAATACTGCCGTAATCCTTATCCAGATGAAAAAATTTGGCATTACGCATGGTAGCAGCCAGTAATATTTCTGATAACGGAACGTTTGCATCATACCAATCGCGCATTTCCATATATCCGTTATATCCGGGAGGATTTCCGTACGTTGGCCCAGATGGCGTATCCGTGCCAAACAAGAGGTTGGCATGGCTTTTTCGCAGATAATCGACGACCAGTTTTAACTGACTCTCTTTTAATTTCAGCCGGCGCTCGATTAATGATTTGGGGAACTTGCCAAATAATAATTCTTCATACCATTGCCCCTCCCTTGTTCGGTACCATGACAGCAGTGACCGAGGAACAACATGAGATAGCTCCGGGTTATCAAGAAACTGTGGATCAATCAATGCTGACAATCCCTTGACTACCTGCATGGTCGGTTGATATCCCAAATGCTGGTCTACAATATCTCCCAATAAGTGCTGAATTTTCAAAGGCAGCACTGACAATTTATCAAACTTGCCCCAATTCCATAAACCATGGGCAAAAATATCAGCGCCGCTTGACAGGGCGAATTCCTGTGCCTGATACGAATTTGCATGCATCAATACCGGTAAATGACGCTGGTGAGCAAGTTGGATAATTTTTTTAACCGTTGCCAATGCCGGCAATGGCAGATTCTTATCTGCTCCAAACCCCGGTTCATAAAATATTTTCACACACACTGCGCGTGATTTCACTATGCGTTTAATAATAGCTTCCGGAGTATGAATTTTTATATCGGTGTCTTTAGGCAATGACGTTGTCTGACTGGGCTCATAGACATAATTAGGAAACATGGCATAACGAACCGGCTGTGGAAATTCACTCATGGGATAGCCGTTTGCTATCATGATTCCGCCGCCACAAGTATACAAATCCGGATGCACTGAAGATGCCGTAAAAGAATGAATCGCATTCTGGTCAGATGATACCAGGTCAATAACAGTGGTATAGCCAAAATAAAGATAACTTCGAGGCAGCTGTTTTCTGTATTCAGCGACAAGATCCGGATGGGAATAATATTGTTCTTCATTCAAACCTAAAACGGTATCAACATGATTATGCGAATCAATCAACCCGGGAATGACGTATTTCCCCTTTGCATTAAAGATTACCGCATTCGATGGTATCTCTCCCTGACTATAATCAACTTTTAAAATTCTGTCATTGTGAATGACGATATTACCTTTTCTAGCTACGATTTTTTTATCTGGGTTGATAATGTTTGCATTTGTGATAACCAGATCATGTGCCATTGCATTCATGGAAACTGCCAGTAAACACAGTGCCAACAAGCTGATTCTTTTGATTCTCATGTATCTTCCGCAACAATCTCGTTCGTTTATATAGCTGCTTGTATATTAACGCATCTTCAATATCATACATACAAAAATTTTCTTCTCGGCTTGCGTAACACCATAGATTCATGGCTTTTGAAGTCGCTAAAGCAACACTTATCTGGTGCTATACTTAAGAAAGATAAAAGAATATAAACGGGGAGACTGTGTTGCTGGCCAAAGGCAGTCAAATAACGATTTATATACTTCTGTCATATCTGCTGCTTATGCAAGACAGTCTGGCGGGCGAGAAAATATTGTCCGAAGTGACGCAAACAATAGAGTCCATTCCCTATCAGGGTTCAGGCTTCAATTATTCTGATCAATATGGAAATTCCATCGGAATCAGCAACGTTCAATATGTGCCTGTCATTGTCAACACCAGCACCATTCCGAACGGTTATTGGGTTTTAGCCAAGGATGGGGAAATCCCGGCAAATGCAATCGTGATGGAATATATCAATGGAAATCCAATATATTATTGTGCGTTACAAAGCGGCAATCAACTGCTTCTTGGCGAACTGGTTCCCAATCAAGGCTGTTTCCTGTTCAATGATCCTTCAATGCTGCACAGCAACTATTTGGCGCTGATCAGATAACCACACTGCCTCCTCATATATTGACTCGTGTCCATCATTGAACCAGGCAGCAATATACCGCTTTCATTGATACTGAAAATTGCCAACATCGCCTGATTTTATTTGTGCTTCATTACCCAGACGCCGTTCCAGCCTTCTTCCGGCGGATTGGCCTTGAGATCCAGACAGCGGTCAATATACACCCTGGATGGTTTGTCATCGGGATACAACTTTAGTGCCGCATCAAAACAGGCGATCGCCTTGTCCCATTGCGCAACATTGTAATATTCAATTCCATTATTAAAATGACCGAGTACCTCGATTTGATTTGGAAATGTTTCTGCGTCATAAAAATCAATAATTTCATAGATAGCAACGGGCTTGGCTTTGCCCTTGACAATGACTTTATCCAGTTGACGCGTCCTGTATGTTGATTTCAGCTTTTTAAACGTGAACTCACTAATTAAAAGATGCGCTCCATATTGCTTACATAATCCTTCAATCCGTGAAGCAAGATTGACACCATCGCCAATCACGGTAAAATCCATGCGCTTTTCAGATCCTATATTCCCTGACACGACCTTGTCAGTATTGATACCAATTCCATGATCAATTGTAATTTGTTTTTTTGCTGCACGTTTTTTATTAAATGCATGCAATGCCCTCATCATTGCGATCGCCGCTCTTACTGCCCTATCCGGATCATCGTCATGGGGAAATGGATTACCAAAAACAGCCATAATCGCATCGCCGATAAACTTGTCGAGCATGCCACCTTCATTCTGGATACAATCAACCATCAGTGTGAAATATTCATTCAATAAGTTGACTGTACCTTCGGGTCCAAGGGCTTCTGACAACGTGGTAAAATTACGAAGGTCTGAAAACAGCACAGTTGCGACCGTGCTTGTGCCTCCCAACGAAAACTCGGTGGATTTTAATAATTGCTCCGCAAGATCAGGACTCATATACCGAGACATCGTTGATTTCATTCTTTTCTCGGAACTGATGTCTTCAATCATGATCATAATGCCCAATCTGTGCATTTTCGCGCTGAATAGTGGTATAACAGTAATATTCGCCGTAATGCTCTTTTTGCCAAATTTGAGCTCTGCCTCCATCAATACTTCACTCTGCGATGATTCAGTGGCATTTTTGGCCTTTTCTATTTTTTCTAGCAGCAATGGATCAGACTCGGCGAATATAACTGTTGCATCCTTGTTATTTATTTCTGAAAAATTACTCAATTCCAGCAGCCTCAATCCAGCCTTATTGCAGGTGACAACCTTGTTCATTTCATTAATTGTAATTACGCCGTTTGTCATGCTTTCAAGAATGCTCTCATTGTAATTTTTAATGTTTTGTACATCATCGAACAATTTCGCATTCTCGATTGCCATGGATATTTGTGTATTGATCGCAATCAGCTGCGATTCATCATCGGAGGTAAATTCTCCATGTCTTTTGTTCAGCACCTGAGTTACGCCAATGACATGCCCAGCCTTGTTTTTTACCGGCGCCGTTAATATTGATCTGGTAAAAAATCCGGTCATTTTGTCGAAGGAAGGATTGAAACGCAGATCTGCATAGGCATGCGGTATGTTGCTAATTTCTCCCGTTGTGAACACTGATCCTGCGATGCCAAGATTGTTTTGAAACCGGATCTCCTTTTTTTCCAGTCCTATGCTTGCCTCTGTATATAATTCGTTTGTCCGTGCGTCATTAATAAATAATGTCGCTCTTTCAGCATCCAGAGCCTTGGCAATCGTTGTGATAATCTTTTCCAATAGTGATGATAATTGAATTTCGGCGGATACACGCGACATTGCCTCGAGAAACTCCAGCTCTTTCTTGTGTGCCGCTTCAATATGTTCTATCGTAAGCTTGCTTTGTATCGCGAGAGCGGCTTGTTCTGTCAGCGCCTTGACAAGCTGAACATCTGTTTCTGTGAAATTATCTCCTATCTTGTTCAGCATTTGTGTCACGCCAATCAATTCGTTGTTCACACTTTTCAAGGGAACACATAATACACTTTTTGTTTTGAAGCCTGTTATCTGATCGATAATTTTATTGTAGCGGGAATCCTTATATGCATCGCTTACACAGATTGATTCATCATGAGTAAATGACCAGCCGACCAAACCGCTATTATTCAACACCCTGATCTCATGCTGTAAATCGCCTTGCGCTATAAACGAATACAACTCGCCTGTCTTTTCATCATTCAGGAATACCGAACCGCGCTCGCAGCCAATAACACAGGTCGTCACATTAACCAACGTCATTAATGCTTCTTTCAATGAAGTCGTTTTTGCGACATCACGATATATCTGTGACAATAGCCGATAATAGCTTTTGGATTTCAGATTTTTTACAATCATGTCATTTTGCATGAATATGCTCCAGCTTATCACGCAATTCCATAATGGTCTGTTTCAACTGTTTATTTTCAAGGTTGACATCAGAGAGTTTTGCCTGCATATTTCTTTCATATTCAATCTTGATTGCCTCCATTTTTTCGCGAAGCGATTTGATGGTAGCTTCCAGCTGATTTTTTTCGTTATTGTTAATCGCCGTTAATTCTTCTATATTTTTTAAATTCGTAAACCTGATACCTTCCAATTCATTGCGCAAACTGGTAATTGTTGATTGTAATTGCAGAATAACGCTATTTGACTGTGATAATTCGATTTGAAACTGCTTTTGAAGTTCTGCCTTCAGAATTTCCAGTTTATTTCGCAAGGCAAGAATATTGTCCTTCAGCTGTCGATTTTCATTCTCTAGCCTGATGTCATTCATTCAAAATTGACCTTTATCGGAGGCATATCTTTATTTTAGCATACACCTGATCGGTCATTCGCAACATCACATATTCCTTCATTAAATCAGCAACATAGTATTCTCATCTTCTGGCTTATCTCGCATAGACAAGGGAACACAAACAGACAAGAAAGTTTCTCTGATTACAGCTTCATTACACAAACCTGGGTTTCCTTGTGCAGAAGCTGGTATTGACCTTTGAAACAAGCCAACCAGCAATCAATCGCAAGCCTGGGATTCAATTCCACTTCCTGATACCTGTCCCAGATATAATCATCAAATAGTAATAATCCGCCCTGCTTTAATAAGCGGAAAGAATAAATGGCATCTTCCAGTACATCACTCGCAACATGCGATCCGTCTATATAGATAAAATCAAATCTTTCCGTACGGAATATACCGGGATTATTTCTTATTACTTCTTGTGATGGATTGATAAAACAAGTCACTTTCTTTTTGTAAGGACGTATATTATGCAAGAAATTTTTTCTCACCATAGACATATTATGGTTATCTTCATGATGCTCCATATTTCCTTGCCAGGTATCAATACAATAAATCCTGGACGTCGCATGTGTCAGAACATTCTCCAACAGCCATCTGGTTGATCTGCCTTCATAACTACCGATCTCTAAAAATAAAAGATCTGGTTTATGCTTGAATCTGCCAAGCAGACTGTTCCAGTTGGCAAGATGATGCGAAAACCAGTCAACAGAATAAATGGGTTGGGAATGTTTCTTTTGATGGTATTTTTGCAGTAAATATCCTATCGGCATAATCTTCCTTTTGACTTATGTAACAAGTCGTGACTATATTCCACCTTTCAACGACTGATTTGAAATCAGTCAATACTAGCAATAAACTCATTATAAATCAAAAATTTATATATGGACTATTATGAATAGCAGCAACCTTTCTGGCCTGCGCATCTGGCAAATCATTATTGGCGGCACCATTGGCAATCTCACCGAATGGTACAATTTTTTATTGTACGGATACCTGGCATCCGTGATATCGCAATTATTTTTTCCACTGCAAAACACCCTTATTTCCCTGACCCTGGTTTTTACCGTCTTTGCACTCAGCTTTTTAGTGAGACCATTGGGAGGAATCCTGTTTGGCTGGATTGGTGATACCTATGGCCGGCAGCGGGCATTGATTATTTCTCTGGTCCTGATTGCCGTGCCAACATTCCTGATAGGCTGCCTGCCCACCTATCAGGACATCGGGCTAGCCAGCCCCATTTTATTATGTCTATTTCGCATACTTCAGGGATTATCTGCTGGAGGTGAACACACTGGTTCCGCTGTCTACATTGCTGAATACGCGCCGCCGTCACACCGGACCCTATGGGTGACGACCGTTCCAACCAGCGCCGCCTTTGGCATTTTGATCAGCTCTATCGCCTCATTATTGATTATTAATGGTTTCACTTCCGATCAATTGTTATCCTGGGGCTGGCGAGTGGGATATTGGTCGGGAACGCTGCTTTGCATTATTAGCATAATCCTGCGTATTCATCTGCCCGAAACACCCGGCTTTCAGAAAGCGCACTTGAAAACTGTAAAAAAAAGCTATTCCATTTTATCCCTGATTAACAATACTGCGACTTTCAAAAATCTGCTCCATGTCTTCATTCTCGCCAGCGTCTGGGGAGTTTTTTATCAGATACTCTATATCTGGATGCCAACCTATCTTGATCGCATTTTGCATTTGCCACATCGTGCGGCATTACAGTTAAATAGTTTTTATATCCTGATATTTGCCTGTTTAATCTTGCTCATCGGTTACATTGCTGATTCGATCAGCCGCAAACTTTTGCTCATATCTTCCTGCCTCATCATGTTTGTATTTGCATATCCCTTATTCAAAATGCTGTCGTCCGGGTCGTTGAATCAGATTTATCTGGCCATGGGTATTTTTACCCTTATCTTCAGTGTTTATCTGCCATGTGCCTTTGTCACGATGATTGAAGCCTTTGCTGTCGAAATGAGATTCACTGCTCTTTCCTTTGGGTTCAATATGGGTTTGGCAATTTTTGGCGGCACCTGTCCATTGATAGCGACATGGTTAATTGAAATGACTGGAAATGCATCTTCTCCTGCGTTTTATATCATGCTTGCCGCACTGGCAGGAGTATTGACTTCCCTGTTCATCCAGGACAAAAGAGGTCAGCCGATTTAGTTACAGAAAAATATCAGCGTCGCCCCAAGTGAACCCAGACTAGACGCCGAGGGTGGCTTTCACAACAGGCGCTTTGTCAACTGGAACCAATAACGTACCCGCATCTTTCTTGGGTTGGGAAACATGTGTATAGTCCGGGTTCAGCGTATGCAGGGTTTCAACACTGACGCCTGCTTTTTTAGCAACCTGCTCTAACGAAACAGGTTTATTGACTTTCACTTCAGCAAAATATGGCTCGTTTAAAACTGGTGGCAATTGTACGCCGTATTTTTCCGGATTTTTTACAATTTCGGCGACTGCCAATAATTTCGGCACATAATATTTCGTTTCTTTTGGCAACGGTAAATTCCAGAAACTGTCACTGCCAGTTCGACGCACAGCAGATTGAACTTTTACCTGTCCGCAGTTATAAGCAGCAATGGCGAGATACCAGTTGCCCTTAAACATGTTGCCAAGATCATTGAAATAGGCAAGCGCTGCTTTCGTGGATGCGACAACATTACGTCTGCCATCATACCCAGCCTTGACCTTGACACCGAGTTCATGGGCTGTTCCAGACATTAATTGCCAAAGTCCTGTCGCGCCCTTGTTGGATTTGTCATTTGGATTAAACTCACTTTCAATCGCCGGAATCAGTGCGATTTCAGCAGGTAAGCCGCGAGCTTCTGTCTGTTTATGGATGAAATAAATGTATGGACCAGCCGCCTTCAGAATATTGTAGAGCTTGCCCTGATCAGCCAGCAGCTTGCGAATTTCTGCCTTGACCTGAGACGATTCAGCACGGTTGTCCAGCTTGAACTCGCGGCTCATAATATTCCAGACGGAATCCACAGACTCAACGCCTGATATCTCACGTACACCTGTGGGAACCAGTTCGTTGACCTCATTCTTGCCGTCGTACCAGGTTAAGATGATAGTAGCACTCAGGACAGCTAAGATAAAAAATTTTGATAGATTGATTATCGATTGCATCGCGCCATACTACAGGAATACGGCCCCTCAGAAAACCCTTTTTTGTCTAAAAACACTCTTGAAATTTTATAACTGTCTATTTTTTATATACTTAAAAACACCGAAGTTAGTAAATTCCGTTTCAATTTTGCTGGAATCGACGAATATTTTACCCTATTTTTGGATAAATTTTGATCATTTCGAGCAAAAAATAAAATTCATACCCTTGGGAGCACAAGCATATTTTTGATTAATGTTTGACCTGGTGATAGGATATGCGCAATTTATTATCATACAAGTATCACAGAGGCACACGAGACCATGCGAATAAAACAATATATAGCCTGTCTGCTCATTGGCATTATGGGCGCAACATTCATGCCATCGACACATGCCGATACACAAAAAAAATATCATTCGCCAGAAGATTTTCTCAAGCAGCAGAAAGTTATCCGCGTGATTGCAAATAAATTTATCGGCTTTGGTGATATCGCATCCGCAGTCAATGTCATGAGACAGCTGCGCCAGCTGGGTTTTGATGGAACATTTGAAGTAATCTACAATAACAAGGCCGCCACCATACTCATGTTCAACCTTCCAACCTCGATTCCAAATGAATATGAAGACACTGAACACAAGAACCGCTTTATCGATGTCAGCACTTTTCTGACCCGTACAGTCAATCATCAAATTGAACCCGTTGATTTCAGTATCTCCAGCATGGCCTGGAATAACTCATGTGAGAGGATTATCAATGATGATCTGGAAAATAGTGAGCTGGCCAAAAAAATGCGAGAGCAGCCTGTCTGCACCAATAATGCGAATTTTCTTAATGCAAAAATGTTTTACAGTGTAAGCAACTGGCCCATGCCGACCTTTAACCAGGAATATAATGATGACGGCTATTTATTATTGAATAATGACACCTGGCATAATGTCATTAACACGCAAACCTATTTCGCTACCCAGGCTCAGGATATTTCAAAAGCGGTTGATTTTCTTGATCATACGCCGCAAGGCGTCGCCCTGGCTGAAAAAATCCCCGCATTAAGATACGTAGTCTCCGGCACCAAGGACTCGAAATTTGACATTATGTCGGTTTATGGCCATGGAGTTGAGCCAGCTGAGTGGAATGATAATGGTTTTGGCAAATCAGTACGAAACATATTGACCATTATTGCGGGCGCGCGGCATGCACAACTAACCGGACCAGCTGCGATACGTGAGAAGCCTCTCGTCATGGCCGTATTTTATGATTACCGCAAAATCGCTTACACACTCAATCAAATGCTCAGGAATAATAACTTTGATACAGTAAAACGGCCGGAGGGCGCAACTACCTACGGTAAATGGGATCAGCAGGAAATTGAAAGCACACGCAATCTGATTGCAAAGCTGCATTTAAATGAGACCGTGCTCACCGCGAATATTGATGATCCGGATGCCGTCAGCACATTACAACAGCTGAAGCCAGGACAAATTCTTTTGCTTGGAATGGGTACACTGCCCAAGGAAGTCAAGGAAGCATTATTTGGATATTCAGGAAAAAATGCCTGGCCGCAGGTACGCGAAGGCGCGGGCAGCGCAAGCAACCTGATACTCACAGGCAAACCTCATTTTCGCTGTGGCGATGCTCTTGCGGGCAATGAAGCCGTCAGATGGGAAATGAAGCTTGATTACCTCATCAATGACATCGGCTTGAAAAATGAATTAAAGGATTTTTATGCAGAAAACGGCTTCTGTTCGGATTATACAGATAATTATACGGCCGCCAGGTTCTATGACAAGATAGGAAAATTGATGGTCGATGCACATGACAGCAACTCTGCTTTTTCCAGATATTTCCAGGACATCAAGGCAGACGCTTCAAAAATCAAACGCAACCGTGTTTATCAGGACATGCTGGAAGTCGTGAAAGTATTTAATAATATGTAACAAATAAAAAGGCAGGATTGATCGAAGGCCCGAAAATGATAAGTGGACGTCTCAGTGGTGCTTCAGGCTTCCTCTAGTGAGGCATGCACACCACACCATCTTTCTGACTTCCTCGGACTTTGCTTGTAGGGCTTCGATCAATACCTGCCAACACTAATTATACGTCCCCGGAAAAATTTTACAAATTTTAATGTTTAAAAAAATTTTATATGCTTCTTGCAATTTGATTTTTAACGTGTCTTTTCATGAAATAACTTTCTGATTGCATTTCTATCAGTCTTGAGCAGGTGCGCATATAATCTGTCGCCATATATCCATGCGTGTATATTTCCCCAATCGGCGCGGCGGCGGAAAAAACCAGGCGAACTCGCGCGTCGTAAAAAACATCCACGAGACGAATAAACAGATTAATCATATTGTTGGCGCTGGATGGAATCCTTGGAATATCGCTGATAAAAACGGTGTTGAATTTCCCGGCGATTTTCAGATAATCATTCTGGCTGCGCGGTACCGTACATATTTTATCAAAGTCAAACCAGACAATATCCCCTGCCTGTTTTTTAATCTGAATTAATCTGCCGCAAATTTCCAGTGGCTCGCATCTGACCAATGTGTTCTCCGCCAATATGGCGAAACATTTTTCCATGTTTTCGCTCGCGTTATCATCATTGGGTGTATAAAACACACCGGCATTTTTCAACTGTCGCAAACGATAGTCTATTGCGGCGGGCACGTGCAGCACTGTCGTTTTTTCTTTCAGCATAGCGATTGCAGGCAAAAACAATTGACGCTGCAGACCCTTTTTATACAAATCATCAGGATGCGCATTAGAAGTCGCAACCAGACAAACTCCCTGGGAAAACAAGGCCTTGAACAATCGCGCCAGCAGCATGGCATCAGTAATATCAGATACAAAGAATTCGTCGAAACAGATAAGCATGGCTTTTTTCGCCAGCTTTGCGGCGATCACCTCCAATGGATTTTGTTTACCCTGGTGCTCTCGCAATTCACAATGCACCATTTGCATGAAAGTGTGAAAATGCATGCGCATTTTATTGGGAAATGGCAGGGAATGATAAAAGCAATCCATCAAAAATGTCTTGCCTATACCAACTCCTCCCCACATATATAACCCCGGGACTAGCCGTGGTTTGCGCATCCGGCCGAGCAGGCTTGAACGTTTTTTTTGCTCCAGCAATAATTCCGCATGGATCTGCTGCAGATATTGCAATGCAGATATCTGATGTTGATCCTCTGAAATCAGTCCTGCCGCACACTGTTGATGATAATAGTCTATTGGGGTCATCTGAAACTAATAGTAGTTGTATTTTGTATTATCGCGTTTGCCATATTATATAATGACAAACAGGTTTAACAAGATATCTGTTTATGTCATTGAAATAACGTGTAAACTACCCTCGATCAGCAATTCATTGCAAGGAACATGGCTTGAAAACACTTATCAAATCAATCATCGCCGTCAGCTTCATATGCACCATCCTCTTGATGTTGTCTGCCAACAAACCAGACATGGTGACCCCGGGCAGCATCTCTGACGATAATCCTTCATACCAGCAATCCATGCTGGAGCAATTACTGATTAATTCAAATGTCCCGCAATATGACTTCAGTGTTATTAAATCACTTCCTCATGCTCCACATGCTTTTACTGAAGGACTGCTGGTTGACGACGGCTATTTATACGAAAGCACCGGACTCTATTCTGAATCGAAACTGAGAAAAATTGACCTTGCGAATGGCAATATCCTGCAAGAATACACCTTGCAATCGCGTTACTTTGGAGAGGGAATTGCCGTCATCGGATCCGCTCTCTACCAGTTGACTTATAAAGAAAACACCGGATTTGTTTACAACAAGAATACTTTCAAGCCAGAAAAATCATTTCAGTATTCAACGCAAGGGTGGGGCCTGACAACTGACGGGAAACAGTTAATCATGAGCGATGGTACCGATAAATTACAATTCATTGATCCGGATACCTTTCAAGTCACAGGCTACTTATCAGTGACAAGTCCGGCTCACCAACCCATCTATGCCCTAAACGAACTTGAATACATTGACGGTAAAATTTATGCGAATGTGTGGCCGACAGAAATTATCCTGATCATCTCTCCTCAAAGCGGTACGGTAGAGGGTTGGATCAATATTCAGGCATTGAAGCCGCATCCAGCGTGCATGACTTCAGACTGCATAGCCAATGGTATAGCTTATGATGAAAATAACCACGCCTTATA
>Ga0209581_1003195_pt1 | contig 14420 bp, 6 predicted proteins | sample Coa_R2_FD_187160 | JGI IMG/M metagenome (GOLD analysis project Ga0209581, IMG submission 187160) | Surface soil microbial communities from Centralia Pennsylvania, which are recovering from an underground coalmine fire - Coalmine... | ecosystem: Environmental > Terrestrial > Soil > Unclassified ...
CAGGCCACCGACGCGTCGTCAATCGATTTCGAAAACACGTAGGTGCCGAGCAATTGAAGACCGTTCGAGAACCGTTTTTCGACCCGGACCTGGAGGGCGTGGTAAATGGAATTGGCCCACGGCGGGTCGTTGCCGCTCAGGCCTGTAAACTGGGGATAGGGTCTTAGGAGTTGCCACTGTTGAACAGTCGGATTCGACAGACTGCTCGCTGGATTCGTGATGACGCCGTAGAACGGATTAGGCACAAAGGAGTTGAGCTGAGCAATCTGGTCGGCGTTGAGGTTCTCTACCCAGGGTCCAAGGTAGTTGATGCTGCCCGCTCCGCCGAAATATAGATGCGTCCCCTTTGTTCCGACGTAATTCACGTCAAACAGGACGTCGCCCTTCAGTTCATGCTGCACGCCGAAGTTCCAGGTTTGCATGTAGGGCGTATTATTCCAGGTGCGAATCGGCCCGCTGACGCCGAGGCCAACGCCGGTCAGCAGCCCGAGAGAGCTTCCCGGAGGAAATTGAATTCCATTGGGATACGGATTTGAAATGCGGCTCCAGGGGGTTGCGCCATCGTTCTGGTACGTGGTCATCAGCGGCGTGTTCCAGTTGAATCCGGTGAATCCGCCCCCGCCCGTTCCGGAAGCCGCTCCCTTGATTACGTCGTAAAAGATCCCATAACCGGTGCGAACGACGAACTCGCCCGGAGTCCGGTACGCCAGTCCGATGCGCGGTCCGAAGTTCATCGGGTCTACGTTGTACGGACTTCGCTGCTTGTCGCTTGCAAACACCAGTCCGCCTTTAAGCGGCGGCAAACCTGGAGCCTGGAGCGGCGATGCGGCGTTCGGATCCACCCAGCTCATCCGGTTATAGCGTTCCGTACGCGGCAGCGTCAGTTCGTAACGCAGGCCCAGGTTCAACGTCAGGCGGCTGGTGGGCCGCCAATTATCCTGAAAATACCACGCGTGCGCGAAATTCTGCGTCGTTACGGCGACGTCAATCCCGTAACCGCTGCCGCCCTGCGGAAATCCGATCAGCAGCGAGGCTAGCGGATCGCCTCCTGTGCCGCTGGCCGGCGTTTGCGACGTCCCCGTAATTGAGTAGCTGAATTGCCCTTCGGGATAGCCGACCTGCAAAAAGCTGATGCGGTGCATGCGGCCGTCCCATCCGAACTTAAATTCATGGTTCCCTTTGATTTTGTTGAACGTGACTGCCAGGTCATGCGTGTCGAGCGGATAGTGCAGGATCGAGAAGGTCTGCGAACCCAGATTCTGAGCGCTGACGGCGGTGTATCCATTGCCAAAGGTGATATTCGGCGTCGCAATGTAGCCGGAGCTGAGAATGTATTGCGGCATGCCGAGCGTTGTGACTGGGTTGAAATCTTTGAAGTCCTGCGCCACGCCTTCCGTCAGCGCTTTGCTGCGCGCCCAGCCATAGGTGATGCTCATGACCAGCGTCGGGCTGAAGGTCCGGTTGTAATTGATGGCTGCGGAATACTGCCGCCCGCTGTTGGGGCCCTGCGTGCAAGGATCAGCGACATTGCCGAAACAATTCACGCCGTGGCTGCTGCTCTGATCTCTCGAAAATCTGCCCGAAAGCAGATCGGCGTCGCTGATGCGATTGTCGATTTTCACGTCAAAACGGTGATCACTGCTCTGGCTGCCGTTCGATCCGATCCAGTTGTTGAACGGGTTATACTGCGGCGTCCCGACAGCCACGTTCGGCAGGGGAAAATACTGCATCATCTTGTAAGCCACCGGATCAATCAGGTTGCCGGGGCGGGCGGGAAGCTGATACGGAGTGCCCGCTAGGTTGGGATTGCCGGGGCTCATGTATGTCGCCAGATTGTTGAACGGAATGTACTGGCTGCGGACCGCTCCGCCGGCGCTCGCGCTGTAAACGCCGGTCATGGGATCCCAGAGCTGACCCGCTGCGGCTGAACACCGCCCTGCCGCATCGAACGAGCCGCCCGCGCGCGCGCAGAGCTCGCTGAAATCGCCCTGGCGCTCCGCTGCGCTGGGGACGCCTGCGCGAGCTGTTCCCGTGTTCGCCGACAGGGTGCCCTGATAATCCATAAAGAAGAATGTCTTGTCCTTCTTAATGGGGCCGCCCAGCGTTCCGCCGAACTGGTTGCGGCGTTGCGGCGAGATCTTCACGCCGTTCTGATTGTTGAACCAGTTATTCGCGTTCAGGGCCGAATTTTGCAGGAATTCGTAGGCGCTGCCGTGAAAGTCATTCGAACCGGATTTGGTGATGACATTGATCACGGTGTTCCCGCCGAAGCCGATATCCGCGCTGTAGGTGTTTTGCTGGACCTTGAATTCCTGCACAGCGTCGACGGGCGGCGTGTACAAGGCGGTGGTGATGCCGCTGTTGTTTTCCTGATTGGTCTGGCTGACGCCGTCCATGACGATGTCGGCGGTCGAGTTCCTGCCGCCGTTAGAGATGAAGTTCACGGCGCCGGCGTTCAGCCCGAAGGATCCGCCCGGCGCCTGCGTCACGCCGGGCGATAGCTGCGCCAGATTGTACACGCTGCGGCTGGTCAGCGGCAGATCATTGATGAACTTCTGATTGATGACCTGCCCGGTAGAGGCGTCCTGAGTCTGTAGCAGCGGCGCGACCGCCTCCACTCTGACCGTTTCCGACGTCCCCTGCAATTCCAATTGCACGTTCACGCTGGCATTCTGGCCCACGTTGAGGGTAATGCTGGATTGAGTGTACGGACGCATGCCCGTGGCTGTGACGGACAGGCGGTACCGGCCCGGCGGCAGATTACGCAGCACATAACGGCCTTCCGCGTCCGTCGCCGCCTTATAGGTGAACCCCTTCTCCTCGTCGGTAAGCAGGGCTTGGGCGCCCGGCACTGCCGCGCCCGACGGGTCCGTCACGACCCCGATCAGAGAGCTGCTGTAAACCTGAGCCTGCGTTCGCGGCGAGACCAGCAGAGCGAATAGCGATACGAACCCGGCAGTAATGCAAAGTCTTCTCAACCTGTTCATAATCCTCAGTTCCTCGGTGCGGGGACAAATCGTTTTGGACCCCCGGCGTATTGCTAATACTTATGTGCAATTCCTCAGTGCGTGTCAAGGGGGCGATGATGCCCTTTGGGGAAGCGCGCCGGCTATTTTACATTCTGGTCTAGCGTGAGCTGCCTCGAACCGCGAGGCTTCACAAGATTTCGCCTAAACGGCCGACGCCGCTTGGATCCTGTTCGAATACGAACAGAACCCTAAGCGTCAGCGGCTGGCGCAGTTAAAAGACGAACTTTAATGCAAATTGCAACTGGCGCGCCGGAAAAGTCGAGGTAATGCGGCCGTAGGTGGAACCGATGTTGCTGGAAGGGGACTGGAAATTCGTCCGGTTGAACAGGTTAAACGCTTCGGCGCGAAATTCGATGCGCCGCGCTTCCGACCACAGCGGGAAATTTTTGTGAAGTCCGAGATCGAGTTGGTAGAAGGCGGGCGAGCGCACGATGTTGCGACCCGCGTTTCCGAACGGATGGCTCACATCGGTGGGCGCGGCGACGCCCGCCGGATCGAGATACTGCACATAAGGAGCTCCGGTCCGCTGCTGCGATTCCGGCATGATCAGGTTGCCGACGATATTCGGGCGATAGCTGATCAGCGAACTCACCTGGAACGCTGCGCTGGGCGTGTAGGTGAGATTGACCGGCAGGCCTGAGGTCATGGTGTTGATGAAATTGATCTGCCACTGCCCGGCGATGAAGTTCGCGATGGGATTTGTCAGATCGAACCGGCGCGCATGGCCGAACGGCAAGTCGTAGATGAGCGACGTCGTGTTGTTGAATGGTTGATCGTAGCCGGAAAGACCCTTTTCGTTGCGCAGGTCGCGGATGTTGGCGCGGGAGTTATCGCCGTTCTGAACCTCGAGGTGTCCGGAGGCGTTATCAATCGCTTTCGACCAGGTAAACGAGTTCAGCAGATAAATGCCATGCGAGTACCGCTTTTCGAGCTTGGCTTGAAGGGCGTGATAGGTGGCGAAGCCTCCATCGAAAGCGATCTCGATGGTCGTAAAGTTCGGCAGTGGTCGGCGCTGCGCGAGTCCAAGACTCTGGCCGGGCTGGTTGGGGACAGCCTGATTGTAATCGCCAAGAATCATCAAACCAATGCTGTGGCTCCCGACATAGCCGACGTCAAGGGTCAGACTGTTTGAGAGCTGCTGCTGCACAGTGAAGTGCCAGCTCTGAATGTAGGCGTCGCGCGTATCGGCGGGTATATAACGAACCTGCGCGGCTGAGGTTTTGAAATTCGCGGGCGTCGCGAAGTTGGCAGGAAAACCGAGATAGGTGGGGCGGAAGCAAGTGGTTGGGTCGCTATCGGCCGAACAGACCGGCAGCGACGGCGTCTGGTCGATCTGCGCGTTGACGATGTTCGGTCCGTTGTAGCCAAGAATGTTTTCGCCGCCGAGCCGGTTGAAGTGCACGTAGCTGATTCCGTATGCGCTGCGGAGTACGGTCTTGTCGAAGAGGCGATAGGCGAGGCCGACGCGCGGCGCCCAGTCGTTCTTATCGGGGTGGACCAGCGCGCGGTCATACAGATCGCCGCTCTTGGCGAAGATCAGCGTCCGGTTCACCGGATCGAGGTTGACCAGCCGGTTGTCAGCTTCCCACTGCGGGGTTCCGAATTCGTACCGCACGCCCAGATTCAAGGTGAGACGGTCGTTGACTTTGAAGTCATCCTGTACGTAACCGAAATACATGCGCTGGCGGTATTGCAGCAAGGCGTAATTGTTCAGTTCATAATGGCTGCGCGCTCCGAACATGAAGTCGGCGAGGCTGTACACCTGCTGCTGCTGCGAGCTTAAGCCGCTGGAGGAGCCCGGATTGCTGAACAGTCCCTGATAGTTGTCGAGGCCGTATTTCGGATGGAAATCTTCGATCTCGGTGTTAATCATCTGGTACTCGAAGCCGGTCTTGACGCTATGGCGGCCCATGATCCGCGTGTAATTGACTTTGGGGTTCAAAACGAAGGGCCACTGATGCTGCGGATTGCTGCTCTGACGGCCGAGCTGGCTCAAGCCGCCAGAGAAGTTGAGCGAGTACAAGCCGCCTGAAAATGCCGGATTACTGGGAAGATTCGGCACATTGAACTCAGGAACCGAAACGCCCAAGCCGATGGGGGTTTTGCCGGCTTCCGTATAATCAATCCCGACGCGCAGCTCGAGCACGGAGGCAGGGCTGATGGTCCAGGTGGCGCCGGGAGCTACCTGCCAGTTGCGGATATAAACGTTTCCGTTGCCGTTTCCTCCGGCGATGCCGGGGATATTCGCGGGCGAGAAGATTTCAGCGCTGCGGTCGCTGAACCGCACGAAAGCGGCGAGCTTCTGGCCGAAGTACTGATCGTAGCGGACGTCGCCCTTGTTGTCGGTGATCGATGCGCGGGGCAGCGATTGATAGTTGTTCGAGATGCCGGCGCCGGGAACGTTGGGATCGGGCGTTGCGGCGAGGACTGCGCGAGCAAAAGGAATGATGTCGGCTGCGGGGACCACTCCGTTGGAGTACACGGCGCCGGTGAGCGGATTCCTCACCGGGATGCCAAGCCGGCCGGCCTTCATGTCCACAGTCGGCACCGTGGCGAAGGTCAGCGTGCGCGTTACGCGGCGAAATCCTTCATAGTCGCCGAACAGGAACATCTTATCTTTGCGGATCGGACCGCCCGCGGCCGCGCCAAACTGATTCTGGATGAACACGGGCTTGACGCCCCCAACTGGCTGGAAAAAGCCGACGGCATTGAGATTCGTGTTGCGGAGGAACTCCCACACAGAACCGTGCAGCTGATTCGTCCCGCTTCGGATCGATGCATTAATGATGGCCCCGGCGGCGCGCCCGTACTCCGCGCTGAAGTTATTGGTTTCGACCTTGAACTCCTGGAGCGCGTCGGGGCTGGCCTGCACCACCTGATTGGAGAAGCCCTGGTTGCTGGTGCCGTAGGCGTTGTTGTCGACGCCGTCGAGCATAAAGTTGTTCAAGCTGCTCCGCTGGCCATTGACGTTGAACGAGGCGTCGCGGCTTGAATCGGTCTGATTCTCGAGCAGAGACTTGCGAACGCCGGGAACGAGCAGCGCGAGATCGGCATAGGCGCGGCCGTTCAGCGGCAAGTCGACAATCTGCTTGGGATTAATGACCTGGCCTCGCGAACTGTTATCGGTCTCAAGGACAGCGGCCGCGCCGGTGACCATCACGCTCTCCGACACCTGGCCCACCTGAAGACTGACGTCAACGCGCTGGCGGGCGTCGGTCCGGACTTCGAACTCCTCCGTGACAGCCGTTTGAAAGCCGCTGGCCTCCGCGCGCACGCGATAGGCGCCTGGGCGGACATTAACGAACTGATAATCGCCTTGGGCGTTCGTCGTGGTTCGGGCGGTGACGCCGGTTCTGACGTTTTCAAGCGTTACGGCGCAATTCCCGACCGATGCGCCGGTCTGATCGCGAATCGTGCCCAGCACCGTTCCCGATTCGAACTGAGCGAAAACGGGGGCGGAGATCAAAATGAGTCCAGCAGAGAGCAGATGAAGCCATTTGCGGCTCGACATAATCCTCCTGTGATGCCATTTGAGTACAGTTGCCGGCGGGCTATTTCAGGTCCGGATTCGGCAACATGACGTCGCGCACGAGCGACGCCAGATCGGCGCATGCGGCGATGAACTGCCGCAGGGTGCGGCGCGTTGCGCCGAAGGAATCGAATTCTTCAGGAGCAAGGCCGTCCTCGGAGTATGCGCGCTGGAAATCAGGGAATCGTTTCAGTAGATCCTGGACAATGCGCGGATCGACGGGCGCATCGATCCGGGGGATCACTGGAATGTCGCTGGCATTGTAGCGCCGCTGCCACGCGCAGGGGGGCGAAATGACTACGTCGCCGCCAATAAATTCGCTCCAGTGCATGTGATTGCGGAAAGCCGCTGAGAGCAGGCGCAGGCGGTAACCGCGCTCGCGGAAGATCCGGTATGTCTTCTTGAACACGGCGACGCCCGCCCATTCCAGGTAGCCTGGGTCGGTGCTGATGTTCTCCTTCTCCATGACCACTTTCAGCCAGTCGTCCAGCCGCCCCACCATGATGGTGCAGACGGGACCCATGGAGGCTATGTCCTTGCCTTCACGCTCGCGCCGCTTCAAGCCGCGCTCAACGGCTTCCGCGACAGCGAGACATTGGGGCAGCGTGAAGCAGACCGTGGCGTTGACGCTGACGCCGCGGTAAGTTGCCTCTTCAATGGCGGGAATGCCGGCGCGCGTCACCGGAATCTTGACGATCATGTTGGGCGCGAGTTGGCTGAACCGGATTGCCTGTTCCACAATAGCGTCCGTGTTCCGATAGAACCGGGGATCCGTCTGAATGGAGAGGCGCCCGTTCCGGCCCCGGTGTTCCACAAAGATGGGATGTAGCAGCGCCGCCGCCTTGGCCGACATTTCTTCGATCACGCGCCATCCGATCTGATCTTCCGTGGCCGTAGGCATCTCGTCCATGAGGGCGCGTATCCGGGGGCGCCAAACGTTAATTTCGCTTTTGAGGACCGTTACAGCGATGACGGGATTGCAAGTGGCGCCCACGGCGCCGTGTTCGATGGAGTAGGTCAGCTCTTCAATCGACGCCGAGTCATTCCACAGACAGGTGGGCGTAGTTTGCGTCATCTCGTGAAGAGGACTTTTGAAGGAAACGGATGCGGATACCTTGGACATGGCAACTCCCTTCCGCGTTGAACACGTGTGCATCATAGTAACGGGTGGAGTGGGGCCCCGTCAACAGGCGCACGCGCATGGACCTCTCAGCGACCTTTCGCGGCCAACCGCCCGCCCCCAAGCGTGAAAAACGAAATAAATTATTGACAATATGCCCGACTTAGTCCAACTCACCTACGACCGGGACGTCGCAATCATTACGGTCAACAACCCGCCTGTAAATGCGCTCAGTCCCGGCGTTCCGGAAGGCATTGGCCGCGCTATCGAGGAGTTCGCCGCCAACCCCCAGGCGCGGGCGGCGGTCCTGATCGGCGCAGGCCGCACATTCATCGCCGGCGCAGACATCAAAGAATTCAGCAAGATCACGTCGGGCGAAAAGAGCCGTGATATCGGACTGAATTCGCTGCTTGCTCGTATTGAGGATTGCCCCAAGCCGGTCATAATGGCGATTCACGGCACGGCTCTGGGCGGCGGCCTCGAGCTTGCAATGTCAGGGCATTATCGCGTCGCGAGTCCGGACGCGCAGGTGGGGCAGCCGGAAGTAAAGCTCGGCATTATTCCGGGCGCGGGCGGCACGCAAAGGCTCCCGCGCCTGGCGGGCGTCCCGAAGGCGCTCGAAATGTGCTCTGAAGGGAACCCGATCCGAGCGACCGAGGCCCGAGCTCTCGGCATTATTGATCACATCATCGAAGGCGACCTGCTGAGCGGAGCGGTCGCCTTCGCGCGATCGGTAGCGGACCGCCCTGGTCCGAAGACCCGGGATCGCAATGACAAGCTGGGCAACAAGAGCGAAAACGCCAGTGCCATTGCACTTGCGCGCGAGAATGTGGCCAGGAAATTCCGCAACATGATTGCGCCGGTCGCCGCCATCGATGCGGTTGAAGCGGCTACGATGATGCCCTTTGAACAAGGACTGGCGGAAGAGGCGCGGCTGTTCATGAAGTGCCTTTTCTCAGATCAGTCCAAGGCGCTGATCCATGTCTTCTTCGCCGAACGCGAGGTCGCCAAAATTCCCGATGTGCCGAAGGACACCCCGGCTGCGCCGGTCCGGTCCGTAGGGGTCGTCGGCGCGGGGACCATGGGCGGCGGCATCACCATGAGCTTCCTGAATGCGGGCATTCCCGTGCGGCTGAAGGACGTCGACCAGGCGGCGCTCGAGCGCGGCTTGAACACCATTCGCAAAAACTATGCGAATTCCGTGCAGAAAGGACGACTGACGCGCGAACAGGCGGACCGCCGGCTCGCGCTCTTAACCACCGGTCTGACTTACGACGGCTTCGAGGACCTGGACATGATCATCGAAGCCGTCTTCGAAGGCATGGACCTGAAGAAGCGGGTTTTCGCCGAGCTGGACCGGGTTGCAAAACGGGGCGCGATTCTGGCCACCAACACATCCACTCTGAACATCGACGAGATTGCCTCCGCAACGTCGCGGCCGGAGAGCGTTATCGGCGCGCACTTCTTCAGCCCGGCGAATGTGATGAAGCTGCTTGAAATCGTACGCGGCCGGGCAACTTCCAAACCCGTGATCGCGACGTGCATGCAGCTTGCGAAGAAGATCGGCAAGGTGGGCGTGCTGGTGGGAAATTGCCGTGGATTCGCCGGCAACCGTATGTTCGGGCCGTACCGCCGGGAGGCGCAGTTCCTGGTGGAAGAAGGCGCGAGTGTTGAGGCCGTCGACAAGGCGCTGTACGATTTCGGCATGGCCATGGGCCCTCTGGCTACCGGCGACCTGGCCGGGCTGGATGTGGGCTGGCGCATCCGCAAGGAGTACGCCCACCTGGAAAAGCCCGGCGTGCGTCAGCCCTTTGCCGAGAATCGGCTGTGCGAAATGGGCCGCTATGGGCAGAAGACCGGCGCCGGGTGGTATCGCTACGACGAAAACCGCAGAGCGATTCCGGACCCTGAGGTGGCGGCGCTGGTGCGGCAATGGGCCGCCGAAGCTGGCATCGCGCAACGTCGGATCAGCGCCGAAGAGATTGTCGACCGTTGCATCTTCGCCCTGGTGAACGAAGGCGCGCGGATTCTCGAGGAAGGCATCGCGCTCCGCGCCGGCGACCTCGACATTATCTATATCTACGGCTACGGATTTCCGGCATATCGCGGTGGACCGATGTGGTACGCGGACACAATCGGGCTCAGACGGGTCTACGAGCGCGTGCGGGAGTTCGAGCAGCAACATGGGGAGCTTTGGACGCCGGCTCCCCTGCTCCAACGCCTGGCCGAGGAGGGCGGCGCGTTCGCCTCGTTCACCGGCGCGCGCGGGGCTGCGCGCTGAGCCGGCCATGCCGTCGCCGCACAGCGGTTGACGCTCGAACCATAAGGTAATCCCGTCATTTTGCCGATAAGCGAATCGGGACATGTGAGCGCCGATCTCCTCAGGGGAGAGCGCTGCGCAGACGGATCTCGATGTCGCTCAAAGCGAAACTGTACATTTCGTTGATCACGCTGCTCGGGTTTTCGCTGCTCGTCACGGAGCTGGCGACGTGGTCCTCCGGCGACCTGGTGAGATATGCGTGCTATTTCGCCATTGCGCTGATCGGATCGCGCCTGAAGGTTCAGCTGCCTAGCATTACGGGCACGATGTCGGTGAATTTTCTCTTTATTCTGTTCGGAATCGTTGCCCTGACCTTGCCGGAGACTCTGTTGATGGCGTGCGTGCTCATCGCGTCGCAGTGCATCTGGCACGCGCGGCGCCGTCCGGAGCCGGTGCAGGTGCTGTTCAACGTCGCCGCCGTGGCGATTGCGACCACGGGGGCGTATGAGGCGCGCCTGCTCTTTTCTCTGCCGCGCTTCCACCTCGATTTCGCCATCGTGCTGCTCGGCGTGTCCATCGTTTTCTTTGTGCTCAACACGTTGCCGGTGGCCGTCGTGATTGCCCTCACCGAGAACAAGCCGGTCAAATCCGTCTGGTCGGAATGCTATTTCTGGTCTTTCCCGTATTACCTTGTGGGGGCCGTTGTCGCGGGCGCCATGAGCGCGTCGAGCCGCTATTTCGGATGGCAGACCTCGCTTCTCATTATCCCGGTCGTCTATCTGATCTATCGCTCTTACGGTTTGTACTTCGGAAGGCTGGAGGCTGAGAAGAAACACGCCGAAGAGATGGCCTCCCTGCATCTGCGCACCATCGAGGCGCTGGCTCTTGCTATCGAGGCGAAGGATCACACCACGCACGAGCATCTCGAACGAGTGCAGGTCTATGCGCTCGAAATCGGCAAAGAACTGGGCCTTGGACAGGAGGACCTGGAGGCGCTGCGAGCGGCCTCGCTGTTGCATGACATCGGCAAGCTCGCCGTACCCGAGCACATCATCTCCAAGCCGGGCAGGCTGACGCCGGAAGAATTTGACAAGATGAAGATCCACCCGGTGGTGGGGGCGGAGATCCTGGAACGGGTACGGTTCCCATATCCCGTGGCGCCCATGGTGCGATCCCACCATGAAAAATGGGACGGTACCGGCTATCCGGACGGTTTGCGGGGCGAGCAGATCCCGATCGGCGCGCGGATTCTGGCCGCCGTGGACTGCCTGGATGCTCTCGCTTCGGACCGTCAGTACCGCCGCGCCCTGCCGCTCGAGGAGGCGATGCAGAAGGTTGTCGCCGAGTCGGGGAAGAGCTTCGACCCGCGCGTTGTCGAAATTCTCCAGCGTCGCTATATCGAATTGGAGCAAATGGCGAAGGCCGCAAGCCAGGAGAGCACAAAGGCTGCGATGGAGATCAAGATTAACGGCGACCATGCGCCTGCGGCCGGCTTCGAAGCCAGCGGCGGAGATGCGGCGGCGTCTCCGAACAGCAAATTGGACTTCCTGGAATCCATCGCGGCGGCCCGGCATGAGGTTCAGGCGCTGTTTGAAATCGCGCAGGACCTCGGGAACTCGCTCAGCCTGGATGAAACGCTTTCCGTGCTCGGCGCGCGCCTGCGCCGGATAATTCCCTGCGATGCAATGGCGATTTATATCAAGCGGGGAGATGTGCTCGCGCCGGAGTACGTCATGGGCGACGACTTCCGGCTGTTTGCGTCCCTGGAAATTCCGATGGGCGAAGGTCTCTCGGGTTGGGTCGCCGAAAACAGTAAGCCCATTATTAACGGGAATCCCTCCGTTGAGCCAGCCTATCTGAAAGATCCCAACAAATTCAGCCGGCTCCGTTCCGCTTTGGCCGTTCCTCTGGAGGGGGTACACGGAGTTCTCGGCGTTCTGGCTCTGTACAAGGCGGAAAAGGACGCCTTCACGAAAGACCATCTGCGGATTCTGCTGGCGATTTCCGCAAAAGTCGCGCTCTCGGTGGAGAATGCTCTTCGCTACCGGGAGGCGGAGACGTCCGCCACCATGGATTTCCTTACCGGTCTGCCGAACGCTCGTTCTCTGTTTCTGCATCTCGATTCGGAGCTGGCGCGGTGCAGGCGGACCAGGACGCCGCTCACGTTGCTGGTCTGCGATCTCGACAGGTTTAAGCAGGTCAATGACCGTTTCGGCCATCTGGAAGGCGATAGAGTTCTGCGCGCTGTTGCCAGTAAGTTGCGAGAATGCTGCCGCGAGTACGACTATGTCGCTCGCATGGGCGGCGACGAATTTGTCGTGGTTATGCCGGGCGCCGGTCCTGATTCGTCGCCCGCGGGAACAGACCGGCTTCGCGGTATTGCGGCTCGGGCCGGCGCGGAAGTATGCGGGGCCGACTGGCTGGACATCAGCATTGGCCAGGCCTTCTATCCCATAGACGGCTCCGACGCGGAAGAACTGCTTGCCGAAGCTGACCGCCGCCTGTACAAGACCAAGGAGCATCACCGGCGGAATGCGGCCCGGTGCGAAGAGCTGTGGAGCCTCATTGAGCCCCTCCGCGTGCACTGAACGATGAACACAGGCCGGCACACGCTCGGGAACTCTGCACTTTTCTGGGGCCATGTTTTTCGCATTGCGACCACTGTGCTGGCGGGTGGTCTGTTGGGCGCCACCCTGGTGCGGATCGCCCCAGGATCGGGAGTATCGGATCAGGATTGGGATGCGCGGCTGAGCGCTGCCACGGTGGCGAACTCGCGGGAGCGCCGGGCTGCCGAACCCGGGCTGATGCGATTCTATGCCGAATATCTCAAGGGAATGGCTCACGGCGATCTCGGTTGGTCAACATCGTTCGATTGTCCCGTGACAGAGCTTGTTCGGGCGCGCCTGCCGCTGTCAATGGCGACGCTGGCGCGGGGCGTGGGCGCCGCGCTAGCGGCCGGAATCGCGGCGGCGTTTCTGGCGGTTTGGCGGCGCGGTCTCGCGTTCCTGCCGGGCGCGCTGGCGATGATATGCCTCTCGATTCCAGCCGCCGTCCTTGCATTCATGATGTTGGTTCAGGGCTGGCCCGGCACATGGGCTCTCGCCTTCGCCGTATTTCCGCACGCATACCTGTATAGCCGCAATCTGATGGCGGATGCCGCGGCGGCCCCGCATGTGCTGGCGGCGCACGCGCGGGGGATCCGGCCCGCGCGTGTGATGCTGAATCACGTTCTGCGCCTGGCTGCGCCGCAGATCCTGGCCGTCGCCGGGCTCGCGGTGGCGATCGGATTTCCCGCCCTGGTTCCGATTGAGGTGGTGTGCGACAGTCCCGGCCTTCTCCAGCTTGCGTGGAAGGCGGCGCTGTCGCGCGATATGCCGATTCTGGTCAATGTGACGCTGGTCGCGGCCGTGGTCGTGATGGCCGGCAACGCCGCATCCGACATCGCATCCCGGGCCGCACGGCGGGTTGCCGGATGACCGCGCTTCGAATGGTTGCAGCGTCGACGCTCGCGCTGATTGTCGCCGCCTCGATCGGAGCGGGCGCAGTCTGCCGGCGCGGGTACGCTGACCAGGACCGGGAACATCCGAACGAGCCTCCGTCGCGGGAGCATCCCCTCGGAACGGATGAGCTCGGACGCGATCGTTTCAGCCGGCTGGTCTACGGCGGGCGGGTCTCCCTCTTGATCGCCCCCGCCGCGGCGGCGATTTCGACCGCCCTTGCGGCTGCAATCGGCGCCGCAACTGCGGCGCTTGGACGACGCTGGCATCGCACCGTTTCGGCCGCCATGGATCTGTTTCTGGCGATGCCAACTATTCTGATCCTGCTCACTGCTCGAGCGCTGCTGCCGCTGAACACGTCGCCCTGGCTGTCGATCGTCATCACGTGCGGTTTGCTCGGCTGCCTGGGCTGGGCTCAGTCCGCGCGCGTGTTCCGCGAACGCGCTGCCTCGCTGCTTGCTTCCGATTTTATGCTGCAGGCGCGGGCGTCTGGTTCGAACACATTCCGTACATTCGTGGCGCACATCGTCCCGAACCTGCGGCCTGCGATCACGGCGCAGTTCTGGATCGCAACCCCGTTGTTCGTCCTGGCGGAAGCGAATCTGAGTCTCTTAGGTCTGGGCGTGTCCGAGCCCGCCCCCTCCTGGGGCAACATGCTCCGGGAACTGGAGAACTACGCCTCGGTGCCGGAACGGCCGTGGGTGCTTGCGCCGGCGCTCGCGCTGCTGATTGTCGTTTGCTGTTTGCATTTGCTGCTGCCTGCGCGGAGCGGGACAGGCTCAGCGCTCCGCGGAGGAGGAGCCGTATGCCAGCCGCTTCATTGATCAGGCGGAATGAGAGCGTGGGACAGCCGCTGTTACTCTCGGCGGCGATTAACCTCGATTACCCCGGTCGTTTCGGCGTCCTGCGCGACGTCCGATTGGAGCTTGCACGCGGCGAGATTCTCGGCCTGGTGGGTGAAAGCGGCTCAGGGAAAAGCAGCGTC
>Ga0209581_1003196_pt1 | contig 14418 bp, 9 predicted proteins | sample Coa_R2_FD_187160 | JGI IMG/M metagenome (GOLD analysis project Ga0209581, IMG submission 187160) | Surface soil microbial communities from Centralia Pennsylvania, which are recovering from an underground coalmine fire - Coalmine... | ecosystem: Environmental > Terrestrial > Soil > Unclassified ...
GGAGACGCTGGACAACGACGTCGTCGCTCTGGACGCCCGGACCGGCAAGCTGAAGTGGCGCAAGCAGCTCTACGCGCCCGGCGTGGGGTACTTCATGACCTCGGCGCCGCTGATCGTCAAAGGCAAGGTGATCGTGGGCACCGGTGGCGGCGAGTACGGCGCGCGCGGATTCATCACCGCGCTCGATGCCGCCAGCGGCAAGATCCTCTGGCAGTTCCACACCACCGCCGCGCCGGGCACGCCGGGCGGCGATACCTGGCCTGCGGGCGCGTATAAAACCGGCGGCGGCAATCCGTGGATCACGGGCTCTTACGATCCCGAGACGGACACCTTGTTCTGGGGCGTGGGCAATCCCGGCCCCTGGCTGGCGACGCTGCGTCCGGGCGCCAATTTGTACACCGACTCGGTGGTGGCGTTGGATCCGAACACCGGCCGGCTGCGCTGGTACTACCAGTGGACGCCCAACGATACCTGGGACTATGACGGTTCCAACGAATCCGTCCTGCTCGATCTGAACTACCAGGGCAAGGTTTACAAAGCGCTGGTGCACGCCGACCGCAACGGGTATCTCTATGCCCTGGATCGCACCAACGGCAAGCTGATTTACGCCGTGCCGTTCGTGCACGCGACTTCCATCGTCGGGGTGGACGAAAAAGGCGTCACGGACGATCCCGCCCTGCGGCCGGCGGTGGACAAAAAAGTGTTCACCTGTCCCAGTTTCTTGGGCGGCAAGAACTGGTGGCCGATCTCGGTCGATCCGCACGCCGGGCTCGCTTACATTCCCACCCTGCATGCCTGCATGGACATCGCCGGGGTGCAGCCGGTGGCCTACAAGGCGGGTTTGGCCTTTCTCAACGAGACCTTCGAGGTCAAGCACGATCCCGCCGACAACCACTGGGGCTCGGTGCAAGCCATCGACCTTGCCACGGGCAAGCAGGTCTGGCAGCACGAGACCGACTTGCCCTGGAACGATGGCACGCTGACCACCGCGGGCGGGCTGGTGTTCAGCGGCGGTGCCGACCGGCACTTCTACGCCTTCGACGCCAAGAGCGGCAAAGTGCTCTGGGACAGCGGCGAGCTTGCCTCCGGCATCATCGGTGTGCCGACCACCTACCGCGTCAACGGCAAGCAGTACGTCGCCTTCTGGGCCGGCTGGGGTGGCGCCAGTCCGATCTGGGGCGGCGTGATGGCCAACGACCCCGCCGTCAAGGCCATACCCACGGGTGGACGTCTGTACGTCTATGCGCTGCCGTAAGTCTCGCGGCGGCGCAAGGATCTGGGTCGGGCTGCTCGGCGCGCTGCTGTTGCAGCGCGCCGCGGCTGCCGTGAACGTTTGCTTCGATCAGTCCAATCCCGCCTCGAGCGTGGATCTGCGGGTGGCGCGCGCCGCGCTCACGGCGGCAGGCGAGCGGCGGGTTCAGGCCGTGCCTTTCGAGGGCCAGGGCAAAGGGGACGACGGGTTTCCGGTACGGCGCTTCGCGCGCCTGGCGCGGGAGCAATGCGAGCTCATCGTGGGGTTTCCGGTCGATGCCAGCGATCCGCATCTGCCGCCGCAGGTACTGGCCACGCCGGCTTACGCGCGCACCGGTTTCGTCTGGATCGGCCGAAGTCCCCTGCCGGCGCCTGCGGAGCTGCCGCAGGGAGCGGTCGTGGGCATCGCCGAGCTCGACACCTGGGCGGCCTTGCTGTTTCCCGCTCATCCCGACTGGCGCATGCAGGCCTACCCGCGCGATGCCGAGCTGCTCGCGGCGCTGCGCGCCGGCGTCTTGAAGACCGGCGTGATCTGGCAGCCGTATCTGGTCGCCGAGGAAAAACGCTCGGGCGCACGGCCGCTGTCCTTCCGGCGCTTGGAGATGCCGCATCTGGTCTGGGATCTGGTGGCGCTCTACGCGCCCGGCTCGCATGCCGCGGCCGAGCGCTTCGCTCGCGGCTTGCAGACGCTCGAGGACCGCGGGCGGCTGGCGGGCTTGATCGCCCCTTATGCATTGCCGGAACAGCGATCCGGCTCCGCCGCGCCGACGCGGATGCGCCCGGATGAGCAGCGGCCGGCAGCCGGCGGTTGGCGGCCGGTGCGCAAACGGCAAAGGTCTGGGACCGCCGCGCCGCCGGCGCTGTACACCGCGCAGCAAGCCGAGCGCGGCGCCTTGGCCTATGCCCAGCATTGCGCGCTGTGTCATGGCACTGCGCTGGAAGGCCGCACCGGGCCGGCACTCAAGGGGCCGGGGTTCGCCGACCCCGCCTCCGATTTTCACGTCGGCGACATCTTCGGCTTCATCGCGCGCATGATGCCCGCCGCCACGCCGGGCAGCCTGCCGCGCGAAACCTACGTGGACCTCATGGCGTTTCTGCTCCAGCAGAACGGCTATCCGGCCGGTACGCAGGCCTTGAGCTACGACCAGGCCCTGCAATCGCGCGTGCCTCTGATCTACCACGACCCGCCCGCGGCGCCTTGAGGCTTGCTGGGCGTTAAACACGGAAGTTTTTTAAGGCCATAAAAACGCCCGCGCCAGTGCTGGCGCGGGCGGGTTTTGCGACGTGCGTCGCGAGGCTTCAGAACTGGTCCGGGTAGGCCAGACACACGGCCTTGGTTTCCAGGTAATTGTTGAGCACCTGGTGCCCCATCTCGCGGCCCCAGCCGGATTGCTTGTAGCCGCCGAAGGGCATGGAGGCGTCGAACACGTTGTAGCAGTTGATCCACACCGTACCGGCGCGCAGCTTGGCGGCGATGGCGTGCGCTTTGTTCACGTCGCGCGTCCACACTCCGGCGGCCAGACCGTAGATCGTGTCGTTGGCCTGGGTCAGCAGGCGCTCGTCGAGCTGCTTGAAGGGCACGGCGGCGACGACCGGGCCGAAGATCTCCTCCTGATAGACCTTCATTTCGGTCTTGACGTCCACCAGCACCGTGGGCTCGACGAAATAACCTTTGTCGCCGTGGCGCTTGCCACCGACGATGGGCTTGGCGCCTTGCCGGCGTCCCGATTCGAGAAAACCGGTGACGCGCTCGAGCTGGGTCGTCGAAACCAGCGGTCCCATCTCGGTGCTCGGATCGAGGCCGGGGCCGAGCTTGATCTTCCGCGCCTGTTCGGCGACGCCGGCCACCACCTGGTCGTACACCTTCTCGTGCACGAACAGGCGCGAACCGGCGCAGCAGCACTGGCCGTGGTTGAAGAAGATCGCCATCGCGGCGCCGGGAATCGCCACGTCCAGATCGGCGTCGTCGAGGATGAGGTTGGGACTCTTGCCGCCCAGCTCCAGGGTGACTTTCTTGAGGTTGCCCGCGGCGGCCTGCACGATCAGCTTGCCGACCTCGGTGGAGCCGGTGAAGGCGATCTTGTCCACGTCGGGATGCGCGGCGAGCGGCGCGCCGGCTTCCTCGCCGAAACCGGTGACGATGTTGACCACGCCCGGCGGCACGCCCGCCTCGTGCATGAGCTCGCCCAGGCGCAGCGCCGACAGCGGCGTTTCCTCGGCCGGCTTGAGCACCACGGTGCAGCCGGTGGCGAGCACCGGGCCGAGTTTCCATGCCGCCATCAACAGCGGGAAGTTCCAGGGGATGATCTGGCCGACCACGCCGATCGGCTCGCGCCGCGTGTAGGCGTGGAACGCGGTATTGGGCGCCAGCGTGCTGGGCACCGACAGATTCAAGGTGTCGCCTTCCAGCTTGGTCGCCCAGCCGGCCATGTAGTGGAACAGGTCGGCGGCCAGCGGCACGTCGGCCACGCGCGCCACGCTGATCGGCTTGCCGTTGTCCAGCGCTTCCAGTTCGGCGAACTCCTCCAGGTGCTCGAGGATCAGATCGCCGATCTTGGCGACGATGCGACCGCGTTGGCTCGGCGACATCTTGCTCCAGGGGCCGCTTTCGAAAGCCTTGCGCGCGGCCTTGACCGCGCGATCGATGTCCTCCTTGCCGCCGCGCGCGCAGTGGGCGATCACCTCGCCGCTGGACGGATCGTAGACCTCGAAGGTCTTGCCGGAGGCGGCGTCGCTCCATTTCCCGTCGATCAGGATCTGCCGCTTCTTGGCGATGAATTGCTGGACCGGCTTGCTGAGCCGGAGTTTGGGGGGTGGTGCTTCTGCAAGCTCGCTCATCTCGAACTCCTCCACGTCGTCATGGGCCCCGCGGACGATTCCGCGGGCCGGGCCGTTTGCTGCGCAATTCGCGCACCAATTCGACAAGCGACTGATCGGCAAGAGTTCCATGCAGTGGAAGGCGAATCCACGCGCGCCCCGGCGTGATGAAACAAAACAGGTCCGGGAAAGTTTGTTTCATTTTTGAAACAGGTTTGACGAGTTGAACGACACCCCCGCTTGTGTCATACCTGCGCGCAGAACCGCGCGATGCCCGACGCGAGCGGGCGCGCGAGCGCTTGCGCAGCGAACGGAGGAGAACATGCTGCGACCCTCGGCCTTGGCCGAACACAGCACGCAGGTCTTCACCCTGGTGCATCACGGCGGCAACGCGCCGATCGCGCGCCGTCTGGACCGGCTGGTCGCCAGCTCCTGGGCGCGCTGCGTCAAGGAGTACGGCATCGAGCCGCGCGCGCGCAGCGAACACGTGGTGCTCGACACCGGCTCGCTCAAGGAGCGCCAGCAGCGCCTGGGCGAGATGCTGCGCGTGGCGCACGCCGAGATGGAGAATCTCTACGAACAGATCGCCGGTTCCGGCTATGCGGTGATCCTCACCGACGGCGAGGGCACGATCTTGAGCGCGATCACCGATCCCCTGCTCAAGCGCGAATTCCGCCGCGCCGGTCTGTGGCTGGGCGCGGTGTGGGACGAGCGCCACGAAGGCACCAACGGCATCGGCACCTGCATCGCCGAGCGCCGCCCGGTGACCGTGCACCGCGACGAGCACTTCATGAGTTACAACATCGGCCTGTCCTGCTCCGGCGCACCGATCACCGACTCGCAGGGGCGCCTGCTCGCGGTGCTCGACGCCTCCTCGGTGAATTCCTCCGATACCCGCGCCGTGCAGCGCCACACCATGGCGCTGGTCAACACCTCCGCCAGCCTGATTTCGCGCTACCAGTTCTTGAACGAGCAGGTGGATCGCTGGGTGCTGCGCTTCCACAGCCGCGCCGAATTCCTCGGCCTGCCGCAGGAAGCGCTGATCGCGCTCGACGAACGCGGCCTGGTGCGCGCGGTCAATGCCGCGGCGCTCGAGCAACTGGGCTTCGACGATCGCGCCGAGCTGGTCGGTCGGCCGTTCGACGGCGTCTTCCAGATCGAGTTCGGCGAGATCGAGCGCCGCGCCGCGAGCCAGCCCGGTGCGGTCTGGCCGCTGCGCGAATGCCGGCACGGGCGGCGCTTCTTCGTCACCGTGAGCGCGCCTCGTCTGCGCAGCGCCGCGCCCGCGGGGCTGGTGTTGCCCGGTCGCTCGCGCACGGTGGCGACCTTTGTTCCAGCACCGGCAGCGGCGCCACCGGCGCAACCGTCCGCTGCGGCCGACTGGCGGCGCTTGGGCAGCGATCCGCGCGTGTGCGAGAGCCTGCGCCGCGCGGCGCAGTTGTTCGTGCGCGGCGTGCCGATCCTGTTGCACGGCGCCACCGGCACCGGCAAGGAAGTGTTCGCCCGGACCCTGCACGCCTTGTCCCCGCGCGCCGAGCGACCATTCGTGGCGATCAACTGCGCCTCGATCCCGGAAGCGCTGATCGAAGCCGAGCTGTTCGGTTACGCGCGCGGCGCCTTCACCGACGCGGCCAAGGAGGGCCGCCGCGGCAAGATCCAGCTCGCCGACGGCGGCACGCTGTTTCTCGACGAGATCGGCGACATGCCGCTGGCCCTGCAGGCGCGGCTGTTGCGCGTGCTGGAAGAGCGTGAAGTGCTGCCGCTGGGCAGCGAACGGCCGCTGGCCGTGGATATCCACGTCATCAGCGCCAGCCACCGCGACCTCGCGCAGATGGTGCAGCAGGGCGCGTTTCGAGAGGATCTTTACTACCGTTTGAACGGCATGCGTTTCACCTTGCCCTTGCTGCGCGAGCGCAGCGACCGCGAGGAGCTGCTCGCTCGCATCCTCGCCGAATGCGCCGCTGGCGGCGCGCCGCCGCGGATCGCGGCGCCGGCGCGCAGCGCTTTGCTGGCTTATTCCTGGCCGGGCAACATCCGCCAGATGCGCCATGTGCTGCAAGCGCTGGCGGCGCTCCACGAAGGCGGCGAGATCGGGCTCGCCGACCTGCCGCCGGAGATCGCCGCCGCGGCCAGCGCGGACGAGACGCCCGCGCCCGCCGCGCCGCCCGACGACAGCAGCCCGCTGCAAGCGGCCGAGCGCCGCGCGCTGCTCGGCGAGCTGCAGAAACAACGCTGGAACATGAGCCGCACCGCGCGCGCCCTCGGTCTGTCCCGTACCACGCTGTACCGCAAGCTCAAGAAACACCGCCTGCCGCTGGCCCACGACGGCAGCGAACTGCCGCGTTGATCCTGCGCGCCGTCGGCGCGCTCGCCGGGCGCGAAGCGCCTCGGCTCGGTCAAATCCATTTGTACAAATGTATTTGAGGTAAAATGAACGCGTGGTGTTCAAAGCCCGCGATCAATCCAGAGGATGGAAACCCTGGCGGCGATCGGCGTGATCGAGCGCGGCGACCAGCGGTTCGAGCGCGGCGTCGAGGCGACGCAGTTGCGCCGGCGTCAAGCGCTGCAGCGCCGTGATCAGCAAACCTTGCAGGGGACGCGGGGCGCGGGCCATGACGCGGCGGCCGCGCGCCGTGACCTGCAGCTGCACCACGCGCGCGTCGCTGGCGCTGCGGCGTCGATGGATCAGACCGTCGCGCGCCAGCGCCTCGAGCAGATTGCTGGCGGTGGATTGGTGGATCGCGAGGGCGTTAGCGAGATCGCAGACGCGCAGGCCGGGCGTTGCGGCGATCTGCGCCAGCGCCCACAGTTGCGCGCTGGGCAGGCCGCTGCGACGGCGCGTTTCGTCCAGATGGCGGTTGACCGAGCGCAGCACCACGCGGAAGCGGCGCAACACCGCGAGCGCGGTGCCGGCTTCCGGTTCGCTGGGCCGGAGATGGCGGCGGGAAGCGTTCATCGCCGCATGCTATCCGGCGTGCGCGCCCGCGTCACCCGAGACGACAGACCGGAGGTGCCTGCAGGATGAGATCGAGGCTTTCGCCCCCCGAGCTTATGCGCGGCGACGCGCTGTTTCTGGACTTCGACGGGACTCTGGTGCAGTTCGCCGATCGCCCCGACCGCATCCGCGTGGACCCGGCGCTGCCGCGCTTGCTGGCGCGCCTGCAACGGGCGCTGGAGGGGGCGGTGGCGGTAGTGACCGGCCGGCGACTGGAGAGCATCGACCGCTATCTCGCGCCGCTCAAACCCTATGGAGCCGGTCTGCACGGAGCGGAATTGCGCGACGCGCAGGGTCACGAGGACCGCAGCCGCGACATCGGCGCCGCGCTGCGCCGTGCCGCCGCAGAACTGCGCCGCCGCTATGAACACGATCCCGAAGTGTGGCTGGAGGACAAGGGCGGTGCGCTGGCGCTGCATTATCGCGCCGCTCCGCAGCGCGCGCCGGAGTGCCTGCGCATCGCGCGCGCGCTGGCGGGGGAACACGGCCTGTCGATGCTGGTGGGCAAGCAGGTGGCCGAACTGCGTCCGCCGGGCGTCGACAAGGGCGCGGCCATCCAGGCCTTGATGACTCGGTCGCCGTTCCAGCGCCGCCGTCCGGTTTTCGCCGGCGACGACGCCACCGACGAAGACGGCTTCGCCGCCGTGGAAGCGATGGGCGGCGTGAGCGTGAAAGTGGGCGACGGTCCCACGGGCGCGCGCTATCGCCTGGCCGACGAGGCGGAGACCCGACGCTGGCTGGAAGGCAGCCTCGCGGCGCTCGAGGTTCGGCTACCGCCCGCGGAGTTCCGCGCATGAGCCGGCTCGATTGCGGCGTCATCGGCAACTGCGCCTGCGCCGCGCTGGTCGATGCGCGCGCGCGCATCGTGTGGCATTGTCTGCCGCGTTTCGACGGCGATCCGGTGTTCCATGCGCTGCTCAATGCACCGGGCGACTGGGACCAGCAGCAGGGCCACTGGTCGATCGAGCTGCAAGGCGGCACGCGCAGCGAACAGCGCTACGTGCCCAACACCGCGGTGCTGGTGACGCGGCTCTACGACGACGCCGGCAACGCGGTGGAGGTCACCGACTTCGCGCCGCGCTTCGCCGCGCGCGGCCGCATGTTCCGGCCGTTGCAGCTCGTGCGGCGGCTGCGGCCGCTCGCCGGCAGCCCGCGCGTGCGCGTGGTCCTGCGTCCGCGCTTCGCTTATGGCGCGACGGCGCCGCAGATCACCCAGGGCAGCCATCACGTGCGCTACGTGGGTCCCGACCGCACCCTGCGCCTGACCACCGACGCGCCCTTGTCCTATCTGCTGGCCGAGACGCCGTTCCTGCTGGAAGCGCCGTGCAACTTCCTGTTCGGCCCGGACGAAACGCTGCGCGAAGGCGTGGCGGAGATCGCGCGCGAATTCCAGGAACGCACCGAGGACTACTGGCGCGAATGGAGCCGGCGTCTGGCGCTGCCGCTGGAGTGGCAGGATGCGGTGATCCGCGCGGCGATCACGCTCAAGCTGTGCCAGTTCGAGGATACCGGCGCCATCGTCGCCGCGCTCACCACCAGCATTCCGGAGGCGCCGCACAGCGGCCGCAACTGGGACTACCGCTACTGCTGGCTGCGCGACGCCTTCTTCGTGGTGCGCGCGCTCAACCGCCTGGCCGAAATGGAGACCCTGGAGCATTACCTGCGCTGGCTGGCCAACGTCATCGTCGCAGCCGACGGCGAGGACCACCTGCAGCCGCTGTACGGTCTGGCGCTGGAGCGCAAGCTGACCGAGCGCGAAGTGACCACGCTCGCCGGTTACCGCGGCATGGGGCCGGTGCGCGTCGGCAACCAGGCCTACGAACACCTGCAGCACGACGTGTACGGCAACGTGGTGCTGGCCTATTCCCAGGCGTTCCACGACCGCCGCCTGTTCAAGCCCGCCGGCCGGGTGGAGTTCGAGCGCCTGCAGCGCGTGGGCGAACTCGCCTATGCGCGTTACGCCACGCTCGACGCCGGCATGTGGGAATTGCGCACGCGCGCCCGCGTGCACACCACTTCCGCACTGATGTGCTGGGCCGCCTGCGACCGCCTGGCGAAGATCGCGCGCCGGCTCGACGACGAGCCGGCCGCGGCGCGCTGGCGGGCCTGCGCCGACGAGATCCGCAGCGCCATCGAGACGCGCGCCTGGAATGCCGAGACCGGCAGTTTCGCCGAGAGCTTCGGCGGGCGCGACGTCGAAGCCGGATTGCTGCTGATGGACGAAGTCGGTTTCCTGCCGCCCGGCGACCCGCGCTTCGCCGGCACGGTGGCGGCCTGCGAGCGCCTGCTCAAGCGCGGCGATGTCCTGCTGCGCTACCACGCCCCCGACGATTTCGGCGTGCCGACCACCGCCTTCAACCTGTGCACGTTCTGGTACATCGACGCCCTGCTGCGACTCGGTCGCCGCGCGCAGGCGCGCGAGATCTTCGAGCACATGCTGACGCGACGCAATGCGCTGGGCCTTTTGTCCGAAGGACTCGATCCGGCGACCGGCGAGCTGTGGGGCAATTATCCGCAGACCTACTCGCTGGTCGGCATCATCAACGCCGCGCAAGCCTTGTCGCGGCCGTGGAGCGAGGCGGTATGAGCGCGTCGCCAAAGCGCGCGCGGTCGCGCCGGCTGGTGGTGATGTCGAACCGCGTCGGGCCGGTGCGCGGCGCCGCGCGCGCCGGCGGCCTGGCGGTGGCGCTGGTCGAGGCGCTGCGCGAAAGCGGCGGCCTGTGGTGCGGCTGGAGCGGTCGCGTGGCGAACGCCGTCTCCGACCGTCTGAACCTCGGCGAGGCCGACGGCATCCGGCTGGCCACACTCGACCTGTCGGTCGCCGAGCACGAGGACTACTACAACGGATTCTGCAATCGCTGTCTGTGGCCGCTGTTCCACTTCCGCATCGGCTTGACCGCCTTCGAGCGGCACTACTACGAGGCTTACCGCCGGGTCAACGCGCGCTTCGCGCACGCCTTCGCGCCGCTGCTGCGCGCGGACGATCTGGTCTGGGTGCACGACTATCACCTGATCCACTGCGGCCAGGAGCTGCGCGCGCAGGGCTGCTGCCAGGCGCTGGGCTTCTACCTGCACATCCCCTTTCCCTCGCGCGAGGTGCTGCTCACCCTGCCCAACAACGACCAGCTCGTGCAGGCGCTGTTCGCCTACGACGTGCTCGGTTTCCAGACCGCGCGGGACGTCGAGCGCTTTCTCGATCACGTGGCCAACGAGTGCGGCGCGCAAGTCAGCGGCGATCGCGTGACCGCTTACGGCCGCAACGTCCGCGTGGGCGCGTTTCCGGTCGGCATCGATGCGGCCGGCTTCGAGCGGCTGGCGCACGGCGGCGAAGGGCTGCGCCAGTGGCGACGCATGCGCGAGCAGCTCGCCGGCCGGCAGCTGATCGTCGGCGTCGACCGGCTGGACTACACCAAAGGGCTGGCCGAGCGTTTCCAGTCCTATGCGCTGCTGCTGGAGACGCACCCCGAAGCGCGCGGCCGCATCGAGTACATGCAGATCGCCCCGCCTTCGCGGGGCGAGGTGCCGGAATACGCCGCCATCCGCGCCGAGCTCGAGGGACTGGCCGGGCGCATCAACGGCCGCTACGCGGAACTCGATTGGATCCCGCTGCACTACATCAACCGCGCCTACTCGCGCAGCGCGCTGGCCGGCATCTACCGCGCCAGCCACATCGGCCTGGTGACGCCGCTGCGCGACGGCATGAACCTGGTGGCCAAGGAATACGTGGCCGCGCAGGATCCGGCCGATCCCGGCGTGCTGGTGTTGTCGCGCTTTGCCGGTGCCGCCTGGCAGATGAAGGCGGCGCTGATCGTCAACCCCTACGACCAGGTCGCCGTGGCCGAGGCTTTGCAGACCGCGCGCTATCTGCCGCTGGAAGAGCGGCGCAACCGTCATGCCGAGCTGCTGTGCGGCCTGCGCGAGTACGACCTGGCGCGCTGGCGCGAGGACTTCCTCGCCGCGCTGCGCGAAGCGCCCGCCGCGCGCGCGGCGGCTTGAAGCTCCTGCGGACTCGGGGCGGTGCGATCCTCGGCCGTGGGTCAGGCGCGCCCCGCCAACTGCTCCACGATCTGCGGGTTCTCCAGGGTGGACACGTCCTGGGCGATGGTTTCGCCGCGGGCGATGGCGCGCAGCAGGCGGCGCATGATCTTGCCGCTGCGGGTCTTGGGCAGGTTGTCGGCGAAGCGGATCTCGTCGGGCTTGGCGATGGGGCCCATGTGGTGGGCGACGAAGTCGCGCAGTTCCTTGACCAGCGTCTGCGCCTCGTCGCCCACCGGGCGCGCGCCCTTGCAGATGACGTAGGCGACGATGGATTCGCCCTTGATCTCGTCGGGCTTGCCGACCACGGCGGCCTCGGCCACGCGCGGGTGCGCGACCAGGGCGCTTTCGATCTCTGCGGTTCCCAGGCGGTGGCCGGCGACTTTGAGCACGTCGTCCACGCGGCCCATGATCCAGTAGTAGCCGTCGGCGTCGCGATGGGCGGAATCGCCGGCCACGTACACGCCCTTGCCGTAGCGGCCGTAGTAAGTCTGGATGAAGCGTTCGTTGTCGCCCCAGATGGTGCGCAGCATGAACGGCCAGGGCTTGGTGATGACCAGATAGCCGCCCTGCGCGGGGTCGGTGACCGGCGCTCCGGCTTCGTCCCAGATGTCCGCGAAGATGCCGGGCAAAGGCAGCGTGGCCGAGCCCGGCTTGAGCGCGGTGGCGCCGGGCAGGGGCGCGATCAGGGCCGCGCCGGTTTCGGTCTGCCACCAGGTGTCCACGATCGGCAGCTGCTCCCGTCCGATGACGCGGTGGTACCACATCCAGGCCTCGGGGTTGATCGGCTCGCCCACGCTGCCGAGCAGGCGCAGTTTCGATAAATCGTAGCGCCGCGGGAACGCCTCGCCCATCTTCATCAAGGCGCGGATCGCCGTGGGCGCGGTGTAGAACACGGTCACGCCGTGGTCCTGGCAGATCTTCCAGAAGCGACCGGCGTCCGGCGTCATCGGCCCGCCTTCGTACATCACGATGGTGGCGCCACAGGCCAGCGGGCCGTAAGCCACGTAGGTGTGGCCGGTGACCCAGCCCACGTCGGCCGTGCACCAGAACACGTCGGTTTCCTTGAGGTCGAAGCACCACTGGCAGGTGAGCTGGGCGCCGAGCAGAAAACCAGCGCTCGCGTGCTGGATGCCTTTGGGCTTGCCGGTGGAGCCGGAGGTGTAGAGCAGGAACAGCGGGTGCTCCGCGTCCACCCATTCCGGCTCGCAGGCGCTGCTCTGCGCGGAAGCCTGCTCGTGCCACCACAGATCGCGGCCGGGCTGCATCGGCACGTTGTGGCCGGTGCGGCGATAGACCAGCACTTTCTCGATCGTCTTGCAGCCGGAAGCGAGCGCTTCGTCCGCCGCCTTCTTGAGTTCGACGAGATGGCCGCCGCGGTGGCCGCCGTCGGCGGTGATCAGCAGCCGCGCGCCGGCGTCCTCGATGCGGTCGCGCAGCGAGGACGAGGAGAAGCCGCCGAACACCACCGAATGCGTCGCGCCGATGCGCGCGCAGGCCTGCATGGCGATCACCGCCTGCGGGGTCATCGGCAGGTAGATCACTACGCGATCGCCTTTGCCGATGCCCAGCGCCTTGAGCGCGTTGGCGAGGCGGCACACTTCGGCGTGGAGCTGCCGGTAGGTGAGCGTGGCCACGTCGCCCGGCTCGCCCTCGAAGCGGATGGCGATCTTGTCGCCGCGCGTTGCGAGATGGCGGTCGAGACAGTTGTACGAGACGTTGAGCACGCCGTCGGCGAACCAGCGATAGTTCGGCGCGCGCGTATCGTCCAGCGTCTGCGTGAACGGCGTTTTCCAGCTCAGCGCTTCGCGCGCGCGGGCGGCCCAGAACCCAACGTAGTCTTTTTCCGCCGCGGCGCGTAGCGCGGCCGCCTGGGTCGCATCGATGCGCGCCTGGGCCGCGAATTGCGCAGGCGGCGGGAACAGCCGCTTTTCCTGCAGCATCGATGAAATGCGAAGGTCGTTGCTCATCCCGCTCTCCTCCAGCTGCGCCGCGCCTGCGGAGCCGCGCGGCTTGGGTTCCATGCCCGAAAGCGGATGATACGGAGCTCGAGGCCGCGCGGTAAATCGCGACCGCGCGGCGCGGTCGAGTGTTGCGCGATTCTGACAGTTTGTAGCCTCAATGGATCGGCGTATCGATCGCCGCCAGCGGCGCGCCGGACTTGCGGGACTCGAAAGCCTTCATCTGGGCCAGCAAGGACAGCGCGATCTCGTCCGGATCCTCGGAGCCGATGTCCAGCCCGGCCGGTGCAAACACGCGGCCGTCGGGCTCGTGACCTTCCTCACGTAGGCGTGCGAGTAGTGCGGCCGAACGCCGGCGCGAACCGAGCACGCCGATGTAAGGCGCGGGCGTGGCCAGCAGAGCGCCGGCGTAGGCGATATCGCGCTCCAAGTTGTGGGTCATCACCGCGCAGTAGGTACGGGCATCGCAGGCGGCACGCGTGGCCACCGCTTCCGGCGGTGCGTGCAGCAACGGCTGGTCCGCGGCAGCGGCCGGAATTTCGTCTGCGTGATGCACCAGCGTCGCGTTCCAGCCAAAGCGCTCGGCCAGATTCGCCAGCGTCACGGCCACTGGATTGATGCCGGCGATCAGGAGCCGCACCGGCGGGCGGATCGCTTCGAGCAACGCATCCAGCCGGCCTTGCGGGGTGTCTAGTTGCACGTGGGCACACAGCGCCGTTCCCAGCTTCTGCTTGGCCTGCGCGACGAGTTGCGCGAGCACGGCAGGGGCGCCGAGCTGATCCAGTTTCCAGCCGTCCTGCCACAGCGCGCGACGCGGCTGCGGCAGGCAGGCGCCGTCGCGCGCGTATACGGTGGCAAGCCAGCCCTCGCGGCGCTGCCGCCAGCACTGCGTGGCGAGGTCGAGGAAGCCGAGACTGTCGCGGTCCGCCACCGGCTCGATCAGCACTTCGAGTTCGCCGCCGCAGCCCAGCTCGAGCAGTGCGTCGAGGCCATACTCGCGGTCATAGCGCACGAGATCGGCGACACCGGTCTCGATCACGCGCCGGGCGCGGGTGGCGATGTCCGCTTCCGGGCAGCCGCCGGAAAGCCCGCGTACGCGGCTGCCGTCTCCGCCGACCAGCATGCGGCTACCAGGGCGGCGGAAAGTAGCGCCGACGGTGCGCGTGATCGTCGCCAGCGCCGCGCGCGGCGCGAACAGCCGCTCGCCGTCGCGATCCGCCGCGGCGAGCAGCACGAAGACGTCGCGGTGCGTGCGCATGCGGTCGGCGAAATCCGCTCCTCACACTTTAAGTTCGCTCGGATCGAAGGGCAGCTTGCGCAGGCGTTTACCGGTGGCGGCATAAAGTGCGTTGGCCACCG
>Ga0209581_1003198_pt1 | contig 14416 bp, 14 predicted proteins | sample Coa_R2_FD_187160 | JGI IMG/M metagenome (GOLD analysis project Ga0209581, IMG submission 187160) | Surface soil microbial communities from Centralia Pennsylvania, which are recovering from an underground coalmine fire - Coalmine... | ecosystem: Environmental > Terrestrial > Soil > Unclassified ...
TCTAGGTTGCCCGTTGGCTCGTCTGCCAATATTATGGCAGGATTATTAATCAAAGCTCTTGCAATTGCAACTCGCTGCTGCTGTCCGCCTGATAGGTTGGTTGGTTTGAATCTGGCTTTGTCAGAAATGCCAAGGACCTGCAAAATCTTGGTAGACCGCTGCCTTCTTTCTGTGCTTCCAGTGCCTGCAATAACTGCAGGAATTTCGACATTGTTCTGCACTGTAGTCCTAGCTATCAGGTTGTAAGACTGGAAGATAAATCCAATTAAAAGATTCCTCATTCGAGCAATTTCTGAATCAGGTAGTGAAAAGATGTCGACTCCTTTAATGAATACCTTGCCCGAAGAAGGCCTATCAACTGCGCCAATCAGGTTGAGGAGTGTGGACTTGCCGCTGCCTGATGGGCCGACAATAGAAACAAACTCGCCTCTCCTTACTACAAAGCTTACGTTTTTGAGCGCGACAACCCGTCCAGCGCCAGACTGGTATATTTTAGACAGGTTCACCACTCGAAGGATGACAGAGTCTTCACTGTTATTGTTTTTTACTGGTGCTTCAGCAGTGCTGGTTTGCACATCTATTGTGCTTTCAGCAGAATTGGTAGCAGTCATTTAACTTGCCTGCCTCGATAATATAGTACATGATTATTGCTTTAAGCATTTATCTGGGCTTCACAATGCAACAAAAGCGACATGATATAGTCACGCGTTAAATACTTTGTTTTGGTATGGATATCGCAGTCTTTATTATGAAAGTCAAAGAATCTGCTATTGCCAAGTCGGTTGGAAAGCAAAAGAAAAGCGACATGACTTTCCCTGACACGGCGCTACTGCATGTTTTTGATACCGGCCGCAAAGTTTCAAAAAGAAATGCCCATTATCGTGAGCAGAGGGAGAATGGCAAGAAAACTGACTCGTGCGGAAAGTGCAAGTTCAACCTCGGTGATGAGAACAAGTGTCAAATTGTGGCTGGCAAGATAAATGATAACGGTATTTCAAAATTCTTCTCCCCCAAGGGTAGTGGTATGCTGCCCGGCGATATCGTCTGGGAGTTTGTAAAAAGTGAAAACAGCAAGCTCCACTACCGGCAGGGATATGTGATAGGAGAAGGTGCGCCGGGCTTCCAGTGCAAGGATTGCAAATACTACCTCTACTCTGGCGGTTGCCTCCTGATTGAAGGCATTTTTAAACCAAAAATGAGCTGCGGCTTTATTGTCAAGGTTGGTCAAGGCACAAAGATATGACTGATCCATGGCAAAGATCCACAGACATAATATAAATCCGATCAGGTACCAAACTTGATCCATTCCATATGCAAGCCACGAACCACTATTCACTGCCGGTACCAAAGGCTGCGCTGCAAGGAATTGACAGGTCATCTTCTCCAGCCCATACAGGAAAACTAAAGCACGCAGTTGATCTTGTGGTGCCATATGATACACCGGTGCTGGCAGCAGCTGACGGCACTGTCACTTTCGTCAGAGATGATTCAGAGAAGGGCGGTCCAAGCATCGCCTTCTGGTACGATAGCAACTTTATAGTGATACAGCATCCCAATATGGAATATTCTAGATACGATCACTTGGCCACAAGAAGTGCGATGGTAAAGCCTGGCCAGCAGGTAAAGACAGGGCAGCAGATTGCGAGGGTCGGTACTACAGGATTTACTCTTCTTCCTCACTTACATTTTCAAGTCTTTGTATTTACAGGAAGCAATGTCTGGACGGATTTTGAAACTCTTCCGATCAAGACCTTCTAGAGCCTGATATTATGCTAAAGATAGAAAAGTATCATGACATCCAAGTACGATTCTCCATATCAACCTTATTGCAGCGAAAAAACAATACAATCTACTAGGTCAATCAACGGAAATCATTTTTTGTCAGATTCTCGCCTTGATCTATGTCATGCTATCCAATATATTTGGATTGGATATTGCAAATGGTTTGAAGGAACTTTTGCTAACCCATGGCTTTACTCTCGACATGCTACTCAAGACACCTCCGACAGAGCTAGCGATCATACTGGGAATTGACCTGTACGTAGCACGACTAATCTACATGGCAGCAAAGGCCTATGTCGAATCAAGCAAAGAGGAAAAAAATACCGAAAGTAGTTTCGTGGATGGTACTGCAAGCGCTTAAGGACTTCATGAGCCGCACAAAATCATTCAATCTCGAATCGTGTCATTTTCTTGGAATACAATTGATCCACCAAAAGCTCTGCTCAACCATTCCCAAAGAAGCGATGAAGGAGCTCGCATACGACTGCCGGCTTTTCTGCAAACGGTGCATGCCCTGCGTCTTCGACTATTATCTGCTTTGAATTCTTGATTGTCTCACCAAATATCTCGCAGTACTCAAGTGGGATTAGGTTGTCCCTCCTGCCCCATATTATTAATGTCTCGTTTCGTATCTGCTCAAGCCGCTTTTTTCCAATCTGCGTGTTAACGCTATTTTCATATGCTGCTCTGAATGCATCAAGGGCCCCCGGCATGTTGATGCGAAAGATAAATCCGTTGACCAGCAGATCAGGTATTCTATTTGGCCCCGCGACCATTTGCTCAAAGACCTGCTTTACAGAATCATACGTCGGCCTTTCGGCTGCTGCAATGTATTCCTTCAAGAGAGGAGTCGGACCATCCAGCATCCCAGATGAATCTATGAGAACAAGCCTGTCTACCAGTCCTTTGGCCTGAAGTGCTATCTGGGCGGCAATGTATCCACCAAGAGAATGGCCTACCAAGCTAGTTCTGGCATCATTGATTTTAATTTTGTCAATGAATTGAATAATAAAATCCGCAAAATCCTGTATTGTATATTTGAATTTGCATTTTGGATGTGGCTTGTCACTTAAACCAGAGCCGGGCAAGTCAAGCGCAACAGTATGGAAATACAAGGAAAGCGCAGAAGGTATGTCAAGCCACCTGTCTGCTGAAGAGCCGAGGCCATGTATGAATAACAGGCTGTCATGATTTCTTGCTCCTGATTCAAGGTAGCGGATTCTGATTTCATTGACCTTTACGTAATTCTCCCGTGCCATTGCTATCGATTGATTAGAACCACGTAAACTAGGTGCTCTTGGCTTATTACGATGCATTTATTTTTGATTGCAGTATTTGGCTGATATTTCTTTGCCCGCCGATACAATCCAGAATAACCAGATGCAGACAGGAAGTGCAGATTAGTAATCGGGCAACAGTTAAGTAATTAATTGATGAAATGATCCATAACTGACTCGTGGAAGCTACATCTAATCTAAAGCTGGATCATGTAACTCTCCGAAGGGTAAGGGACATAGTACAGACATGTTCAGATAAGCTGTATGCCAACGAGAACATACCGCTTGAAGACATTAAAATAATCTCAGTTGTAATAGAAGAATTTGTCGATAGGTATCATCATGGCAAGGAGGAAAAGGCCTACTTTCCCCAAACAGAAGAAAAGGATGACTTTTCAGAAGATATCCGCAAGTTTCTCATAGAGCACGAGCTTGGCAGGAGAATTGCCAAGATGCTGGTCTCGCACCTGATGCAGTGGCAGGCAGGCAAAGAATCAAGAGAGCCTGTGGCCAGGTTTCTAAAGTCCTATGCTGCCTTTATCACAGACCATACAGGCAAGGAGGACAGATTTTTTGACATGGTTGAGGAGAAGCAGAGCTTGTCAACTGATGAAAGTCAGATGCTGCTCAAACATTATGAACAATGCAAAAACTATGTTGGCGGACAAGAGCGGATTGAAGAGTTGCTCAGACTAATAGAATATCTTGAGGCGCGTGACTGGATGAGATAGATTGTATTGATGTATAACAAATGTATCTGTCAGTAAAGCACAATTCGGGATTACACAAAAAGAAAGTAGGTTAATCGAATTTTTCCTTCATTTTCTCTTTGGTGTATTCTGTATCAAGATCCCTGTCGGGGTCCCTTACTTTGTTTGCAACTGTTTTTGCTCCAGCCTGAATCTTGTCTGATGCATCGCGCAGATCCTGTTCAGCTTCGCTTGGGCGATCAATTTCAATTTTCTTCTTTACCTTATAATCTGCCATGCAAATATCATTTTGCTGCCAAATCATATAATCAGTTGTGTAAAATGTTACAGCTGATAGGTCTTCTAGCCATATCTTTCTTTAATCTTGATGTTGGCATTATTTGTTATAACTTTTCATACATGAAGCTTTTAATTTTGTTTGTTAGAACTCTATAGTAGCAGACTTTTTGACATCTTTGATGTCATCTCGTTCATGATAATCAAAGTTGCTGTAAACTAATTGTCAAAGATTTTAATATCTATCTATTCTTTGTCTTGAACACTTGCGACGTGCGGTCATGGTCTAGCTTGGTTATGACATGGGCTTCCCAAGCCTATAACCCGGGTTCAAATCCCGGTGACCGCATACCTTCTGACAATTTAGCAGCCAAAGGCGCGCAGCTGACCATGTCAAGATTTTCCTATGAATTTGACTGCATTGATAAATCAAGTTAGTTTTAAATCTACCAGCTAACTAGCTTTTGCATTAGCAATTCTCACGTCATTGATCGGTATTACCGGTCTAATATCTTTTAGAAATTTTTTGACGATATCTTCAAGCTCGGCAAGAGATTGGTACCCCAGCGGTCGCTTGCGCTTGTCAAGAGAAAATGCCAACAATTCCAGCATGCTTGTAGTACCTCGCGGCATCTTTTCCTGTGATCTGCCGACATGTACAGAAGTAGCAGCTCTATGTTTTCTTTTTTCGATATTTCCTGAACTTCAAGAAGGTGGCCACTGTCTAAGGTTATATCAAATATGGCAGATCTGCATCGATGCAATAAAGCCAGAGACGTAAAGTATGTCCTTGACCTTTTAACTTTAAAGTCACCAAGAAAGATAGGCAGAAAACCTTCTCTGGCGGCGATCTGCTGGATATAGCGGAGCACCGGCGCAAGGTTGTAATTTCCTCCGATAAAGACCCGTCTCTCCGGAGGTCCTAGCAACCTTTTTGAGTCTAGCTCAAAGGTTGGTGTCTTTCCTTCTCTAAGAAGCCGCAGCCATGCAGCTATCCGGTTAGGTGACCCTGCCTTGGATTGTTTGTTAGATAAGTACTGAGCTTTTCTTCCCACTGTCTGTTTCACTTTTATGTCTGCTGATGTTGGCAGCATTATGCCTAATATCCACTTACTCCAAATTTCGCATCTTGACATTTATTGATCTGGCAAGTGATTGGCAGAATTTTTAGTACAGTATACATTACCTAGTCTGGTATTCAATCTATGAAACACCAATGTTTTTGGCAGTTTTCTATTATCAAGTAAGCACGATTAGCCGGCTCTGGCTGCCACATCCGGTTTAGGTGTGTCGTTTATTTTTCACTAATTGGATTTGCCCTGCGGCATTGATACCTCTATCTTGTTGCTGTCAAATTCCTGTTTTATTTTCTGGATAAGCATAGTCTTGACCGAAAACCATTCAGAGAACGGAGCCCAGCACCACACGTTTATGTTAATAGATGACTCCCCTAAACTGTCAACATATACGCTAGGCTCTGGCTCAACCAGAACAAGTGAAGTGTCATTTAGCGTCTTTCTTATTACTGAAATGGCCATATCTATATCCTGGCCATATGCAATGCCTATCGATATTTCCACTCTGCGCGCAACAGCTCCGGAGTAATTCCTAATTTCTGAAGAGAATACTTCGGTATTTGGCAGACGGGCATATGTTCCGTCAAACATCCTGAACCGGGTTGAAAGAGGTGTAGTTTCTATGACGACTCCAGCTACGTCTGGCAACTTGCCTGTAAGCAGTACAGGATCTCCGGCCTTCATTGGTTTGTCTATGTAAAGAAATATTCCCGATATAAGATTGGAGAAAAGGGACTGCGTTGCAAATCCTATGACAATTCCAGCTATGCCTCCAGCGACAAGCACTCCTGACAGGTCAACGCCGCTGCTGCCAAGTGCTGACAATAGCGCTATTGCAATAACCCCGTAGTATGCTGCCTTTGCGATATTGTTTCTTGCATCTGCTGGAAGCTTTGTCCCAATATACCTTGTGATAAAGACTTTGAGGAACTTTGCTAGGCCGACTCCTACAGCAATAATTGCAATCGTGACAATTATGTTAAGCAATGGCACCCCCTTGCCCAAGATATCGATAGACGAGGGAATTGCCATGGTATTTACAACCGCCCCGATCTCTGATTGCAAAGATGTAAGACCTGTGACTGCCAGGGTTACAGCAAATACTTCAATCAATTCCAATCAGTCAGTCTTCTCCTGCTGTATTGCCATCGTCTTTTGAATCAGAAAGGCTTGACTTTATTTGCATACTAAATGCCGTCATCCACTTGCCAGTCAACAGATCAATCAATACCCTGCATCCATGAGGAAGGTCAGTGAATCCTCTTTTCCTGTCGCACTTGTCTTGTCTGGTCTCTTTATCTTTGTTCCAGCCAGGTGTATATTTACCACTTCTTTGCCGAAGGTATGATCCAGAATCATTTCAACGTGTCCTGGAAGTCGCGAGTCGTCATGGAGGTGGTCAAGTATCACATTATCCATGGGAATTACTATCTTGGTTACCTTGATGACGTTATGTATGTCATTTCTGATTCGCACTCTGACAAGAGCCTCTTTGTATTTTTCAGGCTTTATATCGTCTCTTAGTGTGCTGACCTCGACTTCGTCATACCTGCAGAGAACTCCACTTTCAGGCGAGCCGTACAAGGTATATCTTGGACTTTGCAGAGAAAAAGCATCAATGAGCATCTCCTCTTCCCTGTGCTGCCTGTAGACTGCTATTTCAACCGGCATCTTTGTATACAATTCGGCTACGCTTTTCTGGTCGACTATAACAGGCGACTTGAACTTGAGGCACAGGTTTCTGGAGATCCTCTTTGGTGTAAGGACAGGAGCAGCGGGAAAAATGCCGATTACTGCAGGACTTTCGTGAGAAACTACAGTGATATTTGAGACAAGTTTGTCAGCGACATATCGCTGGTACAGAAATGAATGAGAACCGGATTTATTGCCGAAAACTATTCTGTTTTCTCCAATGACTAGATCATTTTCACCTATATGGATAAGGTGCTGCTTCAAAATGTCTTCCATATTGCCCTTTCCTTTATTTTGCATTGCTGGGGTTTATTGGTATTTTGCAACTCATGCATTAGAGTTACATCATACATATTGCAAGCAGTTGCACTTACTTGCTAACTGTTTATATCATGCTGTCAGCATCAACACCGTAAGCCCCCAGCATCGCTGTTCTGGTCCTGTCTTGTGAATCGACTATACTATGCCACAAGACAGGATCGTTCATGGCTGATTTGCAATTGCAACCTAACGTATGCTGAAACCCAACATGTTATTATATCAAGCCGGTCCTATCTAATTTATGAAAGCGGCGCGAATTATTCAGCCAAAGCAGCCACTAGAGGTACAGCAACTGGAGACACCCAAGCCAAAAAGCTCCCAGGTTCTTGTCAAAGTACAGGCATCAGGCGTCTGCCATAGCGACATTCACCTCTGGGAAGGTGGATACGAAGGCATAGGTGGACAGTTTATGAAGGCAACAGACAGAGGAGTCAAATATCCACTTACTCCTGGGCATGAGGTCGCAGGCACCATAGAAAGTATGGGTGAAATGGTCCAAGGCTTTGCCAAAGATGACAAAGTCCTTGTCTTTCCTTGGATAGGAGAGGGTCTTTGTCCTGCATGCAGAATAGGGCAGGAGAACCTGTGCGACAAGCCTAGGTCGATCGGAGTATACACTGACGGTGGCTACGCTGAATATCTTCTTGTTCCTGATTCACGATACCTTGTAAAACTTTCAGACAAAATGGACATCAATGCAAGTGCAACTCTGTCATGCTCCGCGCTCACCGCATACAGTGCGGTAAAAAATGCATCACTTGGGCCAAATGACAATGCAATCATTGTTGGAGCAGGAGGTCTTGGGTTGATGGCGATCCAGCTTGCAAAGGCTATGACAGGTGCCAAAATTATTGCAATGGACCTTGATGATGGCAAGCTCAGAGCCGCAAGGGATAATGGCGCAGACATTACTATCAACTCTAAAAGCCAGGATCCTGTCAGGGCTGTCATGGAAGCCACAGACAACCTTGGAGCAGACGCGGTAGTAGATTTTGTTAATGCATCAAAGACTGTAGAGACTGATATGCAGCTTCTCCGGAGAAGGGCAAAAGTTGTCCTTGTAGGACTTTTTGGAGGCGAGCTTAGGCTTAACCTTGTCTCGATGCCGACAAGGGCCTACAGGCTGATAGGGTCTTACACCGGAAGCCTAAGCGAACTCATAGAACTAGTCTCGCTGGCTGAACGTGGCATAATCAAGCCCGTCATCTCTGACAAGTTCAAGCTCGACCAAGCAACAGAGGCGCTTTCAAAGTTAAAAGAGGGCAAGATAATCGGCAGAGGAATCATCAATCCATGATCTTCTCTTTATTGTTTATTTTACTGGCCACAACGTAATCTCTGGCAGCCACACAATCTGCCCTTTCTCATTTAATCCTGAAAATAGCCAGTCAGGCTTGCGAGTCTACTTTTCTCTGGAGCTGATGGCAACTTGCCTTGGCAGCCTCAAAGAATTCATGCAGCTCTTCGTCCTTTGTATTTGGAAACTTGCACTTGATTGAAACTGTATACACCCACATAGAGGCGCTTGCATCAGGATCTATTGCAATTTCAGTTTCGACAAAGATCCTGCTTTTCTTGACAGACGATATTCTGTATCCTTCGATGAACTGCTCGAGAAAGATCTGAGACCGGTAAGCCCTGTCTGGATCAATAGTAACGATAGAGTGATCCGGCGCAGCAGTGTTGGTTTCAGACACAGTTTTGTAAACTGGCTTGGATTGGGCCTCAGATTTCACAAGAGGATCCATCTTTCCGATTACTTGGCCCAAGGAATTGATAAAGTCAGTCCATTCATTGACTACATTTTCCCGGATAATCTTGCTCATGTTGACTTCATATTTACGACGGGGCTGGGCAAAGTTGTCGACGACTGTCCTTATTATAACCTGTTCATCCTTGCCGTACCTCTTGACTACACTCTCTTCAAAAAAAAGCTGTATTTTGTAGGCCTCTTCACGGCTATCTGACTCAAAAAATATACCATTTTTTATTATGTTGTACCTTTCTTCAATCTTGTTGGTAAGGAGTACCATTACATCAATAATTGATTGATGTTATGAATATTTAAGGCTGTTGCAGTCATCGTCATGACAACCATCTGCATTTTGACTGAAAACATTAAATTTTACATAAAAGAATCATCAATAGCTAATTTTCTATATCTAGAAATCAGTTCAGGTTTATAGATCCACTTGCCGCGGTATGTCGTTTTTGGCCGAGAATCTCGTTGACAGCCTCAACAAACCTTGTAGCGCCGATGGGTTTTTTTAGCACATTCCCAAGTTCTACGTCCGGGAATATACCGGCAAGGTCTTCAACCAAATCCAGTGCAGTCACGAACATTATCCTTGCGCTGGGGTCGATTTTTTTCATATGCCTGCACAGCTTGATGCCGTCAAGCTCGGGCATGCGGATGTCTGTTATAACAAGGTCATAGTGTGATGGTCCCGCAGCGATGAACCTGTAAAGTGCTTTTCTTGGATCCACGAATGCATCTACATTATATCCACGCGATTTCAGAAACGAGCTGAACGTCTGAAGTACATCAGGTTCGTCGTCAATTAGCATGATATTGTAGCAGCCTTCTTTCTTATTCCTCAACAGGGAAGGGGAAGTACGAGGAGCCTGCAGCTGGCCTTCAGCAGCAAAGTCAGCGGGCGTCAAACCAAAATTTTCGGCCATGACCTCATCGGCAGAAGCTGAAAGAATAGTTTTGTATTTTCTTCCAATAGCTGTGATCGAAACTTCGCCATCACTATATGTTGCCCAGTTGAGCCTGACAAGTAGGTTGATGTACCTGACGCACGAAGAATAGTTGAGACCTGTCTTGCCGGCCAGGTTTGTCTTTTTTATTTTGTTATTTTCAGATAGAACATCAAGGATTCTTTCAATTATCTGGATAGCAAAGGACCCCTTTCTGTCATAGAGAGTGTCCATATAGGGAACTCAAAAAGGAATTATATAACAATTGGCTTCGCTCATAAATAACTCGCAAAAGGAAAGTCAAGATGATAAGCAACCAATTAATGGTGCATTATTGTCTGTACGCTGGGTATTCATAATCCGCATGTGTGGACCAGTTCAAAGGAACTGCGATGAGTGCCATTTCCTGACAAGCATGCTGGTAAGAGCGATTGTAATAAAGATACCGGATGCAGCTACAATCTCTGGATATGAATACTCTGGGGCAACCTCAATAGCTCTGACTGACACATAATTCATGCCAAAGGGAAAGGAAAAGGTAATGTGTCTGTAGACTTTACCCTCAATTAGCTGGCCTGAAACGGCGTTTGTGATATTCTGACCATTTACAGATACCACTAGATCGGAATCAGCAAATGAACTGGGTCCTGACAGGACCATCATGTCCTCGATGCCACCGCCAGGAAAAATTCCTTCCGCCACAAAGCTCAGGTTGCGGCTGTTAGGGTCATACTGGAAATATTTTAGCTTGCCATCGCCTCCAGCTTCAAGCTGAATATTCTGATTGCCCGCAGGAATTGTATAGTTCTGGCCGGAGGCGGTTGGGACAAAACAGCTGTAATAACTGACATTTTTTGCAACCGAGTCAAGCGGCACAAGTGTAAAGGGAGACTTGCCACCGGACGGCACTTTAGGTATCACCTTGCTTTCAACCACATCCAGTATTTTGGAATGAGAGTCCATGGCTATTGCAAGTACGCGGATGTCAAAGCTGTCGATTGGCGATTTGTTATCCAACAACCCGCTTATTGCATGGGTCTCAGAATTAAGATGGAGGGAAGAATAATCTACTACAAGCAGTCTGTTTGTTTCCTGTATAGAATATCTGGATGTTACCTTGAAGTCAGAAATGTTAAATGACGAGCCGGCCGACACCTTTACCTCGTCAATATCTATCTTGAACGGTATCCCCATGCCGTTTGGCACTATGCCTATATCCTGCGAGAAATAAGATGCGTTAAAGTCAGATTTGCTGAAATAGGCAGTGGATTCGACATTTCTGTCACGCTCGTTATTCTGCACCTCACCTATCAGGTAATGTTTGCCGTTAGTTGATGCCACTACTTGCTCAAATAAAAGAGAAGTTGACGGTTGTGATTCAGCAAATGCCTTGATATAAAATTGGCCGGATATCTGATCATTATATCGTAGAGGCGAAGATAAAAGCAAGATCATGGTGAGACCAGACAAGATGTAAAGGGAACTGGGATTTTTCATATTCTGATTGACGACCTGTAGTTGTGCCATTTGTTATGCTTTTAACTTTTAAAGAAAAAAGAAAAGAGGAGAGGAATCTGCCGCCTAATTGGTCAGGACTATGGGAAGCTGTACCATGACGGCAACGATCCTGTGTACGGTGCTCCTCCAGTGTCAGTACCTGTCGGCGTCTGGTTTGACGGTAGAGGCGACGAGCCATCCCAGTTGAGTGGTGTACCATACAGGTATGTCTGATAGTCCTGATGGAGGCTCATGCCTGCTGTTTCTGAGGGCGGTGGAATTGCATTGGAAGGATTGACTGCTCCACTGTTTCCTACAAGTATTGTAGCAACTTGGCCTTTGAAGAGCTGAGAGTAGTCATGGTTGACGATCACAAATGGCCCTGCCTGATTGAATGTCACATCAACAATTGCACCGTTTGAGCCGCCTAGGTTATATGTCTGCACTCCTGTCTGCATTGCTCCTCCCTGAGTGACTTGGTCAAGAATCTCGCCCACTATGTGAAAGTTCACGGGCCAGTCACCTGTATTTAGCAAAAAGAATCTTACATGATCGCCGACATTGAACTCGAGAGGAACTGCGCCATTAGGCGTTGGCAGGTTCCCCTTGCTTGGATCAAGAAGCCCTGCACCACTTCCTGATGGACTCTTTGCCAAGTACTGGTAGCCGTACGGGATGCCGTTTATGTACGAGTATGTAGGATTGTGTGCATACATTGCTGCCCAGTTAAAGTCACCGTTCTTAATGTGAGCTCCGACTTGGTTTGTCAAATAGTATTCTGAGAAGGTTAGCGCAACTTCCTTTGCTGGACTCGAATACCCTGCAGATGGATCAACTATTACCATACCTTGCATGCCTCTAAATACGTGCTCTGCTAGGTCGTTAACATTTCCTTCACAATGGTATTCCCATACTCCAGGTTGTGTAGCCACAAATGAGTATGTCTTGACGCTACCCAGTGAGGCCGGCAAAAAGTTTCCGGCGTTAGCAATAGACGCATGGTTGTCGACTCCATGGTTATCTGTGTTTGTTGATGGATCGATAATTCTGACATTTATTGTGTCTCCAACGCTGGCTCTTATGATTGGACCTGGGATGGTGCCATTGAAGGTATAGGCAATAATCTGGGTTGGAAGGCACGATGTTGCCGTAGTGGCAGTGGAACCGCATCCGTCAGCACTTGATATTCCACCAGGCAAAGGTATTGTCTTTTCTATTGCGACAAGGTTCATGTTAACTGTATTGCCAGACGTTGCATATGCTTGCTGCGCGCCTAGTGGTACAAAAGATGCAGGCATGACTAGGTTCAAGCCGTTTAGAGGAGACGCTTGGTTCTGTGTTAACGGAACAGTTTGTTTGGTAGTGGTGCTAGTTGTCGTAATTTTTGGAGCCGCGGTCAGTCCTGCAATTCCAGCGCTTGGCACTACAAGTGCCATAACCAGAACTGCTGCTACTGATGCCGCAGCTAAGGTAAGAATGCTCCTGTTCATTTTGGTCTTTTCTTCTCGAAAAAGATTCTGTATAAGGCTTGCTTAGATCCGGATACTTATGGAATAATACTTAGTTGAGGCTCAGTAAAAATTTTAGCAGCCAATGACTTATCGGAGTCAAGCTAGTAGAAAACAGGCAAGGCAATACTAGCTATGGCCTTACAAGCTCACCAAGCATCTTGATCCGTTCTATAAACCAGTCACATGCTGTGCAATACCAGCCCTGCAATGGTCCCACACGGGTTGCAATACTATATTGTTTCATATCTGATGCACATGCAGGACAGCGTAACACAATAGGTCTTGCACAAAATAAGTGTTAAACATTTGTAATATGTCGTGTTGATTTATACTCATACACCAGTAACTTTAAGAAAACAAGGGTTTTTGTTAAACAGAATTATTTGGCCTGTTTTGATTTGTTTTTTCTGAACAGGTAATATCCAACGCCACCAGCTATTGCTGCTGCAGCAACTCCCGCTGCAACGTATCTCAGGACATGCTGTTCTAGGATAAAAGAGTTCAGATTTATGGAAGCTATGAGAATACTCGGATGCAATTGTCAAATTTAATAAGAGCGGCCAGCTATTTCAGTTTTGTTATCCACATCTAGTTCTGCTTTATACAATTGAAAAATCCAGTAGATCGTATTCTCTAGCGTCTTGATGCAGCGCACGGTACAGCACTCTAAGTATCTCTTAAATTTAGATCCTCTATTCTACCTGGAGTGGCTTGGTATGAAATAGACAGTTGCAACCTGCACCCCGATTATCACTTTTGTCACAAAAGCGCAACATTGAAAATTTATGTTTTAACAAGCGCGGGTTTTGATTCTTTGCCTTGCCTTTCCTTATTGATATCCCCAAGTAAAAAACATAATTACATCTGAGATTCCCATTACTACCACAGTCAGCCACAAAAGAATATTTGACATGCGTCTATTTGTCATCTTGCCCAAAACATTCCTATCGTTGGCTATTTTCACCACCGCAACAAGGATTGGAACCGCTATTATGCCATTAATGACTGCAGTATATACCAGAGCCTTGATTGGATCTATGTTTGTAAAGTTTATCCAGAGTCCCACCAAGGTAGCTGCCGCAATTACAAGGTAAAATGCTTTGGCCTGTTTGAACTTTTTGTACAGACCCTGTCTCCAGCCAAATCCATCTGCCAACGCGTATCCGCAGGAGCCAGCCAAGACAGGTACCGCAAGGAGACCAGTCCCTATTATCCCAAATGCAAAAATGGTTTTTGCCATAACTCCACTGTATGGAAAAGTCTTTACGAGTGGCTCCAAGGATTTTGCAACATCCTCTGCAGTTGAGATATTTGTGATTCCATGTGTATTGAGGCTACCAGCAGCTGTGGTTATTATGAACCATGCAATGACTTGTGAAAATATCATCCCAATCGATATGTCCAGTTTCATCAACTTGACTTGCTTTTTTCCAACTTTCGGCTTGCCTTCCCCGATTTCTTTTATTTTGCCTTCTGCAACTTGTTCCTCGGCTTCCTCTGATGCCTGCCAATAGAAAAGGTAGGGTGAAATGGTTGTCCCAAACATTGCTACAAACATCATGGCATATTGC
>Ga0209581_1003199_pt1 | contig 14415 bp, 10 predicted proteins | sample Coa_R2_FD_187160 | JGI IMG/M metagenome (GOLD analysis project Ga0209581, IMG submission 187160) | Surface soil microbial communities from Centralia Pennsylvania, which are recovering from an underground coalmine fire - Coalmine... | ecosystem: Environmental > Terrestrial > Soil > Unclassified ...
GCGCCCGTGATGTTCAGGTTCTGAATCAGATACTCGGCGATGACGCCCCCGAGGAGTCCGCCCGCGGGGATAACGCCTCCCACCGGACGCCAGGTCGGCCCCAGCGCAAAGGCAGTGCAGATGGATCCGATTAGCGCGGCTGCGCCGGTAATTTTAATCAGCGGCGCCTCAATCGGCGATGAGCGGATCCATTTCCAGCCGAGTACCAAAGCGAACGCTGGCAGGGAGTAGGCAGCAAGACCAAATAATTGCAGAACGAAATCGGCGAGCTTCGCGCCGATCGGGCCCGTCAGATTATGGGCCTGGGCAACCCCGGTCGCCGTATTCCAGGAAGGATCTTGATAGTTGTAGGAAACCAGGCTCAGCAGAACGAAGAGCCCGGCGAGCAGAAACACGATCGCCGCGGCTTCGTTAAGCCGAGCGTACCGGGTGGGACCCAAAATGTTCATCCGCCGGTTCGGCGGAACAAAGCCAGAGCCATTACTATTATGCCAAAAACAATTCTGTAGTAAATGAAGAAGCTGAGGCCATGTTTCCGCAGAAAGTTCAGAAAGAAGGCGATGACCAGAATGCCGGTGATCGCGCTGACCGCCGCTCCGATCAGGCACGGCACTTGCATTTCGGCAGGAAAGCCCCCGTAGTGCTTGGACAGGTCGTGGGCGGCTTTCACAGCCGCGGCTGCGATCGCGGGCGTCGACAGCAGAAAAGAAAATCGCGCAGCGGTCTCGCGCTCCATGTCCCGGAACAGTCCAGCCGTGATCGTGATGCCGCTCCGCGAAGTGCCGGGCACGATTGCGAGCGCCTGGGCGGCTCCAACCGCGCCCGCGTCCAGAGGCGAGATCTGCGACATATCCTTGGTGCGGGCGCCCGAGCGCTCACCCAGCCACATCAGCGCGCCGATCAGGATCAACATCGTCGCAATGACGTACGGACTGCGCCAGGCGTCTTCGGCGTGCTTACCAAACGCCAGTCCCGCAAGACCCACCGGAATCGTTCCCAGCATCAGAAGCCAAAGCAGACCGCGGTTCTGCGCAAGTTGTTTGTCCGGCATATAGCTCCGCACGCCGAATCCTTGCAGAAGGATCTGGACCCAATCGCGGAAGAAGTAAACGATCACTGCCAGCAATGTGCCGGCATGCAAGGCGACGTCGAATGCAAAATCGTACTGCTTGGCTGCGTCGGCTGGCACGTTCTGGAAATCCCAGCCGAAAAGCCAGTGCGCGACGGCAAGATGCGCAGTGCTGCTGATCGGGAGGAATTCGGTCAGTCCTTGGATGATCGCTAGTATGACGGCCTGGTAAATGGGCATTTAACGATATTGGTGGGCTGAAACGCCATAGTATCGCACTTGATCCGCGCAAGCCGGACTCGCGATCGCGCAGACGGCTGACTGAGCGGCTGTCTTCGACCACGGCGCGGGTGGGCCTTTTTCTTTGGCCGCTGAAAATCAGCGACAATATCGGCAGGCGAATGAAGTTTGGTTTTCGAATGCTGTTCGCGGTCGCGCTCTGCGGCCTCGCCTACGCCGATGATTGGGTGCGGCTCCGATCCGGTCCGTTCGAAATCCTCTCAAATTCCGGAGAGCGCGATGCGCGCGAGCAGGCTTACGAGGCCGAGCAGCTTCGCTATGCGTTTGGTTATCTGCTCGGAAAACAGGATCCGGGGTCGACGTTTCCGATCCGCATTGTTGTTTTGAAAGACCGGCAGGCGGCTCAATACGCCGTTCCGGGCGGCCTGGCCATGTCTCGCGATGCTTGGATCAGCGTCGCGGCCGGCGCCAAGGATCTCGGGCCAGAGTGGCGCGGGGCATGTGCGCGCGTGTTCCTGGAGGCGAATACCGGCCGCCTGCCGGCCGAGATCGAGCGTGGCCTGGTCGCCTTCCTGTCGACGCTCGAAATCAAAGGCCCGAAATTGAGTTGGGGCGCGCCGCCGGACCCGGCCGGGCGCACCCGCGACTGGGCGCGGATCGCATTTCTGGCCACGAACCCGGACTACTCCAGCCGTGTCCGCGTGTTCCTTTCCAATCTGGAGAACGGCGCGGATTACGACAGCGCGTACCGGAATGCGTTCGAGAAGAGCGCAGCCGAGATAAACCCGCAGATCGATGCATACCTGGCGGCGAACAAGTTCGAGCGCGCGCCGTTATCCGGCAGGGCGTTGAGCCCCCGGGATTTCACTATGCGCGCGGCGGAGGCATACGACGGCAGAGTGGCGCTTGCCGATCTGCTGCTGGCGAATCCCGGCCGCGCGCCCGAGGCCGAAGCTGCTTATAGGGCCCTGACCGGCGCGGAGGCGCAGGAAGGGCTCGGATTTCTGGCGCTGCGCGCCGGGCGCGCAGATGCAAAAGCCTACTTCGAATCAGCAGCGAAGGCGGGTTCCAAAAACCCGCGGGCGTGGGTTGAGATGGGGACCCGCGAAGCGCTGGACAAGGCCGTCGAGCTGAATCCCCAGTGGGCAGAGCCGCACATTCGTCTGGCTGCGCTCGAGAGCGATCCGGGCCGGAAGGCGACGGAACTTAAGCGCGCAGCGGCGCTCGAGCCGCGCAATCCAAACCTGTGGAAGGCGCTGGCGCTGGCAGCCACCGACGCGAACCAGTTTGGCGAGGCGGCCAAAGCCTGGGCGGCCGCGGAACGGGCCGCAGCCTCCCCTGCGGAACGAGAGCAGATTCGCCTGACGCGCCTCGACCTCGAGCGCAAGAAGGCGGATTACGAAGCCGCTGAGCGGCAGCGTTTGGCTGACGAGCAGGCGCGGGAGATTCAGCGCCTGAAGGATCAGGCCCTGGCCGACATCCGCGCGGCCGAGGAGAAGGCCCGCAAGGAAATGAATGCCGGCCGCGGACCCGCCCCCGCAAAAGTCGAGCAATGGTGGGATGCCGGCCCGACTCAGAAGGTCAGCGGCATGCTCCAGCGAATCGAATGCATGGGCAGGCGAGCGCGTCTGGTGATCGCCGGCGAGAACGGAAGTACGATTCAGTTGCTGGTGGCTGACCCCGGCAAGATTGCTCTGTCAGGCGCGGGCGAACTGAAGATTGCGTGCGGAGTGCAAAAGCCCATGCGCAAAGTGACCGTGGAGTACACGCCTGCGCCCGATTCGAAACTCAAGACCGCCGGCAATGTGCAGGTGATTGAATACCAGTGAGGGCGCGAATTCCGCTGCAGTGGGTTGCCATCGCGGTGTTCGTGCTTTCCTCGAGTCTCAACTACCTTGACCGGCAGATCCTGGCGGCCGTTGCGCCCACGCTCAAAGCTGAGTTTTTTCTGACGGATCGCGATTATGGCTTTCTGCTGCTTGCGTTCTCGGTCGCCTACGCGATCGCTGCGCCGGTGGGCGGCCTGTTCATCGATCGAGCGGGCTTGGACCTGGGTATCTCGATCGCAGTGGCGGCGTGGTCCACGGCAGGGTTGTGTACGGGGCTGGTTCAAAGCTTTGGCGGGCTGGCCGCCACGCGCGCCGCACTAGGCGCTGCCGAGGCTGCTGCAATTCCTGGTACGGGCAAAGCGAATGGAACGTATCTGCGGCCGCATGAGCTTGCTCTTGGGGGCGCCTTGAATCAGGTAGGACTGAGCATCGGCGGCGTGGCGGCGCCGTTGCTGGTGGCATGGCTCGGCGGACCGGACCGCTGGCGGAGGGTGTTCGTCATTGCCGCGCTGCTCGGATTCGCCTGGATCCCTCTGTGGTTGCTGACGTCGCGGCTCGTACCCAGATTGAAAGATCCCCACACAGGGCAACGCGCCAGTTCGGGCGACCTCTTGCTCGACCGCCGCTTCTGGGCTCTGGTGATCGCCAACATCCTCTACATGACCCTGTATACGCTGTGGACCAACTGGACCACGCTCTACTTTGTCGAAGCGCATGGGTTGAGCGAACGCCAGGCCAACCGGCAGTTTGCTTGGATTCCCCCCATTTTCGCAACGCTCGGCGGATTCGCAGGCGCCGCGCTGGCCTTCCGCTGGATTCGGAACGGAATGCAAGTCTTCAACGCCCGCATGCGGGTGTGCACCTGGAGCGCCGTGCTGCTGCTGGCCACGGCGGCGGCGCCGGTGATGCCCAATGCGGCGTGGTCTGCGGTCGCGATCAGCTTCAGCTATTTCTGCGTGACCGCGATGAGCACTAATGTGTACGTGATGCCCATCGACTTTTTCGGGGCGGCGCACGCGGCCTTTGGCGTCGCTGCGCTGACCATGGCATATGGCTTGATGCAGGCCTTCGTTTCACCGTTAATCGGGGTCATGATCCACCGCTTTGGATTCGCCGGCGTGTGCGCGGCATTTTCTGTCCTGCCTCTGGCGGCTGTCGGCGTATTGCGCGCGGCCGGGCCGAAGCCGGCGCGGTGGCGCTAATCGAGATCCGGCCGGCCGCGCCCGGCGATTTGGCCGCCATCGCTGCCATTCAACGGGCGTCGCCAGACGCTGCGCACTGGGACGCCTCCGAGTACCTGAAGTACAACTGCATCGTCGCGATCGTCGACCAACGAGTTGTCGGGTTCTTGGTTTTCCGCGAGGCAGCCGATGAGCGGGAAGTACTGAATCTCGCGGTTGACCCTGCTTTCCGGAGGCGCGGCGTAGCCGCTACGCTTCTCTGCGCCGCCCTGCGCAGCTCGCCCGGGCGGTGGTTTCTCGAGGTTCGGGCATCGAATCGGGCGGCGAGGGAACTCTATAGAAAAGTGGGATTTATTGAGGCATCGGTACGTCTGGACTATTACGAGTCCCCCCCTGAACACGCTATTGTTCTGAAATTCTTTTCATGATAAGGTCGAAGTGCGGTTGGCTCATACACCGTTTTAGAGCAGAGCTCAAAACCGCGTGTGGTTTTGAATGTCACTCCTAACCACCCACCCGTGGCTGTTCCTCAATCCCACAAGTCCGGGCATTCCATACCGAAAAGGAGAACCGTTTGATGGAGAGAAATCAGGACGAACTGAAGGCGCACCTGATGGCAACGGATGAGACCTTCCGGCGGCTCGCCGAGCAGCATGCCGAATATCACCGGCGGCTTGAGGCGCTCGAGGCGAAGCCGCATCTGACCGACGAAGAGCAGGTGGAGGAACACCGCCTGAAAAAGCTTAAGTTGCGTCTGAAGGATCAGATGACGGACTTGATGGCCCGTTATAAGGCTCAGCACGTCGCGTAGCCGTCAGGTGCGCGCACAGATTCGAAACTTGCGGCCTGATCCGGAGGACGGATCGGGCCGTGCCGTGATCGGCCAAAATCGCTCCCCCGGACGGGAGCCGGATCTGGCTAGCCCTCTTCGGAAGAATTCGTGCGCAGACGGGACTCTACTTCTTCCAGCACTTCATCGCCCAGGATCTGCGCGCCAACCTGCCGCATCACCTCTCCCGCCTCTGTCATTTTGCCCAGAAGCTTCACGGCTGTGAGATGGCCCATCCGATATTCGCTCAGGGTCAAACGCCGGCAGGCTTCCATGCGGATCGGCCGCATTGTTCGGTCTTCACACGGCATTAGTATGTACGTCTCATCCGGACCGAGCTCTGAGCCGTCATCGGGAATCTCGCAGTACAGCCGCGCAGTCAGCCCGATTTGAACGAAATTCACGCGACGGCCGTCGGTCTCGGGGAACAGAGCCCACAGTTCCCGTTCGGTCTCGATGTATTCGTCCCAATCAAAGCTCGCAGGCAGCGGGAATGAAGCTGCCGGATTCAAAAAAGCATATTGGGACATCGCAATTCCTCTCTTGCCTAACCTTGTATCTTTCAACCCTGCAAATTCTCAGCTTCTTGCAGCATTGTGAAATCGGGATGCGCCTGCGTTACGCTTGGCCGCATCAATTCCTCCTGCCGGCAACGGCCTCGAAAGCTGATTGTTTTGGACGGGGTTGTTAACAGTCTGCTTATGTGATGCGCGAAAGTCAAGTGAGGTAAGCCGAAAAACCGAAGCAGGAGCGAGAATTAATGCATTTTTCATGATCACGCGAGCGGTGAAGTTCTAGAACTCCATGCCGCCGCCCCATGAACTGCTAGTATGGGAGATTTCAGATATGAAACTGCACAGCTACACGATCACCCAGGGACGCGACCGCGCGCCCGCGCGCGCCATGCTGAAGGCCATCGGATTCAGCGATGAAGATTTGCGCAAACCGATCATCGGCGTCGCAAATACGTGGATCGAGACGATGCCGTGCAACTATAATCTGCGCCAGCTTGCCGTGAAGGTGAAAGAGGGCATTCGCGCGGCTGGGGGAACGCCCATGGAGTACAACACGGTTGCGATCAGCGATGGCGTGACGATGGGGACCGAAGGCATGAAGGCGTCGCTGGTGAGCCGCGATCTCATCGCCGATTCCATCGAGCTCGTGGCGCGCGGGCACATGTTCGACGGGGTGGTGACGCTCGTGGCGTGCGACAAAACCATCCCGGGCGGAGCGATGGCGCTGCTGCGGCTGAACATTCCAGGCCTTGTGCTGTACGGTGGATCGATTCTGCCAGGCCACTACAAAGGTCAGGACATCACCATTCAAGAAGTCTTCGAGGCTGTGGGCGCCTGCGCAGCCGGGCGCATCTCAGATGAAGAACTGAAGGCGATCGAGGACGCCGCGTGTCCGGGCGCGGGCGCTTGCGGGGGCCAGTTCACGGCCAACACCATGGCGACAGTGATGGAGATGATCGGGCTCTCCCCGCTTGGAACTGCCGCCGTGCCGCAAGTCGACAAGCGGAAGGAGGAAGTGGCCTTCCGCTGCGGGCAGATCATTGTGGATGCCGTCAGGAATGACCGCAAGCCGCGCGATATTGTGACGCGAAAAGCTCTGGAGAATGCGATCGCGTCTGTTGCAGCGACCGGCGGCTCGACCAACGCGGTGCTGCACCTGCTCGCGATAGCACGCGAAGCGGGAGTCGATTTGCGCATCGAAGATTTCCAGAAGATCAGCGAGCGAACTCCGCTGCTGGTAGATTTGAAGCCGGGCGGAAAATATGTCGCGGTGGACGTTTATAAAGCCGGCGGCATTCCGGTGATCGCAAAGCGGCTGGTGGATGGCGGTTACGCCGACGGGTCAGCGATGACGATTACGGGTCGCACGCTTGCTGACGAGGCGGCGGAGGCTAAAGAGACGCCTGGACAAGAGGTCATTCACCCGCTCGACAAGCCGCTCAAACCGACAGGGGGGTTGGTGATCCTCAAGGGCAACCTGGCGCCGGACGGTTGCGTGATCAAGGTGAGCGGCGTGGCCCGCAAATTCCACGAAGGGCCCGCCAGGGTGTTCGATTGCGAGGAGGCGGCGATGCGTGCGGTCACGGAGGGCGCCATCCAGCCCGGCGATGTGGTCGTGATTCGCTATGAAGGGCCGAAAGGCGGGCCGGGCATGCGCGAAATGCTTGGCGTAACCGGGGCGATTGTCGGCGCGGGTCTCGGAGAGACGGTCGCGCTCATCACCGACGGCCGGTTCAGCGGCGCAACCCGCGGCTTTATGGTTGGACACATCGCCCCGGAAGCCGCTGCCGGCGGACCAATCGCGGCGGTGCAGGAAGGCGACACGATCCGCATCGATGTGCAGAACCAGGCCATCGAGCTTCAAGTTGCGGAATCCGAATTAAAGGCGCGGTTGGCGCGGTGGCAGCCGCCTCCCCCCAAGTACGCAACCGGAGTGTTCGCAAAGTACATCAAGCTGGTCGGCTCGGCAGCGCAGGGCGCAGTCACGGGATGAGGCGAACCCGCCGGGACCGCGGACACTGCGCGGCGTGGCCAGCGCAGCGCGGTCCGGCGAGGACCTGCTCCACAAACGAAAAGGGGCGGCCTTGCGGCCGCCCCCCCCCCAACTGATTACCAAGCCCCCGCTTACTTCACGTGGGCGTCAATCATCTTCTGAACTTCACTCTTGGCCATCGCGCCAACGCGCTGATCCACCACCTTGCCGTCCTTGAACAGGAGCAGCATAGGGATGCCGCGCACCTGGAAACGCATGGCCGTTTGGTTATTTTCGTCCACGTTTAGCTTGCCGACCTTTAACCGGCCGTTGTAATCCGTGGCGATTGCATCCACAGTGGGCGACATCATACGGCACGGACCACACCATTCCGCCCAGAAGTCGACCAGCACCGGAACATCCGAGCTCAGGACTTCCGTGTCGAAATTCGCATCCGTAAAGGTGACTGTATTCTGACCCGCCATCTACCTCTCCTAATTTCGCTGCCGCTTCGAGCGGCCTCCTACGGGCAGGACGCGCGCTTGCCGCGGCTCATTCAATATGATGATTTTCCACCGCCGCCAGATTCACGCCGCAGCCGCCGGGCTGGCGCCGGCAATCAGGCGCGCATACAGAGCCGAATACTGCCGGGCCGACGCGCTCCACGAAAAGTCCTTTTCCATGCCCGCCCGCATCATCGCCCGCCAGGACTTCTTATCCCGGTAACGCTCCAGCGCTGCCCGGATGGCAGCCAGCAGAGCCTGCGGAGTATATTCGCGGAACTTGAATCCGGTATCCTCGTCAATCGTATCATTTAGGCCGCCGGTTGCGCGAACGATCGGGACCGTTCCGTAACGCAGGCTGTACATCTGATTCAGGCCGCACGGTTCGTATCGGCTTGGCATCAGGAACATATCCGCACCAGCCTCAATACGGTGCGCCAGAGGGTTATCGTAGCCGATGCGAACGGCAAAACGATCCGGCCTCGCGGCGGCCAGATCCCGAAACATCTGCTCGTAGGCAGGATCGCCGGTCCCGAGCGCCGTCAAGTAGAGATCCTCCGACATCAGGGAGTCCGCCGCCTCGGCGATCAGATCAAAACCCTTCTGCGCGGCAAAGCGCGAAACGATGCCGATCAGGGGTCGGTCCAGTTCGGCCGAAGGCAAGCCGAATTCCTCAAGTACAGCCCGCTTACAAATCTGTTTGCGCTCCAACGAATCGATGCTGTAGTTGGCCGGCAGGAAGCTGTCGTGTTCCGGGTTCCAATAGGCGTATTCCACGCCGTTGAGAATGCCGGAGAGCACGTGGGCGCGCGACCGGAGCAGCCCATCGAGGCCGAAGCCGTACTCAGGGGTCTGGATCTCGAGCGCATACGTCGGGCTGACAGTGTTGATCCAATCGCTGAAAATGATTCCGCCCTTCATCAGATTGAGGTCGCCATAGAACTCGAGAGTATCCGGGGTGAACAGGCTTGCATCCAATCCGATATCGGCGAGGGCGGACTTGGCAAAGATCCCCTGGTAACCGAGATTATGAATGGTGAACAGCAGCTTCAAGCCCGCGAACGTTGGGTCTGTACGGTATACGTGGCGCATGTAGGGCGCAACGAGCGCAGCCTGCCAGTCATGGCAGTGCACGACTTGCGGCCGGTAGATGCGCCTGATGGTCTCCATGGCGGCCCGGCACAGGACGGCGAAGCGGATGTGATTGTCAGGATAGTCGCGGTTGGCGACATTGTAGACGCCCTCGCGGTCGTAAAGCGGCGGACAATTCACGAAGTAGTAGGATGCGCCGTTTTCGACCACCTGGTCGACGCTAACGCGGTACAGCGAACCGGCCAGCCAGACCGGCAGGTCGTCATAAATGCGCTGGGCGGCGTACAATTCAACGCCGCGGTATCGCGGCAGGATGACTGCGACTTCATCGCCGGCGCGCGCCAGGGCGGGCGGCAAGCCTCCCAGCACGTCGGCTAGACCGCCGGTTTTCACAAACGGCGCAGCTTCCGAAGCGACCATGAGAATACGCGCCATGTCTTCATCATAGCCGCCGCTTGTCGTGATCCATTCGCGGCGGCCTCCACGCGTTTCTCTTCTGAAGGTGGTTTAGCGATGCGATATTTCTGTGCGGTCATCTTGTGCCTGGCGCCGGCATGCGCGGCGGAGCGCATGGGCGCGAGCGCGCCGAAATGCGGGCAGGAACGGTCGGTGAAACGGGGGTTCTGGGAGAAGGCGCTGGGTCTTCCAGGCGCCTTCGAAAAGCATTTTTCCGACTTGGCCCTGAGCGCGTCATCGGTCGGAATTCCGCAGGCCCGCTGTCAAGCCACCCCGCCGCCTGCTTCGGACGACAACTTGGCGATTCAGGTAGCCGCACATGACGAAGTAGTGCGGCCTGAACTTGTGGAAGCTCCAGCCAAGCTGGACCGGCGGAAATAGCCGTAGATGTCCAGCGGCGCGTGGCGGCATGGCGCCCGACAGACTCAACCGCTCCGCCTGGGCCGCGCCCACGAGATACAGATGCCTGCCTATTCCAATTGACAGATAGCTCTCCGCTGATTGAGAATTATATGACATGTCTAATAACGACATGTCTAAACAACGCACTGACGTCCCATATGGAACTTTGGATCTCCTCATCCTGAAAACACTCGAGACGATGGGGGAGATGAATGGCTATCGTATCGCTCGGCGGATTGAGCAGGTTTCGGGCAATGCCCTGAAGCTGAGCCAGGGAGCCATTTATCCGGCGTTGATCCGCCTGGAGCAGGAAGGCTGGATTCGGGCCAGATGGGGAATTTCCGAGACGAACCGGAAAGTGAAGTTTTACTCGTTGACCAAGGCCGGCAAAAAGCAGCTTGAGGCGGAGGTCCAGAAATGGGAGCAGGCCAACGCGCTGGTGGCGCGGTTCCTGGAGGCGGTTCCATGAGCTGGCGTGGGAGAATCGAACGTTTCCTGGCGTTGGCGCGGAAGCGCCGGCTGGATCGCGAGCTCGAAGCCGAGGTTGAAGCGCACCTGGAGATGGCAGAAAGAGATGCGCGTGAAGCAGGCTTGTCGGCCGAAGAGGCACGGTGGGCAGCGCGGCGGAGCTTCGGGGGAATCGAACAGATGAAGGAAGATCACCGGGACCGGAGGAGCGTGCGTTGGATCGAGACTGCGGTGCGCGACTTCCGCATTGCCGTCCGCACGCTCGGCCGCGCGCCGGGTTTCGTTGTAGTGGTCGTGCTGACGCTCGCGCTCGGCATCGGCGCTACCGCGGCCGTCTTCAGTCTGATCCAGGGAGTCCTGCTCACGCCGCCACCCTACAAGGACCCGGAGCAGCTTGTGCTCATCTCCTCCGCTCGCACCGACGACCAGCGGCAAGAGAGGCCGCGGCCCTGGCCCGCTGCGCAGTGGCTGGAGTGGCAACGCGAGGCGAAGTCCGTCCAGTCGATCGCTGCCTACCGGTGGATGTTCAACTTCCTGATCTTGCCCGATCGCGTGGAATCCTTCGAGGCCATGGTGGTGACGCCGGAATACTTCTCTGTGGTTGGACTCGAACCGGTGCTCGGCCGCAAGTTCGTTGCTTCGGACACCACTCCCTCTGCCGCGCCGGTTCTCCTGATCGGCTATGAGTTGTGGCAGCGCAGGTTCGGCGGCAACCCCAACATCCTCGGCCAAAGCGTCCGCGTCAGCAGCCAAGAAGCTCCGTTCGAAATCATTGGCGTAATGCCGCCCGGCGTTCGTTTCCTACCGGCTCCCAACGTTGCGCAGGAGCCGAACTATGACGTGAACGCGCTTGTGGACATGTGGATACCCTTCGCGCCTGGCTCTGATCCCGCGGAACTCAAGCGCCCGCGGTGGAACATCGTCGGCCGCCTGGCCCCTGGCTTCACACCCGAGCAGGCGCAAGCCGAGCTTTCCCTGCTCGCCCAGCGGCAAGCCCGAGCCGATCGTGACTTCGCCGGCTTCACACCCAGGGTCCGATCGCTCACGTCCGAGTACAATCACGACGGCGAGCGCATCCTCCTCCCGCTGTTCGGGGCCGCCGCGCTGGTCCTGTTGATCGCCTGCGGTAATGTCGCTGCATTGCTCCTTGTGCGCGGTCTCGGACGCCAGCGGGAGTACGCCGTGCGAGCCGCCCTCGGGGTCGGCCGGGCCGGGCTCTTCCGCCAGGCCTCCACCGAAAGTCTCCTGCTCGCTCTTGCCGGCGGAGCAATCGGAACGGGACTCGCACTCGGTGTGGTGCGCGCATTCCAGCTGATCGGCGGACACGCCATCCCGCGACTCGACACGGTCACCACTGGCTGGCCCGTTCTGCTCTTCGGCCTTGTCCTAGCTCTCATCGCCGCTACACTCGCGGGCCTCTTCCCCGCGTGGCGCGCCTCTCGCTTCGATCCCAACGCAGTTTTGAAGGGCGCGGGACCCAGATCCACCGTTGGCCGCGGCGAGCGCCGGCTGCTGCGAGCGGTCACAATGGCTCAGGTCGCTCTGACGCTCGTATTGCTGGCCGGCGCCGGCCTTCTTATCCGCACCATGATCAACATTGCGAACGCGCCCTCCGGCTACGACACATCGCGCATCCTCACAATGAGTGTCACGTCGGTCCAGATGAGCCAGGCTGACTTTCACCGGCGCGCCCTGGAGCGCGTGCAGGCGCTGCCCGGCGTCGAGTGCGCCGCCTATGCATGGGGCGTTCCGCTCACCGGCAACAGCTGGCCCATGCGTGTCATCATCGAAGGCCAGCCCGTCCCAGCAAGTGCGAAAGAGGCGACTGAGCTTCCTCTTCGCTCCATCACTTCGGGCTACTTCGAAATGCTCGGCATGCCGCTCATCGAGGGCCGCGATTTCCGCCCGAATGATGACGACCACGCACCGCCGGTCGCCATCGTGAACCAGGCTTTCGCCGAACGCTACTTTCCCCATACCACGACGCTTGGCAAAAAGATCTGGCTGCTCGGACCCGACAAGCCGCCCAACACAATCGTCGGCGTTGTGGCTAACGGCCGCACCGACGACCTGACGCGGCGCGCGACCCCCGAGATCTACGGCTCCTTTTGGCAGTACCCTGCCTACTCCAAACACCTACTCATTCGAACTAAAGCGGAGCCGCTCTCGATGGCTTCCGCTGTCGAGTCCGCACTACGCGCGGTCAACCCCTACGTCGCCGTCGAGCACGTCAAGACATTCGACCAGATCCGCAATGACTCTCTCGCCAGCCGCAGATTCGCCATGCAGCTCCTGGTTGGCTTCGCGGCGGTGGGCTGCCTGCTGACGCTCGTCGGCATCTACGGCGTGCTCTCGCTGTCGGTGGCCTCACGCCAGCACGAACTGGCCATCCGCACTGCGGTAGGCGCCGAGTACCGCGACATTCGCAACCTGATCATTCTCGACGGATTCGGCCTCATTGGCAGCGGCGTGGCTGCCGGACTCGGCGGCGCGCTGGTGCTTTCGCGCGTGCTGCGCTCGTTCCTTTACCAAGTAGAGCCGAACGATCCCGCAACGCTCGTCGCCGTTGCGATGATATTCATCGGTGTGGCTCTCCTGGCCTGTTGGGCTCCGGCCCAGCGCGCCACACGCGTAGACCCGATGAAGATTCTCAGATGTGAGTGATGGCACGCCGGTTGTTGGAAGCGCCACGCTGGATTCCATCCACAAGGACGCATAGCGCCGAACCCGTTCATACTGATGCTCAACGGGCGCAGCGTGTACTGTTTTAGCACGGAGTGTCGGCTATGCGGACACTGACGGTGCATGCGCTGTCTGAAAGTCCGGCCTGGGGTTGGACAACCCTTGCGATGGTGTTAACCAATTCCTGGTTTGGCCCAGAGACGGGAGAAATTGGCCTTTGGTGAACGTTGCGGGGGCGCACGGCTGGCCGTTCAAGACCGCAAACGCGCTCACCGGGGCTATCGCACCCAGGACAGGACACCCCACCCGGCATTCTTGGATGGATTGGCTTTGCTGCCTGAGCGGGACGCAGCATGAGATAAACTCGCTCCACTCGAACCGCCGTCCTGTATCCGTGATCGCTAAGTACGCATGGAAACGAGCGACGATGCCAGTCAGATCTAACGGTTTGACTCAATCCGTTAAGGGCTCAAGCCAATCTCACCGCATCGCACAGGATCGTCACTGCGCATCCAACAGCCGAGTGGACCACCAGCAGTTTCGAGAGTGCCTAGAAGACAACCATCAATCTACCTGATCCAAGACTGGAATGCTCTCCGCTGGCGATAGTTCGGTCCTAAGCCTCCTCATCGCGTTTGTCGCCAATGCGATCCTATGCTGAAATGCCTCGTCCTGTGAACTGGTCGCGTTGGGCGTCTCTCTCATGCGTCTATAATCAACAGCGCAGGCTTCAAACGCACGAACGTCCTCTGGAGTCATGGAAAGGTTCTGCAGGAACGCCTTCGCGCGACGTGTTTCGATCTCTCTGGCACCTTGCGTGGGCGCAGTTGCAGTGAGGAACAACAGGGCGAGCATTTCATGATCGGGAATTAGCTGGGGTGTTTTGGACCCGTCAACCAATGGGGCCCCGTGATTGGGCTATTGCTGGCCGGTCGGGCTGAATGACGGTCTGCGAAAAGATCGATGGTAGGAGCAGGATACCCCAAACCATCGCAAACAAGGCGTGGCGACGTTTCATGGCCTTGTCCTTCTAAAATAGCCGCAAGTTATTGACCTTACAGGGGATGCCCACGGCTATTTGTCAGCGCCAGTGCAATAATCCCCAAATCGCCATTTGAAAAATCCCCACCTCGGAACTGAGTTAGAACGGCACCGAGGAGGTGCCGGCGACGTTACG
>Ga0209581_1003200_pt1 | contig 14414 bp, 11 predicted proteins | sample Coa_R2_FD_187160 | JGI IMG/M metagenome (GOLD analysis project Ga0209581, IMG submission 187160) | Surface soil microbial communities from Centralia Pennsylvania, which are recovering from an underground coalmine fire - Coalmine... | ecosystem: Environmental > Terrestrial > Soil > Unclassified ...
CGAGGCGGCGGTCCAATGCCTCGGTGTAGGCGGCAGCAAACTGGCTGGCAGCACGCTCGTTGGCAAGCACAATCAGCCAGATTACACTTAACTCCGAGCCGCGCGTCAGGCTGACAATGCGGTCCCCCTTCCAGGCCCCAGCCAGCCTTACCTGGCGGCTGCCGTCGCCAAAGGCCAGCTTCAGTATCACGCTCAGCGCCAGTTCCCCTTCGCAGTTCTCATCCGCCGTGCTCCATCCCGCCAAGGCGCTCTGATAACCCGCGACCTCGATGCGGGCGGGCGGCGTGGGAGTGTCGAAGTAAAGTTGCGGATGAAGAATCTGCTGGCTTGATTGCGGCGGCTGTTCGAAGAGCCGATCGACGGCAGCATAGCCGCCGCGCCGATACGCCTCGGCCACGAATTTGACCCCCGCGCTGTACTGGAAGATTAACGGTTCGCGCAAACCCTCGGGCGCCGACTTGGCTTCCTTGGCGAACAACTGCGGCAAGTCGGACAGACGCGAAACCAGCATGTCGAGCCGCGCCTGGTCCATCCCGCCCGCCACGGAGCCGAAGCCGGTGATGGTGGCGTCGCCTTCGGCGACGCTTTTGAGCGCCAGCGCGCGGTCGTCGTCCGCCTTGAGCGCATCGAGCTTGCCCGAGAGATCGAAATGCTGATCCTGCAGCGCGTGGGTCAATTCATGCGCCAGCACCATCTCGCCCAGCAGATCGCGCTGCATGGCGAACTGGGCCGCGCCCTCCCATACGCCGCGCTCGATTGCGCCGCTGACCAGCACCATCCGCTTGGTGTCGGGATCGTAGAAACCCGCGACCTGCTCGTCGAGCAGCTTGAGCGTTTCGGCCTTGAGATCGATGCCGGGCGGATATAGTCCAATCAGCGCGCCGGCGCGCCCGTCGATATGCAACTGTTCGTCGCTTACGTCATGGGCCAATTGCGCCCGGATGTCGCGGTCGGCTTGCGCCCGATCTTCCACCACCAGCGGCACGGGCGTGATGAAGGAAAGCTCGCGGATCTGCTGCAGGCCACTTTCGATGCGGCCGACCTTGGCGCGATCGATTGCGCCCGAGCGCACCAATTGATAGGCGCAGCCTGCCGCGGCCAGCGCGATCAGCACAAGGCGCAGGCGCCGCCTCCCACCCGACTTCGCCAGGCCAGTCATTGCCGCTCTATGATCGAGGACATGCCAAGTTGCGCAGTGGCGCTGGCGCGTGCCATCGCGCTGGCGTGGTCGGTAAAGGCGCCCATCCGCACCCGGTAAACCGGCCGCCCATCCACCGTGAGCTGCTCGACGCGCACGTCAGTAAAGTAGCGGCTCAACTGCGCGCGCAGGCGCTGCGCGTTGGCGGGGCTCGAAAAGGACCCGACCTGGACAAAGTAGCCAGGTTCCAGCTGCGGACCCATTGTCAGCACGTCGATGCGCACTTGCGCGGTGCCCGGCTCGACCAGACCCAGCGCCATGGCGGCGCCGTGGGAAAGATCGATCATACGTCCCTTGACGAAGGGTCCGCGGTCGTTGATGCGCACTTCCACGCTGCGGCCGTTTTGGAGATTAGTCACCAGGGCGCGCGTTCCCAGCGGCAGGGTGTCGCAGGCCGCAGTGAGGTCTTCCTGATCGTAAATCTCGCCATTGGCGGTGTGTTTACCGTTGAACCCCGGTCCGTACCACGAAGCGATGCCGACCAGGGAAGTCGATGGCGGAGCGGGGCGGGCAGGGGAGGGCGCCGGCGCGCGCGTGCCGAACAGCGCGCATCCGCACAGCGTTAGGGCCAGGCACAACGCGGCGCACAACCGCCCCGGCCATCGCCCTCCATCCCCGCCCATCACAACATCCACCGCGCCCGATTATACGGGCCGGGAGCGGGTGTGAGCAAAGGCTCCCTGTTCACTAATCTCAGACTATCGTTTCTTGACAGTGCTGGCGCGATGCTAGGATCGGGCGCACGATGGTTTGACCATGCTGCGCACCCGTCAGCAGCTCGAGGAATTTGAGAATCGAACGCTGGCGCCTTATGCGATGCGCGCGGCGGACAGCCGCGGCCGGCGCTTTCCCCAGCCCGAGCATCCCTATCGCACCGCGTTCCAGCGCGATCGCGACCGCATCATCCATTCCGCCGCGTTCCGCCGCCTGGAGTACAAAACCCAGGTCTTCGTCAATCATGAGGGCGACTACTACCGCACCCGGCTGACCCATACGATAGAGGCGGCTCAGATCACGCGCACCGTCGCGCGCGCCCTGGGCCTCAATGAGGAGCTGGCCGAGGCGGTGGTGCTGTCGCACGATCTCGGCCATACCCCCTTCGGCCATGCCGGCGAGAAGGTGCTCAATGCCCTGATGCAGCCCTATGGCGGCTTCGATCACAACGCGCAAAGCCTGCGCACGGTGGATTGGATCGAGGAGCGCTATCCGCAGTTTCGCGGCCTCAACCTGACTTTCGAGGTGCGCGAGGGAATCGTCAAGCATTCCGATTTCAGGCACCGGCCCGCGGCGCAGGAATTTGATCCATCGCTTTATCCCTGCCTGGAAGCGCAGATTGTCGATTTGGCCGACGAGATTGCCTACCTGGCGCATGACGTCGACGACGGGTTGAAGTCCGGGATGCTGACGCGCGCCGACCTTGAGGCCTCCGAACTGGTGCGCGCCGCCGACCGCGCGGTACGCGGCTCCTACCCTGATATCGAACAGCGCAGGGGCGGGCGCTATCAGCTCGTCATCCGCATGATCGACATGATGGTTACCGACCTGATCCGCAACATCGATCGCGAGCTGACTGAGGCGGGAATCGCCAGCGTCGGAGAAGTCCGGCGCGCGGGCCGCTCGCTGGCGTCGTTCAGCCCGCAGATGGCGCCGCAGGTGGCGGAATTGAAGCGCTTGATGAATGACAAACTGTATCACCATTACCGGGTGCTGCGGATGACGCAGAAGGCGGGCCGCGTACTGACGCAATTGTTTCACGCCTACATGGCTGAACCGGCGCAAATCCCGCCGCACATTGCGCAGCGGATGGAGACCGAGGGCGATTCGACGCCGCGCGTCATCGCGGATTATATCGCCGGGATGACCGACCGGTTTGCGCTCGATGAGTATCGCAAACTGTTCGATCCCGACGAACGCGTCTGATCGTTTCCCATCGGCCGGGACTTGGCCTACGATTGGGCGGGGTGGAGTAGAGGCGGCAAGTGGCGGCACGCAAGAAAGTTCTGGTAATCGCGCGCGATGATCATATCGGCGACCCGATCGGCGCCATCTTCTTGGACCTCGAGGGCGGCGACGCCGAGGTCGCGCGGCGCGTCCGTGAATACCTGGGCCGCAAGCTTCACGTCCTCAACATCGAGCTCAAGCGCGACCGCGCCACGGTCGAGGTGGAGGCGTCGCCCTTCAGCCAGGAGGCCGACCGCCTGGCCGCAGCCGCTGCCGATCTGGCGCGCAAGGGCGCTCCGCGCAACGCCGTCGCGATGTTCAAGCAGGCTTTGGAACTGGACCCGCTGGGCGGACAGACACTGCACGACATGGCTCTGGCGCTGCTGGAACTCAAGCGGCACGCCGAGGCGCTGAGCGCGCTGCGCCGCGCCCGCGAGATACTGGGCGACAGCGTCGAATTGCTGCGCATCCTGGCGCGGGTGTGCGTGGCGATGGAGCGGATTCCGACCGCGGTGGGCTACCTGGAGCGTGCGCTTGAGTTGGAGCCCAACAATCGTGTCATCCGCCGCGAGCTGACGGCGCTGGGCCGCCGTCCGCCGCCGACGCTGCTGCCGGCGCGCGGCCCCACCACCGCCCGCCGCCGCTCGCGCTAGCGGAAGGGTGTCCTTTGAGTTTATGCTCTGCAGCGGTCGGGCAGTGATTGAAGTCGGCAATAAAGTGCTCCTCCAGATAGCGGTTGGCGTCGGCATAGTTGGTGATCGCGTTGAGTCAGAGTTCCTGCGGCAGGCGTCCCTGGATGGTGCCAAGGGCGCGCTCGCTCCGTCCGCGCGCTTGCGGCGAGCGGGCCAGGATTTGGCGGATGCCCAGTGCGCGCAGGACCTGATTGACTGGCCGTTGTGCTCCGCGTCGGGTTCCGCCGCGCCATCTTCAGTGGTGCGGAAATGGCTGCCGCGGTCGATGTACAACTCGCAAAACCGGTCGTAGCGGCGCACCACCGTTTGCAGCGCAGCAAAGGTCGAGGTGGTGGCCTCCTGGGCAAAAAGCGGGCGTACAGGATGCGGTCGTGGGCGTCATCCAGCGCCACCACCAGGTCGTGCATCGGCAATCCCGCGATCCATTCATGAGTGGAGGCGTCCAGATGCACCAGCATCCCGGCCATCGGCCAGCGTTCGCGCCGCCGCCGGTACTTGCCGCGTGCGGGTTCCCGCTGCGCTAACGGCTTCTTGCGACATCAGCCGCAACCAGTTGTAGGACACCTTGACCTGATGCTTTTCACTGACCTGCTCGAAGAAGTGGCGCACCGAGAAGTCGGAATATACATCCCGCTTGAGGCAGAAGCAGGGAGGGGAGGGTGCCGGAGCGGCGGCGTGCCTCCCGAGGATCCGAACTCAAGCAGACGGCGATATTCAGACCGTCATGACGCTGTTCCAGGAAAACCTTCGCCGAGTTCTGGGGACTTTAGGCCGGAGGCTTTCACGCCCGCCGGCGCACCATGAGCTTTTCCTCGCGATAGATGCGATACAGCTTCTTGCGATTCATCACGTGGCCTTCCCGCGCCAGTAGCCAGCCCAGACGCCGATAGCCGAAGCGGCGCCGCTCTGCCGCCAACTCGCGCAGTCGTTCCCGCACTGCCGAATCATCGGGCCGTCGCGGCCTGTAGTTCAGACTCCACCGATTGAGCCCCACCAGCCTGCATGCGCGCACCAGGCTCAGGCGATACTGCTCGATGAGCTGGCGGCGGCCGCCCGTCGCGCCGCAGGCGTTAGGCGTTTTTTCCGAGCAGGTCCTTGAGCGCCGCATTGTCGAGCATGGCCTCGGCCAATAGCTCCTTCAGTCGCCGGTTCTCGTCCTCCAGCGACTTCAGCCGGCGCGCCTCCGACACATCAAGCCCGCCGTACTTAGCCTTCCATTTGTAGAAGGTCGCGTCCGAAATCCCGTGGCGCCGACAGACCTCCTGGGTCTTTGCTCCCGCCTCCTGCTCGCGCAGGATCCCGATGATTTGCTCCTCGCTGAACCGGCTGCCCTTCATTCGTCCGTCTCCTTTTCGTGACGGACTCTACCTCAAACCTGTCGGGCTGGCGGGAAATCGACCTTTAAGCGTCAAAGCCGTCAGCCTACCCTTATTGCGCTACGAACGTTACAAGGCCGGCCTTGAGCACGTCCACGCTTGGGTCGACCACATGGGTGCCAGCCGTTCGCGGCGCCTTCAGGACCCCCTCAAGGTCCACGATTGCCAAGAAAGTGAAGGCGCCGTTGCCGATCACCCCCAAGGCCTTCTTGCTGTTGGGGCTGACGTAAGCCGTAATCGAATGCGGATCGAACCCCGCCGACCACGGTAAGCCGTTCGGAGTATTGGGCAGCATGAAGGTCGCCCAATCGACCACCGCGGGCGTTCCGCTCCCCGAGGTGGAGGGGAGCTGAATGACCCCAACCCCGTTGCCACCAAACTCACCCGCGAGGACGCCTAAGTGCGTACCCGGCGCGACCGCGACGCCTGGTCCGGCCCCACCGATCACTGTGTGAAAGTCAGGGAAGTCCTGAAACTGGCCCGGCGCTGTCCAGGTATTCGGTGTTCCAGTGGTGAAATTTGCCTGGGTCAGATCGGTGATGAACAGGTAGCCCCTACCCTCAACCGGGGCAAGAGCGATTCCCGTCGTGCAGTCTTCCGCCGCAGAGTCAAGCAAAGCCTGGTCCGGAGGCAGGTCAACTGGCAGCGTTGGTTTGTTTTCAAAGACCGCGAACGGCGGCTTCGTCTGGGCAAGTTCATAGCTCCCTGCCTCATTCGGTGAGAGAATCAGATTACGGATTGGATCGACTGCGGTGTCTTCCGAGACGCCTGTTAGAGACACGATCGGTGCAGCGAAACTCTCGCTCGCAAGGTCCAGAAATTGATATCCCGCGCAAGCATCACTGAACGGAGCACCTGAGCAAGAGGGGGTCTTCTTCAGGCCAATCGTGATTTCTGCGGCGTTGGTCGTGGAGTCGACTACCACGCCGCAGTTCATGCAGGTCCCTCCGGAAAAGTTAAAGACCGCAGAGGCACCGCTGGTCAAAGTCTTGTTCAACGTCGTGCCGGTAATCAGGTAAACGTCGGTATTGTTGGCGACGCAGACGGTCTCCCCGGTTAGCGAATTACAGGAACAGGAGTTCGTGCCATGCGGCGTGGTGACCAGGGTCGGCGCGCCGCCAGTGCCGATTCCGGCGCTCGTTTCGACCGGTACGACGTGAAGGCCATTGCCAACCGTTCCCCACCATCCATCCGGAGAGTAGGCGGTCACGTCAGTGCCCTGAACCAGAATCCCGATCGAGCTGGACGGCAGGCACGCATTGGGCGCCAACGTGGGCGTTGCTGCGGGTGTTGCCGTTGCCGTGGCAGTGACCGTTGCGGTTGATGTCGGTATCGGACTGGCCGTGACAGTCGGCGTCACCGTGGGCGCCGGGGTTGGGGTCAGGGTCGGGCTCGGCGTAGGCACCCGGCTTGGGGTCGCTGTTTTGGTGGACGTTGGGCCCGGAGGCGAAGTCGAGGTTGGGATCGGGGTCGCGCTCGCGGTAGGCACAGGGGTTGGGGTTTGCGGCCCGTTGGGCAAAACAAACTGGGAATTATCGTGATCGCAACCGGGGACACCCGTTAGACCGACGATTAACATGACCAGGAATAACCATCCATGTCCACAATCTTTCGTACAGGATGTAGAATTTTGCATCGTTACCCCCGGGCTTGCGTTGCATCACCAGCACTGCGCCGGACAAGGCCGGGTCGTGGCGACATTGGGCGACAGGCTGGATTTGAAGTACGATTTGCAAAGTTTGACTTGTGTTAGTCTGATCGTCGCGGCGGTTGGTCCGAACCCTTCATTTCAGCGTGAAAGCGCCACCCGGGGCGTTGCCCGAACTGGTGAACGGGACGAACGGGGGATTGAGCGCCTGCACATAGGACGGCCCGGCCACTGCTGAGGGCGGCACGGTGAAGGTGAAATTGTTCTCATTGATAAAGGCCAGCGGAATAATCGGCGTTCCACCGGGCTTGACTCCGCCGAGGTTCACGACCTTTGCCCCCTGCTTGTTGAAAAAGTTGATTACCGTCAGGTTGGAAAAGCCCGTGCCGTTGACCGAGATCGTGCTTCCGGTCTGAATCACCGAAACCACGGAGATCTTCGCCCCGATCGGGACTGAAACCGCGTTGCTCTTCTTATCATAACCCTTGGCGGCGCCGGCGTTGCTGACCACGAAGGACCCTGGGCCGCTTGGCGGCGAGTTGGGCTGTCCCTTGGCTGCGAGTGAGAACTTCAGCAGCGTCGCGCTCAGTCCCGGGTTGCCGGGATTGATGAAAAACGGTCCCACTTTGCCCCCCGTGCAGGCGCAAAACAGATCCACCGCCACGCCGTTGGTGCTGTCGAACCCACTGCCACCGAGACTCACAGTGCTGCCCTGCGCCACCACCGTCTCAACGTTATCGGTGGCAAAGTTGGGATCGCTGCTGGTCGCCGCCAGGCCAACGCCGTTGATGGCGCTTAGGCTGGGGATGCCAGAGCCGGGCGCAGCGGCAAGCAACGCGTTGGCCAAATTTGAGAAGACGAAACCCTGGTCGGTATTGACCACTTGCACGGCAACAAAGCCCTGTCCGAGCGGAGTTGTGGCCGGAACGTTGACCGTTAAAGCGGTGGAGGTCTTGGTGACCGGTGTAAATGGCCCGGCGTTGACTGAACCGGTAGAGGTCGCAATGAAAAAGTTGACCACGGATCCGGCGGTATAGCCAAACCCTTGAATCAGGAAACTGCCGCCAACCAGGATCGTCGATGGGATTTTTTCAATGAACGGCCCCACAAACGGTGTGGCTGTGGCCGCCGGGGTAGGCGTTTCCGACGGAGTCTCGCTCGGTGTCCCCGTCGGCGTACCTGTGGGCGTCCTGGTCGGCGTCTCGGTGACTGTCGCCGAGGATGTAGGAGTCGCCGTCGGAGTCCTAGTCGCGGTTCGGCTCGCCGTCGGCGTAGCCGTAGGGGTTGGGGTCCGAGTCGGAGTCTTGGTCGGTGTCGCGGTTGGACCGCCTTCGGCCAGGCGGAAGGCGCCCCGTCCATGAGTGCCAGCGAAAATCGTCCCGCCGGCGCTTTGCTCGATGTCAAAAACCGGAACCGCCGGGATCGCTCCCAGATTGAACGGCGACCACGTCCCACCGCCGTCAGCGGTGCGAAACACCCCGATATCTGTGCCGACGAGAACAATGGAGCTCAGAAGGCCTTGGCTGTCCACCAATGCGCGCAGGACCGGCACGTCGGGCAGCGGAGATGGACCGCCGACGCCGTCGGCGCGGGTCCAATGCTTGCCGAAGTCGTTGGTACGGTAGACATGGCCGACGCCGGTTTTGGAAGTAAAGCCCGACAGCGTCAGATAGGCGGTGTTGGGATCGGTCGGGCTGATGGCGATGCCGGTGGCCTGGGTCTTCGACGAATCAAAGCCGAGGTTGAGCGTAACGTCGTTCCAATTGGCCAGGCGCGCGCCTGAAATCGGTGTTGGGGTTGCCGTCGGAGTTGCGCCGCCGGTAACTGTGGCATTTGGGGTAGGCGTTGGGGTTTGAGTCGGATGACTGGGGCAGCTTGGCTGGTCGGGACAGTCGGCCTCGGTAGTGTTGAAAAGTTCGAAGCCAACGGACTTGTTGGTCGCCTGGAAAAACTGGGTGGAAAGCGACCAGGCTTTGGTGTGATCGGCGGGCGCGATCTCCAGATCCTGCAGCGCGCAGCGCGGTGTTTTACAGTTTGCCGTCAGGATTTGTCCGGTCTGCGGCTGCCAGGTTTGCATCCCGTCGGTTGACACGAAGACCCGGTCGGTGCCGATAAAAACTCGCTGCACCACCGTGGGGTCAACCGCGAGGGGCGGGTAGAAGCTGCCGTCGGCGGACCCGACCTTCGTCAGCAGGGTTTTCAGGTTGCCCGACACGTTGGCCCAGGTGACTCCGCCGTCGGTGGAACGGGCGATTGGCGGACTTCCGGCGCCGGCGTAGGTGTGATAGGCGAATGCCGGCATAATCTGATCGAAGAGAACAAACCCCCCGTCGCCCGCATCGACGAAATTCCATCCCTGGGTCCCGGTAAATAGTTCCGTGCCGTTGTCCTGAAACCCGGCCAGCAACTTGTTCGAGTCAAACGGATGCGGACCGACGGCCTGGATCTGGCTGGCACTGACGTCTTTATTGAGCGCGGTGAAGTTGCCTGCGTCCAGCCTGTACAGACCGCCGTCATTGCCCACGTAAAGCTTGCCCGATGCGAGGTCGAGTGCGTGCTGGTCGGCATGCGTTCCGCCCGTGTAGGCCAGAAAATTCCAGCTCGATCCCGAACTCGGCGATTCGTAGATTCCGACTCCGCCAAAGAACACGTCTCCGGGAACGGTCGGTGAAGCGAGCAGTGCCTGATCGTAGAACGATTGCGAGTAGTTGCCCGGATTGGTGCCGTCGAGGGTGACGGTGAGGCCGCCAGCGCTCAACGGGACTTGCGGCACACTTTGAACGGCCCACGTCTGGCCGCCGTCAGTCGATTTGTAAAATCCTAGGTAATGCGAAAAGTCCGGAGCGCCAATCATGACATAGACCGCACCGCAGACCCACTTGGGCAAAACTCCTCCGTCGGTTCGCACCGGGCAGTTGGTTGCGCCGATACCCTCTGGGGGCCCGATCGCCACTGTGGTGCGTCCGATCTGACCAATGGCGGTGGGGAAACCTCCGGGACCGGCCGGGTTGGGGAATACCATCGGGGTGAAGCCGAACAAGCCCTGAGCGTGGCTCGCATGAACGTCGACGGTGTGCTCAACAATGTAGATGTTTTTGGTGTTGAAGGGATCGACCGCCACGTCGGTTACGTCGCAATTCCCAGAAATCCCGGTGGCGAGAGTCTGAAAGCAGCCGGTAGAGCAATCCCCTCCCGGCTTGCCGTTCGGCGAACAGAGCAGCTCGGTATTCCAGGTCGCGCCGCCGTTGTCGGTGGACCAGATGCCGGCATTTTTTACCTTGGCTACCGGGTAAAACGCGGCGCCGCGGTCGGACGAGACTCCACTGGAGTTCTGCACGGCCGCAAAGATGATCGGAGGATTTACCGGGACGGAGGGCAAATCGGGATCGGGGTTGTTCTTGGTGACCAACGCGAGCCGTCCCACAGTCAGCGTGCTGAATAGGGAAGCGCCAAGTTGGGTCCAACTCGTCCCCAAGTCGGTCGATTTGAAGATCCCCTGACCGTAGTAGCTCTCGAAGGAGAAATTGCCCTCGCCGGTTCCGACGTAAACTGTCGGCGGGTTGGAGTTGTCAGCGTCGATCGCTATCGAACCGACCGCTTGCGTTGGCTGGTCTTGGAAGACCGAAACGAAGGAGACGCCGGCGTCGGTACTTCTCCACACCCCGCCATTGGCGGCACCCACGAAGACCAGGTTGCCATCCTTGGGATTAGCCGCGATGGCGGTTATCCGTCCGGTCACGCCGGAAATTGCCGGAGGGATGACGATACCGCCGAAGTTGGCCGCCTCGTTCAGGATGGGTTTTGGACCGATGAATTCCCACACCGGAGAGCCGGAGCCAGCCGAGCGCTTGATACCGGAGGCCGCCGCGGCGCGCTGACGGCGCTCCATCGCATGCATCGTATTGATGGCGTCCCCGCGGGCACGCTGGGGAACACCGAACCCAAGTCCCAGCCTGCTGGCCAAATAAAGAGCGCGCTCACGGAGTTCTTCGACACCTTCGCCGCGCTCCCGCACGGTTTGCCGCTCCGCGCCAGGAACCGGCCGCCGACTTTGCGGCGGCTCGGCGCGCAACGCCCGTGCAGCCGCTCCCAGCAACAAGACTTCGCCCGCCACCAGCAGAAAAATGCCGAGGTGTCGACCCAATCCCTGTCGTTTCCACCTGCGCTGCCGCATGCTGGCACTCGATGCTTAAAATAGATTCACACTTATTTTCAATTATTTCCTTAAAAATGCAATGAATTAATAGATCCAAGAATACGATTTGTCGAGGTGAACCGATTGGAGCTTAATTTTAGAGTGATAACTTTATCCACGTATCATCTTTTGGACAGCTTCACACAATAGGAGACTTTCGGTGAAGTCCAAAAGGTTCTTCTCCTGGATATCTTCAATGTTTATGACAAGTTCGCCGAGTCTTCTGGCGCTCATGCGAAACTTTGGCTAACCTGCATCGGCGCGCCCGATCAACAGGTCAGAGTACATCAAGGATTGCAGCAGGAGGGTTGCGATGGCGAGTCCGCAGTTGCAGATGGCGATCGACGCGATGAAGGCGATGGCCGGCAAGGTCGGCGCATCGGTGGCCGAGATGCGCGCAGCGATGGAGGAAATGGCACCGCCGCCGCAAGCTGACATCCAGTGCGAAGCGCTCAGCGCCAACGGCGTCGCGGCGGAATGGATCACTGCGCCGGGCGCCGCCGTCGACCGCGCCGTACTCTACCTCCATGGCGGCGGCTACGTCATGGGGTCAGTCAAGACGCATCGCGACCTGATGGGCCGCATCTCGCGCGCCGCCCAAGCGCGGGTGCTGGGACTGGACTATCGCCTCGCACCCGAGCATCCCTTTCCGGCCGCTGTCGACGACGCCGTAGCGGGCTATCGATTTCTGCTCGCCCAGGGCTTACGCCCCACGCGCATCGCGATCGCAGGCGATTCGGCCGGTGGCGGTTTGACGCTTGCCACGCTGGTCGCGACGCGCGACGCCGGCCTGAAGCTGCCGGGCGCGGCGGTGTGCCTGTCGCCGTGGGTTGACCTGGAAGGCACCGGCGAGTCGATGAAGACGCGCATCGACGTCGATCCGATCGCCTCCAAGGAGGGCACCCACATGCTGGCGCAGGCGTATCTGGCCGGCAAGAGTCTGCGCACGCCGCTGGCGGCGCCGCTGCACGCCGATCTGACAGGGCTGCCGCCGCTCTTCATCCAAGTCGGCGATCACGAAGTCCTGCTCGACGACTCGACCCGCATCGCGGAGCGAGCGCGCGCGGCAGGAGTTAAAGTAACGCTTGAGATTTGGCCCGAGATGGTGCACGTCTGGCAACTCTTCGCCAGCTTCCTGCCCGAAGGCCAGCAGGCGGTCGAGGCAATCGGCCAGTTCATCCGCGAGCACACCCCCACCTGACCGTCGGCTTCTTCCCGACGCGAGGAAGGGGAGTGGAGGCGGTTGGCACAACCGACGTAGGGAGGCTTTTGATGGCAAGTCCGCAGTTGCAGATGGCGATCGACGCCATGAAGTCCTTGATGAAGACGCCGCCGCCCACGCTGGCCGAGATGCGCGCGGCCTTTGAGCGCAACGCGATGCCGGCGCAGCCCGACCTCAGCAGCGAGCGCGTCGATGCCAACGGCGTGGACGCCGAATGGGTCGCGGCGCCGGGTGCGGTGGACCGCGTCGTGATGTACCTGCACGGCGGCGGCTATATCCTGGGCTCGGTCAGTACCCATCGCGACCTGATCGGGCGCCTGTCGCGCGCCGCCCAGGCGCGCGTGCTGGCGCTCAATTACCGGCTCGCCCCCGAGTATCCGTTTCCCGCCGCGGTCGATGACGCTGTGGCCGGCTACCGCTGGCTGTTGGACCGCAAAATCAGCCCCGCGCGCATCGCGCTTGCGGGCGATTCGGCGGGCGGCGGTCTGACCATCGCCGCGCTGGTCGCGATCCGCGACGCGGGTCTGCCGCTACCCGCGGCCGGCGTGTGCCTCTCGCCATGGGTAGACATGGAGATGAAGGGCGAGTCGATGACCACCCGCGCCCATGCGGATCCGGTCGTGCAGCGCCAGGGGCTGATAGGGATGGCGCAGGCCTACCTGAGCGGCAAGGACCCCCGGACAGCGCTGGCGTCGCCGCTTTACGCCGACCTCACGGGCCTGCCGCCGATGCTGATCCAGGTCGGCGACGCCGAAACTCTGCTCGACGACTCGGTCCGCATCGCAGACAAGGCGCGTGCCGCTAAAGTTCAGATAAAACTTGAGGTCTGGCCGGAGATGATTCATGTCTGGCAACTGTTCGCCGCCTTTCTGCCCGAGGGTCAGCAGGCGATCGACGGCATTGGCCAGTTCTTGCGCGAGCGCATCGCGAGCTGACCGCCGACCGCCGGGAGCGGAAAGGGTCGAGAACTTGAGCGATGACGCTCTGCCATCCGGTCCGGACCTTTGAGGTCCGTTCAGAAATGTTGAAACTTCGACCAAAGGCTGTAGTGCTTGCACGATGAAAATCGCGCTACTCGCGCTTGCATCGCTGTGCGCCCTGTACGCGGCCGACACGCTGCTCGTGTATCTGGCGCATCAGCCCTACGGCGAGGCGCAAATCCGCCGCTATTATGCGATGCCGCTTAAAGGCGGCAAGACCGAATTCGGCGCCGCCGGCACCCAAAACCAGACCTGCGTCCAGGCACTGTTTCCGCACGCAGGCTTCGCCCCATGCTGGTACGCCGGCCGCCACCGCGAAAAATGGATAACGCAGTGACCGCAAGCGGGCAGCATCCACGCACGCTCGCGTCCTGACAGCAGGGGGTTGATAGAAGGAGCGTACCTGTCCGCAGCCTATCGGCGGTCGACCGCTGTCCAGCTCGAGCATCACCTGGCGGCGGGCGGTTTAACTTCGCATAAGAAATATTATGTCAACATACATCACATTCAGGCTAAGGTGCCGCGTGAAAGACGCGTTCTTCAGAGGCCAACCGAGCGGCGCTCGGTTGCGGACCCTCATACTTTGGTAAAGTAGCTGGCGCGACGTTTTGCCGCTTCGATGTAGCGTTCGACGTCCTCGGCCAGCAGCAGGCGGGCCTCGCATAGCTCGCGGGCGGCGCGAGCGACCGCCTCCACGTAGGCTTCGTGGTTGGCGTAGCGCTCTTCCAGCGATGGCCTCGGATCGTTTGAAGCCAGCCTCTCGGCGGCGGTTCCCGCAAACGGCAGATGCCATCCGAGCAGCGCCAGTTCGCCGGGTGCGAAGCCTTCGCGGCGCGGATTCCATCCGGTATGCGTGCCCAGTGGTGCCACGATGTCGGGCAGGCGCACGCCGGCAATCTCATTGCCGTCGCGGTCGACCGCAGGGACCATCACCGCGTACTTGCGGTCCATTATCGGGCGCGGCGGCTGCACCGTGTAGTCCACCTCGCATAGCTCATTCAACAGGCCCGCATACGTTATACCGGGGACGGCCGGGAAGTTAAGCGCATCGGCCGGCACCAGGGGGCGCAGCCGCAGCCGCTCGGTCTCGATCGGCAGCGCGGCGAGCAGGCCCCGCGGGCCCTTCTCCTTCGCCTCAGCTCCGGTAGTCGGCATTGATGTC
>Ga0209581_1003201_pt1 | contig 14414 bp, 8 predicted proteins | sample Coa_R2_FD_187160 | JGI IMG/M metagenome (GOLD analysis project Ga0209581, IMG submission 187160) | Surface soil microbial communities from Centralia Pennsylvania, which are recovering from an underground coalmine fire - Coalmine... | ecosystem: Environmental > Terrestrial > Soil > Unclassified ...
CAAACAGCACCACGGTCAGCCATTTAAAGATTCGGGCCATCTGCCGGTAAGAAGTCCAGAAGACAAGCACAATAATCAAAAAGGCAAATGCCGGCGTGAGGAAATAAGCGCGAATTCCGGTGACCATCTGCATAGCATCGGCCATGCCGGCAAGATCGGCGCCGATATTGAAGACATTTGCAACAATTACCAGCGCGCTTGCGAACCATAATATCCAGCGGGGATAGCGGGTGCGGATGACGCTTGCCAGACCGCAACCCGTCACCATTCCGAGACGCGCGCACATGAGCTGCACCGCTGCCATCAATGGAAAAGTGAGCAGCGCGGTCCAGAGAGTTGCATAGCCGTACGACGCGCCTGCAACCGAATATGTAGAGATGCCGGATGGATCGTCGTCTGCCGCCCCTGTCACCAGACCAGGACCCAGCTCGGTCAGAAAACGTTGCAGGCCCGATTGATTCGCCTCAGGCAACAGATTCCGCAGACGTGTCAGCGCGCGCATTTTACGGTCGCGCCACAGTATTTCTCAGGATTTCAGCAACCTTCTCGCAAAGGGACACAGGCCCCTCGAGCTTGCTTAAAAACAGGTCGATGTTCGACTTATCTGCTGGTTCTTCATTTACTCCTGAAAAGAGGATGACCGGAAGTTTGGGATTTCGAATCTTTATCTCGCGGGCCAGCTCTGCTCCGTTTATCCCAGGCATCAGCAGATCAGTGAGAACCAGGTCGACCGATTGCAACGTGAGAATTCCGAGGGCCGCCTCAGCGGAATTCGCAGGAACGACATAATATCCAGCCTTTTCCAGTACGCGCGAGCGAACAAGGAGAGAGGTGGGTTCATCATCCACACACAAAATTACGTACCTTCGTGTCGTCACAGTCGTTTTGGCTGTACTTCAACTACTCATTGCGCTGTACGCGCTGGCCGTATCCGGCACCGATACCGCAGCATGCCCAGGCAGCATAACCTGGAAGCATGTGGTATATCCACTCAATTGCCGGACGCTCCGAAAACAGATTTTTCCTTCGTACTTTTGCACGATTCCTTTGCTGATCCATAGCCCAAGCCCGGTCCCCTTTGTAGATTTCGTGGTGAAAAAGGGCTCAAATAATTCTCTGGCATGCTCAGGACTGATACCGGAACCGGTATCAATGATGGAAACAGAAACTTTAGGCTTCATTGTCCTGGTATCAAAACGTTTGCGCACATTGATTCGCAGATGGCCGCCCTCGGGCATGGATTGGATCGCATTGACAATCAAGTTCATGAAGACCTGCCTGAACTCGCCCGGAAATCCATGAACAGTCGCTTCCGCAGCATAGCGCTTCTCAAGTGTGATCCCCTGAAGTTGAATATTTCTGGATTGCAGCTCGAGCACATTGTCGAGCACCTCAGCAATAGAAACGGTTACGGGCTGCTGGGACTCACGGTAAAAGCTCAGGGTCTGTTTCACAATATGAGCGACCCGCACCAATTCCTGTTCAGCCATGCGCGTATATTCCGACGCTTCAGCATCCAGTGACGTATGGTTGCGCAATAAATGGAATATGTTAAGAATCGCCTCCAACGGATTATTGATTTCATGCGCGATAATTCCGGCGACCCTTCCCATAGCCGCCATTTTTTCAGCATTACGCAATACCTCTTCAGCGCGAAGAGTGGCAGTGATGTCACGGACTGTCTCAAGCACAACTGAAGGCGATCCGGTTTTATCTTTTTTCACTACCTTTCTGCAAGCTGCCGTAATTTCACGACCATCCCGTGTACGTTGATGAAGATTGCCTTCCCACCTTCCCGTTATAGCCAGCGATGATTGCACCTCGCTGAAGGAAGAAGGAAACCGGGTCGCCAGCATCGCATGCAAATCTTTACCAAGTATCTCTTCTCGCCGCCAGCCGTATATATTTTCTGCGCCGGAATTCCAGAAACGCGTAAGGCCGTTCATATCGCGGACAATGATGGCATCTGACGCGAGGTCAAGAAGATCAGCACGCTCGCTCAACTCTTCCGTTCTCTCCGCCACCCGTTGTTCAAGCTGGCGGTTCAGCGCTTCCAGCTGGCGGCGTTTGCGATGCAGCTCAGCAAAGACGCTGACTTTCGCGCGGAGTACTTCCGGAATTACGGGAACTGAAATGTAATCGACCGCGCCTCGTTGATAAGCCTTGATCCGGTCCACGTCGGACAGATGAATGCCTGAAATGAAGAGAATTGCCGTCTTCTGAAATCGCGGATGCTGACGCATCATGTCTGCCAGCTCGAAGCCATCGATTCCCGGCATGCTGACGTCTGTCAGCACGATAGCGATATCGTTCTTCAGCAGGTGTTCGAGCGCCTGCGTTCCGGAAGACGCCTTGATCAGGTTCTCATCCAGTTCACCAAGTATCGCCTCATAACTAAGCAGCTTGGCGGGCTGATCGTCAACAAGAAGGATGTTAACCTTCTCATTCGGATTCCTCTTGCCGCCGTATTCTTCGTGATCCATGAATGAATTCCAGCCGTTTGTTGACATAAACAACCCTTTATCTGTGCAGCCACATACGCAGAGCAGCTAATAGCTGCTCAGTGTTCACAGGCTTTGCCAGATATTCTGATGCCCCGGCTTCCAGGCATTTTTCCCGATCCCCCTTCATTGCCTTTGCGGTCAAAGCAATGATGGGTAGTCTGCGAAATGCAGCGTTCTTTCGGATGACCTGCATGGTCTCATAGCCGTCCATTTCCGGCATCATGATGTCCATCAGGACGATGGCAAGATCCCGAGTGGACTCGAGCATCGCAATGGCTTCGCGCCCAGTGCTGGCCGTGAGGACAATCATTCCTCTTCTTTCCAGAACGCTGCTGAGCGCAAAGATATTCCGGACATCATCATCGACAACCAGGACCTTCTTTCCGATCAAAGCTTCATCGGAACGATGCAGGCGGTCGAGCATTTTTTGCTTCTCAGGCGGCAGATCGGCAACAATACGATGCAGGAACAAAGCTGTCTCGTCCAGCAGCCGCTCCGGCGACTCCACATCTTTTACCACCACGCTGCGCGCCAGTGAATGCAGTCTCGCGTCTTCTTCGGGCGAGAGTTCCTTACCGGTAAATACAACAACGGGCAAATCGCGCAGAGACGATATATCGCGCATTTGCTCCAGAATTTCAAATCCGGTCATATCCGGCAAACGTAGATCGAGCACAACACAGTCAATCTGTTGCTCACGCACTGCTGCAAGCGCTTCGGCGCCCGTCGTTGCGACACTCACATCGATGTCATCATAGCCAAGCAACTCCTTAATACTCATTTGTTCGGCAGGATTGTCCTCTACCACCAACAGCCGCTTGCGTCCGGATGAGGAGAACTGTTTGATCTTTGTCAGCGCCGCATCCAGCTCCTCCATGCTGGTGGGCTTGGTCACGAAGGAAAACGCGCCACGCGACAAGCCGTGATGACGGTCTTCATCCATCGTCAGCATCTGTACCGGTATATGCCGCATGCCGGGGTCCTGCTTTAAATGGTTCAACACCGTCCAGCCCAGCATATCGGGCAAAAATACGTCGAGCGACACAGCGGCAGGATGAAACTCTCGCGCCAGCGCCAGCGCTTCCATGCCTCTTGTTGCCACCAGGACCTTGAAGCCTTTATCACGCGCTAGATCACGTAGGATTCGCGCATAATGCGGGTCGTCTTCAACGATCAGCAACGTCATTTCTCCAGGCTCGAGACGATTGCGATCATCTTCAATTTCTTCTACGGGACGATCCGCCAAAGCAGATGTTGCAATTTGCCGGGCCGCCGTAGACGCATGGAAGGACTCAGCGACTGGCGTGCCGGAACTCACTGGCGCGACATACGTATGCGGCAGGTAGAGGGTAAACGTGCTTCCCTGCCCCGGAGTGCTGCGCAGCTGGATTTCTCCGCCAAGCAGGCTTGCCAGCTCGCGGCTGATTGCCAGCCCGAGGCCGGTCCCGCCGTATTTGCGACTGGTTCCGGCATCTGCCTGCTGGAAGGCCTCGAAGATAATCTTTTGCTTTTCCTGCGGAATGCCGATTCCGGTATCAGCAACTTCGAATGCGACAACCGGGCCATTACTGAGGATCGGATGGTTTTCACTCCATCCATTTTCAGCTTTGAACACGGAGAGTCTTACGCCGCCTTGTTCCGTGAACTTGAATGCGTTTGACAGCAGATTCTTGAGAACCTGTTGCAAGCGCTTCGAGTCGGTCGTGAGACTACGGCTGAGATGCTGATCCAGATGCAGGTCAAAGGAAAGTTTCCTGTTCTCCGCCTCGTGTCTGAAGGGACGGGCAATCATTTCAAGCAGGCTGGAGAAAAACACCTCTTCGGCTTCGATAGAAACCGTTCCGGATTCAATCTTGGAGAGATCGAGAATATCGCTGATCAGGTTTAGAAGGTCTGTTCCGGCTGCATGGATTGTGCGGGCAAATTCAATCTGCTTAGGCGTGAGATTGCCTTCCGGGTTTTCACCAAGCTGCTGACCCAGAACAAGAATGCTGTTCAGGGGCGTGCGCAGCTCATGAGACATATTGGCTAGGAATTCTGATTTGTATTTGGAAGTAAGCGCGAGTTCTTTGGCCTTCTCTTCCAATGCGCGGCGGGCCTGCTCAATTTCCTCGTTCTTGCGTTCGACTTCGACGTTCTGTTCGGCAAGCTGCTGCGCTTTTTGCGCTAACTGTTCGTTTGTTTGCTGTAGTTCTGCCTGTTGTGATTGCAGCTCTGTGGCGAGTTGCTGTGACTGCACCAGCAGGGCCTCTGTCTGCATCGTTGCTTCGATGCTGTTCAGCACGATGCCAATGCTGGCTGTAAGCTGCTCGAGAAATGCCAGATGAGAAGCCGTAAATGTGCTCAGGGTGGCAAGCTCAATCACTGCTTTTACCTGATCTTCAAAAAGCACAGGGAGCACGATGATATTCTTGGGCACTGCTTCAAACAATCCAGATCGTATGGGCACAGTGCGGTTTGGCAAATCGGAAATCAGCATGCGACGTTTTTCTACCGCGCATTGGCCGATAAGCCCATCACCAATCGATATGCGTTCGAGATGCCCATCCGGCGTGCTGGCATAAGCTGAGAGCAGTTTCATTGTGCCGGTGCCTTCCGAATCCATCTGGTAGATCAATCCCTGCTGAGCATTTACCAGCGGAGCGAGTTCAGAAAGCAGCATTCGTCCTACCGTGCTTAGCTCGCGTTGCCCCTGCAACATTCCGGTAAAGCGGGCGAGGTTCGTTTTCAGCCAATCCTGCTCCGTATTTCGCTCCGTTGTCAGGCGCAGGTTATTAATCATCGTGTTGATGTTATCTTTCAACTCCGAGACTTCGCCTCTGGCTTCCACCTGAATTGAGCGAGTGAGGTCGCCTTTGGTAACCGCTGTTGCCACTTCAGCAATCGCGCGGACCTGATTTGTCAGATTGTCGGCCAGCAGGTTTACGTTATCGACCAGGTCTTTCCAGGTTCCCGATGCGCCCGGCACATTCGCCTGTCCGCCAAGACGCCCTTCGACACCTACCTCGCGCGCGACTGTCGTCACCTGGTCTGCAAAGGTGGCGAGCGTATCCGTCATGTTATTGATGGTCTCTGCCAACGCGGCAACTTCACCTGCGGCGTTTACGGTCAACTTTTGCGTAAGCGAGCCGTTGGCGACCGCAGTTACCACTTTGACGATGCCGCGGACCTGCGCCGTCAGGTTTGCGGCCATGACGTTTACGTTGTCGGTCAGGTCCTTCCAGGTCCCGGCAACCCCCGGCACCTGCGCCTGTCCACCGAGTTTTCCTTCGGTTCCAACTTCGCGCGCCACTCGCGTTACTTCGGCAGCGAATGCATTCAGCTGGTCCACCATCGTGTTGATGGTGTCCTTCAGTTCAAGAATCTCTCCTTTGACATCGACTGTAATCTTGCGTGACAAGTCACCGCGGGCCACGGCAGTTGTCACTTCGGCGATGTTACGGACCTGGGCCGTCAGATTTCCGGCCATGAAGTTTACGTTGTCGGTCAGGTCCTTCCAGGTCCCGGCAACCCCCGGCACGTTCGCCTGTCCACCGAGTCGGCCTTCGCTGCCGACCTCACGGGCTACGCGCGTTACTTCGCCCGCAAAGGCATTGAGCTGGTCCACCATCGTGTTGATGGTCTCTTTCAGCAGCAGAATTTCCCCGCTGACATCCACAGTGATCTTTTTGGAAAGATCGCCATTCGCGATGGCGGTCGCAACTTCTGCGATGTTACGGACCTGATTTGTCAGGTTGCTGGCCATCGAGTTCACGGAGTCCGTGAGGTCTTTCCAAGTTCCGGCAACTCCAGGTACCGCCGCTTGTCCGCCGAGCTTGCCGTCCGTTCCTACTTCTCGCGCGACACGCGTAACTTCAGAGGCAAAGGCACGCAGCTGGTCCACCATCGTGTTCAGAGTATCTTTAAGCTGGAGCAGTTCCCCTCGCACATCAACGGTGATCTTGCGCGAAAGATCGCCGCGAGCCACGGCTGTTGCGACTTCTGCAATGTTGCGGACCTGGGCCGTCAGGTTCCGGGCCATGGAATTCACATTGTCCGTCAGGTCTTTCCACGTTCCGTCAACACCCGGTACCTCGGCCTGACCGGCAAGCTTGCCTTCCGTTCCCACTTCGCGAGCTACACGGGTCACTTCGCTGGCGAACGAGTTCAATTGGTCCACCATGGTGTTGATGGTGTTCTTCAATTCAAGAATTTCGCCTTTGACATCTACAGTGATTTTGCGCGATAAGTCGCCGCGGGCCACAGCCGTCGTTACTTCAGCAATATTTCGCACCTGCGCCGTAAGGTTTCCGGCCATCGAATTCACTGAGTCGGTAAGGTCCTTCCATGTTCCGGCCACACCGGGTACGTTCGCCTGTCCACCAAGACGGCCTTCGGTTCCCACTTCGCGGGCCACGCGTGTGACTTCACCAGCGAAGCGATTCAACTGGTCCACCATCGTGTTCAGCGTCTCCTTCAACTGAAGGATTTCGCCGCGCACATCCACTGTGATTTTTCGGGAAAGATCGCCGTTTGCAATTGCTGTAGCAACCTCAGCAATATTGCGCACCTGGCCGGTCAGGTTGCTGGCCATGAAATTTACGTTGTCGGTAAGGTCTTTCCACGTTCCGGCTACACCGGGGACGCTTGCCTGACCTCCCAGTTTCCCTTCCGTACCGACTTCACGGGCTACGCGCGTTACTTCGCCCGCAAAGGCATTGAGCTGGTCCACCATCGTGTTGATGGTTTCTTTCAGGGCAAGAATCTCGCCTTTTACATCGACCGTAATCTTGCGGGAAAGGTCGCCGCGAGCCACAGCGGTCGTTACTTCAGCAATGTTGCGAACCTGGGCTGTCAGGTTTCCGGCCATGGCGTTTACTGAGTCAGTGAGGTCTTTCCAGGTCCCGGCAACGCCGGGAACCACGGCCTGACCACCCAGCTTGCCATCCGTGCCGACTTCACGAGCGACGCGCGTTACTTCCGAAGCAAAGGAGCGCAGCTGGTCCACCATCGTGTTGATGGCTTCTTTAAGCTGGAGAATCTCGCCGCGCACATCCACCGTAATCTTGCGGGATAGATCACCGCTTGCCACGGCGGTGGCTACTTCAGCAATATTTCTTACCTGGCTGGTCAGGTTGCTGGCCATCTGATTGACGGAATCCGTCAGGTCTTTCCATGTTCCGGCAACACCCGGAACCGCAGCCTGTCCGCCCAGCTTGCCGTCTGTACCCACTTCGCGGGCCACTCGTGTTACTTCTGATGTGAACACGCCCAACTGCTCGATCATCGTGTTCACGATCTTTGCCGAGCGCAGGAATTCTCCTTCCAGCGGTCGGCCATCCACATCCAAACGAACCTTTTCGTTCAGATTCCCCTGCGCGACGGCTGCAATCGCACGCGTCACCTCCGTTGTAGGCCGCACAAGATCGTCCACTAGGGTATTAATGGACGTTTCCATCTCACCCCAGGAACCTCTCAACTCGCGGAATCTCGTTCGCTCGCGGATACGTCCTTCCTTACCAACAACCTGCCCAAGCCGCTTCAGTTCCAGCGCCATGCGTTCATTTGCGGCAATTGTGTCATTAAAGGTATCGGCGATCTTTCCCAGAAGCCCAGTCCACGATCCAGGCAGGCGAACAGAAAAATCGCCCTCCCGCATACACTGCAGGCTGGCCAGAATCACGCTTAAGTCTTCGGGTAAGTGCTCAACCGCGAGCGCGCCGTTTGTCGAATGGCTTTTTTTTACTTTCCGGCGCCTGGCTGGGGCGTCTGCCACCTCTGTACCACCGCTGATCTGCTTCATCTCTTGTCTCCCGTAAAGGACACTCGGTTCGGGGCATCGTTCCTTACAACCCGGATGCGTTCGCTAAATACGCGACTCTCCCACATCTCTTTTGTCTAGCATGGATACTTTGTGCCGCACAATACGGCCGTTCTAAGGGGAAGTGAACAGGCAAGAGCTTTGTCTTGACAGCAGATCTACACCGCACCAGCGTCATTCGATGCACTGCCCTAAGGGTGGGTTGGCTGTCAGAAGCGGACAATGCTTGGGATCGGGTGGGGTACTCTATCTATACGACCAGAGCTCCCGCAAGACAACCAGCTTATGCAGAACGCATCTAATTTCAATGTTTTGTTAGATCACGCTCACCGCGCGCTGTGCAGGCAGCCGGATTGAGACTAGAACGAAGGTTCTCTTGACATCGCGCAATTGCCACTTGATAGCCCTCATCCTGCTCTGCTTCAGCGGGCTGTATCCGGGTGCCTCTGCCCAGACTGCCCCATCTGCCATACCAAATCAGATTCAACGTGAGGTCCAGCCCAATCTGAGTGTGGACCGTGACCCGATTGTCTCACCCGATCCCGCGGACAATGCGCCGACCAGCCCTGCGCTCGCGAAGGCAGCCACTCAGCCAACCACCACCGAGAAAAAGCAGGATATTTATACCTTCCAGGCTGACGTCGATGAGGTCCTGCTGAACTGCACGGTAGTGGACGAAAAAGGCCAATTGGCCATGGATCTCAATCGCGGTGATTTCCGTGTCTGGGAAGACAATGTACCTCAGACCATCGCTTCCTTCCAGCACCAGGACCTTCCTGTCTCTATGGGCATTCTTGTCGATAATTCAGGATCCATGCGCGATAAACGCGCCGCGGTAAATGCGGCTGCTATGGACCTGATTCGCGCTTCAAACCCGCAGGATGCCGCCTTTATCGTCAACTTTTCCGATGAAGCCTATATCGATCAAGACCTGACGTCGAATCTTGTAGCTCTTGAAAGAGGGCTTTCGCACGTCGATTCCAGAGGAAGCACTGCTCTTTATGATGCGGTCGCTGCTTCGGCAAACGAGCTTTCAAGACATGCCAAACAACCGAAACAGGCGCTTCTCATCATTACTGACGGCGAAGACAATGCATCTCGTTTGAACCTGCAGCAGACAATCCGGCGTGTACAGGGCCTGGGTGGGCCGGTTGTTTATTCTATTGGTTTGCTCTTCGACAATCCCAATAAGGACAAGGCACAGCGCGCCAGAGAGGCGCTTGAAAGACTATCGCAGGAAACCGGCGGCCTGGCCTATTTTCCGCAATCTCTTGAAGATGTGGACAGAATCGCCAGAGAAGTCGCCCGGGATATTCGTAATCAGTACACCATCGGTTATCACTCGACAAAGCCCGCGAGTCTGGGCGGATATCGGCTGGTCCGGGTTGAGGCAAGTTCCTCAAAGCATCGGAAGCTGATCGTAAGGACCCGCAACGGCTACTACCCAAAACAGGCACAGCATACACACACTGAGACAGCGCAAAAGGCGCAGTGAGCTGGCCAGTGATATCTGATACAGGCGTACCGGCGCTACTTGTCAGTTACAAACAGTTTGTGACGAGTTGATCGCTGGCCCTCTAGGAACTTTGTTGAAATAGGTACCAGACTTCGTGCGGTTGTGTTGTCACAGCATCCATAAGGGTATGCAGGGGGAAGAGCGAATTCAGGACGGGATGTTCAGCTATGTTTCTCTGGAGCAGCCCAGAGACGATCTCGGGCCCATCTGAAACCCGCATTAACGCTGACCGCAAGCCACTTTCAAACCAATCTGAACTCAAAAGCCGCACCGATTTCCAGAAAACACCCTGCGCACACGCCTATTTCAACAAGTCTCTAGAGCATTTTTCCCTATGACTGTATCCCAAAGCACAGGCGTCATTCTGAACTGCATCGGGGCGATTTTTGCGTGTTGGAGCGACGGACGAAAAATCCCAATCAGCTTTTGGCTTGAGGTTCTTCTCCTCTTCCACTTTACGATGTCAGGGACCGGGGCGTCAGGATGGCTGCGGATATAACAATAAACATAAAAATGGCTGCGCCGTATGTGCGCAGCCATTGCCCTTTTCGTATTGCCCCAGGCGTTAATAAAGCCGGAAATTCACATCAACAACCACACGCACGGCCACTGGATGTCCACTGGATGTCCCTGATACATCGCCGGCTTGAACTTATATTGCCTGACCGCTTCGATGGCCTTCTCATCCAGACCCATACCCAGATGCCTCACTACCTGAATATTCTGCGGATTGCCGTTGGTATCGACGATCAACTGTATCGAGACCGCGCCCGTATACTTCTCCCGGCGCGCCTCATCTGTAAATTCGGGATCGACTGCATGAATGACCTGCGGCGCAGCCACGCCTCCACCAACGCTCATAACGCCGCCGCCAAATCCACCACCGCTACCTGGCCCAACGCCATTACCATGTCCGGAACCGAGCCCACCACCTAAGCCCTGACCAAATCCCGAACCGCCGCCGCTGCCCTGCGAAGCCAGCGCAATCTGCGGAGATTGAGGAAGCCCGACATTGGGCATATTGCTGTCCGGAAGTTTTACCGCCTGTGGAATAACAACAGAGGGCGCGACTGCCAGCTTGGGATGATCGATTCGCAGTATCTGAGGCGGAGCTACCTGTGTTTTCGCAATTTTCGGCAGATGTCCCTTGCTGGGCTCGACGATTTGATGCGCACCTCCGCCGCCACCTCCTCCCATCGGTTTAGCTGTTGGCATGGTGACAGGGATAAAAGGCTTAATGTCAATCGGCGTAACAGCAGCCTTCGGAGTGAGAACCGCATGCGAACGTGCCTGCAGCGTGACCCACACGATCAGTGTAATTGCGCCTACGTGCGTGGCAAAGGAGAGGATACTGGTGGCGGGACCGCGTCTGACCCTGAGCGGATCGGCCACCGCAACAGGCCTTGACGTCAAGACGAGTGGAGGCTGCTTCTTCGGAAAGATGGCATCACTCAGATTGGAGAACAACGATCTCCAAACGGAAGTATCGGTTTCCAGTAGCATGCTCCGCGACAGCTCAACAGCGCAATTCTCGCCCGAATTAAGACTTAAGTTCGTTAATACCAGATTGCCCATATCAATTCGCCGGCAGGCAGAGATTCCGGCGCCTCCTCCCTGGTAACCGCATTCAGCAATTGTTTCTCGTTCGCTACCATATGCCCTTATCGCTTCCAGTGAGCTTTTGCCCCACTACTGCCGCAGTGGCAAGCCACGGCAATAAACCTAGACGCGCGCTGCTTTGTAATTCCCTTTTGCGCAGCAATCCACCCAGCTGTGAGCCATAAAGCGAAACAGACTGCGGCATAATCGGAACGCGCAGAAATTCTTTTGCGTAGTAAACCTGATCCCCGCCAAAACGGGCTGCAGTTGTAACAAGACGAGGTAAATCAAGGCCTTCGCCGCGGTACTTTTTCACGTAATCGGAGACGATAACCAGATATGTCGCAACGCCTTCCCATATGCCGGCCTCCGTCGCTGAAACATGCAGATCGGCATAATCAATAACGTCAGCTTCTACCAGCGCTGCGGAGTCAAGAATGTCACACAGTCGGAAATAAAAATGCCGGTACATGCGCTGCAAAGTCGAGATCATCAGGCGGTCAGAAATCGCGGGGACGCGAAATGCCTTGCCTTCAATTTCAACTGATCGTGAGCGGCCAGCAAGCCGCGAGGCCAGATATATCTGTTCCCCCGTTTGTCCCAGGCGGCCCATGTGGACCTCAACGGCCTCAGGCAGACCTGGGACCATGAAGTTCCATTTACATGCCAGTCGATCTCCCCAGCTGCGCGGCGCGATTTCAGCTTGAAATCGCCGCTTCATGAGCTCGGAAATTTTTTCTGCATCAGCGTTCGTATACAGATCGAGATCGCTGCCGAGATCGGGCCAGTGATCAAGTGATTTGATCACCGTCACATCATGCCCTTCCTCTTCAAAGGCAGCGCAGATCGCCTGGAGAAAAGAAATCGCATTCCGGATACGCCCCTGTTCAGCGGCCAGCGCTTGTAACGTCCATTCGATGCGAAGATCGTCTTCTGCAGCCCGTGTAATACCCAGAAGTACTTCGAATGCTCGGATCATTACATGATTCGAACTAGCCAATGCCGATAAGTCATCAAAGTTATACTTATTAATTTTTGACACCTTCTCCACAGCCAACGCTGAGATTTCTGCATTCGCTCCTGATTCGGGCAACAGTAGCTGAGAAAGAAGGATCATCGATTGTTTCGATACCCGGGAAACGGAAGACTTCGTCATAATTCGAGAGCTGTCCTTGTTGTTATTGGGGAGACTGCTGCCCAGATGATGGAACAGCCGGCCTGTCCTGAGATTGCGACGCAGACTCATTGCCGCGCCGTTTCAGTTCAATCGGGCCGGTCTCCCGGCGTCGCGTTTCAGCATCCTGATCGATTCGGGTGTCCACCTTCTGATCGCTGTTGGCTGCAACAGCAACCAGATGCTGCCCCTCGGCTTCGCTTTGGGTTGCCAGACCCACGCGCGCGTTTGCATCATCCGCTTTTTGTGCTCGCTCGTAGAAAAACTCAGCCGTTTCCAGATCGCCATCCTTCTCTGCAACATAACCAAGATTGTTGAGAGTAAATGCACTGTACGGATCGAGTTTGTACGCATCGATAAAATCCTGACGCGCCGCGCGCCAGTCATTACGATTTGCGGCTGATACTCCGCGCACCGTCAGCATGGCAGCGCGTACTTTCGAAGCATCTCCGCCTTCAATATGTTTCTTCAGTCTTTGTGCGCTCTCTGCCGCCATCTCGCTAACAGGCTTCCCCCGCCATTCGTGGTTCAACGTCACCACGACCGGCTCAGTTGAGCGCGCGCTGGCGGCAGCGTCGTAATATCGTAGCGCCTTGTCATAATCCCCCAGTGCCTCCTCGGCGACACCCAGATTATTCAATGTAAAGGTGTTTCTAGGGTCCAGTGTGAGCGCTTCCTGCAAAAGTTGCTCTGCTTCGGTATTCCGGTTTTCCGAGAGCATTTGGACAGCTTCAACATTCAGGCGATTCACTCGCATGGGCCCTTCTTTCAAAGCCCCGAGTGCGTACCGCATAGATTTGCCCTCCAGTGCTTTCGCGCTGCTGCGGTCAACATATGCGTCGCTGCCCTGCTCCGCTGCCAATGCATAAAACTTTTGTGCACGGTCCAGCTGGCCCTGAAGCTCAGAAACGTAGCCAAGATTGTTCAAAGTGAAGGGATCAGAGGGATCGTAAAGATATGCCTTGTAAAATATGGCCTCGGCCTTATCGTACTGATTTTTTCTGACGGCTTCCACGCCTTCGCGATTCAGACGCTGAACAGGAGTCAGTTCACTATGTCTGGGGATGGTAATCTTCAGGTCGCCGGCCCATAGGCTCTGAATGGCAGAACCAGTGATGATTCCGATGGCTGCCAGCAAGCCTAACTGTGTTCTGAACATTTTTTGTTTCTTCACTATTACATCCAGCCCCTACTCTATGGGATAGGGCTATGCAAGCAATCAATTTGATGCACAACACAGACATATGTTGCCTTGTGAAACACCTGGAAGGTACGTCGAGAATTTGAGTCCCCGGAATAGATTTCTCTTTTTGCATGCACCATCCAGACCAACCAGACACGACATTCATACATCAAACAATTGCTGAGTTTTTCACAGCAAGGATATGGAATGGTTCGTTTGATCGCGGCTGTTATGTTGAGCAGTTTGCCCTTTGCCCAACTGTCATTCGCAGATGCGAAATCAGATCAGGTTGCTGCTCGCCAGTTTGCCTCGAATACTGACGGCACGTCAGGAGATTTGCCTTCGCTGCCACCCGCGCCTCGCGGAAAAAGCACAGTCATAGGCGGCTCGATTCGTGATGTCGACCCTGTGCTTGACCGATTGACGCTAAATGTCGCAGGCAGTGATCACACTATGAAGATCCTGTTCGATGAACGCACGCGCGTTTATCGCGATGGCGTGAAGACTTCCCTTCGCGATCTGCGGCCCAACGACCACGCTTCAGTTGAGACGGTGCTTGATGGAACAAGCGTGTTCGCGCTCAGCATTCATATGCTGTCGCATTCCCCTGAAGGCGAATGTCAGGGGCAGGTTTTAAG
>Ga0209581_1003202_pt1 | contig 14411 bp, 16 predicted proteins | sample Coa_R2_FD_187160 | JGI IMG/M metagenome (GOLD analysis project Ga0209581, IMG submission 187160) | Surface soil microbial communities from Centralia Pennsylvania, which are recovering from an underground coalmine fire - Coalmine... | ecosystem: Environmental > Terrestrial > Soil > Unclassified ...
CGATGAGCTCGGCACCGTGGGGGACAAGCTCGACCCCGCAGCGCTACCCCCAGCCGCTCCACCGTCACCTCGCGCTTGATCCGCTCGATCTCCTCTGCCGCGATGCGCGCCATTCCGGATTTATGAGACAAACTGTCGCTCGTTGTGCCGCGAAAGAGCCACACTCAAGCTGTCGCCATTGGATTGGGCGACGAGACCATCTGCCTCAGACGCGCGAGCGGAGCACTGCACGCCAGTGCTGAAGCATCGCGACGGCGCGCCAGCATGCCCGCAGAGCGAGCGTCTCCACTTCCAGCGCCGCCACGCAGCGGAGCCGCCGGCAGGATTGGTCAATGGGAACAATGAAGGGCGCGGTGGAACAAAGCCGCACCCCATCAGGGAAGGATTTCAAACCGCCCGAGGCGATAGGGCCGGTAGACTTCGAAGTCGTGCCGGTCGATGGTAAAGACGCGACGCAGGTGCTCGCGTTCGGCAACCCTTACCAGCGCGGCGTCCGCCAGATCCATCGGCAGGTCGCGGTACTTCCACATCAGTTCCTTCATCCGCGGACAATCGTCGTGGCCAAGCTCGATAAATCGCACCCCGCCAACATTTATCATGTCCCACAACGCCCGTTGGGCGTCGGCGGATGATCGCAGCAGATACATTGCTTCAGTAAATGCCGGCCAGACGGTGCCCAGCGGTTCCCGCATCATCGTCAGCGCCCCCCGGCAGGCTTGATGATGAGGGTCGCTGCGATCAATCAAAGCGACCAGCGGACCGGCGTCGACCAGCATGGCGGCCATTGCTCTTTTCCCGCAGCAGTTGGGCGAAGTGCTCGCCGGTGCGCTCAGAGAGCCGCTTGCCACCGCTATCCCAGCAGCCGATCAGATGGGCCATCGCCTCGGCTGGCGGCACGGCCGCCCGCCGAACACCGTGCTCGCGCAGGGCTTCAAGCGCCTCGCGTACCACGTCGGACCTGCTGCGGCCACTCTCCCGCGCGAGCCGGTCGAGAAAGGCCGCCGTGCCGGGATCCACTCTGACGTTCAGCGCACTCATAATAGCACTTGTATCACAGCCTGTAACACAGCGCCAGTCGACCTCACTGGGATCCACCTCCGGAATCTGATGGGGCAACGAGGGGGGCCATCCAGGGATGAGTGACGTTTCTCATCAAATCACGCGCGATGGCCCCCAGGCCGAGCGCGTCCACAGCGTACTCATCACCATAAGCGGCGCCGCAGGCGATGAAATTGACGGACACGCCGATCCTCGCCCGTGCGATAGACCTGCGCCGCTTGCTGGCCAGAAAACTCGGACCGCGTCAGACCGGCAAGTCCTTCCTGATCCGCCACACTCTCCCCGACGCACGCCTTTACGACCTTCTCGACCGCTCTACCTACCTCACGCTCAGCCGGAATCCCGGCCGCATCGCAGAAGAATTGACCGAGCGCGACCGGATCGTCATCGATGAGATCCAGCGCCTTCCGGAGCTGCTCAACGACGTGCACCGCCTGATCGAAACGCGACGGATCCACTTCCTGCTGACGGGCTCCAGCGCGCGCAAGCTGCGCGATGGACGTGTAAACCTGCTCGGCGGGCGGGCGCGTATCCAACGCCTGCACCCCCTGTCCTCGGCTGAGTTGGGAGTTCGGTTCGATCCGGTCTGCGCCGCCGAGCGCGGACTGCTGCCATCGATTTATTTCTCGGATGACCCTCAGGCCGACCTCGCTGCCTATGCCGGCGCGTATCTTCAGCAGGAGATCGTTGAGGAAGGCGTGACGCGGAATGTTCCGGCATTCAGCCGTTTCCTCAAAGTCGCGGCGTTTTGCAACGGGACTATTGTGAACTTCACGAATGTCGCCAACGACGCGCAAGTGCCCCGCACCACGGTGTACGAATACTTTGATATTTGCGGGATACGCTGGTGCTGTACGAGCTGCCGGCGTGGCGAAAGTCGATCAAACGCAAGCCGCTTGGCTCGTCGAAGTATTATTTTTCGATGTAGGCATGGCCGCCGCGCTGCAAGGACGTCTGTTCCGCCGCGGCACGCCGGAGTTTGGCCAGGCGCTTGAGACGATCGTGTTCCACGAACTCCTCGCCTCGCCCACCGTGACTACGTCTGCGATGAACCGCTCGGATACTGGCGGTCAACCTCGGGTTTCGAGGTGGATTTCGTGATCGGCGACGATACGGCGATCGAGGTCAAGGCAAAGGAAAATGTATCCGTCCAAGACCTAAAGTCGCTCCTGGCCTTGTCCGAGGAGCGCAAGTTCCGCTCGCTGGTCTGCGTGTCTCTGGAACCTCGCGCTCGCAAAGTCGGGGCGGTATCGATCCTTCCCTGCACCGAATTTCTGAGCGGCCTGTGGAGCAGTAACTTCGACGGATCGAGCAGCACGTGAGGTCTCGGCATAGCCGTCTCCGGCAAGCGCGGTACTTTGTCCGTGCTATTGGCATTCGGCGGGTGGCCTGCGGATCGGGCAGAGTCGCCTTACAAGCCGAGGGTCGCAGGTTCGAAACCCGCGCACGAATGCGCTCCAAGACCAGACGCAGCTCCAGCGCTTGTGCGGAACGGCTGCGCGGCTAGCCGGCAATTTCCCGCGCGCCCCGGGAGATAGCGTCCGAAGCGCCCAGCCCCGTTCAGGAACAAACTCCGGCGGCGTCCAGCCTGACGGCATTTCTGATTCGCGTTACCCGATGCAAGACTGCAACATCACTAAATCCCGCGACCGCACGAAGATTTAGAATCCCTCGCACCTGAGCCCTCTTTTCAGTCCGGCACAGCCGATGCTTATCGCGCGCTCCATGATAGGCACGCTGATTTTTTGTCTTGAAGCATTGGGTGCGTGGCTCTGCGCCGGCGTTGTTGTCGCCCTTTGCATCTTTCCCGCCTCTATAGGCATGGACAATTTAGAGACCCCCGCCGGAGCCGAATCGGGCGATTCCCAAAACCCGGAAACCTCGTACATCCCACCCGGTTCCGCGCGATAGCGTGGCCGTTGCGATAGACGATGCTGGTTTGAGTTACTTTGGCCGATCGTCTGGACGTTCGCGGCTGAGGGCAGCCCCGCCCACGTGTTTACGCACTTCGGCGAGCTACAAGCGCCAATGCTCCGATGGCCAGGAGCCCGGCTACAACCATGCTGGCCGCAGTGAGAGCCAGCGGCATCCGCGAGTCGGCGTTTAGCGGAACTATTCGTACGAGCATCACTATCGTACCCAGCGCGCTCGTCAGCATTGAGGTCAGAACGGCCAGCAGCCTCATACGAATCATGTTTTCACCGGATGCATCGCTCGCGGCCCGCAACCTAAATGAAACCTGCTTCTTTAGCGCAGCGCTCACATAGATAGCTCTCACCGAAAAAAACCAGGTCGTGCTTCAGCCAGCCCTCCAGCGACGACCTGACGATCTGGCTCGCGCGCATGTTGTTCGGACGCAGAAGCACAGCATGCTCGGGCGGTGTCAGGCATATCCTGCACATGAGTCCGGTGCGAGGAGTAAATAGACGAGACGACTTGCAGATCACCGGAAATTCAGGAGACGCCGGCTTGACGGAGCGAACCGATGCTGTCGAACCCTGAGAATCCGGCGTTGACCCGGCACTCGGGACAAGATCGGGGACCAGCATTTTTCGCAATTCTTCGAGGCTGGGGATCATACAGTCCTCCTGCCCGGATCCGACCTTTGCCAGTCGAGTTGAGCAGAGGACGTGCCAGCAGCTTGCCCCGCCTTTCCCTTTCGCAAGTAGGCTGTACGGAGCAATGCGACAGACGTCGTTGCAGTAGTGCGACAGAACGGCCGAACCCGCTGCTCGGATTACACGGGCTTAGTTTCCGCCTACCGAATCTCTGGTATCCAATGAATCTCAAAAACGGCGCATGCTACGCAGAATGCCGCCTATATTGCGATTTTGGACGGACAAAGCTCCGTTTCGAGCGCAGTGCGAATGCCCAAAAAGATGAAGCGGCGGGCTACCCGCAGAACTTGTGACCGCGCGCGATGTCCGGCACTAGACACAGGCGGCGCTGGACAATATGCAGCAATCGCTCGAGACCGTCGAGGGTCGCAGGTTCGAAACCTGCACCGCCCACCAATAAAATCAAGAATCATTTCATGCGTCAGTCTCGCGACGGATAGTTTGACGACCGAACGCAAGACCGTTCGGATTCGCTCTCGACAGTGGCATAGACCGAGAGCTGACTCCGGCTCGCTTTCGGCGGGTTTCTGCGAGCGCCTGGCGCGACTGCACCCCGCGACCGTGCGCCTGGTCAAGCGTCATCGCCCGGACATCAAGCGGGTCGCGCGCGTCCTCCGAGCGAGGCGCCTGCTCAAGGGCCAGGAGATCTCGGCGCTGTTGACCGAGGCGGCCTGAGGGTATTCTCAACGAGATGGACTGGACCGCCTACATTGGCGACAACGGCGCGATTTACTTCCAGGCGCGATTCGAGCGAGCAGTCGGCGAGAGGTCGGCCAGACCGCTCCCGGACCAGGTCTCGCGCGTCGTCGAGGGCGAGACCTTCGAGGGCCGGTCGTACGAGGAATGGCGTGCTTATCTGGACGCCGGTGGCGGAGCGGCGTCGGTGAGGACCTAGCGCATGGACTGGCAAGCCACGCTCTTTGAGCGAGACCGCCTGATTACCTTTCGCGGCCTGACCCGCGAGATAAAGCCAGGCCTTCTCGGCGACCGCGAGGACTGGATCGAGCCAGGGCAGGAATGGGGCGGGCGCAGCTTTGAGGAGTGGATGGCGTTCCTCCGTGCGCGCGGCGGTTCGGTCACGATCGGGTTCGATAGCACAAGGGGTTGGGTGGAACGGGAATAGCAGAATGGCTGAATGCGAATCGCGTTCGCATGCCGTGTCTCCGATGCCCCCGATCGACGGAAACTCGTCCGCATGCGCGCATCGAAGGCGCAACCGCCGTGAAGCAGAGAAATAAGCGCGTCCCTCACTGGGCCGGACCTGCGGTCGTCGGCATTGGCCTCGCCAGTCTTTTCTCGGATATGGGCCACGAAACGGCGACTGCCGCGATGCCGGCCTTTCTCGCCTCACTTGGAGCAGGTTCCGCAGCGCTGGGCGTGATCGAAGGGCTGGCCGACGGCGCATCCAGTGTCGCCAAGCTGATGTCGGGCCTCTATGCCGACCGGCTCCGGCGCAGAAAGCCACTGGCCGTTGTCGGTTATCTGCTGACCGCCCTGGGCATGGCCAGTCTGGCCGTGGCGACCGATTGGTGGCACGTGCTTTTCGGCCGGCTCGGAGCGTGGCTCGGCCGCGGTGCCCGGACGCCGGTTCGCAATGTGCTGCTCGCCGAGGCGACAACGCCGGAGAGCTATGGCCGCGCCTATGGTTTCGAGCGCGCGATGGACAGTGCCGGAGCGGTGATCGGCCCTCTGCTCTCGGTTGGGTTGCTGGCTGCCGTGGGCATGCGCCGGACCTTTGCCCTGACGCTGGTGCCGGGGGTAATTGCCGCGGTCCTTATCGCGGTGCTGGTCCCGGAGCATCGCCACGAGACGCGGTCACATGAAAAAGTATTGGCAAACGTCGGCGCGCTCCCTCAGGAATTTCGGAGATTGCTGGTCGGCGTCGGGATCGCCGGCGCCGGAGATTTCTCCAACACGCTATTAATCCTGTGGGCGACCCAGGCCTGGGCGCCTCATTACGGTCTCACCCGGGCAGCCCGGCTCGCGATGCTCTCTTACGTCGGATACAACGTCATCTACTCCGGTTCGTGCTACGTCAGCGGACATCTCGCTGACAGGTTCCCCATGCGGCTGGTGTTGGCGGGCGGCTATGCCCTGGCGGTGATTCCCGCGGGCCTTCTCATCCTGCCGGGAAGCTCCTGGCTCAAATTCGCCGCCATCTTCGGATTGTCCGGCCTGTACATGGGTGTTTGGGAAACGGTCGAGAGCGCCACAGCGGCGACGACGCTTCCGAGTCCAATGCGCGGGGTCGGATTCGGCGTCCTCGCAACGGTCAACGGTCTCGGCGATCTGGTTTCAAGCGTGGTCGTCGGTTTTCTGTGGGCCATCTCACCCGCCGCGGCGATGTCATTTGTGATCGCAACCTCGCTCGCCGGAGCGCTGATTGTCGCTTCGTAACGGTGTGGAAGAATCAATGGAGCTGATGTAAACGAGCGTCGAAAAGATGCGCCCGCAGGTGCATGCGGTGAATGCTCAACTCGCCGCCGCGGCCCAGGCGTTGAACATGCAGTCGGCGCTGCAACACAGAAATGATTAGCTGCGCGACGCGCGCAAACGACTCGCGCAGGTATCGGCGCCGCGCCGCGCGTGATCGATTCGATGCACGCACGCCTGCAGCGATGTCGCGGCTCCGCGCTTCGATGGGCGCTCGCGCAAGCTAGCGCGCGCTTCGAATCGGCAGCCGAGGCGAGTCGCTGCTTCTCTCACCGGAGTGCGCGACGGGCGCTGTCCGGCGAACAGTTGCGTCGATGGCACACAATCTGCTCATCGTATCGGCGGCGGCCCCTATCTTCAGGCCACCTAGGAACTATCCCCCCAAGGTCGGCAGGAGGAGTCCCAGGGGCCGCCAACAAAGGAAAAAATGACGGCTCGATCTGTAAACTTGTGACGCGGCCGAGCAGCACGGGATCGCGCCACCGGGGCCGCGGCGCGCCGTCGGGGAGCGCCCCGGAAACCGCTTCGGATGAGAGCGCCGCCTAAGACGTCACTTCAAGCTCGGTAAGCCGCCTCGTGACGCGCGCCACGCGCTCGTCGGACCTGTAGCGGCGCGCACAGCGAGACAGGCGTAGAGCGGCTCATGCAGGAACAGGACGCCCCCGAGGCTCTCGGGCTTGAAGTCCACTTTGTACGACTGGCTTCGCGTCCAGCGGCAGACTCGACAACGCAGCGGTTGAAAGATGCCCAACGCGCCATTGATGAACGGCTTAGGCTGTCGCGATATCATCGCCATAAACTCCGCGATTTGGCTGGCGCACTCGAGGCCAGCCCGCGACCCGATTGGGTTGCCGACCCGCCCATCGAGAGCCGCTGCTATTGTGCCGCCGGCCGCGCAAAAACTCCAGCCGCGCGCGCCAATCAACAGCTCATGCACGCCGCCCGTGGACTGCAGGCAACGCGTCGCGCGCCTCACGCCCGTGCCTCGCGGGCTCCCGGATCGGCGATCATATGTCCCGCTGCAGCTCGCTGCCGAGCAGCGCGCGCGCCACGCGATTGAACTCGTGATCCCACACCGGTCCATGGTCGAGCGGCTCATCGAGGGTCCGCAGATGCGCCAGCTCGTGCACCAGCGTGTGGAAGCTGTGATGGCCGGTGTGGCGGCCGACGAGGATCGTCCGGTCGCGGCGCATCAGAACGCCGCAGACCGCGCGTCCGTGAACGTTCTGGATCACGGTTTTGCGCACCAGGTACACGCGCCATCCCCGGGGCATTTCGTCGCCCCAGATGCGCGACCAGGTCCGGCGCGCAAGCTCGGTGATATCCTTGCGCCGAATCGCCCGATCCGGATTCGCCATCGTCGCCGCTTCGCCGCGCGCGACCTCGTCCGCCGCGGTCCCCGGACTAAGGCTGCTTGCGGTACTTCGGCAGAAGCTCGCGCGCGAACGTCTCCATTGAACGCCGCACGATTTTCGGATCGATCCCGGGAAAATGCATGCCCAGCACCAGGTGCGTGGTGCGCACGTTGCGCGTGAAGCGCTCGAGGCCCTCGGCCACGTCCCGCACCGTTCCGACGATGGGCGTGAACAATAGCGGCTCCTCGGTGCGGCGCAGCTCAGCCGCCGGCGGCGGCTCGAACAGCGTCGGCGGCCCGTGCATCTCGCCCGCATCCGCCAGCCATTTGCCGTACACCGAGAGCATCCAATGCACGTGATCCTGGACCTCGTCCCAGGCCTGGTCCCTGGAAGGCGCGATGTGCGTCCACACGAGCTGGGCGACGTTGAAATCCGCCGGATTGCGGCCGTGGCGGCGCAGCGCCTCGTCATAGGCCGAGGTGTCGCCTACGCCAAGGTAATGGCAACCGAGCCGTGCCGCGCGATCGACCGCCTTTGGACCGAGCGCGCCGACCCATAGCGGCGGATGCGGCTGCTGCACGGGCCTGGGTGTCAGGCGGATGTCCTGCAGATTGTAGTGCCGGCCTTTGAACGAGAACGGGGCCTCGGTCCACATGCCGCGCAGCACGTCGATCCCCTCTTCGAAGCGTGACGCGCGTTCCTTGTGCGAAATTCCATAGCCCAGGAATTCGTGGCGCGCGTAGCCCTTGCCGATTCCGAGATCGAAGCGTCCGCGCGAGATCACGTCCACGGTGGCCGCGTCCTCGGCCACGCGCACGGCGTTGTGCAGCGGAAGCAACAGCAGGAACGTGCCGATACGGACGCGGCGCGTGCATGCTGCGGCCGCGCCGGCCAGAGTCATCAGCGAGGGCGAGTAGCCGTCCTCGGCGAAGTGATGCTCGGTGAGCCAGACGGTGTCGTAACCAAGCTGCTCGGCGAGCTGCATCTGCTCGAGCTGCGATTCATAGACATCGGCCCACGGCTTCTTCCAGCGGGGCGGGTTGCGAAACGAAAACATCAGTCCGACATTCATGGGTTTGCTCCTCGAGGATCTCGCGCCGACAGCTCAATCGTATACCGCAAATGTATCCGGCAAACGACTCGAATCGAGTCAGCTCCGCGCGCGCGGCTCTCCCGCATCGCCCGCGCGCACACGGCCGCGATTCAGATGAAGTGCGGCAGGCCCGTATGCGCCGTCAGGCCGCCGTCGACCACAAGCGCCGCGCCGGTGACGAATGAGGCTTCGTCGGAGGCGAGGAAAAGCGCCGCGTTGGCGATTTCCTCGGGCTCGCCCATCCGGCCCGTCGGATTCTGGCCGAGCCGGCGCTTGAAGCCCTCGACGTCGTCGCCGCCCAGCACCTGCGAGACGCGGGTATTGATTGCGCCGGGACATACGCAGTTGACGCGAATGCGATGCTTCGCGTTCTCGAGCGCCGCCGCGCGGGCGAGGTTGATCACGCCGGCTTTGGCCGCATTGTAGGCGGACATGCCGTAGTCGCCGGCGGTGCCCGAAATCGAAGCGGTATTGACGATCGAGCCACCGCCCTGCCCGCGCATCACGGGAATGCTGTGCTTGATTCCGAGAAATGCGCTGGTGAGGGTGACCGCGATTATCCGGTTCCAGGTTTCGAGCGACATCGCTTCGAGCGGCTCGACGCTGCCCAGGCCGGCGTTGTTGAACATCACGTCGAGCCGGCCCCAGGTATCCACGGCCAGGCGAATCGCCGCCTGCACGCCCTCCGGATCGGACGCGTCCATCTTGAGCCAGCGCGCGTTGCCGCCTTCGGCGCCGATCGCCTCGGCCACCTCGGCGGCGCGCCTGCCGCTCAGATCCGCAATCACTACCGAGGCGCGCTCGCGCGCGAAGCGGCGGGCCGCGGCGGCACCGATACCCGATCCTGCGGCGGTGATGACCGCAACCTTGCCCTCCAGTCTGCCGCTCATGTTCTTCTCCTTCTCCGTCGCGTCGCCGTCTTCAGTCTGTGGCTTTATAGATCGCACCGCACGGCGGGTGCCATCGCAGGCTCGCCCTGCGCGCCTCGGACACCCTCGAATTTCGCCCGGGGCTCCCCGCGCGTCGTCGAATACCGCGGCGGCCGGGAGCCATCGCACGTTCGGGATTGTTATCCGGATGAGCGCAAGCGGTATTCCGACATTTTCCGCCGCGTTTGCAACAGTCGACCCGGGAATGGAGCAGGCGAGCAGGAATATTGCACGGAGCAGTCAGAATGCGACACGCTTCCACACTTGTGTTGCTGATCGTGGCGCTGGCGTCCTGCTCGAATCGATCCGCGGCGCCTTTGCCGGCGGCTGCGCTCACGGAACGCCCCGATCCGTTGCGCGAGTTCGCCGGCACCTGGCGGGGAACCTCGTTCAGCACCTACGCGATGGCGACGGTGAAAATCAGCTTTCAGATCCGACAGAACGGAAAGCGGTTTACCGGCGATTATCGTTGCGCGCCGGGCAACGTCGTCTGCACCAACAACATCCAGCGCGGCTGGGTGCACGGCGAGATCGCGGCGCGCGGCTTTACGGTCGCGATGGAGGACACGAGCTGGTGCCTGTTCTTCATGAACGAGTTCTATCCGCCGTCGGCGCGCGGCGAGTACACCTGCTACGAGGGCGGCATGGTGATGGATCGCGGGATCTTTCGCTTGCGTGGCCCCGAGTCAGCCGCGCGCCGGTCATCGAACGACTCGCGAAAAATTGACTTGACTACGAGCTTTTCGAACTAGTCCCCGCATCGTCACGTCGATCGGCCGCTGGGCAAGCTCCGGCGGCTGTTTAGAGCTCCGGTGGGCCGGCATATGGGTGCGCGGCGCATTTCTGCCACATGGCTTCGCAGGGAGGACCTGCCGTGTCAGCGCATCGCTGCTGGCGGGGGAGAATGCTATTGTGAGCAGGGCTGCGAAAAAGCGACCCTGCGATTGTTTCCGCGCCAGTCGTTGCGGCACTCGGCGCAGCGCCGTATCAAAGCCGGATCGATCCCATGGAAGCAATCGTCGCTCCGGTGCTGCCGATCGAGGCGCGTTCGCAGTCACCGCCTTCAGCTGACCACGACATTCGCCGGCTCGAACTTGGAAGATCGCGGGCGAGACCTCTCGTCCACAATCCGGCTTTACCATCGGCCGTCGTCCCCAGCACACAATCTGCCTTTACAATCGCTGCGGTCCGAGACAAAGTTTGAAGTTGAGCCTTGGGTCGCTTCGGAATCCGGTCGTAGTGCGATGTCGGCAAAACTTTCCGCAGAGACGGTCGATTTTATTCGAGGATACTTCAATTCCGTCTGGGCGCTCGAGCTGCTTCTGCTGATGCGACGCGAGCAGGCGCGCGCATGGAGTGTCGGCGATCTCATTCGCGAGCTGCGCGCGAGCGACCTGGTTGTGTCAGGAATCCTGCCGGAATTCACACGCAAAGGCCTGGTTGCCGAGATTGGGTCCGGACAGTTCCGCTATTCTCCGGTGAGCCAGAGACTGGGGCATCTGGTGGATCGGGTGGCCAGCGCTTACGCGGCAAACCGCGTCAGAGTGACCGAGGAGATCCTGAATGCGCCGAACGACAAGATTCAGATCTTTGCCGACGCTTTCAAGTTGAAGAAAGACCGATAATGCACATACTCGCATCCGTCGTCTACCTGCTCTGCGCCGTCGCCAGCCTCTTTTGCACCCTGCTCCTGTTCTCGACCTACGCTAAAGACCGCACGCCGTTGCTGCTGTGGAGCACTCTCTGTTTCGTCGGCCTTACGATAAACAATCTGCTGCTCTTCACAGACTTGACGATTCTGACGCAAATCGATCTGCGGCTGCCCCGTGCGATATGCGCGCTCGCCAGCGTCTCGGTCCTGCTCTATGGCTTCATCTGGGAAGCCGACCGGCGATGATCCCCTTTTTTCTGGGTATGACGACGATGGGGTTCGCTCTGTCGACCTTGTTCTTCTTGCGCTTCTGGCAGCGAACGGGGGATATTTTCTTCGGGTGGTTCACGCTGGCGTTCCTGCTGTTCACCCTGAACTACCTCATCGATGCGTTCCTGAGCCTAAGCGCTGACTCGATTTTCGCGTACCTGCTGCGGCTGCTGGGTTTCGCGGTTATTGTCGTCGCCATCCATTCCAAAAACGCCGGCAAAGAGTCACCTCCGAGGTAAATCGGCAGGACGGAGGCTGTTCATGATCGCGGGCGCGACCGACCGTTCGGCCGCGGCATCAACTCTCGCATCCGGCGCGGAACTGAGGCGCCGGAGCCTCGCAGCGCGGCGAGGCTCCGGCGTCGTACTCGAAGCGCTCGGCGACGCTCAGTTGAGACTTCTCGAATGCGATCGTCGCGCGGTCGCAATTGCCATTTTGTCGTCGAGGTCCGGCCCCTCACCAGGAGCGGCAGCCGCCCGGTCGCGTTCTCGGTTGCCATGTCATCGTCAGGGGGTGCGCTCTCACGCACCGGCGCTCAAGGCACAGCATTCTTCGAACATATTTCGCGCGATTGGGAATAAAACGGTTTTATCGCAGACGGATCGTCAGTTTACAAGCCTGTGGACTGTTGCGCCTGTGTAGTGCGGCTTCGCACTGGGCATTTCCACTCAGAAGCGATAGAAATTATAGGGGGATTTTCGCCAGTAATAGCGACGCACTGCAGATGTGGCACGATGGTTGCTGCCAATCAGCGCGCGATGTCAGAACCGGTGCTCCAGGCCTTCGTTGTGAATCGGTAATGAGGCTGGCTTCAGCGTCTAATCGAGCCTTCAGTTCGGACCATCATGATGTTTGGGATGATCGTTCGCGTTCCAATTGACAGGACTAGGCACACTGGACTGGCGGTAGTATAAGAATAGACGCATGGAACTCGGCTACAATTATCAAAAGGTGGGACAATGCAATACTATCAATACTTCCGCCTGAAGGGTCCGCCTTTCCAACCGGCGTCGCCCGACGCGGCAGTCTATTTAAGTCCCACGCACATCCAGGGCTTGGCGACCCTCGAGTCCGGCATTTCGACCGATCTGACGGGCCTTACGCTCTTGACCGGTGAAGCTGGCACCGGCAAGACCACGCTTATCTATTCGCTGCTCCAGCGCGACTACAAGCGCGTGCGGATCGCTCATATTGACGATCCAAAGCTGTCGTTTCCGGAAATAATGCGGGCGGTGCTGACGCAATTCAATTTGTACTCGACCGGAAGCGACAAGCTGGATTACCTCGAAGCATTGGATCGGCTCCTCGACCTGCACGGCGACAAGGAGCGGATCGCGATCATCGTCGACGAAGCGCAGGTGCTGAGCGACGACGTGCTCGAGGAGCTGCGGCTGCTGTCGAACCGCGGGCAACGCAACGACCGCCGCCTCCAACTCATCCTGGTCGGACAGCCCGAGCTCGCCGACCGCCTGAAGAAGCCGCATCTGCGCCAGCTCAACCAGCGCATCTCGTCCCGGGGCGTACTGAACCCACTCACCTCGCAGCAAGCCATCAAGTACGTCGAGTGCAAGCTGAGCGCGCAGGGCAGCAACGTCCAGACGATTTTCGCGCGCGGCGCGCTCAAGCGTTTGCTCAAGCGCAGCGACGGTATTCCGCGCAAGATCAACATGCTGTGCCATACGGCGATGGAAGCCGCATACCTGGCCGGCGAACGAAAGGTAAGTTACAAAACTGCGGTCAAGGTCGCATCCCAATACTACGATTCGGTCAAGATCGAACGGCAAGGTATCGCGCGATGGGCCATGCCGGCGCTGATGGGCGCGGCGGGGTTGGCCGCTCTCCTGCTGGCCGCGACCCTCTATCCGATGGTCGCGGGCTGGATGCATCGCGTCCCGTCAGGCAAAGCAGTTGCGCAATCGCTGAAATCGGTCGCCCGGCCCAAACCCATCGCGAGAGTCGAGCCGCTCGCGCCGTCAAAGCAGACGGAACAGACCAAGATGGAAATGGCCAGGCCGGCTGCGGCCGCGAACCCGGTTGTCCAACCGGTCTCCGCAACGAATTCGCAAGCGGGCGCCACCACTTCAGAGAGCCAGCGCCCCGAGCTGCGGCAGTCGCTGAGCGACCCGGTCCCACCGGCCGCTCCGGCCGCGCCGGCGGCGGCGCCGGCCGCACCTGCGCCGGCGGCGCCGGCAACTTCGAAGGGCAGCCTGGCGGCCGCGACCACGCAGGCCATCCGGATGGCATCGGTCAGTCCCGCCTCGGCGGCGGAGACCTCGACCGCGCAGAAAGCCGCCGCAACTCCGACACTGCGGCGCAATCAGATCACAGTCAGGTATGGCGATACGCTCGAGAAAATCGCGATTCGCTATTTTGGATCGAAGGCCGGCGTCAGCGAGCTGGTCAGCGCGAACCCGCAGCTTGGAAATATCAACCAGTTGACGGTAGGCGAGACTATCTATCTGCCGCCGGGCGTTTCGCCCAGAGCAGTTCATGCCGATACCGCGGCGGACGAGGCAGCCTCGGGCTCCGACTCTGCTGCCGATAATCAGTAGCTCGAAGACGTCGCGACTTGCGCGTCGCAAATGCGCGGGTCGCGGTGCGGATTACTCCGGGCCGTGCAACCGTGCGCGGCCCGTTTCGTTTCCGGCGAGCGCAACCTCGACACTCGCATCGAAGCTCGCCTGCCCGCCGGAGAACGGAAAGATTGCGACCGCCTCGTCGGGAATGACCGCGCCGCCGTCGGTGAGCGTGTTCAATCCCAGCCATCCGTCGCGCATCCATACTGTACCCGCCGGCACGTCGCCGGTTACGCGTGCGCGGGCCTGCATTTCGCCGCGGAGGTTGTGAATGCTGATCGCGTCGCCGTCCCGGATGCCGCGCGCGGCGGCGTCATCGGTCGATATCCATAGCGTCGCCTCGGCGTCGGCCGCCGCCAGCGTCGGCAGCGCGCGCCCGTGATCGTAAAACCCATGAAACTGAGTCAGCGTGCGCCCCTGGCGGCAA
>Ga0209581_1003204_pt1 | contig 14404 bp, 12 predicted proteins | sample Coa_R2_FD_187160 | JGI IMG/M metagenome (GOLD analysis project Ga0209581, IMG submission 187160) | Surface soil microbial communities from Centralia Pennsylvania, which are recovering from an underground coalmine fire - Coalmine... | ecosystem: Environmental > Terrestrial > Soil > Unclassified ...
GCCGTAAAGGTGATGTACGACGCGTGGCTGCCGTGGCGCCCGGCCGTATCGCGCTACTATACGTGGGACCGCATCGTTGACCGATTTGGAAACGTCAGTCCCGAGGATACCGACGACACGTTCTACATGATGGCGTTCCTGAGCGATGAGGGCTATCCAAATACGACTCCATATGGAACCGATTACTTCCAGGCCGGCCATTATTTCGTGGCCGCCCCGGAGCAGTCCAAGTACACCACCGAGCTTCAGCTGCAGCCCAAGGATCCGACCAAGCTTCAGGAACTGTACGCGTTCCTGCCCTCGCTGCGCCGCTCGCTGCGTTTGTCCAGCGCCGCCCGCTGCACCCCGCTTTTGGGCACGGATTACATCGCGGACGACGGATCATGGCTGCCGCCGAATTTCTCCCCGACCTATGTGGGTTTGAAGAAGCTGCTGACCATCGTAATGGATCCCGCAAAATCCCCAGATCCCAAGTCCTACGCCGGCGGCGGCACCTACCCGGGCGACGCCTTTCCGGGATGGCCGGTGGCAGGTACAAATCATTGGGAGCTGCGCGACAACTATGTCATCGACCTGCTCGCCCTACCCAAACTGGGCAACTATTGCTATTCGCATCGCATTTTTTATGTCGATAAACAGACTTACTACGCCGCGGCGGCCGGCGCCGAAGCCTACGATCGGACCAACAAGCTTTACAAAATGTTGTGGACCGCGAATTACCCGATCGACATCCACGGCGTTACGACCATCTATGCCTATGCGACCGGCATGAGCATGGCAGTGGACTTTCAGAATTCGCACATCACCTGGAACAACGATACGCACGTGCAGATCGACGACCAGGCGCCTCCCGAGGTACGCGATATGGCCAACTCCACGCCCGGCTCTTTGGAACGGGTGATGAGATAAGGCATCCGAGGGCGCCGCTTTTCCGTCATCATCGTCGCCCGCCATTTGAGACAAAGGCCGCTGTAAATCCGGCGGCCTTTGTTTTTCACCCGGCTTGTGCCGGCCGCTCGTTGCGGCGGCGCATTAACCTGCTAATTGTAAAGGGGCATGATTCGCATCGGCACCTCGGGGTTCAGCTACAAGGAATGGGTCGGCAGCTTCTATCCGCCGCGCACCGCGGGCAACCAGATGCTGGCGTATTACGCGCAGCACATGCCGACGGTGGAGATCAACTACACGTTCAGGGCGATGCCGCGTCCGGCGATGCTGGAGGGCTGGGTGCGCCAGACCCCGCAGGACTTCCGTTTCGCGCTCAAGGCTTCCCAGCGCATCACGCATCTGGCGCGGCTGCGCAACACACAAAAGGACCTTGATTATTTCATCTCCGTTGCCGGCATGCTGGGCGAGCGGCTGGGCCCGGCCCTGTTCCAGCTTCCGCCCGGCTTCAAGAAGGACGTGCCGCTGCTGCGCGATTTTCTGAGCCAACTTGACCGGCGAATCGCGGCGGCCTTCGAGTTCCGCGACCGTTCGTGGTTTGACGACGCGGTCTATGACGCGCTGGGCGAGGCCGCAGGTGCATTGTGTGTCGCGGAGAGTGACAAGCTTGCCACGCCGGTGGTGCTGACCGCTCCCTACACCTATCTGCGCCTGCGCAAGGAGGGCTACGAGGAAGCGGAACTGGCGCAATGGGCCGACCGCATCGTGGACATGGACGCGCAGGCGCGCGACGTTTACGTCTATCTCAAGCATGAGGCCGGCGCCCCCGGCTTGGCCGCGGCCTTGCGCAAGCTGGTCGATCAGCGATTGGCGACGGCGCCGCAGTGATTATTCCCCAGGGCGAATATGTCTATGAGGTGCGCGAGCAGGGAGACCTGATCGCGACCGAGACCGCGCAGGTGAGCGCCGCCCGGCTAAGCGGCGTGCGGCGTGCGGCCGACGCCGCGGGCAACCGCCATGAGGTCGAGGCCACGCTCGACGAGGACGGCCTCGTCAGGACGATACGGCTGCGCTACGCAAGGGGACCGTTTTCGCGCAGTGCCGCTTACGACGCCCTCGACGACACGCTGCGCGGCGTCGTCACGGCGATGGGCGCGCGCAACACGGTGGAGGTAAAGCTCGGCCGCTTCCGCGAAATCGACGGCGGACTGATTATCTTCAAGGCGCTGCTCATCGCGCACGTGCGCGGGCGGGGTCAGAGCCGATGGACCGCGCGGGTGGCGGTGATCGATCCCGCCACGCTGGTGGCCCGATCGGTCAAACAGTCGCTCTACCGGGTTGAAGCCGAGCCCGGAACTTGGCTGTTCGAGCCGGCGATCGGCGAGCGCGAAACGCTTGTGGTGGACGAGGCCGGCCGCATCCTGAGCCATCGCACCCGGACCGGCATCTGCACCGTGCTGGTAAAGCCGCCCGCCTAGCCTGCAACTAGCGCGGCGCCTTCAAAGCTCCGTCGCTGCCTGGGCATCGAAGAGGGCTCCTCCGTGGTCGCCGAAGACCGCGAGGGCAGGATTCCAATTCGCCCACGACTGTTGACTTAATGCGTAGGATGTGATAGAAAGCGGCCGTAAAGACGTTCCGATGCAAAAGCACGGAAGCGGTCTTTAATCCGCAGCGCTGTCCGCGTTTTCAGAACATCGAGAACGTCGCCCGTCGCAGACTCACACTGTTGAACAACGCGCAGGGAGGGTCCAAAACGGAATTTCCGGTTTAGCCGCTCATTAGCTTCCGAAACCGCCTTCCTGCCAAAGGAGATGGCCGTGCTGCGCAAATATCTTCTTTCCGCTGGATTGTGCTTCCTGATCTTCGGGACTTATGCGTGCGGCAGCGATCACTCGTCGACTCCGCCGCCGTCCGTAGTAAGCTTCGCCTCCGGCGGCAATTACCCGGAAGGCATCGGGATCGATAAATCCGACAACGTCTGGATCGCCAATCGATACAGCAACACCGTTGCCGAGCTCAGCAACGCGGGGGTTGTTCTGGCCACCTTTCCGGTTGGCATGCGACCGCACGGGTTGAAAATCGACCGCTCGGGCACGGGCAACATCTGGATCCAGAACACTGCGGGCGCTGGCCCGGGCGCTCCGACGTCGTGTCCCGGCGCTACCAGCGGGACGGTGACGGCGCTCAACAGCCACGGCGCATTGATCGGGACCTTCTGTACCGGCGGTGACGGGCCCCAGCACGCGCAATTCGACGCCTCGGGCAACATCTGGGTTACGAACCAGGGGAGCAACACGATTGCCGAGTTGGATGGCGGCACCGGCGCTCTCATCAACACCTTTCCGACCGGCGAGGCGCCGCACGCAGTTGCCAGAGATGAAAGCGGCAATTTCTGGATCGGCAACTACTACAGCGGCACCGTAAGCGTGCTCAATTCGGCGGGCGCGCCGCTCGCTACCATTCCGCAAGGTTCGGTTGGCCTCCAGCCGACCGGCAACGCAATCGACCTGTCCGGAAATTTGTGGCAGTCCGTGCAAAGCATCGATCACGTGTCCGTTTTCGCCGCCGCGCCATCCTTTGCGCCAATCCGAAGCGAAGCCGTGGGAATCGGCCCGCGAGGCGTCACCATCGACGCAGCGGGCAATGTATTCGTGGCCAATCAGGAGTCTAACAACGTGCTTGAGTTCAACTCCTCGGGCGCGCCCATTGCGGAGTTCCTGGTTGGCGCCTGTCCCGAAAATATGGCGATTGACTCAAGGGGAAACGTGTGGGTCACCAATGCATGCAGCAGCACGGTCAGCGTGCTCAAGGGCGTGGCGACACCTTCTGCGGCCACAGATAACGATTCCAACGGGTGAGTCCGCCGCATTTGTCGTGATCAGCCAGCCCGACCTGTTTTGAGGCGGACTCGTTGGACGCGAACGTACTCTCGTCGCCGACCCCCAGGCGACGCGGCTGAGACTCTCAGCCTGGCCCCCCTGCGCGGCGCCCCGTGCATCCAGAGCCGACCTGCGCTATGACTTGCGCATCGCCGCACGCAGGGGAGGACGTTCGCGATGGGCCGCCTCGACGGAAAAGTCGCTTAAACCCGGATTTCCGTATATGGACCCAGCCCCTGTGTAATGACGTAATACCAGTTGCATCCGTATATCCGGCTTCTGGAAATGAGGCGTTACGCGCGAACTCTGGAGCCGTTGCCCGAGGAGGTCGCAGTGGGCGGCATCAGCAAGAGCGCGGTCAGCGGGCGTTTCGTAAGTGGGAACCCAGAAGAAGCTCACCGAGCTGATCGAACGAGGGCTGCGGCGAACCAGCGCTCCACCAGGTTGAGCCACGATGCGCCAGTGGGCGTGAATCTGCGACTTTTCCTCCACGCACAGCACAAGCGCCCGCCCCGGCGGGTCCAGATGCATTCCGACAACGTCGGCTAGCGCGGCGCCTTCAATCCTTGAGCAGTTGGTAAAGCGATTCAAGGTCGCGGCGGATTTCGATCAGCGCCTGACGCGCCGCCGCGCCCGACGCCGGGCTGGATTGCGCACCGGCCGCAGATGCGTTGGCGACGGAGGTTTTACCCGTGGAGCGCGCCGCCGCAGCCTTGGCGTGCCCCTGGCCGCGCATCAATTCCCTGATGCGCTTACGAGCGCCGTCGATTGTGAAACCTTCCTCGTAGAGCAGATGCTTGATGAGGCGCAGTATCTCGATGTCCTGGGCGCGGTAGAGCCGATGTTTGGTTTGGGTATGATGGGGTTGCAGTTCGCTGAACTGGGTCTCCCAAAAGCGCAGCACGTACGCCTCCACCCCCAGCAATTTTGCAGCTTCACCGATTTTCAGCGGACGAGCGGACGCAGCAGCGGGGACGGCAGAATTCTTAGACCTCTCCCTCTTCTGCCTGCCTGATCGTAACTGCCGTGCAGGTTGGCTTACCATGTGGCACGCTAGTCAGCAGCCTACACGCTCTGAGCGAGGACTTACAAGTTCAAGCTTCGCCGTTCGTTCACTGCCACGCGCCAGTCTGCTACTGGCGCATCGTTGCATTGAGCAACGGCAGGACGCGGCCGACCAGCGCTTCGTGCGCACGGTTGACCTCTTCGTCGGTCAACGTGCGCTCCTTGTGCCGATAGCGCAGCGACAGCGCGACGCTTTTCTTGTCCGGCGCAATGCCCTCACCGGTATAGACGTCAAAAATCTCGACGCTCTCAAGCAAAGGCTCCTGGACGTTCTTGACCGTACCGATGACGGTGGCGGCGGGCACGTCGCGGTCCAGCACCAAGGCCAAATCGCGGCGCACCGCGGGGAAACGGGGCGGCGCCTCGATCGCCCGGGGCGGGTGCCGATAGTCCGCCAATGCCCCGAAATCCAGCTCAAACAGTCCGCAGTTGCGGCTCAATTCGAACCGCAAGGCCTCCTGCGGATGCAATTCGCCGAGCACTCCGATCATCTTGCCCGCAAGCCTGACCTCAGCCGCCATCCCCGGATGCAGATACGGTGCGCGCGCCGTATCGATGCCCGCAAACGTGATCTGGTCGAAAATCCCCAGACTAACGAAATAGGCCTCCAGGATGCCCTTGACCGTGAAGAAGCCTGCCGCAATGGGCGGCGCCCCGACGCTGGTTACGATGAAATCGCCATAACTGATCGCGGCCAGCCGTTGGCCTTCACTGGGCGTGTCGCTTGTGCTGTGAAACACCTTGGCGATCTCAAAGGCATGCATCGCGGTGGCCTGGCGGTTGAGATTAAAGCGCAGCACCCCGAGCAAGCCCGGGATCAGGCTGGTACGCAATTGGCTTAGCTCAGTGGAAAGGGGATTGGTCACCACCACCGGTGAGCCGCCGTCCAGGCCGGGAAAGCGCCGATTATCCTCGGGCGCGACAAAGGCGATCGTGCGGATTTCCGTCAGACCGCATCCGAGCATCGTGTCCCGGGTGCGGGCGACGAAGGCGCGTGCGGGGTCGCGCGTTATGATTTGCGCCGGCCGCTGCGGCAATCGCTCGGGGACCTCCTCGAAGCCGCGCAGCCGTCCGACCTCCTCGGCCAGGTCGGCCGCTTCATTGAGGTCGGGTCGAAAGGACGGGGCGATGACACCCAGCCGCTCCTTGCCCGTGGTGTGAACGGCGGCGCCAATGGAAATCAGGCGCCGGCGAATTTCAGCACGCGGCACATCAACCCCGAGCAGTGCACCGACCCGCCGCAGGTCAAGATCGATCTCGCGCCGGAGTGCCGCTTCAGGCTCGACGTCGCGCACCGGCGCCAGCTCGTGTCCCCCGGCTAACTGGCGGATAAGCGCGGCGGCGCGGCTGATCGCCGTAACCTGGCCCTGACGGTCGATGCCGCGTTCGAAGCGATAGCTGGCCTCGCTGCGCAGGCCCAGGCGGCGCGCCGTGCGTGCGATCGTCATCGGCTCGAAGTAGGCGCTTTCCAGCAGGATGCGGGTGGTGGTGTCGCTGACCTCGGAATCCAGCCCGCCCATCACGCCGGCGATCGCCAGGGGCCGCACCGCGTCGGCAATCAGCAGGTCGTCGGGGCGAAGCTCGCGCTCCTGGTTGTCCAGGGTGACGAACCGGCGCTCGTCGCCCGCGCGCCGCACCACGACTTTGCCGCCCTGAATCTTGTCCAGGTCGAAGGCGTGCAGCGGCTGCCCCAGTTCCAGCATCACGTAGTTGGTGACGTCCACCACGTTGTTGAGCGCGCGCATACCGCACAACTCCAGCCGCCGGCGAAGCCAGGCCGGTGAGTTGGCGATGCGTATACCGCCCATCGGCAGCCCCGCATAACGGCGGCACAAGTCGGCGGCATGGATCTCGATGTCCGGGCATTCACCGTCCGATACCGCCGGCGGCTTGATCTTCGGCAGCTTGAGTTTCAAGCCGAACAGCGCAGCAACCTCGCGCGCCAGTCCCACGGTGGACAGACAGTCGCCGCGATTGGGCGTGATCGCGATATCGAAAACGGTTTCGTCCAGCTCCAGATATTGGGCGAGGTCAGTGCCCAGCGGCGCGTCCGATTCCAGCGCCAGGATGCCGCTGTGGTCTTCCGACAGACCCAATTCGCGGCCCGAACAGAGCATTCCTTCCGAGCGTACGCCGCGAATTTCGGCGGCCTGCAGCGGTGCCACCTCATCCAGGGATACGGGCGCTTCTCCGCTCTTGCGCGCTCCGCCCAGCCGCGCGCCGACTCGGGCGAACGGCGCTACCATCCCGGGCCGCACGTTGGGCGCGCCGCACACTACCCTGAAACGGCCGAATTGGCCGGCGTCCACTTCGCATAAGCTCAGCCGGTCGGCATTGGGATGGCGTTCGACGCTGAGCACTCGGCCCACTGTCACGCCGGCAAACGCGGGACGGTGGCGTTCGATGTTCTCGACCTCAAGGCCCGCCACACTGAGCCGATGGCTGATCTCGTCGGGATCGGCCGTAATCTGAACGAACTCTTTCAACCAGCTAAGCGGCAGCTTCATGGTCGTAGGGGAAAATCAGAACTGTTCAAGGAAGCGCAGGTCGTTTTCAAAAAACAGCCTCATGTCGTCGACGCCCAGCTTGAGCAGGGCGGTGCGTTCGATGCCCACGCCGAAGGCGAAGCCCTGGTACTCGGCGGGATCGTAGCCGACCGCGCGCAGGACGTTGGGATGAATCATGCCGGAGCCCAGAATCTCGACCCATCCGCTGTGCTTACATACCCGGCATCCGCCACCGCCGCACAGCACGCAGCTGATATCGACTTCGGCACTGGGCTCGGTGAACGGAAAGAAACTGGCACGAAACCTGACCCTGGTGGCGGCGCCGAACAGACCGCGCAGGAATTCCGACAGCACCCCCTTCAGATGCGCCATCGTGACGATTCCGGTCCGGTCCACCATGAACCCTTCGATCTGCGAGAACATCGGCGAGGCGCGCACGCTGAGTTCGTCGCGCCGGTAGCAGTTGCCGGGGCAGATGACGGCCAGCGGGGGCTGGCGACGCTGCATCACGTGGATCTGGCCGTTGGAGGTATGGGTGCGCAACAGCAGTCCGCCGGGCAGGAAAAAGGTGTCCTGCATCTCGCGCGCCGGATGGTCGGGCGGAAAGTTCAGCGCCGAGAAATTGTGGAAATCATCATCGATGTCCTGAGTGGCGACCGCCTCGAACCCCATCGCTTCGAACAGTCCGATCATCTCCTCGGCGACCTGGGTCAGCGGATGGGACCGGCCGCGACCGATGCGGGTGCCGGGCAGCGTGACGTCGAGGCGCTGTTCGGCCAGCGCACGCTCCATCCGCGCCCGCTGCTGGCGCTCCTGCAGCGCCTCGATACGGCTTTCGAGCTCGCGCTTGATTTCATTGACGAGCTGGCCGATAGCGGGCCGCTCCTCGGCCGGCACCTCGCGCATCCCGCGCATGATCGCGGTCAGTTCGCCGCCGCGCCCCAGCACCGCAACGCGTACGTTTTCGATTTGCTCCGCGCTGGCATCATCGCCCAACTGCGCCATCGCACGATTGCGGATCGCTTCCAGTTGCTCTCTCATGCTGCGTTCCCGGCGTTAGTTCTTTGGCACATAAACGAAGACCATGTGGGCGTGCGGGCCACATGGTCTTCCGATGCGCGCGGCGAAATCTGGCAAGCTTCAGGCGGCTTCCATACCCAGAGCGCTTTTCGCCTTGCGCACCAGCTCGGTAAACAAACCGTCGCGATCGGTGGCCAGCACCGCCAATTGCTTGCGGTCGATTGCGACCCCGGCCTTGTTGAGCCCGTCGATCAGACGGCTGTAGCTCAGCCCGAATTCGCGCGCCAGAGCGTTGATGCGGGTGATCCAAAGGGCGCGGAACTCGCGCTTTTTCTGCTTGCGGTCCCGGTAGGCGTACGTCAGCCCCTTCTCCAACGTGTTGCGGGCCTGGCGGTAAAGCTTGCGGCCGCCGACGTACCCGGAGGCGAGTTTGAGCTGACGCTTATGGCGACGGCGGGTTTTGAAACCGCCCTTTGCACGAGGCATCGAGGATTAGTCCTTCCTTAGGTTTTCCGCCCGGCCCCCTAATTGTAGGGCAGCAGCAGGTGCGCCCGTTCCGCGTCGGTCTTGCCTAGCATCCCGGGCCGCCGCAGATGGCGCTTGCGGCCGCGGCTCTTGGAACTGTTCAGATGGCGCAGGTAGGCCTTCTTGTGCTTGACCTTACCGGTTTTGGTAAAGCTGAAGCGCTTGGCCGCGCTGCGATTCGTCTTAAGTTTCGGCATCAGCCTATCCGTTCCTGTCTGGCGCAGTCTAGCGCGGGGTCAGCAGGACCGACATGTTCCTGCCCTCCATCCGCGCCGTGCCCTCCGGCTGGGCTATATCCTGCACCAGGCCCATCACCTGTTCCAGCATCTTCTGGCCCATTTCCGGATGGGTTATCTCCCGGCCACGGAAGAAGACTGATACCTTAACACGCTGCCCTTCCTCGACAAAGCGCCTGATATGCTTGACCTTGAATTCGAGGTCGTGCTTTTCGGTGCGGGCGCCCATTTTGACCTCTTTGATGCTGGAGCCAGCCGAACTTTTTTTGGCGTGGGACTTCTTTTTCTGGGTGTAACGGTACTTGTCGAAGTCCATCACCCGGCAGACCGGCGGCTGGGCGGCGGACGCGACTTCGACCAGGTCAAGCCCGCGGCTTTGCGCCAGGGCCAATGCTTCACGCGCGCTCATGATCCCGGCCTGATGCCCGTCGGCATCGATTACCCGCACCTCAGGCGCGCGGATCATTTCATTTACCCGGACCGATGGCTCGCGCACCGGCGGAAGACGATAGTGCCTAGGGATAAAACACCTCCTTTGCTGTGCGCTTCACGCGCCTGAGCAATACATAGTGTACAGTGGTAGTGCAAAGACTCACAAGGTTAGTTCTGCGCGCCCTCAAGCGCGCCACGCCACGCTCGCCGCTAACCATCGATGTGACGTATCAGCATGGCAGGGGCTCGGCCTTGAGCAGTTCGAGCAAAGCATCCAGCGTCAGGGGCTGGTTCTTGTCGCCGCGCAGCCGCCGCAGCGACACCATGCGTGAGGCCGCTTCGCGTTCGCCGACCACCGCCATGTACGGAATCCGGGCCAGTTCCGCCTCGCGCACCTTGAAGCCCAGCTTCTCATTGCGCAAATCGGCGCTGGCGCGGAATCCGGTTCTGGAGATGAGTTCGGCCGCTTCGCGGGCGTAGTCCTCGACCTTCTCGCTGAGCGACAACACGCGCACCTGCTCGGGCGCCAGCCAGAAGGGCAGCACGCCGCCGGTATGCTCGAGCAACACGCCGATGAAGCGTTCCAGCGTGCCCAGCACCGCACGATGAATCATCACCGGGCGTGCCTGGGTGCTGGCACTGGTCGTGTATTCGAGGTCGAAACGCTCGGGCATGTTGAAATCGAGCTGGATGGTGGCGACCTGCCATTTGCGCTTGAGCGCGTCGGGAACGTAAATCTCGATTTTCGGACCGTAGAAGGCGCCTTCGCCGGGGTTGAGCTCGAAGTCAAAGCCGTTGCGCCGCATCGCGCCCGCCAAAACTTCCTCGCGCTTGCGCCATTCTTCCTCACTGCCCAGATGCTTGTCGGGCATCGTTCCCAGCTTCAGTTCGATATTCCCAAAGCCCAGCGCCTCGTAAACCTCGCGTACCATGCGCAGGTTGAGATCGATTTCCCCAGCGATCTGCTCCGGGGTGCAAAAAATGTGCGCGTCATCCTGGGCCATCGCCCGCACCCGGGTCAGGCCGTGCAGCGTTCCCGAGCGCTCGGCGCGATGGAGCCGGCCGAAATCGGCCAACCGGATCGGCAGGTCGCGGTAGGAGCGTTTGTCGCTGCGATACATCACCGCATGGCTGGGGCAGTTCATCGGCTTGACGCCGTAGTCCAGCTCGCCGGCGGGATTCTCGCCGTCAGTGGTCAGGAACATATGCTCGCGGAACATGTCCCAGTGCCCCGAAGTGCGCCAGAGCTGATTTTTGAAGATTTGCGGCGTAATCACTTCCTCAAAGCCGTAGCGGCGGTAAAGCCGGCGCACATACTCGATGAGCTGATTGTAGATGATGGCGCCCTTGGGCAGGAAAAACGGCGAGCCGGGCGCGATCGGGTCGAAGAAGAACAGGCCCATCTCGCGCCCCAGCTTGCGATGGTCGCGGGCGCGCGCCATCTCCAGCAGCCGCAGATGCTCCTCCAGGGCCTCGCGGGAGGGGAACGCGGTGCCGTAAATCCGCGACAGCATCGCGTTGCGCTCATCGCCGCGCCAGTACGCACCCGCCACGCTGGTCAGTTTGAAGGCCTTCAGATAGCGCGTGGAGGGAACGTGCGGTCCGCGGCACAGGTCGATCCAGTCGCCCTGGCGATAGAGCGATACGCGTTCTTCCGGGATTCCCCGGATGATCTCAACCTTGTACTGCTCGTGCATCGAGTCGAACAGGGCGATCGCTTCCTCCCGGCCCATCTCAACGCGTTCGACCTTCAGATCCGCCTTGACCAGCTCCCGCATCTTGCTCTCGATCTTGGGCAGATCCTCCACCGTGAACGGCCTGGGCGGGGCGAAATCGTAGTAAAAGCCGTCTTCAATTGTCGGTCCGATGGTGACCTGGGTGCCGGGATACAGGCTCTGCACCGCCTGGGCCATCAGATGGGCGGTGGAATGGCGCAGAATCTCGAGGCCCTCGGCACTGTCGGCTGAAACCGGCTCGATGGTGGCGTCTTCGCTGACCGGGCGGCTGAGGTCCACCACCTTGCCGTTGACTCGGGCGGCGACGGGCCGCGTACCGTTGGCAAATTGCCGGAGCAGTTCGCCGGCGCTGATGCCGGGCTGAACCGGATGGACGACGCCGTCAACGGTGACACGAATTTCCGAACTCATTGGCGGTAGTTCAGCGGCGTGAGCAGACGATGGGCACCAGCGGCGCACCACAGCGCGGCGCCGGCTGCGCCCCGCGCTCGGGAGCTGAAGATGGTAGGCACGGGCGGGATTGAACCGCCGACCCCTTCCGCGTCAAGGAAGTGCTCTCCCGCTGAGCTACGTGCCTGATGATGCAATCGCGAAAACAACCAGTCCACCGCTAACAAAAAACATCGCTACGGGCAATAACTCCCCGTCGGCTGGTTCCCTAGGCTGGCGATCGCTCGAACCTTTTCTGATAGATTCGACCATCGCCGCGTGGGTGACGCAACCGTATGGATCGCGAACGAATCGTCCAGATGTTCTTGTTGGGCTCGCTGGTCATCATGGCCTATGAGCTCTATCGCATTCTGCAACCCTTTCTGGTGCCGGTTGTATGGGCGATGCTGCTCGCGTTCATTTTCCATCCGCTCATGGTCAGGACCGAGCACATGATGCGCAACCGCACGCTGGCCGCCCTGTTCATCACCCTGGTCGTGGCGCTGGTCGCGATTGTTCCCGCGCTGTGGCTGTCAACGATGCTGGCCGCCGAGGCTCATTCACTCTACAACCAAGCCTATGTGTTGACCGAACAGGGCGGGGTCGGGAAGGTTCAGGACCTTGCCCTCCAGTCGCGTTGGGGCGTGGCGCTGAGCAATCTGCTCAATCGTATGCACATCAAACTTGAGGAAGAGCTGCCCAAAATCGCCGTGGAAGCCGCCCGCCTGGCGCGCGACACGATGGTTGGCTACGTAACCGGCACCTTCAAAAACCTGGCCTCCTTTGTCATCGACTTCGGCCTGACGCTGATGATCCTGTTCTACCTGCTGCGTGACGGTGAAAGCTATTATCACGCCTTGCGCGAGATGACGCCGCTGCATGAAGACGACAAGCACGCGGTCTTCGAATCGCTGCGGGTGACGCTGTCCTCGGTGATGCGTGGTTTGCTGGTCACCTCCCTCATCCAGGGCGTGCTTATCGGTGTCGGCCTGGCGGTGACCGGTGTGCCTTACTGGGCGTTCCTGTCGCTGGCCACCGCCGCCGTCGGGCTGCTGCCGATCGGCGGGACGGCCCTCATCTGGATTCCCGCGGCGTTATATCTGGCTTACGCCCGGGGATGGATGTGGGCGATTGCGCTGCTGGTGTGGAGCGCCGTGGCGGTGGCGGTCATCGACAACCTGATTAAACCCAAGCTCACCGGCCGGGGAACCGGACTGCCAACGCTGGCGTTGTTCCTGGGGATTGCCGGCGGGCTGGAAGCTTATGGCGTACCGGGGCTGTTCGCGGGGCCCGCGGTAATCGCGGTGCTGGCCTCGCTGCTGCGCGCTTACGACAAAACCTACAATCCAGCCCGGCGCCAGGCTGCCTGACAGCCCCGTGGGCCGGCGCTTGCACGCTATCGAACCGGGGGCTTAATCAGCATCGGGCGAGGCGAGAGAGAAAACAGCACGATGCGGCTGGTCGAACCAGCCGCATCGCAATCGGATTACAACTTGATAGCCAAACCCAATCCGAGCCCGCTGCCCGGGGGGTCTTTCAGCTATTGGGCCTGAATGCTCTCGATGTAGCTGATGATCGTCTCGATCTTCTGCTTGACCTGTGCCTCGGTCCGGCCCGGCGCGCCAGGCATCTTGGAGCGCGAGAAAACCAGGCCCCAGATCGGCATTTCGCGGGTACCGTGGCTGGCCACGACTTCCTTGCCGCTGATCATGTTGTACACGTGATCGTACGGGAACTTGCCGCCGTTGTTCTTGGAGAGCAAGGTCAGGTTGGCGGGTTTTTTCTTCAAAGTATCCGCCACCGGCCCGTCGCCGGTTCCGTCCATTCCGTGGCAGGGCGCACAATACTGGCGGAACTGAAGCTTGCCGGTCGTCACCGCACCACTTGTGGCGTGTTGGACAGTTTCATGTCCGGGCCCAGGCCCCGGCGGCGCTTCGATCTGGGCCACGGCCGTTTTCCCAGTCGCGACGACTAACAACACCGCCAACGCCGCAATGATGGACAGGGTCGGGTATTCTAGACGTTTTGCCACCATTATCCTCTTCCCCCGTGCAATGGGTTAATAGACTCGCGGCACGTTCTAGCAAATACGAACAGCTACGTCAAAGGCAAAATGGGCGAAATGATTCCTTCCCGCCATCGCCATATAGCCCGCGGTTCGGCTTGCCGTTAAGCTGGTCATTGTCTATGGAGGATGCCAAGGAGGCCAAGGCCCGCGCCATCGTCCAGCGGCTGCGCGAGCACGGGTTCGCCGCCTATCTGGCGGGTGGATGCGTGCGCGACCGCCTGTTGGGGGTCAGGGCCAAGGACTTCGATATCGCCACTGACGCGCGCCCGGAAGTCGTCCAAACCCTGTTCGCCAATACCATCCCGGTCGGCGCCAAGTTCGGCGTGGTGGTGGTGCTAATCGATGACGATCCGTTCGAGGTCGCAACCTTTCGCGCCGACGCCCCCTATCTCGACGGCCGGCGGCCGTCGGCGGTGCATTTCGGTACTCTGGAAGCTGACGCCGTACGGCGCGACTTCACGATCGGCGGCATGTACTATGACCCCGCCGCCGCCCGTGTCATCGATCTGGTCGGCGGTCAGCGCGACCTGCGCGCCGGCGTCATCCGTGCCATCGGCGACCCGCGCCAGCGCTTTGCCGAAGATCGGCTGCGGATGCTGCGCGCGATTCGCTTCGCAGCCCG
>Ga0209581_1003207_pt1 | contig 14401 bp, 14 predicted proteins | sample Coa_R2_FD_187160 | JGI IMG/M metagenome (GOLD analysis project Ga0209581, IMG submission 187160) | Surface soil microbial communities from Centralia Pennsylvania, which are recovering from an underground coalmine fire - Coalmine... | ecosystem: Environmental > Terrestrial > Soil > Unclassified ...
TGCGCCCGCTTCTTGATCATGGACAACCGTGCTTTTTACACCGAACGCGAAGAAATCAAGCCCCAGAAGCTCGTCTGCCCAGGCTGCCGCAATGAGTTTACGGCTTCGGTTCGCTGGAAAGTCTGCACGAAGAAAAGAGAACTGCCGCGCGGCGCTTCTTCCGAGGATCGGGCCAAGTTCGCCAAGGCGACTTCCTACATGGTGCGTTTGGATGACCTGGTGGCTTGCCACAAGTGCCGCAAACGCATCGAACTGACCGGCCAGTCCACCGTTTTGATTAGCGATGTCCTCGGCGATCGCAACGCAGACCCCGAAAATTTCGGCAACCGGTAATTCCACCGGGCGCGACCGTATTCGCTGCCGGCCTTTCTAGAGTCGTTGCTTCCCTCAAATCTCCGGATACATGTCGAAGAACGCCTCGATCGACTGCCGGAACGTCCGCTCGATCTCTTCTTTGCTTCCTTCAATCAAATGCATGGTCACCCGCGCCGTCTTTCCGTTCTTGAGAACCACGGTGGCATCCTTCACTTCGCTGAGGTCCTCTTCCGGCAGCAGCCGCATTCCGTAGATCAGCGCCAGCTTGGCCATTCCGCCCTCCCTTTCTCCAATTCAGCGTGCCGTGCTCTTCTCCGGCTGTCAAATTCTCAGCCACGAACCAGGGTCCGCCGCCTCTGGACGCGGACATCTGGAGAGCCTACTATTCGCATCACAGGGGCAGTACGGAGGCGCCTCATGCAGAACAAACGCCGCTCCTTTTCCAAGCTGATTTTCCTTGTTCAAGCCGCGCTTTTCTGCGCGGTCGGTTTGGCCGCCCAGGAACCCGCCGGTCCGCAAACTTCCGCGCCTGCGCCCGTCGCGCCCGCTCAACCGGCCCCGCGCCGCGCAAGTTCCGGCGAGAAGATCGTCGTCCCCGCGGGCACTCGCCTGGCCGTTGTTCTCGAAAACGGAATCTCCACGCGCAATGCAAAGCCAGGCGACTCGCTCTATTTCCACACCTCATTTCCCATCACGATTAACAACCGGGTCGTTATCCCTGTCGGCTCTTATCTGCGCGGCTCGCTCTTGGATGCCAAGCGCCCGGGTCGCATCAAGGGCCGGGGAGAATTCCGCCTTCGCCTCGAAACGCTCATTTTCCCGAACGGCTACACCGTGGACCTGCTCGCTGCGCCGCGCAGCGCGGACACGGGCGGGAAGGAAACCACCGACCAGGAAGGAAAGGTTACCGGACCGGGAGGAAAGGGCAATGACGCGGGCACCATCGCCACGACAACCGTGACCGGAGCCGGCATCGGCGCAATCGCGGGACATGGAAAAGGCGCGGGGATTGGCGCTGGCATCGGCGGCCTGGTGGGACTTGGCGCGGTACTGCTCACCCGCGGTCCGGAGGCGCAAATTCCTCGCGGTTCAACGCTCGACATTGTTTTGGAGCGTGACCTCCGCCTGGATTCGAACATGATTCAATTTTCGAATACCGGCCAGGCGCAGCCTATCACCCCGCCGCCCGTGAGCCAGCAATAACCACACAACTGATTTAGTGAGAAGTCGCGGAAAGCGGGGACGGGTTCTCTGTCTGCGGAAACCGCATCGGGCTGAACCGCGCCAAATCCGCAGCAACGGCCTTCTTGGTCACCCACTCGCGAATCAATTTAGCCGTGACGGGCGTCAGCAAGATGCCGCTGCGGAAATGACCCGTCGCGAGCAGTAATCCCTCCAGGTCCGCAGGGCCCAGAATGGGCAAATGATCTGGTGTGTCGGGCCTCAAGCCCGCCCAGGTTTCTTCAATGTGCGCACCTTCGAGCGCAGGCACGAGTTCGATGGCCGCGGCGAGCAATTTTTTTAACCCTCCTGCCGTGACCTTTTTATCGAAGCCCACGTACTCGACCGTCGCCCCGGCCAGGATTCTTCCATCGTTCCGCGGAACCAGATAGATGTGCTCGGACCAGAGAACTCTCTCGATCTTCGCGCTCTCGCAACGCAGCGAAATCATTTGTCCTTTCGCGGGCCTCACCGGCGCGTAGCGGGAAACGCCTTCAATTTGCGCGGAAAACGCCCCCGCGGCGATCACAGTCTGTCCCGCCGCGATCTTTTCTCCGGCTGCCACCAGGCCCGTGCAGCGATCTCCCTCGCGCCAAATGGCCTCCACTCTTTTCCCCGCGAAGAGCTGCGCTCCTTTTCGCCGCGCCGCTTCCAGCACCGCGGTCGTCAAGGCGCGATTGTCCACCGACGCTTCTTCCGGCCGCAGAACTCCCGCTTCGATCTCCTTGCTCAGCGCAGGTTCGAGTTCGCGCGCTTCCGCGGCGCTCAGCGGTTCTGCCGCCAGCCCGAGTCCCCTGTGCAGGGCCACGATCGTGCTCAATTCCTCGCGCGCATGCGTGGAAAGAATGCCGTTCAGCGTCCCTTTGGCCCGATAGCCAGTGGTTTTGCCGGAAATCGCTTCGACGTTTTCGATGAATGCAGGATAGAGTGTCATGCTCGCCTTGCCGAGCGGCACGAGCGGAATCATCGCCGGGCTTTCCGGCGCCGGCGACAAAATTCCCGCGCTGGCCCACGACGCCTCTTTTCCCGGTTCCTGGCTGTCGAAAAGTCCCACGCGAAGTCCGGCTTCCGCAAGCTCCAGGGCAATGGCGCTGCCCGCGAGTCCTGCGCCCGCAATCGCTACGTCAAACGATGTCATGCCGTTATTCTAGCCGACCTGACTTTGCCGCGCTCTTTGCGCTTCCGCGACGAAATGTGCGTTTCGGCCATCACGAGGTTTTGGCATGCAACGCCCTTCTCAGGCCGGGGAAAGGCGATGGAACTCTCCCTGAAATTCATTGCCGCTAAAACTGGGCCGCCAGCTCTTCCGAAAGAACCTCGGCTTTCTTGGCCAGGTTACGCGCCCGTGTCCAATCGCCTTCGCTCGCCGCCTTGCGCGCTTCGTCGGAAAAACTCACGATCTTGGACACCAGGTCGCTTTGCATCGCATTCAAGTAGCGGCCTCGCGCCGCTTGCAGATTTCGTCCCGCAACGCTCAAGCTGTCGTTGGTTTGCTGTCGCGCCAGCGCCAACTCCTGCGGAGAAAGCTGCGGCGCCAATGTCGGCGCAGGCACTGGCGAATCATCCGCACTCGCCGGCGCGATTCGCGGCCGCATGGGCCCCGGCCTGCGGCCCGCCAGTTCCGTGGGCGGCGGTGGCAGCTCCGGCTTCAGGTCGGGCGCCAGATCGGCGGTTTCCTTCGCACCATTCGCCGCCGGCGCCGGAGTCACTGGCCGCACAAGAATCGCGGTGGCCCAAGGAATCGCGTGACCCCTTCGCTGCGCGCAGCCGCCGATCACTAGCGTGCTCGCCACAAGCACTGTGGGTGCGATGCGGCAGGCCGTCAAGATTCGATCTTTTCCGGTGCGAATCGCGGTCCTCGTCATGGTCAGGCCGCAAGCGGCAATTCGATCCGAAACGTCGTGCCCAGGCCGACTTCCGATGTAAAGTCTATCGAACCGTTCAACAACTGAACAATTCGGAATGTGCTCGCCAGCCCGATTCCGCTTCCCCCCGGCCTCGTGGTGAAGAACAATTGAAAAATCTTCTGCCGGTTTTCCTGCGGAATGCCGATCCCCGTATCCGCGACCGCGATTTCCGCGCAATCTCCGCGCCGGTTCAACGTCAGCCTCAACTGCCCGCCGTTCGGCATCGCCTCGATCGCGTTCAGCACGAGGTTGAGCACAGCCTGCTTCAGCAAATCCCGGTCCGCAAACACCTCCGGCACGTCCGCCAAGAGGCTCTGCGACACTTCCACATTTGCTTTTTGCAGTTGCGGAAGCGCCACCGCCAGCACTTCGCGCAGCAACGTCGCAAGGTTGGTCGCTTCCAGCCGCACCTCCATCGGTCTTGAGAAATCCAGGAACCGTTTGACCACTTCGTCCAGCCGGTCGATCTCCTTGTCCAGCACCTGCACGGCCTGCCGCGCGGCAAGGTCCCCGTCTCGCGGGAGTGCTTCTTTCAGGTTTTCCAGCCACAGCCGCATCGAATTCAGGGGATTCTTCACCTCATGCGCCACTCCCGCCGTAATCCGTCCCACCGCCGCCAGCCGTTCGCTCACCTGCAATTGCGTGTTGATGCTCTCGATCGAATCCAGGTCGCGCAGCGTCACAAGCGCCCCCATTCGCTCGCCGTCTTCCCGAATCGCCTGGACGCTCACGCCAACGCGCCTCGAGCCTTCCGCTGTTTCCAGCACTGTCTCTCCTGCCGTTTCGCTCAGCTCCTCTCCGTTCAGATGAAGCGCTTCCCGCAGCGGATGGCCCGCGGGAAAGATCTCGTTCACGCGCCTTCCCATGAAATGCGATGCCGGCGCGCCGAGAAATTTTTCCGCGGCGGGACTCACCATCACGGCGCGCGAGTCTCGCGTGAACAGCAGCAGCCCGTCTTCCAGTCCGGCCATCACCGAGTTCAGGTTGTCCCGCAGGGTGCTGAAAATTTCGTGCACCCCGCGGAGGTGTTTCCCAACCTGCGTGATCTTCTGGCTGACCAGCCCGAGTTCGTCACCTTTGCCTGCAAATCCCGTCGCGGGTTCCACGGGCGCGTCGTAATCCCCCGCGGAGATGCGGTCGAGTTGCGCCGCAATATCGCGCAGCGGCGCCAGCGTCGCTCCGATCACCACCATGGCAAGCCCCGTCGAAATCAGGATTGCCACCAGCACGATCGTTCCGGAAGTCCTCAGATTCGGTGAAAGCTCGTCCCTCAGAAGGGAAGAAGACACGCTCACCCGCACTTCTCCGAAGGGATCGCCGCCCATGTCGAACGGATAGTCAAACTCATAGATTTGCGGCTGACCGTACAACAGGGCGATCTGCTGGATGAAATTCTTCTGCAATAATTGCGACATCGCAGGGTGCCGCGCCTCGTACTTCCCCGGCTTGTTCTTGTCGCTCGAAACCAGCACCAGCCCGTTGCGGTCCGTTATCGAAACCTCATAAATGTTTCGCACGTTCCCGATGGCGGAATCCAGCTGGGATTGCAGTCCTTCGCTGATTTCAAACGCGTGCCGCACGTAGTCGTGGATGTCCTGCGGATCCCGCGACTCCGGAACCAGTCCCTGTGCTTTCGCATCCGCGATGGCGTGTTTCGCCTGCTGGAACACCTGCTCCGCCAGTTCGTTCGCTCGCTGGTTGGCTTCCCGCAGGACCTCATCCATCAACCGCGCCAGAAACACCACCGACAACACGGCCACCACCAGGAACATCAGTCCCGTCATGATCAGAGTAAGTTTGGTGCGCAGCCGTAGCTGCATCTCGGCCTTCTACTCCGCTTCCTCGTGCGTACCGCCGTATTCCTTCAGCTTGTTGTGCAGGGTCTTGAGGCTGATCCCCAGCAGGTCCGCCGCCCGCGTCTTGTTGTTCCCCGTGGCGTGCAGCGTCTGCAAAATCAGTTCGCGTTCCATCGCGTCCACCGTCGTCCCGATCGGAAACTTGATTCCGCCCAGGTCGCTCGGCCCCTTCGCGGGAGTCTTCCCGAACTCCCCGGGCAGGCACGCCCGCGTAATCAAATCCTTCTCGCACATGATTGCCGATCGCTCCAGCACGTTGCGCAATTCCCGGATGTTTCCCGGCCATGTGTGGCTCATGAAGATGTCCATCACTTCCGCGCCCACGCCCTTGACGCTCTTGCCGTGTTTTGCGTTCACGTCGCGAAGAATGTGCTCCACCAGCAGCGGAATATCTTCCTTGTGTTCCCGCAGCGGCGGCAGGTTGATGTGAAACACGTTCAGCCGGAAATACAGATCCTGCCGCATCTGCCCGCTCGCTACGGCTTGTTCCGGGTCCTTGTTCGTGGCGGCCAGAACGCGCACGTCCACCGGCGTTTCCGTCTTGCTGCCCAGCCTCCGCACTTTGCGGTCTTCGAGCACTCGCAGTAATTTCGCCTGCGTGGGTGCCGGCATCTCGCCGATTTCATCGAGCAGCAGCGTTCCTCCGTCCGACAGCTCGAAGCAGCCGATGCGCCGCTCCGCGGCGCCCGTGAACGCGCCGCGCTCGTGCCCGAAGATCTCGCTTTCCATCAGGGTTTCGGGAATCGCGGAACAGTTGATCGGCACGAACGGTCCCGATGCCCGCGGCGACAGCTTGTGAATCGTCCGCGCCACAATCTCCTTGCCCGATCCCGTCTCGCCCGTGATTAGCACCGAAGCAGAGCTCGGCGCCGCCATCTCCACGATGCGCATCACTTCCTGCATCGCTTTGGACGCGCCGACCAGGTCTCCCAGCCGGCCCGCCTCGCGCAACTGCCTCTGCAGCACCGCGAGCTGCCTCGTGTCGCGCGCCTTGCTCAACGCGCGGTCCAGCAGCGCGTGCAGCACCGGCCCTTTCAGCGGTTTTTCGATGTACCAGAACGCTCCCGCCTCGATCGCCGATACCGCTCGTTCCTCGCTCCCTTTGCCCGTGATGATGATTGCCGGAACGTCCGTCAGTTCCACGCCTAGCTGCTTCAGCAGGTCGAGCCCGTTCATTCCGGGCAGTTCCACGTCCGCGATCAGCGTGTCCGGCTGGAACGTCGCGAATCTCGCCAGCGCCTCTTCCGCCGTGCCCACCCCCAGGACTTCGCAGCCCCACCGCTGCAGCAGTTGTTCGTAGCCTCTGCGCGCGTTTTCTTCATCTTCCACGATCAACACGCGGTCCTTGCGCTCCCCGGTCTCGACCGCGCGCACTGCGGACTTCTTATCGTCGCCCATCCGGCTAACCTCTCTCAGGCTTATGCTCTTATTTTCGCAGATTCACCGCAGGCTGGACACTTCGAATCTAACAAGCCCACGCGCGCTTGCCAAGCGCCCGAGCAATCCGTTCTTCAGTGCAAAAAAACGGCGCGATTCACCGCCGCGCCGCCCTCTCCTTAAACTGGCAGCTTCTCCAGGAGCGGCTTGCTGTCATCCCGAGCGAAGCGAGGGATCTGCTTGTCGCAAGATACGGAGGAGATTGCGGATGCCTCGTCGCTCCCCTCTTCGAAGTGACACGTTCTGAGGCCCTTCAACAAATTTTGTAGAAGCCACTTGGGAGCTTATTCTTTCACCAGATATAGAGTCCGCTCCAATTCCAACTCCAGTTTCGCCCCTTTCGGCAAGTTCAACTCATGGCCGCGTCCCGACTCCTCCAGGTACGCCTCCAGCGCCGCAAGCGCTGCACCTTCCGCCGCCTCCTTCATCTTCTTGTGTTTCACTCCGTGAACCGCTCCGATCGCCGCTCCCTCCGCAGCCGCTTCGCCCGCAGCCTTCTGCGTGCTCCGCCGCCCTTCGATCACGCCTTCCTCGCTCGGCCCGGACTTTACGCTGTGGTCTCCGGGCACGCTCACCACGTCCGCCACAATCGGCAGCGTCCCGAACTTCGTCCGGATCTCGTCGAACGTCAGCCAAATGCGCGCACGCCCCGCCACGCCCGCCGATTCCACCCGGCTGACGTGCCCGCGAATCTCCGCCCCCGAAGGAAGATAGACACCGCTTCCCGCTTCGAGCGGCTCCAGCGTCTTTACTTTGAACCGCTGATTTTCCTTCGTGTCCTTCGTGTTCAACGAGCTTTCGAGCCGCACCAGCATCCGCGTTCCCGGAACCACAGCGAACGTTTCCACCGGCAATCCGTGCCGCTGTCCGTCCGCGGCGCGCGAAAGCTCCCGCGGGGAGTTAACCGCCGCTGCAGGCGGGGCATCCGCCGGGTCTTGTGCGGCTCCTGTTTTTGGTACTGCAATCAGCAGGATGAAAAGTGTGGCTTGCCATCCAATTCGCAGATTTGGGCTCATGGCGCATTCTCCCGGTGCTGCGCGCGTGTCTCCGCACTTCACCTGCCACAGCCGTCAGAAGTCAGATATGCAACTTATTGAGGATGCTGGGAATAGAAGCGCGCTCGAAATGGGGTTCAGCCGACCGCCGTCGCAACCGTCGGAGCAACCTGTCACTGCCGCAAGCGAGATCTTTCGCTTGATCGCGACGGCTCTCAACCGAGGAACCCTCGAATCCTTCGCAGCACACGGTCATACATCTCCGGCTTCAGCTTTCCCGTTTGCGTGTTCTGCTGGCTCGGATGATACACGCCGAAAAGCCTCGGCAGCCCGCCGGGCAACTCCTCCTCGGCCCCATGTGAAAGGGGGAACTGCGCCCGCGAAGTGATCTCTCCCTGCCGCTTCAAGATCTCCAGGTACGCATCCCACGCAATCTTCCCGAGCGCCAGCACCGCTTTCGGCTTCAGAATCTCCAGTTCTTTTTCAAGGTAGGGACGGCAATTCAAAATTTCCCGCGGCAGCGGCTTGTTTGCGGGCGGCGCGCAGCGCACCGCTGCCGCGATGTAGGCGTTCTTCAATCGAAGACCGTCGTCGCGATTGACCGAAGCCGCTTGGTTCGCAAATCCCGCGCGGTGCAGCGCCGCGTACAGAAATTCTCCTGACTTGTCTCCGGTGAATACACGGCCCGTGCGATTCGCTCCATGCGCTGCCGGTGCCAGTCCCAGGATGAACAGCTTCGCTCGCGGGTCGCCGAACCCGGGCACCGGTTTGCCCCAATACTCCCACTCCCGGAACGCCCGCCGTTTCTCCCGCGCCACTCGTTCGCGGTACTTCACAAGCCGCGCGCATTTCCGGCACGCCACGACCTCTGCATTCAAAACTTTTAGGAGTTTCGTGGCCTCTGGCATAACACGTTCGGCGGAAATGGCAGGGGGCGAGGCTTGTTTCTCTTGACCCCGCTTGCCGCAGACAGGCGTAGTCGAAGGGCCTCGCCGTGCCCGCCTAATCCTTATTTCTTCTCATCATCGCGTTCAATTCCGCGCCTGGTATCGCCATTTCCAAAAACGGCGTTACGTCCAAAAGCTCTTTCATTTTCTTGGCGATTTCTCTAGCCGCTCCCAGCCCCGCGCGCATCAACCCCGACCCGATGCTCACGCGTGCCACTCCCAGGTTCTGCAACTCCGCGAGCGATGGCCCTCCCGGCAGCAAAACAATGTTCAAAGGTCCGTTCACCGCCTTCACCAGCTTCCCGATTGTCTCGGCATCTTTCAGTCCCGGCGCAAACAGGCAATCGGCTCCCGCCTTCCGGTACGCGCGCAATCGTTCTACCGTCCGCTCGAACCTTGTCTCTGTTGGGCCGACGGACTTCAAGTAGACATCCGTCCGCGCATTGATGACCAGCGGCACCCCCGCTGCAGCGGACGCCTCGCGTATAGCCCCGATTTTTTCCGTTTGCAGGCCAGTGTCCACAAGTGGGTTTTCTTGCGTGCCTGTCAGGTCCTCTAGGTTCAATCCCACCGCCCCGGCATCCACCAGCGCCCGCGCCGTTTCCGCCATCTCCTTTGACGTTGTGCCGTAGCCAGACTCGGAATCCGCACTCACCGGCACGGAAACCGCGCGAGCAATTCGCCCAACTACATCGAACATCTCTTCTCGCGAAATCTTCTGCCCGTCGGGGTAGCCCAGCGAAAACGCAATTCCCGCGCTGGTCGTCGCAATCGCCGGGAATCCCAGCTCTTCCACGATTCGCGCGCTGGCCACATCCCAGGCATTCGGCAGCACCAGAATGCGCGGCCCTTGATGCAGCTTGCGGAGTGCTTCCGCTTTTCTCGCCTGTTCTTGGATGTTCATTCGATTCACCTCGCGAACACTCTCTCCGTGTTGCAGGCTACGATTCCTTCCTCGCGCTGCAAACATCCAAATTGGCGAGTACTTTCCCGCTCTTACCGCTTGCCCGTGCTTCCGCTCTTGGCTCGGCTTCGCGCTTCCTTCAGGATTTCCGCCAGCACCACCGCCTGATTGCGCTTTTCATCCTTCGCCCCGAAGAGCAGCGTTACCGTTCCGTGCTCTTTTTCCATTTTCTTCAGCGCGGACAGCTCTTTGCTTTTCTTCGCCAGCTCCGCGCGGTACCTCTTCTCGAATGCCGGCCACGCGAGCGCCTCGTGATGAAACATTTTTCGTAGCGCCTCGCTCGGCGCGATCTCCTTCACCCACTCGTCCACTCGCGCCTTTTCTTTCGCCAATCCTCGCGGCCACAGCCGGTCCACCAGCACCCGCCAGCCGTCCTCTTTTCCCGCCGGTTCGTACACTCGCTTCACTCGAAACATGGTTCACCTCACTGCAGCAGTCGCAAAACCTCCTCGTGTATCTTCCCGTTTGTGCTCAGCAAACTTCCCTCGTAGATCGAACGCTCTCCCGTCCGTGCGGTGGATCTCCCTCCCGCCTCCTCCACGATCAGGATCAGCGGCGCCAGGTCCCACGGCTTCGATGTCCAGTCCAGCGCCGCCTCGATCGCCCCTTCCGCCACCAGCATGTGCTGCCAGAAGCCTCCAAAGGAGCGGCTGTTCCGCGACGCATCCAGAAACCTCCGTATCCTTCTCTGATCCTCGGCGTTCTTCTTCGGCCCCGTGCCCGTCGAAAACACCATCGCGTTGCTCAGCCGCTCCACCTCGGACACGCGAAGTCTTATCCCGTCGCGATAAGCGCCCTCTCCACGGTACGCCCACCATTTCGAACGCAATCCTGGCGCGCTCACCATCGCCGCCACGATCTCTCCCTCTCGCTCGATTCCCATCAGCGTTCCAAACGTCGGTATGCCCCGTGAAAACTCTTCCGTGCCATCAATCGGATCGATGATCATTCGCGCCCGCCCGTCCGTTCTGGGCGCATTCTCCCCGCTTCCGCCCATCTCCTCGCCCAGAACGTCCAGCGTCAACCCGCTTGCCGCCACGCGCGCCCGCGCCATCTTTTCCACTTCGTGGTCCGCCTGCGTGACCGCTGTCCCGTCTCTCTTGCGGTCCACGCGCAGCTCGCGCGCCCGAAAATACCTCAGCGCGATCTCCTCCGCCTCCCGCGCAATCTCCTCCATCAGCTTTCCGTACATCGCTCGATAGCTCAATTCTTCCGTCCTTTTCCGCGTCTCCCAGTGACCACCTACTGATCACCGGTCAGTCCCTTCCTCTTACCGATCGCTGGTAACTGATCCCTGGTCGCTTCTTCCCCGGTTTGACACTTCTCCATCTCCACCCCTAGCATACTATTTCGCTTCCATGTCCACTCCCCCGCAAACCGGCACCATCCTCGACCGCATCCTCGAAGCGCGCCACGCCGAAGTCGAGCACCGCAAAAAAGTCCTGCCGGAAACCGCGCTCAAGTACGGGGTCAAAGCCGCCACACCCCTGCGCGATTTGTCCGCCGCTTTGTCGCGCGACGCATTCAATGTTATCGCCGAACTGAAGCCCGCTTCTCCCTCCCGCGGCGTCCTTCGTGATCCTTTTGACCCTGCCGCCCTCGCCAAATCGCTCGAATCCTCCGGCGCCGCCGCTCTTTCCGTCCTTACCGAACCGGAATTTTTCTCCGGTTCGCTGAAAAATCTTCGCGATGCCCGCAAGAACGTTCAGTTGCCGGTGCTGCGCAAGGATTTCATCTTCGACCCGTGGCAGGTCTGGGAAACTCGCGCCAACGACGCCGACAGTTTTCTTCTCATTGTCGCCGCCCTCTCGGATTCTCTGTTGAAGGAGCTCCTCGCCCTGGGCAGGGAACTCGGCATGGAGCCGCTCGTCGAGGTCCACACGCCGCGGGAGCTCGATCGCGCCGTCTCCGCGGGTTCAAAGATTATCGGCGTCAACAATCGCGACCTGAAAACGCTCGAAGTCCGCGTCGAAACTTCCTTTGAACTCATTGAGCAAATTCCCGAAGATTGCCTCGCCGTCAGCGAATCCGGGCTTCGTTCTCACGCCGACCTCGCAAAACTCCGCGCCGCCGGTTTCGACGCCTTCCTCATCGGCGAACAGCTCATGCTCTCTCCCGACCCCGCCTCCGCCCTCGCCGCCCTCCTCGCCTCTTCGAGGTGAATACATTTGTTAGGCTACAATTTCTAAATGCACCTTAGTCTCTCAAAACTTGTCATCCTGAGCGCATCCGTGAAGATGCGCGAAGGAACTCAGCGCTTGCTTCAAGCAACCAAGGCGGGTACCCCACCCCCGGTTTTTGAGGGTGGGTTCTTCTTCCATTCTTCTCACTGGCATGCCCGCCGTGGCGGGCCGCTCACCACTCGCCACTTTGGTGTTTCATGACCCGCATCAAAATCTGCGGCATCACGCGCCTGGATGATGCTCTCCTCGCTTGCGACCTTGGTGCTTCCGCGCTCGGCTTCAATTTCTACGAAAAGAGCCCTCGCGCCATCTCTCCTGCCTCCGCCTGGGACGTCCTCCGCCGCCTCCCGCTTTTCGTCTCGCCCGTCGGCGTTTTCGTCAACTGGGATTCTTCCGCCGTTCTCGCCCTCGCCAAATCGCTTCGCCTCGCCGCCGTTCAACTCCACGGCGACGAATCGCCCGCCGCTGTCGCCGCTTGCGCCAGGCAAATCCCCGTCATCAAAGCCTTTCGCGTCGGCGCGGACTTTCGACTTTCCCGACTTGCAGCCTGCAAATCCGCTTCGGCATTTCTTTTTGACGCTGCTCCCTCCAGCATGCAGCCTGCGCAATTCGGCGGCACTGGCCAAACCACCAACTGGAACGCCGCTCGCGAAGCCGCTCAATCCTACAAAATCATCCTTGCCGGCGGCCTCACTTCCGAAAATGTCTACGACGCCATCCTCGCCCTCCGCCCCTATGCCGTGGACGTCGCCTCCGGCGTCGAATCCTCCCCCGGCATCAAAGACCCCGGCAAGCTCCGCTCCTTCTTCTCCGAAGTCTCCCGCGCCAACCGCGCCCTCTCAAGTTCCTAGCCAACCCGCAGAAACATTGTCATTCCGAGGAGCGAAGCCGGCAACAAGCCGGCGGAGCGACGAGGAATCTGCTTTTCCCTCCCTCCCGCCCCTTCAGTTCGCAACGGCCAACTGTCAGCTTTAGGCTGTAAGCCCTTGGCTTTCCCCCCGCCCGCTTTCAACTCTCAACTGTTGACTGTAAACTGTGAACTTCCATGTCCTCCCAACTCACCATCCCTGCCTCCGTCCCCGGGCGCTTCGGCCCCTACGGTGGCCGCTACGTCCCCGAAACGCTCATGGTTCCTCTCCTCGAACTCGAGCGCGCCTACGAATCCGCCAAGTCCGATCCCGTCTTCCAGGCCCGCTTTGCGGACCTCCTGAAAAACTTCGCCGGCCGCCCCACGCCTTTGCAATTCGCCGAACGCCTCACGAAGCATCTCGGCGGCCCGCGCATCTACCTGAAGCGCGAAGACCTCCTCCACACCGGCGCGCACAAAATCAATAACGCCATCGGCCAGGGCCTTCTCGCCGTCATGATGAAGAAGCCGCGCGTCGTCGCGGAAACCGGCGCCGGCCAGCACGGCGTCGCCACCGCCACCGTCGCCGCGCATCTCGGCCTCCAGTGCACCGTGTACATGGGCACCGAGGATATGGACCGCCAGGCGCTCAACGTCGCCCGCATGCGCATGCTCGGCGCGGAAGTCGTCGGCGTCGATTCCGGCAGCCGCACCCTCAAGGACGCCATCAACGAAGCCATGCGCGACTGGGTTACCAACGTGCGCACCACCCACTATCTCCTCGGCTCCGTCCTCGGCGCGCACCCTTATCCGACCATGGTCCGCGATTTCCATTCCTGCATCGGTCGCGAAGCTCGCGCGCAAATCCTCGCCGCCGAAAAGCGCCTGCCCACGCATCTCTTCGCCTGCGTCGGCGGCGGCTCCAACGCCATCGGCCTCTTCCACGAATTCCTGAAGGACGAATCCGTCAAGCTCGTCGGCATTGAAGCCGGGGGCCGCGGCCCCGGCCTCGGCGAACACGCCGCGCGTCTCGCCGCGCATCAGGGATTCACCGGCGCGCGCCCGGGCGTTCTGCAGGGCACCTACACCTACGTCCTGCAAACCGAGGACGGCCAGATCTCCACCACCCATTCCATCTCCGCCGGCCTCGACTATCCCGCCATCGGCCCCGAGCATGCCTGGCTCGCCGACCAGCGTCGCGCTGAATACTCCGCCGTCTCGGACGAAGCCGCGCTCGAAGCCGCGAGCCTCCTCGCCCGCACCGAAGGCATCATTCCCGCCCTCGAATCCGCCCATGCCCTCGCCGGCCTCATCGAACGCATCACTTCTCCGAAGGATTTCGCCGATTCTGTCATCCCGACCGGAGTAGCCCGGGTTTCTCCTCCATTCGCGCGGCGAATGCCGGGCTACGCAGTGGAGGGATCTCGGCAAGGTCGTCGTCAGGTCGAGAACACTGGGACCGAAACGGGTGCCCCAGGTTCGCTTTCTGAACCTGGGTCTCCAGATTTTTCTGTGGGTGCCCCACCCTTGGTTTCTAAGGGTGAGTCTTCTCTTCGTAGTGGCGAGTCTTCAGACCCGTTCTTTTCTCCGAACGACCTCGTTATCCTCAACCTCTCTGGCCGCGGCGACAAAGACATGTCCACCTACTCCCGCGCCCTCGACTTGTCCAAATAGCTTTCAACCTTCCTGATCGTCTGAAGTACAGGCCCGTTTCGTCGCTTCGATGTGC
>Ga0209581_1003210_pt1 | contig 14388 bp, 21 predicted proteins | sample Coa_R2_FD_187160 | JGI IMG/M metagenome (GOLD analysis project Ga0209581, IMG submission 187160) | Surface soil microbial communities from Centralia Pennsylvania, which are recovering from an underground coalmine fire - Coalmine... | ecosystem: Environmental > Terrestrial > Soil > Unclassified ...
AACTCAAGGCCGGCCTCGTCAGATCCGAAGAGGCCGAGGCGTAACCGGGTGGGGAGAATTCGATTCCCATGAGTGGGGAAATTTGGAATCCTCTTGACACTCCATCATCTCGTAGGTGACGCGGCCCCACAGCATCGCCCCGCTCTCGTCCATAAGGCGGGTGAAAAAAGTGTGTATCTCGTCGTCGGCGATGCCCTCCCGGGGGTCAACGCACCCGTCAAGGGTGACGTTGATGCTGAATGTCAAGAGTCCCATGCGGCAAGTCTTCCGGCTAACGACCGACGCTTCAGTGGTCCGCGGCCGCGCGCGCTCGGCCATGACGAGCAGCTTCCCCGCAGGTCCACTGCAAGCGTTGGTTAGGCGGCGACGCCGCAATAAAGCCTGCTTGGACGATGCGATTCACGGCACAACTCCATAGAAGACTTCGCCGCGGACAACGCGGCCCGACGGTCCAAAATGAAGAACCTCAGACGCGCGATCGTGGCGATCGTTTACCTGTCGGTCGTAGATGATTGCCAACTCCGAGCCGTCGGGATCCCAGATGATCCGAAGGAGGGTGAAGCGAAACGATTTCACGGGCTGAAGCGCTGTGACCCAGTATTTACGAAGCGCTGCCTTCCCGCGAACGGTCGGCGCACCGACCGCCTCAAGGGCCTTGGGGCTTGAGAAGGTGACGTCGTCTTCAAAATGTTCGAGGACGGCTTCCAGATCACGGCTGTTCCAAGCTTCGGTCCATCTGCGGGCGTATTCGATTGCTTCGTCGCGGTTCATGGGAGCTCCTTAAGGCCTGGGAAGTTGCGAAAGTCCAAGGGATGGCCGTCGTGCCAAGCCGACGGAAGGTGATCTCTCGGTTGTCGCCTAACGTTTGAAGCAATCGGCGGCCACAAGTGAGCGAAGCCGCTTGTGGACGACCGGTTGACAAAAGAGTTAGACCGCACCCTCGAGCCTCAGTACGGCGTTCCGTCCTTGTGTGTGAAGGACCAGGTTCCGTTCACAAGGTGGGCGCAGATGTCTTCGTCCGGGTACGAACATTCGTCTCCAGGTGTGCGGTCGCCGACTTCAAGGTACACGACTTCCTCGGCCGTGTTGTTGATGAGGCGATGCCCGTTGCCCGTGCCCGCTTTGAAGCCAGCGCACATGCCGGGCGTCAGCAACGTATGTCCTTCATCCGTGTGCAGCGTCGGCTGCCCTTGAAGGATGTAGATGAACTCGTCCTGCTTGGTATGCGCGTGGCGTAGTGCGGACACTGCACCAGGCGCGAGGCGGGTCAGGTTTACGCCGAAGTTGGTAAGGCCGAAGAGATCTCCGAGCGGGTATTTCTGCCTACCGGCCATGCGCGACGCAAAGGGCTCCGGGTAGTTCGAGCGCTTCGCTCTGGCCGGTGCTTCGAGGGCCAATATGGCGATCGGAAGTGGTAGTGAAGACACGGCGGCTCCTTGGGTCGCCTGACACTGGAGTTAAGCGGCGGCGAAGCCGTCTGCCTTGAACGAACTGTTAACCCTCTGCTGGCGAGGTCGCAGAAGGGACCGCTCCGCTCCTTGCTTTGCTGCGCGACAAAGTATAGCTAGCGTATGAGAACCAGCCAAATATGATGATGACGGAAAGTCGCTGCGTGATGCCCTGGAATCCATTGGGGTCGAAGCGCGTAATGGTGGCCCAGAAATAAAATAGCGTCGTTACCGCAACCCACATCGAAGCGGTGCGTGTAGCTTGCGTTTGCTCGGAGGCGCGCAACTCAACGACAAACAAAACCGGAGTGAGAATGACAGCAAAGCCAATTGCGTACATGCCATGCAACGGGTTCCCCATGGAGAAGATCCCATTACTGAGCATGCTTATACCGAATACGATTGAGGTACCCGCCGTAAAGGCAAAGCGCCCTGACGGGTGTCCGATAAGGCCGAGGCCGAATATGATGACCGACACGCCAACGATGACGCCGAGAGCGCTTTCAAATACCGCTGGGTAGCCTGCAAGCAGCCCAAGCTCACTCATCTGTTGAGACGCTGAGGAGTACCCGGGAGTAGTGAAGCCCACCAGCATGAGCACCAGCATGGCCCCAAGTGGGAAAAACATCGCTTGCCTTATTGCCAAATTACGCATTGGTGAGTTCCATTCTTGAGCGACTGAGGGCTAACGCCCGACATGAGCGGCAGCTGGCGGCTTGCTGACAGCAGTCCGCTCGATGGAGGGCTTAGAGCACGCGGGCCCGAACCTGGACAACATTGCCTTCTGGATCGTGACCATCGCACACCCTATGGCCTTGAAACTGCCACTCGCGCTCCTGATCATTCAGTTCGCCGCCTAGTAGCGCTGCATTCTCCCGCGCTGCGACCAGACTTGGAACGGCAAAGCAAAGCTTGATAGCGGTGTTTTCTCGACGCCGCGGCGGCGAAGAGATGGTGATTTGAGCCGCGATTGCAGGCGCCATGGCAACCACATCGGTGATGAACTGACTTTGCACTCGATCCCCCTTCGTTTGATTTTTAAGGCGGTAAATTTGAATGCATGTTTCTTTCAAACGCTTGCCGTCAGGGGTGGTTACTACGCTAAGGGGGGCGGCGTTGAGCAAGTCCCTGAGACGCAGAGGCGGACTTGATCCGCCGCGGCGCCGGAAGGGCGCGTCGCAACTCGCTGCTTAGCCAGGCCCGCCGACTCGTGGCGCGTCCGTTCGACCGTCATGTTAGACGGCATGCACTTCATCGGATAGCCACCTCGGCGGCAATCACTACCGGGAGATTGAGCGGGAGCTGGGCCACGCCGATCGCGGTGCGCGCGTGTGTTCCCACTTCCGATCCGAAGACTTCAAGGAGTAGATCGGAGCAGCCGTTAATGATGTGGGTGGTTTGCGTGAAACCGGGCGCGACGTTCACCATCCCGGAAACAAGCAACCACGCGGCGATACGCTCGAGGTCGCCGAGAGAACGCTTGAGACTGCTGAGCATCGACAGTGTCGTAAGTCGGGCCGCAGCGTAGCCTTGCTCGGCTGAAACTTCGGCACCGACGCGCCCAAAGGGAGGTGCCGGAGAGCCGTCTGGATTGAGCGGGCCGTGGCCCGAGAGGTATGCCCGATCGCGGTGTAGACGAACCCACGAGAAGGGGATCTGCAGGCCCGGTGGCAGCTTGGTTGGCTCGGGCAGAACCAAGCCGAGTCGTTCAAGTTTTCGCTCGATCTCCATTTTCGATCTCCTGCTCTTATACCGTCTAACGATCGGATTCAGCCGCGTTGTGGGCGCGGCTGTGCAACGTCTGCTGCAACCCGTTGTTGGGCGTCACCGTTCTGTACAGCCTATGCTTTACTGAGGGCGCGAGAGTGCGCCCTCGATGATGTCCGTATTCTGTGCGTCGATGATCGACCATACTCCCGAGCTGCGAGCGAGCACGCTGAGAAGGATTCCGGTGCGTGGGGGAAGTGGCGCGCCCTCGGGAGAGACATGTCCTTCAAGAACCCATCGAGACCTGACTATGGCAATACTCGCGACAGGAAATCGAACGAAAACGTCTGTGATGGTCAATCGGCTGTTCTTGAACATCGTGGCGTGTGTGAACTCGTGGGCCTTCTTGATTTCATCTCTACCTTTCCACCAGAGACCGACGACGTTGACGAACTCCGCATCCGGCGCGAAGAGCTCAGCAAAAGCGTTCATATCATGCCGGTTCCAGCATTCAGCGAATGCGTGGACAACTTGCGTTACTTCAGCGACTGCATCGGGCATTTAGGCTACTCCTTTCCTATGGGGGGCGACACGAGTGGTCATGCCGCCCAACGCTCGAATTAAGCCGTGCCGCGCCGCGGCGTCGGCTTGAATGAATGGTTAGGTGTTATCCGGGACGTTGATGATCGTAGCCTGCATGACCGCAATGGTCTCTCGGCGCGAGCCTAGTTCGCCGATCACCTCTCCTTGGCACACCGTCAGAGTCTTACCCGCCTTCGTGACCTTTCCGATAGCCACAAATCGGTCAGCAACCGCTGGACGGATGAAATTGATCTTGAACTCCACCGTGAGGACGTCGAGCCCGGCCGGTGCGACCGTCAAGGCGGCATAGCCACAAGCACTATCGAGCACGCTGGTCAGGGCGCCAGCATGAATGTAGCCGTGTTGCTGCGAGAGCTCAGGACGCGGCAGGAGAGAAATCTGCACCTCGCCTGGAGCAACCTGTAGAAGCTCTGTGCCTAAAGTAGTCATTTAACAAGCGTGAGCGAAAAGCTCGTTGCGAGCGTGTGGCTCTTCCGGCGCGGATTTCCACGAAGGCTCGGCCTGCAAAGCAGGCCCTCGACGAAGCCGGATATACGACTGCAACCACCTTTCACGTCACGAACTGCGTTTCACTTTTCCTGAGCCTTGCGGGAGGAGTCCATATACGCCTTGTTGGGCCTCATTACACCACGTGATCTTCAAACAAGAACATCTGGACGTCTTGGTCATTCGGCGCAAGTACACGTCTGTCCGCAGCGCAGGCTTGACCAAGTTCTGTGGCGAAGGCAGATTTAATCGCCTCCAACGACTCAAAATGCAGCGTAGCTATAAAATAAGGATCGACGGCGCCAGCCATACCGATAACTGGCCCTTTGCTTGTCTCATACTTGGTAAGGCCAGGCAACTTCTTCGCCAACGGCACGTGAACATTGAAGTAGTGCTCATCAAACGCTTCTGTATCCTTCGGGGTGCGATAGATAACAAGCATACGTGCCATTTTTATCTCCGGTCATCTTAGCTCGATTTTAAAGGCCCAACGATCAAGCTCAGCCGCGCCGAGACGCGCGCAGCGCGTTGAGGGAAGTGCGACGCCGAAGGCGAGCACCGTCGGCTGGAGTGATGGAATGGACTCCTCCCGTTTTTCAGACGGCATCGAAGTGCCAAGCTGGTGTTGATGTTTCATCAGCCAATTAACGAGAGGAGTCCGACATGGAGATTACGACGATTGCGGTGACACGGCAAAGCTGGTTTTCGAGGTGGCGGAGGCGAAGCGTCAAGGGCGCGTCGCACGGCGCCTGCGGCTGAGCCGGCCGCAGTTCTCGGAATACCTCGCGACGCGGCCGAGCGCCGAGTTTGTACTGGAAGCCTGCGGTGGCGCCCATCACTGGGCGCGTCTTGCGAGCAGGCACGGACACGAGGTGAAGCTGTTGCCGGCTCAATACGTGCGGCCGTATCGGCGATGCAACAAGACCGACCGCGCCGACTGCTCGGCCTTACTGGAGGCGGCGAAGAATCCGGAGATTCTCCCGGTCCCCGTGAAGAGCCCCGAGCACCAGGCGATCCAGAGTCCGCATCGCTGCCGCAGCGCCTGGGTGGAAACCCGCACGGCGCGGATAAACACCCTGCGCGGGCTGCTGCGGGAATTCGGTTTGATCCTGCCCGTCGGTGCCGCCACCGCGCTCAAGCAAATCCCCGACGCACTCGATGACGAAGCGCTGCCGCCGATGCTGCGTCCGGCGCTGCAATCATTGCTCGACGAGATTCACGATCTGGCGCAGCCCATCGCATCGGTCGAGCATCAGCTCGAAGCGATCAGCCGGCACCACCCGGTGATCGAGCATCTGCGGGATATCTCCGGCATCGGCCTGCTGACCGCGACCGCCCTGTATGCCAGCGCCAACGACGCCCGGCATTTCCGGTCAGGCCGGCATCTCGCCTCCTGGCTCGGCTTGACGCCGCGGGAACATTCCAGCGGCCACATCCGCAAACTCGGCGGCATCGGCAAGCGCGGCGACCGCTACGTACGCATGCTGCTCACGCACGGCGCCCGCGCCCTGCTGCTGCGAGCCGGCCAGATGCAGCGCGTCGGCCAGACCCCCAACGCCCCTGCAGCGCTGGGTGCTGGCGACGTCCCCCCCACTTTTGAGTAGCACATCGGTTTGGAGTCCAATCCCCCATCCGAAGGAGATTGGACGTGAAGAAGCGGTTTACCGAAGAGCAGATCATCGGCTTTCTGCGTGAGGCGGAAGCCGGCTTGGCGGTGAAGGAGCTGTGCCGCAAGCACGGCTTCAGCGAGGCCTCCTACTACCTGTGGCGCAGCAAGTTCGGCGGCATGAGCGTGTCGGACGCCAGGCGGCTGAAGGAGCTGGAGGCGGAGAACGGCCGGCTGAAGAAGCTCCTGGCCGAGCAGCTCCTCGAGAACGAGGCGATCAAGGACGCCCTGCGAAAAAAGTGGTGACCGCAACGGCCCGGCGCGGGCTGGTGCGGCATCTGGTGGGCAAGGGGCTGAGCGAGCGGCGGTCGCTGGCGGTGGTGCGCATGAGCGCCAGCGCCTACCGCGATGCGCCGCGTCCGGACCGCAACATCGAGGTGCGGGCGCGGATCCTGGCGCTGGCGCAGCGGCACAAACGCTACGGCGTCGGGATGATCCACCTCAAGCTCAAGCAGGAAGGGATGCTCGTGAACTACAAGCGCGTGGAGCGGCTGTATCAGGAAGCGAAGCTGCAGGTGCGGCGGCGCAGGCGCAAGAAGGTGTTGCCGGGAAAGCGCCAGCCGCTGGCTCGCCCGACGGCAGCGAACGAGGTCTGGTCGATGGACTTCGTCTTCGACCGCACCGCCGAAGGTCGGGCCATCAAGTGCCTGACGATCGTCGACGACGCCACCCACGAAGCGGTCGTGATCGCGGTGGAACGTGCGATCTCAGGACTGGGCGTGACGCGCGTGCTCGACCGTCTGGCGCGCTCGCGGGGCCTGCCGCAGGTGATCCGCGCCGACAACGGCAAGGAGTTCTGCGGCAAGGCCATGGTCACCTGGGCGTACGAGCGTGGCGTGCAGCTGCGGCTGATCCAGCCGGGCAAGCCGAACCAGAACGCCTACGTCGAATCCTTCAACGGCCGCCTGCGCGAGGAGTGCCTCAACGAGCACTGGTTCCCCAGCCTCCTGCATGCCCGCGCCGAGATCGAACGCTGGCGCCGGGAATACAACGAGGAGCGACCGAAGAAGGCATTGGGCGGACTGACGCCATCGGCCTTCGCCAAGCAACTGGCATCGGCTACCATCCAACCCGGACTCTAGATCGAACCGCTACTGAAGGTGGGGGAACGTCGGCCGGTACTGTGTTTACTGGCCAATTTCGAGCAAGTCAAAGAGTACTGCATATCGCATCCATGTATCTCTTCAACTGCTCAACGTGCCGCCTGCTTTGTAGGCTGTCAGGTGCGTGCCGGGGTTAGGCCCGGCCACTTTCGGGTCGCAGCACGGAGGGCGGACCAGCCTTGACGGTCAGCGCAGCTTTCCGACAAGCGCCTTCGCCAGATTCAAGACGCCGGGCTTCACGGATTCAATCTTGCCATCCGCGTTCGCCTGCAGCGTCAGCAGGTGCTTCCCCACTTTCACGTAGAGCTCTGCGTATTCATTGGCGTTGTTGTAAAAGTACGCCTCGTCGCCGACACCCCTGATGGTTTCGAGACCGCCTCTCTTGCGCGCCATGTCGATCGTCGTCTGCGAAAAGGACAGAACCTGGATGGTCACAGAGGGGTAGGTACACGAGGAACCGAAGGTGCCGATAGGCTCTTCCTCGATCGCCATGCGATCGAGCACGGGTATCCACGGCAGGTATTTCTTTACTTCTTCCTTCGGCAGCAGCGAACAAGCCCTGATCCTGGGAGAGCTCGCCGCGGGCGGCTGCTGGGACTTCTGCGCTTGCGCCACGGCAGACGGCAGGCACGCAGAAACAACAACCGAGATCAGAGTTGCATTGACGAAGCGATTCATAGGTCCTCCTTCAGTAGGTGTCTTAGAGGTGGCCCCACAAATTCGGACAGCCGGATAAGTGATGTTCTGCTCTAATCAGGTCGCGCCGGACGGCGCCCAAGGAGAGCAGATGAAGAGGCCCAGAAGGAATCACACGGCGGCGTTCAAGGCCAAGGTAGCGCTGGCGGCGGCGCGCGGCGACCGGACGATGGCGGAGCTGGCAGAGCAGTTTGATGTTCACGCCAGTCAGATCACGCAGTGGAAGAGCGAGCTGTTGGAGCGCGCCACGGAGTTGTTCGCAACAAAGGCGGAGCGCGCGGCCTCGCAGTCCGGCCCGAGCGTGGCCGAGCTGCAGGCCAAGATCGGCCAGCTGACGATGGAAGTGGATTTTTTAGATCGCGCGCTCAATCGCGTTCCCGGTGCGAGCGCAAAGCGATGATCCGTGGGGACGAAGCGCTTCCGGTGGTCCAGCAATGCCAGCTGCTGGATATTTCCCGCTCGTCGTTCTACTACGAGCCGGTGCCGATCTCGGAAGCGGATCTGGCGCTGATGCCGCGGATCGACGAGCTGCACCTGGAGTACCCGTTTCTCGGCAGCCGGCAGATCAAGCGGCTGCTGGTCAACGAAGGCGTCCAGGTGGGCCGCAAGCACGTGGCCACGCTGATGCGGCGGATGGGCATCGAGGCGCTCTACCGCAAGAAGAACACCAGCCGGCGGCATCCCGAGCATGCGGTGTTTCCGTACCTGCTGCGCGGCCTGAAGATCGATCGTCCCAACCAGGTCTGGGCGATGGACATCACCTATCTGCCGATGGCCCGCGGCTTCGTCTACCTCGCCGCGGTGCTCGACTGGCACAGTCGCCGCGTCCTGTCCTGGCGGCTGTCCAACACGCTCACGGCGGACTTCTGCGTCGAGGCGGTGGAGGAAGCCATCGCGCGCCACGGCACGCCGGAGATCTTCAACACGGATCAGGGGAGTCAGTTCACTAGCCTGGAGTTCATCGAGCCGCTTCGGGAGCGCGGCATCCGCATCAGCATGGACGGCAAGGGCTGCTGGCGCGACAACATCTTCGTCGAGCGGCTCTGGCGCACGGTGAAGTACGAGGAGGTCTACCTGCACGCCTATGAATCGGTTTCGGCGGCGCGGGCTGCGCTGACCCGCTACTTCGCGTTCTACAACTGTCGGCGTCCGCATTCTTCGCTTGACGGTCAGACGCCGGATACCGTGTACTTCAAATCGCTGCCGGCGAAGCTGGCGGCTTAACCCGCAGAGCATCACTTACCGTGACGCCCAAGCTGTCCAACAAAGCGGGGCCACCTCTCTTCTATTTCGTCGGCGTCGGTGCTCCGTTGGCAACGAGGCCGTATCGGTACCCAGAATTGCCCGACGCACGGCCGCTGCGGGCGGATCCGCGTCGATCTTTCGGGCTTCATCTTGAATCTAAGTCGCCCGAATCAACTCTCGTCTCCCCGACTCCCGATGGTCAGGCTAACGCTCCGGTTTAGCGGCGGGCCGTGCAGCTGACCGCCCGCTGCAACGCCCGCGCTCAGGGGCCGGCGCGCAGCGCCGGTCCCGCTGGAGCGCGTTGTTAGCCGTCATAGCTTTGCGTTAAGCCCCTCGATAATCGCTTTCGTAGCTGAAAGAATTTCGTCTGCATTGTCTAAAAGGTCGGTTTGGCTACGCACCTTTCTCTTTCGCTTCTTTGCGTTAAGGTCAATATCCAGCTCATGGATAATTTTATTGCGAATGCCAAAAATTTCTTTTAACCGGGCGATATCGAGTTTCAACGCTTTATGGTCTAGCCCGAGTGCTGCCAGGGTGCGCAATACTTCTTCAGTTGATTGTAGAGATTCGCCAGTTAGATCTTTGATGTAGTCTTCAATCAGCTTCTTGCGAGGCGTTGGATCGGCCAAGACGGAGGCAAGAAATCTAGCTCCTTGCGATACCTCTAAGAGGTCACCTTCACCACTGATTCTCTTTCTAATAAATTTCTCAAAGCCATCACGAACCGCTTTTTCTTTTTGTAGAAGCTCTTCAATGCAATCGCGAATGGCTTGCTTAATCGCAGCGTCTAGGCCCGCGCAACTCATAACTAGAGCTGCTCGCAGAATATCTTGCTCCTGATCAGTTAATACGCCACGCACATTTCCGCGTTTTGTCTTTGCATCGTCGAATGCGGTAAGAAGCGAGGAAGCGGCAGTGTGCGTGTACTCATAGATCAATGCTGCCTTGGAAAGGCTTGTCGATTGCGTTGTCGCAGTCGCGGCTGTGGAGAATGTAGTCATAGGTTGATTATGACGGCTAAAGCCGTGTTCAGCCGCGAATTCGCGCGCAGCGCGAATTCGTCGGCTGGAACACATAGTTAGGCCGCGACCTCATTTCGGTGCTTGCGGCACGCGTGCAGGCGCAGGGAGCGCTTCGACGAAGGCGCGGATGAGCGCGTTGACTGGCTCCGGCGATTCCCAGCCGGACAGGTGAGCTGTCCCCTCGATAATCTCGAAGCGCGCTCCTGGAATGAGGGTGGCCTCGGCGCGGGCTTCATCGACGGGATAGAGGGGATCGCGGTCGCCGGCGAGCACGAGCGTGGGCGCGCGGATGAAGGATAGCGACGGACCGAGCTGGGGGCGATCGAACATGGCGCTCGCGGCGCATCGCGCGAAGCCGGCGCGCTCGGCAGCACGCATAGCGCGCTGGACCTCCAGGTAGCGATCCGGAGCAGCGGCACGCGTTTCGGGCGCGACCATGGTTGAAAATATCATGTTTGCCATGCGGCGCGGGCCGAGTGTGACCAATAGCCAGTGGGTCATACGCAGCTTGAGCCGATTGATGCCGGCCCACTCGTGGAACGGGCAGTTCATGAGGACGAGGGCGACGATCCGGTCCGGCTGGGTAATCGCGAGCTGTGTGGCAACCATACCGCCCCACGCGTTGCCGACGATGATGGCGGTGGGCGCACGACACGCGTCCATCAGCTCGCCGAGGGCGACGGCCGTGGCTTCCAGCCTGAACCGAGCAGGCGGTGCAGGCGTCCTGCCGTGGCCGGGCGGGTCGACCACGAGCACGCGGTGATCGCGGGCCAACTCTTCGGCCTGCGGGCGGAGCGAGGTGCCGTCGCAGAACAGGCTCGGCCACATCACGACCGGCGAACCGCTGCCCGTCTCGTCTACGTGGAGCGGACCGAGTGATGTAGCTACATTGGGCATGGGTGGAGGATTCTCCTTAGGGTGCGTGTGTCGATAAGTCGGCCTAACGTGGAGTTGTGCGGCGCGCCGCGGCACACCGCATCAATAAGCACGCCAGCTCGCGGCGCGTCCGCACCAACGCCAAGTTAGGACTCGTTCTTTTCACCACCCTTCCTTGCTTTCTTTGGGGCAGCCGTGATCTTAGTGACCCTGCCGCCAAGTTCCCGCTGCTTTGGAACGTACCGCTCTGCCCAATCGTTGATTCGCTGCAAAAGCACGCCCACAACGTTCCCCGTAAGACACCCCGAACGCTCAAGCTCCTCGGCGAAAAGGCTCTTGTCGACCCCCTTCTTGAACCGGTGGGCCACATAGCCGACCACGACGCCACCAAGGAAAACGCCCAAAGTAATGGAGCTAGCCTCAACAGACTTGATGCCTATGTAGGAGAAGTCTGGTTCGGTCTGTTCCCAGTACGGCCAATAGTAGGGATATCTACGACGGAGGAAACGGAACTCCGGATCCCAATAGTCAAGAATCTCGATTTCAACGATTCGGTCGATCGCTCCGAGAATCTCGTCGAGATCGAATCGCGTGACGAAGCCGTCGTACTCGATGGTGATCGAGAACTCGGAGTCGTCGCCCTCCGCCCTCTCCCCTTGTTTACCCCTTGGCGCCAAGCGCGAGTCCTAACGCTGGAGCTAACCGGACAGATCAATCGCGAAGCGATTGATCTGTCCGGTTGAGCGAGTGGTTGGGCGCATCACAGCAATCTAGTTCCAAGAGGCACAGGCTTGTCCGGAACGCAAAGCGCTACATCTCCGTCCTCGTTGTGAAAGCCCGTAACGAGACACTCCGACATGAGCGGCCCAATCTGCTTTCGTGGAAAGTTGACCACTGCAACAACCAAGCGGCCAACCAGATCCTCCGGTTTGTATAGCGCTGTGATCTGCGCGCTCGACTTCTTTACCCCGATCTCTGCTCCAAAATCCACGTGGAGAACATAGGCGGCCTTTCTGGCACCGACAAACTCTGCCGCCTCGACAATCTTGCCCACGCGGAGCTCGACCTTGAGAAAGTCATCGAAGGTGATCGTTTCCATGCGAAGAACCTTCAAGTGCGCCTAACGCCCGAACTCAGCCGACCGGCCATGGCTTCTTATGGCCGGTCGGCTGGAGTGCCCTGTTGGGCTTCAATGCAGCCTACTTCTCTGCAGGAACTGGCGCGCGGTTAAATTCAACGATGTCTGCCGTTACAGTAAGACGCGGGATAGAGAACAGAATAAGATAGAGCGTAGACCTGTCGTATGTTTGGTTAGCCAATGCTACCGACCGCCCTTCTAGCGACTTTCCCACCGATTTGTAGAGGTTCGATTTGGCATCGGCGTAGCTGGGGCTGACGATAGGGATAAAGCCAAACAAGTAAAACCCGCTGCTTTCACCACGAGCGCCTGCCTTAATAACCTTATAATTGTTACCGCTGAGCGACACATCCGTTCCAGTACTTTGCGGCATGCTGCCAGTGGAGCTGCAACCCACCAGAAGCGCGGCGCCCGCGCAGATTGCGATGATAGAGTTTTTCGACATAACACTCCCTCTGTGTGTGAACAAGTCTTTTGAAGCCCAACGGGGCCGGCGTTGAGCAGGCCCCTGAGACGCGGAGGCGGACTTGGTCCGCCGGAGCGCCGGAAGGGCGCGCAGCGTGCCGAGCGCAGCGAGGCAGCCGAACTCGAACGCCGGGTTGCGCGGCCCGTCCGTGGGCCGCGTCCGCCGCAAGGCGGCGGACTCGCTGCACTCGCCACAATGCGTTCCCGACGCATTGTTCGAGCGGCGCGAAGCGCCGGTCGGCCCGGCGGACGAGCCAACGCCGGACCCGTTCGCGCGGCGCGATGCGCAAGTGATTTGCGCGACGACCATAGCTCTCAGTTGACCCCCATCGCGTACGCCGGCGCGAGCGTCGCGCGAACTAGAATTCTCGAGAGGCGTATTTTCTACGCCGCAGTCCGGCCTAAGTCAAAATGTCGTGCAGGGAGTCCGGCGCATCAAGCGCATGGCTTGCAGACGTTGATTTCGACTGCCAAAACACATCGGATGGAACACGGGGTCGTCAAGTCGCCCAAGCTGCTGGCCGAATGCGTGAGGCGCTGCAGGTGGAGCATGACAGTCTGCGCACCGAACCGGCGTATGTGGATTGGGTTCTGCTGTTTCTCTACAAGCCTGTGCTCGGCGTCGCGCATGTGCTCGATCGCGGCGGGCGCGCGCGATCTGGTGGTCGCCGGATTGGCGGTGGCGCTATGAAGCACGAGACCGTGCTGCCCAAAGGCGATTGGCCGCTGAGTTTCGATGCCGTGCGCCTGGAGCAGCATCTGCGCTTTCGTGCGCTGCCCGCGCGCGAAAAAATCCAGGCGCTGGAGGACCTGGCCGAGCTGGTCGAACGCGTCCAGCGGAGCCGCCGCGCAGCGGGCTTGCCGGTGATCGATCCGCGGACGGGGAAAGTCGTCGGGTGAAGCTCCGCGCGCTGTCGCGCGCGACCTCTCCCTCGCCCTCTCCCCCACGCGGCAGAGGGAACGGAATCAAGCCGCCGGGAATCGCAGCTCGTCGAGTGCGTCGCACAAGCCATGCAGCAACATGTAATGCGTCTCCTGCACGTGCGCCTGCGAGGTTCGTCGTGGCGCTGCGCCGGCGGCGTTGCAGACTGTGCCGCCGCGCAGTCGGCAGTGTTCCGCAGACGGTGCGGAGGATTCCGCCACCCGGCCGCCCTCGCGGCGCAAACCTGCGGCGAAACAGGCGCTTGAAAACCCAGCGCGCGTTCGAGCGCGCCTGGCATCGCGCTTGCTCCCGATGACGGCGTTCCGCGTCGTCGGACTGGCGCGGTCTTTCGCCCCGAAAGAGGGCCAAGCCCAGGAGGAGAAAATGTTCAGTGCTTGGATTCGCTCACGAGTTTTGCGTTCATCCCTGTACGCGGTGACGGCCGCATTGCTGCCCGCGGTGGCCCTGTCGGCATCCGCGACGACCTACCCCTCCGTCACCGACGCGCGCCTGCTCGGTGCGTCTCAGGACGACGGCTGGCTGATGTACCGGCGCGATTACGCCAGCACCGGCTATGCGCCTTTCGATCAGATCAATACCGGCAACGTGGCCCAGCTCAAGCTGGCTTTCGATCTCAAGGACGATCTGACTCAAGGCTACGAAGGCGCGCCGGTGGTCAACGGGGACTGGATGTTCGTGACCACGCCGATGGATCGCGTCTATGCCCTGGATGCGGCCACCGGCGCGGTGCGCTGGAAGTACGTGCATCCGGTCGACAAGAAAGCGCTCAAGACCGTCTGTTGCGACGTGGTCAACCGCGGCGTGGCGCTCTACGACGACAAGGTCTATCTGGAGACGCTGGACAACGACGTCGTCGCCCTGGATGCCCGGACCGGCAAGCTGAAGTGGCGCAAGCAGCTCTACGCGCCCGGCGTGGGGTACTTCATGACCTCGGCGCCGCTGATCGTCAAAGGCAAGGTGATCGTGGGCACCGGTGGCGGCGAGTACGGC
>Ga0209581_1003213_pt1 | contig 14344 bp, 15 predicted proteins | sample Coa_R2_FD_187160 | JGI IMG/M metagenome (GOLD analysis project Ga0209581, IMG submission 187160) | Surface soil microbial communities from Centralia Pennsylvania, which are recovering from an underground coalmine fire - Coalmine... | ecosystem: Environmental > Terrestrial > Soil > Unclassified ...
GCGCATGCGTTCTTCCACAACAGACCGCTCCTTCCATGGCATCGGCACCTGCGTGCTGGACTAGTCCAGCACGCAGGTGTAAACCATGTCTCCGGAACGTTGTGTAAAGGAAGAGTCCGACCGCTCATTTCCCAAATACAACCAAGTGAGGCTCATGCGGGGCGCTTGCGGCGGGCCGGCGTGGCGGGAAGGGACTTGAGCTTTTCGCCGGCAAGCTGCTGATAGGGCCCCTTCACGGCGGCGGCTTCGGTGAAGGCTTCGCGAGCTTCCGGAACTTTCTTCAGATTCAGATACGCGAAGCCGAGCCGGTATTGATTGCGGCCGTAGCTGGCGTCATTCCCCTTCAAGAGCGGAGCGGCGGCCTGGAAATTCTGGATGGCCTGCGCGCTGTCTTTCTTCTGGAGATTGATTTGCCCGAGGGCGCTGAGAGCCAGCCCTTTTTGCAGGGCCTTTTCGCGCGCCCACTGCTCGTCGCTCATGCCTTCGGGTTTTTGGGCGCTGTCGGCGAGGCTGGCGGCTTTGGTGGCGTATTCCTCCGCTTTGGCAAGCTGCTCGCCTTTTTCGCTGTAGTAGTCGGAAAGCAGAAGCAGCATGCCGAGATCGTCGGGATGCCTGGCGAGGAGGCTATTGGCGACTTCGAGCATCTTCGCGGTGTTTTGCGCCTGCTGATAGGAGGTTGCGGCAACACCCATGGCGGGAACGGCGTAGTCGGAGTCGGGGAAAGCCTGGGCGAAGCGCATCAGGAGCGCGGCGCGGCGGGAAGGATCCGGGGAGCGATAGGCGCCGTTGTACACAAGCTGCTGGACGTAAACGATGCTGTCGTGATTGTTGCGGAGCGTGGACCGCTTGCCGTCCTCCCATTTCGTGGCATCCGTGCCGGAGGGAGGAGGCGCGGACTTGAATCGCTCGAGAATCGCGCCGGCTTTTTCGCCGTAGGAAGCGAGTTTTTCCTCGTCGCCTTTTTCGGCGGCGGCGCGGACGAGATTGACGGCGTTATTGAAGTTGTCGGGATCGAGCGCGAAGAGCTTGTCGCCGTACTCGAAGGCTTTGTCGTAGTTCTTTTGGGAGAGGTAGTAGTTCACGTAGAGATCGTCGGCGACAATGGCCATATCGCCCTGGGCGCCCGGGCCCGCCGCGAATTTGTCGATGAGAGCTAGCTTTTCGGCGGGGTCGGTGGCGGCGTTGATGGCTTTCAGGGCGTGGTCGGCATCGGAGCCAGCGTCGATGGGAACGTATTTGCCAATTTGCTGGGCGCGGGCGGGGGACAGCGCAAAAGCCATGAGGAGAGAGAAAGCGAAAAAACGGAAGTTTCGGAGCATGGAAGCCTCCGCATGGTGAGATGGAGTGCATGTTAGAGCGGGTGCGGGCTCGGAGGCAAACGATTTTGCGAGGCGGAACAGGACAAGCAGGCATCCGGTCAAAGGTTGGTATACTTGCGGGTGCCGCCGGAGAAACCGGAAGAAATCCGGCAAAGGAATGCCTTCCGGGCATGCGCGGAAGGCATGTTAGGGTAACTCCCGCCCCGCCTGGAAACGCGCGCGGGCAGAAAGTGGCTCGCAACGTTTTCCGGAGTGTCCCATCCAATAAGGCAAGATGAAAATCGTCAGCGCTGAACAGGTCAAAAAGATTTTTCGCATCGCGGCGGGCTTCACGCTACTGTCGGTGGGCGTCATCATGCTGGTGACGCCCGGACCCGGGTGGCTGATTATTTTTTTGGGGCTGAGCCTCCTGGCGGCGGAATTCCTCTGGGCGCGGCGGCTGAAGGAACGCATCAAGCGGGAAGGCGTGCGGATCAAGGATGCGGTGATCAAACCCGGAAAAGAGCCGAGCGAGGGTTAGCGGAGAAAGAGGAGAGATGGAGACGATGGAAGCGGGGCTGGTTGGAATCGGGCGGATGGGCGCGGGAATCGCGAAGAGCCTGCTGCGCGCCGGGCACGGCGTGACGGCGTACAACCGCACGCGGGGCAAGGCCGAAGCGCTGCGGTCCGCGGGAGCAAAGATAGCGAACAGCATCGCGGAAGCCTGCCGCGGAGAAGTGGTGCTCACGATGGTGGCGGATGACGCCGCGTTGGAAGCGGTGGTATTCGGAAAGGGCGGAGTGTTGCACGGGTTGCGCAAGGGCGCGGTGCACGTTTCGCTGAGCACGATCAGTGTGGCGATGGCGGAACGGCTCGCGAAGGCGCACGCGGAGGCCGGGCAGGGATATGTTTCCGCGCCGGTGTTCGGACGGCCGGAAGCTGCGGAAGCCGGCAAGCTGGCGGTGGTTGCCGCGGGACCGGCGGAACTGGTGGAACGCTGCAAGCCGCTCTTTACGGCGATGGGTCCGAAGCTGCTGGTCGCGGGGACGCAGGCTTCGCTGGCAAATACGGTGAAGCTGGCGGGGAATTTCCTGATTGCGACGGTGATTGAATCGCTCGCGGAGGCGATGGCGTTCGCGAGAAAGTCCGGGGTGGACGCGCGGGCGCTGCTCGATTTTTTGACCGGCACGCTCTTCGACGCGCCGGTGTACAAGTCGTATGGCGCGCTGGTGGTGGAAGGGAAGCATGAGCAGGTGGGATTTGCCGCGCCGCTGGGATTGAAGGACGTGCGGTTGGTGCTGGAAGCCGCGGGGGCGAAGAACGTGGCGATGCCCATCGCGAGTGTCTTGCGCGACCGCTTGCTTACCGCCGTTGCGCGAGGAAACGCGGAGAAGGATTGGTCGGTGCTGGGAAGGATCGCCGCGGAAGACGCCGGGCTCAGCTAAGAAAGCTGGAGCAAAAAAAGCGCACCGGAGCGAGGCTCCGGCGCGCCGGAAGATGCGGGTTAAAGAAGCTTGAGCGAAGTAACCTTGAGGGTATCGCCCTCGACGGTGCCTTCCACGTCCATGCGGAGATGGTCTTTCTTGTCCGAGGCCTTCAGTGCGGCGACGACTTCCTTGTTGCCCTTGGCATCGAGCTTCAGGAACTTGCCGTCCGAGGTGAAGATGCCGTAGCCGCTCGCGGCGCACTTGAGAGCGCAGTCGCGCGGATGGGCGTCGGGGTTGGAAGCTACTTTTGCGTGGCAGTTCACGTCAACGACGGCGACATTCTTGAAGCTATCGCCCGCGGATGCCAGGGGCACCAGGGCCATACCGAGAAGCAAAACAAGAGCCAGTTTCCTCATCTATCCCTCCGATTGAGAATCAGGTTGAACATCCTCCCGTATCAGGAATACGAGAACTCTTCGATGGCGCTAGGCCGCGGGGGCGGTCGTTGCGCGAGCGCCGCTAAGCTGAAAAAGAGCAAACGCGCCGACGGCGATTTCCGTATCGCGCACGGCTAAGTCGTAGAACATGCCGGTTGTGAGCAGGTTCACGGCAATAGCCAGGAGCCAGCACATGACGATTAAGCTGGCCAGGCGGACGTAACGCGTGAGCACCAGAATGCCCGCGACGATTTCCACCGCGCCGACGATGTGCATGAAGGTGGAGGCTTGCAAGTGAGTGACTTTTGTGGCGAGCGGGCTGAGGTACATGGTCCAGTCCGTCAGGATGTTGAAGTACTTGTCGAGGCCGGCAAGGATTGGACCGACACCCAAACCGATTCTCAGGGCCCACCAAGCCGTATTCAGGCGCGAGTCGAAGTTGGTCATTTTGTTCTCCTGCCGGTAGAGAGCGGCGAGCGGAAATTTGGTTACAAGACGGGCTTACTCCATGAAAAAACTGGCCTTCCGCGTGTAACCTTATTGGTGGTGGGGCCTCTTTCCTTAGGGAGAGATATGCAGACAACCGAGATTCTGGACCGCGCACGGCTGGAGGGGTGGAGCGACGAGGAGGTTGTCGGCCGCGTTCGCGACGGGGAAACGGCGCTGTACGAGATTCTCGTGAGACGGTACAACCAGCGGCTGTACCGCGTGGCGAGAGCCATTTTGCGCGACGATGCGGAGGCCGAGGACGTAATGCAGGACGCCTACGTGCGAGCCTATCAGCACCTGGGCCAATTCGAGGGCAGGGCACCGTTTGCCACGTGGCTGACACGCATTGCCGTTCATGAAGCGCTGGCGAGGCTGCGCGCCCGGCAGAGGATGCAGCCGTTTGAGGAGCCGGGCGAAGACGAGGAAGCGAACATGCCGATCGTGGAAAGATCACTTGATCCGGAGCAGGAGACATCCAAAGTGGAGCTGGCGAGGCTTCTGGAGGAGGAACTACTCCAACTGCCGGAGCAATATCGCTCCGTGCTGATGCTGCGCGACGTGGAGGAACTGAGCACCGCGGAAACCGCCGAGGCGCTGGGATTGACCGAAGAGAACGTGAAGGTACGCTTGCACCGCGGGCGCTCGATGATGCGGCGAAATCTTATTGAGCGGATGGGCTCCCGTGCAAAGGATGCGTTCCCCTTCATGGGCACGCGGTGCGACCGGGTGACCGCCGCAGTGCTGCGGCGCATCACCGAACTCTCGTGATCTCTTTTTCTTCCTAAAGCCTGCCCAAATCCACTTCCTGAGACATTGACAGAAAACGGGAGTATTGAACGCCCAAGCCTGCCAGACGTCTGAGAATCTGGTAGCGCTCTTGCCGACAAATGCCTATGGCAGCACAAACACCTGACCGACCATGCCCAAATTATCATGCAAGACGCATTTGTAATTGTAGGTGCCCGGCTGCATGAATGTGACGCGGAAATGGGTCGGGTTGAGGGCAATGGAGTTGTTTGGGTTAGAATTCACCGGGGTTCCCGGCTGATCGTCCAGCGCTTGCAATATAAAGCCGGAATGCACACTCTCACTCGGGGAGTTCAGGACTGCGCTTAGGCCCCCATCGGGATCCATGGTTACGTTCGGAGAAGGATCGAACATATCCTGGGGCTCCGGGCCAAATGTGATGGTATGAGGCTCTTCGGGATCAAAATTGCTCCACTCAACGGTATCGCCGGCGTGAATCACGATTTTCCCTTTCACGAATCGCACCAGGGAATTCGTCTGCAGGCCGCCTGGAGTGGATGCGATTTCTCCGACCCCGGCGACGATATGAGCGGCAGGAGGCAAATCGCGGGATGAGGAAGCGGCTAGTTTCCTTGTGCCGGCGGAAAGCCGCTGCCTCGCCGCCAAAACACGGATAGAGACGGAACCATCTGCATGCGACATGCCCGTGCTCATGGTTGGCGGGTCCGAACTGGTTGAGTGATCGCTGTCGGTCAGCAGATCACGTGTCTCGCTCGCAGCTTCCGCATCATAAAAGGCTTGGTCATGCGGCAGAGTGACAGAGGGGGTCGAGAACGTGAATCTGCCCGTTCATCGTGTTGTGTACCAGGCACTGTATCTTGTAGTTTCCTGCCGTAGGGAAAGTAACGGTGAAAGTCTGCGGCTCGACCGAGGGCGGGGTGGTCACGCAGGTTGAGCCATCGAAGCTCGCGGCCCCGGCGGAAAATCCCGGACAACCTACGGGAAAGGGCGGGAAGACCTGCTCAACCACCAGAAACGACACGGTGTGAATTTCATGCGAGTTGAAGGTCCAGGTGACACTATCGCCTGCGTGAATCCAGATTTCATTTGGCAGGAAAGCTAGCGCCTGTCTGCCCATGTTCGGAGTCTCCGCGCCAACCTTGGCATGCCAGTTTTGCTGCGCAGCGACGTTCGGCGCGAAGCTCAATGCCCCCAAAACAGCCAACCCAACGAAAAACCGGGAGATGCGATGCACAAAGGGGTTCCTCATGGAAATCTCCTTTCGCTTCTATCGCGGTCAGAAGGATCCAGTTTCCCCGGGGGGTCATACTCCTCCGCCGAAAGCGTGTCAAGCAGGAAGGCTGGTAATCCCAGTAATAGAACGCCTTGCACCCCGGTTGTCGCCGCCGGAAATCACTTCGATTCTTTTGCACGAGAATCCGTAGGAATCGTACGCTGCCATTCCAAACTGTAAAACATTCTCCTCCGGCTCTTTGTCTGCGCCGAGCGGGAAGAAGTCCGTGCGTAGATCGTGCTAGGCTGAGACCGGATACGCAGGAGATTGCGATGGGGGAATGGAAGGGGAAGTGGGCGCTAGTAACAGGAGCGAGCGCGGGGATCGGAGCGGCCCTGGCTTCAGAATTGGCGGCGGGCGGCGCGCACTTGGTCCTGACGGCGCGGAGAAAGCAGCGGCTGGAGCAGTTGGCGGAAGAGTTGCGCGGGCGACGGGGAGTGGAGACGGAAATTGTTGTGGCGGATTTGGCGGATCCGAAGGCGCCCGAGGAGATTTACCGATTCACGAAACAGAAGGGGATCGAAGTTGAACTGCTCGTGAACAATGCGGGATTCGGGCAGTACGGGGAATCCCATGCGGTGGAGACGGAGCGGCTGCTGGAAATGGTGCAGGTGAATTGCAGCGCGGTGCTGCATCTGACGCGATTGTACCTGCCGGACATGGTAGCGCGGCAGCGGGGAGACGTGCTGATTGTGGCATCCACGGCAGCGTTTCAGGCGGTGCCGTACATTTCGACGTATGCAGCAACCAAGGTGTTTGACCTATACCTCGCCGAAGGGTTGGCGGAAGAGATGAAGCCGTATGGGATTCGCGTCTGCGCGCTGTGCCCGGGGACGACGACCTCGGAGTTCCACGAGGTGGCGGGGCATCCTTCGCACGTCAGACGGCGGCGCGAGGAGCCGGCCGAAAAGGTAGCGCGGAAAGGCTTGGAAGCACTGGCCGCGGGGAAGAGCTATGCGATCTCCGGCTTCGGGAACTACCTGGCTGCGCACGGGGTGCGTTTGGCGCCCCGCCGAGTGGTGACGCGAATTGCGGCAAAGATGTTTCGGCCCGTCAATCGTTAAGCCTGCCTATCTCATTGAAAACAGGGAAGGTTATTGGTTCGCTGATGAGGAAGTCCGCCCGAAGGTCCGCTTTTTGGAACTTTTTCGCGGGAAGCGGGGAAGTACCAAACGAGGCCACGCGGGACGTCTAACGAGGAGAATGGGGATCGAAGAGGAACGCGACGACGTTCTGCTGCGGCGTGCCGCGAAAGGCGACGAGGATGCCTTTACCCTGCTGTATCGGCGGCATCAGGGAGCCCTCTACCGCTACGCATTGCGCATGACAGGTGCGGCGTGGTCGGCGGAGGAAGTGGTCCAGGAAGTATTCATGACGCTGATCCGCGAGCCAAGAAAGTTTGACGTCGAGCGAGGGACGGTCGGAGCATTTCTGTTTGGAATCACGCGCAATCGGGTGATGAAGCACCTGGAACGGAGGCCGAGAGAGCTGCCGGTCGAAGATCCTGCAAACGACCGCGCGGGAGCCAGGGAGCCAGCGGATCCGGTCACGCCCGCGGTGGTGGCGGAGCACCAGGAACGGATCGAGCGGGTGCGAGAGGCCGTGCTCGGATTGCCGGCGGAGTTTCGCGAAGCCGTCGTGCTCTGCGAGCTGGAAGAGATGAGCTACGAAGAGGCGGCGCGGTTGTGCGGCTGTCCGATCGGCACGATTCGTTCGCGGCTGCATCGCGCACGGGCATTGCTTCTGGCCAAGCTGGAATTGCTGCGCGGCACGCCGAGGCAAGCCAGCGCGGGCGATTGAGAGAATGAGCTTATGAATTGCGAAGAGTTCGAATTGATCGGACTGGACTTGAACCAGAGCGGCGCGAGAGAGGAAGAGCTAGCCGCGGCGAAGGAGCACCTGCGCAACTGCGCGAAGTGCGCGGTGCTGGTGGAGTCTTGGGAAGAGGCGCGAGCGGAGCTGTTTCTTCTGGCGGACCGTACGCGGGAGGCCGAAACGCCGGCGCGGGTGGAGATGCGGTTGCGTCAGGAGTTCCGGGCGAGGAGGCGGCCGAAGATTTTCCAGCGGCGTCCGGCGGCCGCGGCAGCGGCGGCGTGGGCGCTGGCGGCTGCGGCGGTACTCATCATCGGGGTGTCGTGGTGGGCGTGGAAGAATTCGCAGGGGATTCGGATTGCGAATCATCCCGTCGTTGCGCAACCGGCGCCGGAAGATACACAGGCGAACGAAGTTCTGCTTGCAGACAACGACGGCGGGGCGTTCACGCTGCTGCCGGGCAGCATTGTCCAGGAAACGGAGAACGCTTCGGTGATGCAAGTGAGGATGCAGCGCGGGGCGCTGGGCGCTTTGGGACTGCCCGTGGACCAAGAAAGAGTTTCGGACTGGATTCAGGTGGACCTGCTGGTTGGGGAGGATGGCATCCCCGAGGCGGTGCGCCTGCATCAGGACGCGGGCCAAGGCACTTTGCAGTAGGAAAAGTAAGCGGGTCCGAAGTACAGGAGATACCGTGATGCGCGACGGAATGAAGTTGCTTGTCTTTTTGGGAGCGGGATTGCTGCTGGCGGGGACTCTGGCCGCGCAGGCGGAAAAGCAGGAGCCGGAGGGGCCGAATTTTCTTTACGTGCAAGGCGCGGGCGGGGAAGGCCCCATTCCAGGCCCGTTTGCGGAAAGGATCGAGCTGCTGGGATTCGGCGGGATGCATCTCGGCAAGGTGGTGACGGGCGCGCCATTCAGCGCCGTGGCCATTTCCGAGACGGCACAGACCCTGGCCGACGGGAACAAGATCGCTCACAAGACGCAAACGAATCTCTATCGGGACAGCCAGGGGCGTTTCCGCAAAGAAGTGACGTTGCCGGCGATCGGACCTCTGGCGGCACAGGGACAGCCGAAGTCGTTCATCGTGATTCAGGATCCCGTTGCCGGAACCACCTTTGTGCTGGAACCGGCGCAGAAGATTGCGCGGAAGCTGCCGGGCAAAGGAGAAAGAGGGCGCGGCGAGCTTGGTTTTCGAATGTTCCGGAAAGGCGAAGCCGCTGACGAGAATCTGCAGAAGGAAGACCTGGGAACGCAGACGATCAACGGCGTGAGCGCGCAGGGAACGCGTTACACGCGGACCATTCCCGCGGGACAGATCGGGAACGAAAAGCCGATCACGGTGGTCAGCGAAATCTGGTATTCACCGGATTTGCAGATGGTGGTGATGAGCAAGCGCAGCGATCCACGGTTTGGCGATACCACGTATCAACTCACGAATATCCAGCGTAGCGAACCCGACGCGGCCCTATTTGCCGTTCCTTCCGATTACACAATCAAAGCGGCGCCGCCGGGCGCTCGGCGGATGTTTCGTAAGGGCGGAAACCTGCCTCCGCCGCCCGCGGAGGAACCGCCCGGATTGTAATGCGCCACCTGCAAAGAGCTTCTCTCCTGAAGGCAGCTCGCCCTCTTTCTATTCCGTTGCCAGAAACGGAAGCGAAGAGGGCGACGCTGTTTTGGGGAGCATAGCGGGAAGGGAGCCGGAACGAGTTTAGAATTGGGGTATGAACGAAAGGGTGCTTGCGGAACAGTTGGAAAAAGAGGGATTCGCGAACACGTACGTTTGGCAGGACGGGCCGAACGCATACTATCCGGACCACACGCACGAAGAAGAGACGGCGCACATCATTTTGAGTGGGGAGATGACTTTGACCATCGCAGGTGAATCGCGAACCTACCGCGAGGGTGAGCGATGCGACGTGCCCGCGGGAGCCGTGCATTCGGCGAAGATGGGACCGAAGGGCTGCCGGTACCTTATCGGGGAAAGGTGAATCAGGCGAGGGCTCGAGCGAGGAGTTCGACGACGTGGAGCACTTCCTGGCCGGTATTGTGGAGCTCGGCGCCGGCGCGAAGCTGCAAGAGACAGCCCGGGTTGGCGCTGACGACCACCTGAGCGCCGGTGCCTTTTGCCAAATTCATTTTCTCGGCCAGCAGATCCATCGATGTGCGAGTTTGCGTGAGGTTGTACACGCCGGCCGAGCCGCAGCAGATGTCCGAGTACGGCAATTCCACAAAATCGAGCTGAGGAATAGCGCGGAGGAGTTTGCGCGGAGCTTCGCGAACCTTTTGCCCGTGGAGAAGATGGCAGGAATCCTGATAGGTGACACGCAAAGGAAGGGGATGGAGTTCTGCGGAGAGCCCCAGCGACGCAAGGAATTCCGTGACGTCCCGAACCTGAGATTCGAAGGCAAGGGCACGCTCGAATTCTGGTTCGTCCTCTGAGAACAGGTGCGAATATTCCTTCAGCGTGGAGCCACAGCCGGCGGCGTTGGTTATGATGGCATCGAAATCACCGCTGAGGAAAATGTCCAGATTCTTGCGGGCGGTCAGCCGCGCGGCTTCGCGTACGCCCGCGTGGGAAGCGAGCGCGCCGCAGCAGAGCTGGCCTTCCGGCACGACGACCTCGCATCCGTTGGCCGCGAGAACGCGAATGGTGGCGTCGTTCAGCGCAGTGAACGTGACGTTCGCGATGCATCCGGCAAAAAAGGCCACACGCGCGCGGCGCGGGCCTTGCGCGGGAAACGTTTGACCATAGCTGCGGAAGAAAAACTGCTTATCGATGGGCGGGAGAAGGCGCTCGCGCTCTTCCAGGTTCAAAGCCTTCAGAATTCCACTCGAGCGTGCCAACGATTGCAAACCGGAGCCTTGATAGAAGTGCAGCAGCTTTGCCAGAAGGGCGATTCTGCCGGGGCGAGGAAGCAGCCACTTGTAAGCGAAAGTGCGCGCCAGCCGCGAAAAGAACGGCCGTTTGTATTCGGCCGCGATGCGCGCGCGGGCATACTCGACGAGCTTTCCGTATTCCACGCCGGAAGGACAGGCGGTTTCGCAGGCGCGGCAATCCAGGCATTTGTCAATGTGATCGACGAACGTGGAGTTTACCGGCGATTCGCCGGTCTCGGCTCGAATCATCTGATAGATGCGCCCGCGGGGCGAATCGGCTTCGAGATGCCACAAGCGATACGTGGGGCAGTGATTTGAGCAAAGGCCACAGTGCACGCAGCGGGCGTAGTCTTCGTAAACGGGATGCAGGCCGGAAATTTGCGGGGAGGAGGTCACGAGCCTAGATGCCTCCCACGAAACGGCCTGGCGCGAAAATGTCTTGTGGGTCGAGGGCGCTCTTGACGCGCTGCATCAGCGTGAATTCGGGCCGAGAAATACCCCAAACGTTTAGTTCTCGCTTCCATTCGGAAGGACAAAAGGGAATCGTGGCGTGGAACTCCAACTTGGCGCGGAGGGAATCGACACTCTTCCAGAAATACGCGACCTGCTTGGGGAGCGATTCATCCTTACCCGCGGGAAGCAGGGCGAGATACAGGGCACCCTGGCTACGCAAGACAACGGCGCTGGGAATCCACGAGGAGGCCGCGAAACTCCGAAGCGCGCGAAGCAACGCCGCGGACTGACCAGGCAGGCCGTTGAAGCGGAAAACGACTGCCAAGGGCGAAGTCCGCAAAAGTAAAGAAATGGATTCGCGCAACTGCTCGGCGAGGGCCGCGAACTGCGCTTCGCGAAGCAGCAGCCCATCGTGAGCCGACGTTTCCTGCGCCATGCGGGAGAGTTCCCGGGCATAACGGTCGCAGATTTCCTGGTTTCCTTCAAAACCCACGCACACCTGCCACGAGCCCGAACCCACAAGCAGGGAAGAAATGCCCGAGCCTGCGCCAAAAAGTATGCGCGTGGCCTCCGGAGAAAGAATTTCAAGGAGCGAGGGAGCAAGTACAGACGAAAAAATCCTGTCCCGGAGCGCGAAGGCGCCTTGCTCATTTTCGAAAGCCGCGAGAAAACCGCGCCGCAAAATAGGCCGGGGAAACGTGCGGAAATTCAGGCGCGTAATGACAGCCAAAGTGCCGAGCGAGCCGATCAGCAACTTGTGCAGGTCGTAGCCCGTCACGTTCTTGACCACGCGTCCGCCGCTTTTCGTAAGAGCGCCGGCGCCGTTGACGAATTCCGCGCCGATCAAGAAGTCCCGCACCGTGCCGTAGCCGTGGCGCAAGGGCGAATCGACGCCGGAAGCGACGGTACCGCCGACCGTAGCCGCTTCAAAGAAGGGAACTGCAAGAGGCAGGAACTGATTCTTCTCCGCAAGCAGGCGGTCCAGCGCGGTGAGCGTCATGCCGGTATCGACGCTTAACGTCAGATCGCCCGGGTCGTAATGAGCCACGCCATTCAGCCGGGTCGTGTCCAGAGCGATGTCGTAACGCGCGGGAGGCATGCCGATGGCAAGCTTGGTGCGCAAGCCACATGGGATCAGCGCCAACTTTTCCGTGGCAGCGAAGCGAACGACTTCCGCCACCTCTTCCGCTGAAGCAGGACGCACAATCGCAGACGGCACGACGCCATCCACGGCGTATTGGGCGCAGTCGGAAGTTTGTGCAGAGATTGCTGAGGCACCCAGAATGCCTTCCAACCGGGAAAATGAGCTGGTAGCCGGCGAGCTCATGCGAACGTGCCTGCGTGCGCCTGCGGCCGGATGCGCACTTCGCCACAGCCTTTGCCCAGCGGGAAGATTTTGCCCGGGTTCAAGAGCGCATCGGGATTGAACGCGTCGTGGATGCGCCGCATTAGCGCAAAATCTTCGTCGGAGAAGAGAAGAGGCATCAGTTCGCTTTTTTCCATGCCCACGCCGTGCTCGCCGGTGAGTGAGCCGCCCAGTTCCACACAATAGCGCACGATGTCCGCGGACGATTGCATGGCGCGGCGGAATTCCTCTTCGTTTCGCGGATCGAAGAGGACAAGGGGATGCAGGTTGCCGTCGCCGGCGTGAAAAATGTTTCCTACCTGCAGTCCGTATTCCTTTCCAATCTCCGCGATGCGGCGGAGAGCGCGCGGAAGCTTGGAGCGTGGGATCACCGCGTCCAAAACATAGTTGCTGGGGGCCAGCCGGCCCAAAGCGCCGAAGGCATTCTTGCGGCCCTTCCAGAGGAGTTCACGCTCGGCATTGTCGCGCGCGACGCGCACTTCCCGCGCATGATGCGTGCGGCAAACCTCTTCGACCGCGGCCGATTGCGAATGGACCGCTTCCGCGAGTCCCTCCACCTCGATCAGTAACACGGCGCCGGAATCGCGCGGGAAACCGGCGTGGACGTAATCCTCGACCGCGCAGAGCGTCCAGCCGTCCAGCATTTCGCAGGCCGCGGGAGTAATGGCGCGCGCGGTGAGATCCACGACGGTCTCCGTGGCGTCGTCGATGGTTTCGAAGACGGCGAGCAGCGTTTTTACGGCCTCCGGCTTGCGAGAGAGCTTTACGGTGATCTCCGTGACGAGCGCGAGCGTTCCTTCGCTGCCGACGAACAGGCCGCAAAGGTCGTAACCCAGCGGGTCGCTCAATTTTCCTCCAACGCGAATGAGTTCGCCGCTCGGGAGGACCAGCTCGAGTCCGGTCACGTGATTCGTGGTCACCCCGTAGGCCAGCGTGTGCGGCCCTCCTGCGTTTTCGCTGACGTTTCCCCCGATCGTGCATGCTTTTTGGCTCGAAGGATCGGGGGCAAAGTAAAGTCCGGCATGCTCGACCGCGCGCGTCAAATCAAAATTCACCACGCCGGGCTGAACGACGGCGCGCAAGTTCTCGTAGTCGATTTCCAGGATGCGATTCATGCGCGCGAACACGAGCATGATGCCGCCGGCGCGCGCCAGCGCTCCGCCGGAGAGGCCGGTTCCCGCGCCGCGCCCGACGATGGGAACGTCATGCTTTCTTGCCAGGTTCACGAGCCGGACGACATCGTCTTTCGTTGAAGGAAAAACCACGAGGTCCGGGCGCGCTCTCTCCACCGATCCGTCGTACTCGTAGAGGACGAGGTCTTCCGGGCGGGACAGGATCGAGCCTGCGTCGAGAAAGCTTTCGAGTTCGCGAATCAAAGCAGCGTTCATCTTTTGTCCTGAGCTGCAATCAAACACTTCACTATAGTGAGACTCGCGGCGGATGCGCAACGTCCGCGTAGGTTCTCCGCGAACCGGTGTGCTAACGTAGTTGGCCGTCAGTTGCAACGAGGAGCGCGATGGGCAAGCCCAAAGTTTTTGCGACGCACGAACTTTTCGACGCGGCGCGGCAAATCCTGCAGCAAACGTGCGAGGTGGAATACTGGACGCAATCGGAGCGTCCGAGCCGGGAGGAATTTCTTCGGCGTGTGAAGGACAAAGAAGGCGTGATATGTCTTCTGACGGAGCGGATTAACGACGAAATGCTGCGGATTGCGCCGAGACTGCGCATCGCCGCGAACGTTGCGGTCGGGTACGACAACATCGATGTACCCGCCTGCACACGGCGCGGTGTGGTGGCCACGAACACGCCGGGCGTGCTGGACGAAACGACTGCCGATTTTGCGTGGACACTGCTGATGGCGGTGGCCCGGAGGCTCGTCGAAGGCAACCAGCTTGCGCGCAGCGGAGCCTGGAAGGGCTGGAACCTCGACCAAATGTGCGGGTCGGACGTTTGGGGGAAGACGCTCGGGATCGTGGGATTCGGGCGCATCGGGCGCGCCATGGCGCGACGCGCTTCCGGCTTTCAGATGAAAGTCATCTATACCGACGCGATGCGCGCCCCCGCGGACGTGGAGAAATCGCTGAACGCCGAATATCACGAGATGAATGCGCTGCTTGCGGAAGCCGACTTCATCAGCGTCCACG
>Ga0209581_1003218_pt1 | contig 14329 bp, 11 predicted proteins | sample Coa_R2_FD_187160 | JGI IMG/M metagenome (GOLD analysis project Ga0209581, IMG submission 187160) | Surface soil microbial communities from Centralia Pennsylvania, which are recovering from an underground coalmine fire - Coalmine... | ecosystem: Environmental > Terrestrial > Soil > Unclassified ...
GGCTTCATCCGCCGCAGGGAATTTGACATGAGTCCAATCGAAAAAGTGCAGAATTTTCTCTCCAAAAGAGTCTTACGCGCGTCAGATTCCGTCTCTCAACCTAGCATGAGCACGGCATCTCTCTCACTGACGGCGCAGTCACGGCAGGAAAATGCCCTTATCGCGCAGGGACTCAAGCGGCATGACGAAGGCCTGCTGGATGAGCTGATCGTGCAGTATCAGCATCGGTTGCTGCGGTATTTGCTTTATCTGACAGGAAACCGCGAGTTGGCGGAAGACCTGTTTCAGGAAACATGGATGCGCGTGCTGATGCGCGGCGCGCAATACAACGGCAATGCCCGCTTCGATACCTGGCTCTTTACCATTGCGCGCAACCTGGTGATCGACATGCGGCGCAAGCGCACCATGATAAGCCTGGAAGAGCTGTGCGAGAACGCCGAGGATGAGCGGACTTTTGAGGTCCCGAGCAATGGTCCGAATCCGTTCGACCTTTATCAGGGATACGAGAACAGCCAGCTTGTCGCCAGGCTGCTTCTGGCGCTTGACCCGCTGCATCGCGAAGTGCTGGTTCTGCGCTTTCACGAAGAGCTGTCGCTCGACGAGATTGCTCGGGTTACGGCTGCTCCTTTGTCCACTGTGAAGTCGCGGTTGTATCGCGGACTGGCGGCTCTCAAGCCGAGGCTTGAGGCCATGACCCGGCAGGAGGAGGTTCTATGAGCCAGAATCCGGAACCAGATCCAGGCATTCTAGAGATGCTCTCGGGCATGAACGCGGCTGCGGACATACAGGTTGTCCAGCGGACGCGGCGCGCGGTCATGCAGGCTGCGGCTGAATTGCGCGAACAGCGCCGGCGCAGCCGCCGGAATGTGGGCGTGATTCTGCTCACGATTGCGGTACTGGCGATGGTGCTGACTCCGGCGATCTGGAGCAGCCTGGACGATGTTACCAGCGGCGGCGATTTTCTTGAGGCGCACAGCATGATGACAGTCCTCAGCCTGATACTGTTTTTGACTGTGCTGGGCGCGCTGCTGGTCGGGCTGCGCAATCAGCGGCTGATCTCTCACGGGCGGCGATAAACGGGCATGGCAACCAGGTCACTCCACGAAGAACAGGCAACAACTTTTTCCAGCGAGCTGAAGCTGATTCCGCGCTGGTCAATTGCAGCGGCGATTTTTGCCTTCGCCGTGATGCAGTACCTGTTCTGGGTGGTGTTTCCGCAAGGACGGCATCATCCGCCTGCTCCGTTTGGACTGCGCCTTTATTTTGCGCTTTCCTGGGGCGCGCTGGCATCGCTGTACATGCTGATGGTGGGCTATGTCAGCAAGGATTCGCCGCGGCGCGGCATGAGCGCGCGCGTGTGGATTGTCGTATGTCTGGTGATGCCGGGAGGCATTGGAGCCGTGCTCTATTTCCTACTGCGCCAGCCCATCATTTCACTCTGCCCTGCCTGCGGAACGCCCGTGCAGAGCGAATATCACTTCTGCCCGCAATGTGCTTACCAGGTTTCGGCTTCCTGCGGAAACTGCTATCGCAGCGTGCGTATCACGGATCTCTTCTGCGTGCACTGCGGGCACGATCTTGCCTCGGATAATCGGCCTGCCCGGCTGCATGCGTTTCGTTAGTTCCAGAAATAATTTTGTGTTGTCATCCTGAGCGCTGCGAAAGATCTGCTTTATACCTCCTTTAAAGAGAAGCGTGCTTTCTACGCGCATATAAACAGCAAAAACAGGTCCTTCGACTCCGCGCTTCGCGCTGCGCTCAGGATGACAACTCTTGTTTATCCTTCCTATACTTAATGTTTGCACTTATGCCCATGACTGCCCTCATCATCGATGACGAAGAGCTTGCGCGCGAAGAGCTGAAATATCTTCTGGACACGACTGATGTGGAGGTGCTGGCGCAGGGCACGAATGGCATTGAGGCCGTGGATCTCATACGCACGCACCAGCCAGATGTTGTCTTTCTCGACGTGCAGATGCCCGGTCTGGATGGCTTCGCGGTACTCAAGAAGCTGCTCGAACATGGAGAAGGCGAGCACCTGCCGCAGATCATCTTCGCCACGGCTTTCGACCAGTACGCGGTGAAGGCATTCGACGTAAATGCCATTGATTACCTGCTGAAGCCGTTCGATAAAGCGCGTGTTCTGCAGGCGCTGGAGCGGGCGCGACAGCGGCTGCAGGAAGAGAGCGCGGCGAAGCACGGCGACCTGAACATCAATTCACTGCTCAAGCTCATCGAGCAGCAGCAACAGCCGCAGCGCCACAGCGGAAAAATTGTTCTCCAGGCGCAGAGCCGTCTACTGCTTATCGACCAGAAAGACATCTGCTTTGCGTCCATCGACGAGGGCGTCATTACCGTCGTAACGCCAACGCTGGAAGGCCAATCGAAATGCCGGACGCTGGAAGAGCTGCTCGACCTGCTCGATCCCCTGACCTTCTGGCGCGCGCATCGCTCCTACGTGGTAAATATCAACCACATCAAGGAAGTGGTGCCGTGGTTCAAGAGCAGCTATCAGCTGCGCATGGATGACAAGAAGCAGACCGAAATTCCGGTAAGCCGGGCTCAGACGCGGAGATTACGGGAATTGTTTAAGCTGTAGCCGACGCGAGCCCTTAGAGCTACCGGGATGACAAGATTGAATTAATGGCCGGCATTCGCCGAAGGAGCAGGCGGCAGATCATACACTTCAATCGCGCCTTCGCGCAGAACCGCGAACTTTGACCCATCCGGAGAGAGCGCATAATTTTGTCCTGCGCTCAGGATGGGCGTTGCATTCTTCACCATGCGCAGCCGGCCTGTCTGGGTATCAAAGACGCCCACCATCTGGTTCACGATATTGGTTTCGTCGATGGGGTCCATAATGCCGACCGGATGGTTGACTTGCAGTGAGCTGTACGCGAAGCGGCTTCCATCCTGCGTGAGCTGGAAGGTCGGCCAGATATAACGGCTCTCCCAGCGCTGCTGCCAAAGTGTTTTGCCTTCGAAATTGACGGCGAATATCTGATGGTCGTTGCCGGATTTGGGGCACGCCATAATCAGCGCCACATCGCTGCTGACCGTTACTTCTGTCGGATGGCAATAAGATTGAACCTGTGTCAGGATGCGCGCTTCTCCGCGAAACGGCAGGTAGCGAATCAGCCAGTTGTTTTCCTTGCCTGAGATGGCCTGCAGATGGCCTTCGCCCATCATCGGTATCTCAACTGCATTCAGCGTTTCGGCATGCGCAATGACAGAGCGGCTGTCAGCTCGCAGGATATATATCTGTACCGGCTTGGCTTCAGGGGCCGGGTCTCCGAATGTGGGCGCGGTGCTGGCGAGCTTCTGGCGGTCTTCTTTTTTCGATTCCGACTCCACTACAACCAGCTTGCGATCAGGCGAAATCTGCACGGAATCAAGCGGAGCTTCACTGTGAAGATAAGGCCTCAGCTCCAGCGAAGCATCGGTAAGAAAAAGACTGCTGCGCTGCCTTACCAGAAAACGGCCCTCACCCAAACGCCATAAATAACGCGAACGATCATGCATCCTCCATTCGGTTTTCGCCGTCACGTTGCCGCTCGGCAATTCCAGCACTACTGCCCGAATCATCTGGTCCTCATCATCCTGAGGCTCATCCGGCAGACGCTTCATCAATCCCGGCAGGCGGAAGGTAAACAGCAAATGGTCTGTATCAATGAAGTCGAGCGAGATGGAGGAGAGGCGAGAAGTGAGATAAAAAGAGCTGGGCGCAACATAGCCCAACGGGTCAACCGGAATCCGCACCCAAGGCTTCGGCCCCGTGTCGTTGTTCTTCTGTTCGCTGAGACAAGGCGATGAGAGGCACAGAAGGGCTGCCACCACGGCGGACAGCAACCGGACCGACAGACGCAGGTCCACTCTCAACTCCATGCCCACATTTTCCTACAAAAATAACAGGATTGGCCTTCCAGGAGACCTTTGATAACGCTAGTCTGAGTTTCCTCAGTGGGCAACTTATTTAGACGGCGAATCTTCGATGCGCGGCTGCTTTGAGGTACACTGGCGCGAACTCCCCGAATTCAGCTTGGCCTAATAACAGACAGGGAAACACTATGAGCAAGAACATCGTGCTCTGCTGCGACGGCACCGGCAATGACTTTCATGACCCGCAAACGAACTCGAATGTCGTAAAGCTCTACAGCACGCTCGTTATTAACGATTCGCAGGTGGGCTACTATCATCCCGGCGTGGGCACTATGGGATCGCCGATGGCGACGAACTGGCTGGAAAAGGAATGGTCGCGCATCAAGGGCCTGGCCTTCGGCGCCGGGCTGCTCGACAATGTCGCCGACGCCTACCGCTACCTCATGAACACGTATGAAGATGGCGACCGCATCTATATCTTCGGCTTCAGCCGAGGCGCTTTCACGGCGCGCGCCATTGCCAGCGTGATTCACGTTTTTGGACTGTGCTGCGCCGGAAACGAAGGTCTTATCCCCTATATATTGCGGATGTATTCGCGGCTGACACGCAAGGCAAAACGTAAGCGATCTACCTTCGATGCAGAAGATGTGTTCAGAATGACGTTCGCGCATACGAATCCGGTGAATGTGTACTTCTGTGGTTTATGGGACACCGTAAGTTCCTACGGCTGGGTGTATGCGCCCATCAAGCTGCCGTATGAGGGGCGCAATCCGATCATTCAGATTGGACGGCATGCTGTCTCGATCCATGAACGCCGCTGCTATTACCAGGACAACCTCTGGGGACGGCCATTTCCCGGACAGGACATCCGGCAAGTCTGGTTCTCCGGAGTGCATTCCGATATAGGAGGTAGCTACCCCGAGCGCGAGAGCGGCCTATCCAAAATTGCGCTGGAATGGATGCTGGTCGAGGCCGCAAAGGCCGGGCTGCTGATTGATTGCCGGAAGGCGCAGACGGTGCTGGGCCGCGAGGATGACCATGCGCATGCGCAGTTTCACTATGTCGCTCCGGATGCGAATGCCAAGCTTCACAAGTCCCTGCAATCGTACTGGTGGATTCCCGAGTACCTGCCGCATCTGGCGGATCCTCAGTCGAAGAAGGGCGGACTGTATTTTCCATTCGGTCGTTATCGCAAAATTCCGCCCGGCTCGCGTATCCACGAAAGCGTGCTGATGAGAAAGTGGAAACCTGATGCCCTGCCGGAACATTCGGTGGAACCGTGGGTACCGTATTCGCCCGGACGCTGAAGGCATTTTTTGCAGGTACAACCTCAATCAAACAAGAATGTCATTCTGAGCCGCAGGGGAAGAATCTCAAGCCAAGCCGGCTGGGATTCTTCCTTCCTTCGGGGTGTCAGAATGCGGCGCTTACCCTAAAGAAAAAGCGCTCTGGTCTAATTATCGCGGGTTGAAACTGCAGGTTCCTCCGCTCCGCTTTGCTTGTGCGGTGCACCAGCAGCATCATGTGCGGCCTCTTTCTCGCTGCTGTCCACTCCAGCATCTGCTGGTCTCCATCAGAATTTCCCACGCGTCATTCTGACGATACCTTATCAGCACAATCCGGATTACCGCTTCTTCACCGGCTCCGGCTTTGCCAGTTCCATGGCATATTGCATGGACCAGATTGCTCCCGGGCGCATGTACATGCCGGCGCGATACATTCCGTCTTCATCATAGGCTTCGGGCGTGCGGAAGAAGTATCCGCGGTCGCGCCACACTACGTTATAGACACCTTCCGCGGTCTTATATCCTTCGTCATGCAGCCCCTCGAACAGCATTTCCGATGCGAGGGCGAATGTGGTGCCGGTCCATACCTCCGTGACCTGCGGATTCTGATCGAGGGCCTCGCCCTTCGGCCCCATGCCATTTACCGCGCCCATTTCGCCGTTGCCGAAGAGCATCACATTGTTGTTGTAGATCGTTTTCAGCGCAGACACGCGCATCCGCTTCGGAACAAGGTCACCCAATCCTGTCAGGTTGGCATACCACTGTCCGGCGAGTTGATCGGCCATGATGTCGGAGCGGTGTTCGCTTCGCGTATCGTAGTCGAAATACTTTCCGTTCCATAGTTTGGAAATGTAGGCCATCTGCGCGCGCCGGAAGAGCGTGGTGTACTGGCCGGCTGTGTTCGGATCGCCGACCTTCAGCGCGATCTCGGTTGTGGCGCGCAGAGCTGCGAGGTAGAGCCCGGCGCTATAGGCGCTTTCGCCGGATGCGATCCAGTCATCGTAGGTCTGGTCCGGGAAGCCTCCGTTTTCAATCAGGCCGTCATCGTCTGTATCGTACTGGCGCAGATGCTCCATCGCAGCCTTCACGCTGTTCCAGACATAGTGGAGAAAAGTAGCATCTTTGCTGCCGGTGTAGACGTAATCGCGCCAGATCATCAGCACAAACTTGCTGTTCAGGTCGCGCCAGTTCGACACATCCTGATAGTTGTACTGGTTCACGTTAACAAACGGATCTTCAGCCGGAGCGCCAAGATCGTGAGGCACTGCGCCTGCAACCTTCCGCTCCAGGGTAAAGAATTTGTTTTCGTGCATTACTTTCCATAGCCACAAATATCTCTGCGGATTGCTCTCCGGGACCGTGTCGGCATACTCTCGTATCTCCTGCTTCTCAAGCTCCGGCCAGAAGCGAATCAAGGGAAATGAGCCGTAGAACAGCACGTCTGAAGTGCCATAGAACGGGTAATCGAAGCACTCCAGGTAACTGAAAGTGTCCTCATCTTTTGCGGAAAAATGACTCGGGTTACTGACGCCGTCCAGCTCATGCGCCCATACGGTACCTCCATCGGCGAGGATGTACATCTCATTGAACAGCTCGCCGCGATACCACAGCGGCTTCGATTGATCCTCGATGTACGGCCTCTGCCAGTCATCGATGGCCTGACTCCACTCCAGGTCATGATCGAGGCCCGTTTTTGCAATCTTCCAGGCGTTGGAGCCCTCTGCGCCAAAGAATCTTGTATAGTGGCGCACCCACTTGCGTCCGCCTCCAAACTGAATCAGCGGCAGGTCCCATGCCAGCACCATGGGAACCATCTTTTTTTCGTGCGCGTCGAGCGTGAAGCGCACGGCAATGGCTCCGCCAATCTGTTCGCCGCTGCTGGCAACATCCAGAGAAACGCTGGGCAGCCGCCCGTCCGTTGAGAATGGGGTCCATACTTCGTCGCCCATGGCCTGCGGATAGAAAGTATTCAGGTATGTGACTTCAAGGCCCGGACCGCTCTTTGTGGCAATGGCGAATTGGCCGTCCCAGTCATCGCGCACCGCTCCGATGCGCAAGCGGTCAAAGACAATGCCCTGCACCATGCCGCCGTCCGTTTCTTCGGAGACGTAGCGGTTCCTGTCCTGATTGCTCAGCGCGGATTCGAAGCCGCTCGACCGGTCGCGAAACCAGCCCACCATGTTGGTCCAGGTAAAGAGCAGCGAAACCGTGACTTTTGTCTCGCTGGGATTTTCCGCGTACCAGTTGTAGAGCGCTACCGGATAGCTCGACTCCTGATAATTGTCAGGGAGAATCGGCGAAAACTGTTCGACAGTAAGCTTGATTCCAAGCTGCTGCGGATCATAAGCGAACCACGACTTGGGATAGAGCGCCGCGTACTCACCCGCATTTTCCGGCTTCAGCCATGAGGTCCACGAGGAAAGCGCTCCGTTTAGTGGCTTGGCGGTCGAAAGCGCAATCGCCTTCGCCGGGCCGCCTTCGGGCTGAACGAAAACAGCGAACTGGTTCCCCGGCACGTTCTCATACTTGTGGACGCCGGCCTTCACATGCCAGCGCTCGAAGTTGCCGCGGTAGCTCCGCGAAAAAGTACCTGCGCCGAAGCCGCCTACCGGGGCGCCCTGCCAGAATCCGTCATCGATATTCGTAGGCAGAGACGGTTTTCGTCCGCCCGGGTTTGGAGGCGGCTGCCCAATCGCAATGCGCCATGCGGCCTGTGGAATCTGATCGTCAGCGAAAACGGTCAGGCAAGTCACACAAAGCAGGCAAAAAACCAAACTAAAGCGATTCAGCCGCAACTTTCCGGGCCCTCCGAACGCAGTCATCATACATGCCGCTGCGGTCTTTCTGAAAAATAAACTATCTACAGGAAAATATTGTCAAAAACGGTTCGTAACCACAGTACTCATGCCGGTTTTCCGGGAAATGAGAAAATGGCACAGGATGCTCCGTTTTTCTCCCGCTATATTGCTTGTCTGCCTGCTCTCCGGCTGCGGATACCACTCCGTCGACTCCGCCGTACATCTGCCGAAGACAGTGCATACGCTGGCCGTGCCTACCTTCGCCACGCACACCCAGTCCTTCCACACGGAAGTCTCATTTACCAACGCCGTTATCCGCGAATTCACCAGCAGAACGCCGTATAAAGTACTGGCAACCGACAAGCCTGATGCCGGCGACGCGGTCGTTGACGGCGCGATCAACAGCTTTCAGGTCATTCCGCTGACCTACAACATCCAGACTGGCCAGTCCTCCAGTTACCTCATCACTATCGTTGCCAGCGTCAAGGTGCTTGACCGCGATCAGCGCGTCCTCTATGAAAACAAGAACTACAGCTTCCGCCAGCAGTACCAGACCACGCAGGACCTCGTCAGCTTCGTGCAGGAAGACCCCGCCGCTATCCAGCGCCTTTCTCGTGACTTTGCGCAGGCGCTCGTCTCCGATATTCTGGATTCCTTCTGATGCAGGTGAGTCATATTCATTACTTTGTCATCCTGAGTGGAGCGCGGCAGCGCGTAGCCGAAGGACTTGCTTTTTCTTCACTCAACGAAGATTTCTATCCAGCATTACCTCTGCGAAATCTCCGCGCCCTCTGCGGTGAAATGCTTTTTTCACAACAGGAGGCTTGCTAAGTATGGGAGCAGGCTTCGCCTCCACCGACCGCTTCCTCGCCGAGCTCCGAGGCAATAAGCTGCGTCCCGGCTACGTTCTCATCGGCGACGAAATCTTTCTCTACGAGCGTTGCCGCCGCGCCGTGCTCGAAGCCTTCGTCCCCGCCGATCTGCGCGACTTCTGCCTGTCTGACCTCGATCTCGCGGAAACCAGCATTTTTGAAGCGCTTGACCGCGCGCAGACACCCTCACTCATGGCGCCCTTTCAAGTGCTCTTCATCCGTAATCTGAAGCAGCTCTACACGCGCGGCGCGAAGAAGGAAGAGTTCGCCGCCATCGACGGATACTTCCGCTCGCCCAATCCACAGGTGCTGCTCATCTTTGTCGCCGATCACCTCCGTATCCCCTCCGATCCGCGCCGCATGGACATGTCTGATAAGGACCGCTACGAGCGCATCCGCGAAACGCTTGGCGACCACTGCGGGATCATCGAGCTGGCGCGTGTGGATGAAGCCGATGCCTTTCGCTGGCTCCTGGCCGAAGCCGAAAAGCAGCAGATCAGACTTGAGCAGGATGCGGCCCGCGAATTAGTCGACGCCCTCGGCGCAGACATGATGCTCATCGCAGGCGAATTCGAAAAGCTCGCGCTCTACGCCGGACAGAAAAAACTCATCACTCTCGGCGATGTTGAGACAATGGTCCTCGCCGCCAAGCAGCGCTCTCTTTATGAACTGACAGACGCCATCTCGGCTAAGGATAAGCAACGTGCTCTGGCCTTGTTAGACGGCCTGCTCAACGCCTCGGACGGCGGCGAAGACGCAGCCATCGGACATCTCTATATGCTGGCGCGCACCTTCCGCCAGATGCTCGTCATTCTCGAAAAGAATGTCCGCGACTCGCGCGCCATCTGGCAGGCGCTGTGGCAGGGCTTCCGCATGCCGCCCTTTGCCGCCGAAGACCTGATCCGCCAGGCCCGGCGCTACAAATCCAAACGCGAACTCACCCGCGCCCTGCGCCTCATCGCCCGCGCTGATCTGGAACTGCGCTCTCAGCCTCCCGATAAGAAGCTTGTGCTCGAAAGATTGGTGATGGATTTAGCCAGCGAGGTGAAGCCAGCGCAGTTGATGGCTACTTCTACTCAATACGCGATGGAACTGTAAATCAGCAGATGAAATATCGTTAGTTAATCAAGATCGTCGAAAAGGATGGCTGGGAACATGTCCGCACAAGGGGCAGCCATCGCATCTACCAGCACAAAACAAGGTAGTGGTCTTAGCACCGCATTCGCTCGGAGCGGACGTACTGACCGGCATTTTGCGTGCTGTACTGAAGCAGGCAGGAATTGAGTTATGAGTTATAAATACGCCGTAATCTACGAAACCGCAGCGGACGGCAGCGTCAGCGCGTATGTTCCTGATCTTCCTACGATTCTTGTGTCTGGTAGAACGCAAGCCGAAGCCCGCAAACGCGCCATTGAAGGAATTCACGGTTAGATCGAAGAAATGACAGCCCGCGGTTTCAGCATTCCGGAAACACACATCCTATTCCGATATAGTGGAGATTCCCGCCTAACTTTCTCCATAAACGAATAACGACGCGCAGGGCGCGTCGTTATTCGCAAGGCAGAATTCCAAAAAACTCAGTACCGGGCCGACCCTTCATCCTGCATCCAGATCGCATTCACACCCAGCGGTGTGGGATACGAAATAGGATTGCTGCTGTTATCCAGCATTGTGACGGGGAAAGATCCCGCGCTGCCCGGATCGACTGCGCTGTAGCTGAAGTTATAGGCATAAGCGTCAGAGAAGTAATCCGAGATATAGTTCGCCAGTGTAGCCAGACCGCCGCCAACGCCCGGACGTTCTACAATCCACTCGGCGCTGTTGCCGACGAGCTGTGTTCCCGGAGGCGCCGAAAAGTTCACGATCACATACTGATTGGTGTTGTAGTTGACCAGGTAGGCATGTCCTGCGGTCGAAGAGGTGCTCCAGACTTCCACAAAGAGATCATCGCCCGGAACAATAGGGAGACTCGTGATGCGTGTCCAGCCATAGGGATACCACTCATACCATGCCGAGTAGTAGGTGGACTTGGTTGATCCGCTGCAATAGGCATCGGCTTCGTTGCCGGCCTGCAGCACATCGCCTGATCCCCAGCCGTCAATTCCGACCCAGGTTACGGCATAGTCCCATCCGCCATCGCACTTGCTGTAAGCCTGACGGGCAATGGGGACAACATAATCAGCAATTACATAGTAGAAAGACGTGCTTCCGTACTTAGTAACTCCATTGGTGTTTACATATCCGCTCCAGTTATAGGAGTTAGCTGCAACGCCTGTAGGCGGCGTGGCTGCTGTGGCTCCGGCCTTCAGTTTTGCAGGGCCGGCAAAGTTGTTTGTCATTTGCAGTACCGGCGCAACGCGCTTCTTCGACGCAGTCATGGCCTTCTGCCAACTGGCAAATGCCTTCGGCGCCCTGACTTCGTCCGGCTTCGGCGGGAAGCCATAATATTCCAGGTCCTGATCGGAGGCTGTCAGCGGATTAAAGCCTGCCGGAGGAGCTGCGATTGTGGTTACGCCAGCGATATTCGTCGCAAGCTCATTCGGTTTCAGCTGCTGCTGTTGCATCTGGGCTGTGCCGGTTATAGGCGCAGCGAGGAGCAGGGCTGAAACGAGAGAAAACACATGCTGTTTCATCGTTTCTGCTTCTTTCGTGAGTTAAATTTTGGGGATTTGGCCCGAGGCCCGAGGTGTCTAACAGGAAGTAGTGAAAGAAGCGGGAATTCCGTTACGAGATGAAATTTAAATTTTTCGCTGTGTATGTGAACCAATCATATTTTTTGGATAACCAAGTGGAAGGGCGTCCCATATCGCGAAGAGATATGGGATCTACCATCTTGCAAGAAAGAAAAGGCCCGGAAGCAAGCTCCCGGGCCTTTTGTTCAGCAGCAGCCATCGCTGCAGCATGACTGGTCACAGCATCCGCTGTGCGTGGTAGTCATGGCCGCCGCAGTCATCGCCCACATCGAGGCGACGAGCATCGCCGCCAGCATCCAGATTTTCGTTTTCATAATTTCCTCTCAAGGGAAGAAAGCCGGAGTCAACGCGCGCAGATGCGCGCAAAATAAACAGCCTCGCTTGAGAGTGTTTTCTAAATCCGCATATCCATCTTCAAATCGAAGACATCGCGCGCATAAGAATTGTCACGATGCACCCTAAGTGTGCTAAACGCGGCCTGCGGCGGAAGGGCAAGATCCACCACCCGCAAGCAGCAGACTGCGTGACAGTCGCAGCGCTGCTTCGCCGAGGGAATCGCATCCTGCACAGGCGCCGGCGTCTCACAGCAGCTCTTCTCCGCAGAACGATGAGCAGGAAAAGCTGAGGGCAGCGGACAGCAATTTTCAGGCGTGTGATGGGCCGGCCTGTGACAGAACAGCGCTCGTGCATTCCTGAGCGCCGGGATATCGGCTGCGTAGTCCCACGCGGCCGCGGCAAACAGCAGACAGAATGCGAGCAAGCGAGCGTTCAGTGAGTATGTTTTGGATACGTCCTGCTTTTTCGCGCTAATGGACATGCGCTGTCGCATCCGGATCATCGTCCCGCCACGATTATATCCAAACACACGTCTCACAGATTTCCGCAACCGCTCCAGCGATAGCACAGCCTAAATCGGCAGGCACAACACTACAGTGCTGTTATGAGAATCTGCATTCTTATCGTTGCAGCCCTGGTTGCATTACCCGCGTGTCAAATAACAGCACAATCTTTTCCTGCCGGCCCCAATGGATTTACCTTCACCGGAGAATGGGAGTGCAAAGGGCAATTCATCAACGGCAAGCCGCATGAGTCTCACTACTCTGCAGAGCCGGTACTCGGAGGCGCCTGGCTTCAGCTTTCCGAAGAAGACATCAATCCACCCGGATATCTCAGCCGTTACCTCATCCGCTTCGATCCCGCGCAGAAACTCTACATCGATGAGGACCTGAACAACTATGGCTATGCGCGCTACACCAGTCCTGGATGGCAGGATGCAAAGCTCATCTTCACCAGCACCGAGGCCCATTATGCGCAGCCATTGCTGGAAAATCGCTTCGTCTACACCGTCACCGGGCCCAAATCATTTGATGTTTCATGGGAATCGCGCCGCGACAAAAGCAGCGACTTCAAATCCTCAGACACGATCCACTGCGAACAGATTCCAGACGCTGGCCCTCTGCAGCTAAGCCTCACGGCGGGACAAAAAATCAGCAATGTCTTCTCTCGCACCATTTCGTTTCATGCTAACGGCATTGAGGATGTGGTTCGTCGTGTCAGCGGAACTGCAAATTACGAAGTCACCGATCCTTCGCCCGACCGCATTACGTTGAAAGCAGAAGCGCTCTATGATGGCTATCCTGCGCAGGCAGCATCCGCCGAATATCGCGACCACGGACAAACCGCATGCCGGCAGGGAAAATGCCAGCCGCTTACTGACGCAAGCGGCCCGTTCTTCAATCCCCTGCTCTGGGGCGCGGCTCCGGCAGTGCTCACGCCGGGCACAACCTGGGAGGTCGAGATTCAGCAGCCGTGGGAACTGGGTCCTGCGGGAAAACAAACCGTTACTGTCATCAGCTACGACGCAGCAGATCATGAGATCACGCTCAAGCGCGAGGGCTCAGGAAGCGGGCCGTATGATAACGACAAAAAGCAAATCCAGATAAAGAAAGACAGCAAGGAATACACCGCCAGCATCATTCCTGGGGATTCACACTGGACCGGCTTCACTACATTTCATCAGGGCATCGTCAAAAACGACGAGCTGCTTGTCGAGCGTGACGTCACCCTGTCCATTGCCGGGTTGTCAAACATAAAGGCAAAAGAGCGGCAATACATCCTGCTCAATGCCGCTCCTGTTGGTTGAATAGGAAGCGTCTCATGAAAATCCAAAGAAAATCTTGACGATTTAATAAACACACTTCACACTTGCTGGCATTGCAATTTTGCGGAGAATGCTCATGCGTGTTCGTCTCCTTTGTTCTGTCTTGATTTCAACTTCTCTCGCAGGCGCCATCGCTGCCCAGGAACTGGTCACAACGGGCGCATATCAACTGCGTGAGATCAGCCAGCCGGAGCAGAATTTCCTCTACGAAGTCAAAATTATTACTGACAAGACTTATGGGCATGCCACCTACGGCTGCATGGCGTGCTGTGGATATAATGCTGAATTTGGTGGGCCATATCTTATTTCCGATCCGACTTTTGTCGGAATAGGTGATGATTCTCCCGTGGATGTATTTGCGGTGAATGCATGCAGCGGCATCGCAGACGAAATCGACAGCTACTTTCCCAATTGGTCTACTTTGAATACTTCGATTCTTACAGCGGCATCAGAATCCGTACATGGTGTAGGCACCGGAAGCACCACAATCCAGGCAGATGCGACTAGACTGCCGACCGGCGAGGGACAACATAGTCGAACAGGGTGCCCGAAGGGGCGCGCCACAGGACATGGAACAGGTAATGTCCCGCAATTCGCTGCGCAAGTCGTTAGCGACGTCCAAGGACCTCCGCAAGCTTGT
>Ga0209581_1003219_pt1 | contig 14327 bp, 12 predicted proteins | sample Coa_R2_FD_187160 | JGI IMG/M metagenome (GOLD analysis project Ga0209581, IMG submission 187160) | Surface soil microbial communities from Centralia Pennsylvania, which are recovering from an underground coalmine fire - Coalmine... | ecosystem: Environmental > Terrestrial > Soil > Unclassified ...
CACGAATTAAAAACGCCGGTCACCAGCATCAAAGCCTATACGCAACTGCTTGAACGCCGTTTCAAGCAGAGCGGCGATGCGCGCTCTGCCGAGTTGCTGCACAAAATGGACGTCCAACTTAATAAACTGACCGATCTCATCGGAGATTTGCTCGATATCACCAGGATAGAAAGCGGGAAGCTCCAGCTGCACAAAACGTCGTTTGATTTTAATGAACTGGTCGCCGAGATTGTCGAGGAAACGCAGCGCACGACCCCCACGCACCATATTCTGCTGGAATGTTCGTCACCCGTCACGCTCTTTGCCGACCGGGACCGCATCGGGCAGGTGCTGATCAACCTGCTCACCAATGCGATAAAATATTCACCACATGCTGAGACGGTTATCGTCAGAACCAGCTGCGACGGGCAGGAAGTGGTTACTTCGGTGCAAGATTTCGGTATTGGCATTGCCAGGGAGAAGCAGGATCATATCTTTGAACGGTTTTTCCGTGTTGGGGGGGAAAACCAGGCGACCTATCCGGGTCTGGGCCTGGGGCTATATATCTCGTCAGAATTTGTCAAACGGCATCAGGGATCCATGCACGTTGAGAGTGAAGAAGGCAAGGGAACGACTATCTCTTTCTCTCTGCCCATGCAACAAGCAGACACCCTGGGCGACGAAGAGGGGAGAGGCCATGCAAGGGCGCAAGAAGAAAATACTGGTCGCCGACGATGATCCCGCCATTCTCGATGTTCTCAATCTGTTCCTGGAGGATGTCGGCTACGATGTTGAAATCACCACCGATGGCGCGAAGCTGCGCGATTTTCAGGACGGCCAGGCCGATCTCTTGCTGCTGGATGTCTGGATGTCTGGCTGGAATGGGCGCGACATCTGCACCTATTTGAAAAGCCAGGAGGCGACAAAGCGTCTGCCCATCATTCTCTTTTCCGCCAATAAGGGCATCGAACACCTCGCCCGCGCCGCCGGAGCCGACGATTTCATCGCCAAGCCCTTTGAACTGAACGAGCTGCTGGACAAACTCGATCAGTACCTGTAGGGATGCCGGATATGTCTGATGTCCCTGTGTTTTATTTTTGTGCAACTTGTACAAGGGGAAAATAGTATGTCATCGACACCGATTCGTACTGTGACGCTGGGGATGGCGCAGGCGCATCCGCTGCGCAGGGAGGACATCGAGCGGGCAGCAACAATATTGCGGCGCGCCGGGCAACGCTATGAGGAGGCGGGCTACGAAGTGCAGACGCTGCGCATCTCGACTCGCCCGCTTTTTGATGCTCTGCCAGACCGGTCGCCTGCCGCCTGGCTGGCCTACGTGCGAGAGTTGCAGCAGATGCTGGATGATGTGGGAATTGCCTTCTGCTCGCTGGGGCCTGCGCAGGCGGCGCGGCCCGATTTCCCTCTGGAGTGCATTGAGGTCATTGCTGATCTGCTGGCCGCGACGAGCGCGCTGAACGCGACGGTTCAGCTCGCGCTGCCAGAAGTGGGATTGCGCCAGGAGGCGGCGCTGCCGACGGCGCGAGTCATCCGGCGGCTGGCGCAGGAGACGGAGGAGGGCTTCGGCAATTTTCGCTTCGCCATGCTGGCCTGCGTGTCGCCCGGCGGCGCGTTCTTCCCTGCCGCTTACCATGCCGATCCTGATATGGATAGCCTCTCGCTCGGCCTGCAGGGCGCTGGCATCATCGCCAGGGCAGCGCAGGCATGGAATGGTGATGGGCAGGAGAGAAACCTCATGGCGGCCAGCGAGTGGGTGCGCGGGGCGCTGCTCGAACAGGCTTCCCCGGTGGTGGCGCTGGCAGAGCAATTAGCGGCTGAGCAGGGGATAAGCTTCGGCGGCATCGATCTCTCGCCCGCGCCGATGGGCGATGATAGCATCGTGACGGGGCTGGAAGCTCTGGGGGATAGACAATTCGGCACGCCCGGCTCGGTCGCCATGAGCGCCGCGCTGACCTACGCCCTGAAGGAGACAGGGCTGCCCACCTGTGGCTATTGTGGCCTGATGCTACCTGTGCTGGAAGATGCGCTGCTGGGCAAACGCTGGGCCGACGGGCTGGTAAATGCGCAGCAGTTGCTGCTCTATTCCTCGGTCTGCGGCACAGGGCTGGATACGATCCCTCTGCCCGGTGATATGCCAGCAGAAGAGATCGCGCGTCTGTTGCTGGACGTGGCAACGATGGCGCTGCGGCTGAACAAGCCGCTCTCGGCGCGCCTCTTTCCCGTGCCAGGCAAACGCAGCGGCGAGTATACCGCCTTCACCTCGCCATATCTGACCAATACGCTGATCCACTAGCGCCGGTTCCGTAGTGGTGGTCGGGTCAGGCGATCTCGACGCTGCTGGCCCCCCACAGGACATCCATGACGCCATCATAGGCGTATTTCAGGTTCTCGTAAAGGTTGGCGTTGGTGATGGCGAGTGCGGCCAGGCTGGCCAGGACGGAGAGGAACTGGATATCGTCTTCGTGGAAGGTGCGTGGTTCACTTGTGTAGACGCGCAGCACGCCGATGGCTTCGCCGCGCACCTCTAACGGGACGCACAGCACAGAGACGATGCCCTCGCGTTTAGCCGCCTCTTTGTACTGGAAGCGCGTATCGGTCTCGATATTCTCAATGACCACCGGCGTCCCGCACATGGCCTCGCTATCAATCGGGCTATTAGCCAGCTCGACGGGGCCTTTAGCGATGTAGTCGCTGCTCAATCCATAGACTGCGACAATCTGAAGCTGCCCTGTCTGCGGGTTCAGCAGGCGCAGCCCGCAGCCCTTGACCTGCATGGCCTCGGTGATGCTCTTGACGACGCTCTGCAACACCTCGTTCAGGTCAAGGCTGTAGGAAAAAGCCAGCGCGGCCTGGTAGAGGGCGGTATAATAATCTTTTTGCTGCTGATTCTGCGCTGCCCCACCGGGGCTGCCATTGGAACTGGAATCGCTCATGAGTGCTTACACCTCTCAATCATCCCTGATGATAAACAGAACATCCACAGGGGGAAGCCAATCTATGTACTTCTATTATATCATAGGAAGACGGTGGGAGGCGAAAAGTGAAAAGAATAGAGAGGCGAGCCACGAGCAGGCCCGCTCGTGGCTCGCCTCTCTATACAGAGATCTGATTCTGGCTGGTTTTCTGACGGTCCTGCACGATCCAGACGCGGCAAGGAGCGTTGTTGAGGACGTACAGGATGGTTTTGCCAAAATCGTTGCTTACCTTCTTGTGTTCCGTGTCGCGAACCATGCCAAGCATGATGAGCGCGCAATCGTGGTCGCGGGCCTCGTCGACGATGGCCGCGCCGGCGTCACGTGCCTCTACCACCTCTGCGACGGCATCACAGCCGGTTTCGCCCGCGATGGACATGGCGGCTTGCAGGAGTTTGTCGGCTGCTTCTGTCTCTTTGGTGCGGATATTCGCGTGGAGGGGTAACGTGCGTGGAACTTCGATTATATGAACGATATGAACTTTGCGTTTCGCTTTTCTCGCCATGAAACAGGCAAGGCGGACTAATTCGTTATCGAGCTTCTTCCCATCGACGATGACGGCGATATCACCCGTTGCTCCTACTTCAGGAGCGGTTTTGAGCGTATCTGCCTCATCCCTGGTTTTCGCTCGCCAGAACTGAACCATTGTGACTCTCCTCCTGGTGGAGCATGATAAACAGTATCATTCTAGCCTCGTTATGATCAGCGACGTGCATGGTGTAATGCAGCGCACCGTTGTCAGAGCATTCCACCCAGGCTAATACAGATTCTACTCGCAAACTGCCTGCACGTCAATGGCTGAATTGTACAAGAATAGCCGGACTTTTGCACTATCTCTGACAGGCGTAATACCGTATTCACCCTGCTCGGCCATCCCATCCTATTCAGGTACGCATGAGAACTACAGGAAGTATACCATGCAGGTGAACTGGTCAGGGTGCAGTCGGGGCCGCAACTAATCGGGTTCTATAGTCGCGGTGAGGCCATAGCTGAGCAGCCGTTCCTGGTAGTATTCTGCCGTCTCTTTCGGGCAGACGATGACGATGGCGTTGCCCGTCAGGTGCGCAGTCAGCATAATCTGCTCCGCTTCCTGCTGGGTCAGGCTGCTGACGGAGTGCAGGAGAGCGAAAACGACATAGTCCATTTCGTTGTAATCGTCGTTGAAAAGAATCACCCGGTATGGCGGCAGCAACTGCGCCCGCAGCCGCTGCAACTCCTCGATATCTATCTCTGGTCCTGATCGTATGAACGAAGTTCTGGTCATAGCGCATCTTCCCCGAAGATAAACTCATGCCGTGCATTCCCAGGAAAAGCCTTGTATCACTATGATTATATTGTATACGAATATGCCCTCTATTACCAGTCCTGGCACAAACTTTCGTCTGGCAATGCGCAACATTGTTTAACATCCTGCGAGAAAACCTTACCCGATTTTTACAGGTTCCTGAACCATTTTTAACTTCCTGCTAACGTGTGGGAGCTACAGTTATTGATGGAAAAGGAAGAATAATGATCTGATCGGTGATGATGATGCGTGTCGCGATTGTTACTGAAAATTTTTTGCCAAAACTGGATGGCGTTACTCGCACCCTGGCGATGCTACTGGAGTACCTGCATGCTCATGGACAGCAGGCGCTGCTGCTCGGCCCGGAGAGCGGGATGGAGAAATATGCCGGGGCTGAAGTGATCGGCACTGCCGGTGTGCCGCTGCCCTTTTATCCAGAGCTGCGTTTTAACTTTTTTCGCCCCTTGTTTGTGCGCCGCCTCAAGGAATTTGATCCCGATGTCGTCCATCTGGTCGATCCAGTAGTGCTGGGTGCTGCCGGGCTGGTGACCGCGCGCCTGTTGAACAAACCTCTGGTCTCTTCCTACCATACCAACCTCGCCGTGTACTGCCAGCACTTTGGCTTTGCACCCTTCTCAGAGCCGATGTGGCAGTACAACCGCCTGATCCACAATCACTGTGATCTGACCTGCTGCCCTTCCCCCTCTACTGCCCGCTTGCTGCAAGCGCAAGGCTTTCAACATGTGCGCATCTGGCCGCGCGGCGTCGATACCACCCTTTTTTATCCAGGGCAGAGAAGCGCGGCATTACGTGCCTGCTGGCTGGAGAACAGAGAACAACCTGAAAACATTGTCGTGTTGCTCTATGTTGGCCGCCTCTCGCGGGAAAAAAACCTGCGCCTGCTCGTTCAAGCATACAGGAAGCTGGAAACCCGGCATTGCCACCTGGTGATTGTCGGCGATGGCCCGGAGACTGCTGAAATACGGCAAGAACTCGCGGGCCTGCCGGTCACCTTTACCGGCTACCTGCGCGGCGAAGCTCTGGCAAAAGCCTACGCCTCGGCGGATATCTTCGCCTTCCCCTCGCGTACAGAAACCTTCGGCCAGGTCGTACTGGAAGCAATGGCCTCTGGCCTCCCGGTTGTTGGCCTGAACTCGCCTGGCGTCTGCGACCTTGTCAGCGACGGCCACACCGGCCTCCTCGACATCCAGCAGGTCGACGAGGAGAAGCAGGCAGTGAGCTACCGGCAGCGGTTGCAATGCTTGCTGCAAGACGCCACACTCCGCCAGCGCATGGGAAAGGCTGCCCTTGACGAGGCGCGACAGCGTTCCTGGGAATCTGCAATGGATTGTCTCATGCAGGGCTATCAGGAAGTGGTGCAACAGACACGTCGGCTAGCCGCTGCATGAGAGCGGCACCATCATTTGAAGCTCCCTCCTCTGAAACGCTATCATTTATTATAGTAATAAAAGTGTCAGGAAAACAGGAGGGCCACCGTGAACGCGAAGGCTATTTTACAGGATGTTGTTCATCGCCCCTATCCCCTGCCCGCTGGCCCCTGGATCATGACGCAATCCTGGCACGAACTGCTCTTTGCCCACTGGCCCTTCGCGCCGGAAACGCTGCGCCCCCTCGTTCCGCCCACGCTCTCCCTCGATACCTTTGAGGGGCAGGCCTGGGTCGGCGTCGTCCCATTTCGCATGACCAACGTACACCCGCGCCTGACTGCATCCGTGCCGGGCCTCTCGCAGTTCGTCGAGATGAACGTGCGCACCTATGTCACCCTCAATGGTATCCCCGGCGTCTACTTCTTCAGCCTGGATGCCAGCAACCGCATCGCCGTTCGCCTGGCCCGCCAGTTCTTTTTCCTGCCCTACTTTCATGCCGCCATGCAGTGCAACAACATCAAAGGCACCATCCACTACCGCAGCCATCGCTTCCATCATCCCCCCGCGACCGCAGACTTCATCGGCAGCTACCGCCCGACCGGTCCCGTCTTCCTCGCCGGGCGCGACAGCCTGGAATACTGGTTCACCGAACGATACTGCCTCTACACCGTCGTGCGCGGCAACCAGGTCTATCGCGCCCACATCCACCATCCCCGGTGGCCCCTGCAAGCGGCAGAACTCGAAATCATCAACAATACCGTCGCCCTCGCCGATGGCATTCACCTGCCTGAGACCGCCCCCTTGCTGCACTACGCACGCCAGCAGGATGTGCTGGTCTGGCCGTTGCGCAGGGTGGGGTAGCTGCATTATTCTTCTGGTACGTCTTCAATCAGCGTAGACGTGGGTACTCCTAACGTCTGCGCTATTTTGTGCAGGGTGACAATGTTTATCTCGTAATGGGGGTTGCGCCATATCTTCTTAACACGGCTGTAGCTCCTTGCCCCCGCAAGCTTCGCTCAGCATGACACGGTTGAGTTCATTCTCAAATGGTATGAAAGCGGCAAAAAAAGAGAGGCTGGCATCTTTCGCAGATGCCAGCCTCTCTTTGAATGATAGGGTTTATTCCCGCCGTCCGACGCTGCGGTCGATTTTGCCGCCGTTGTTGATGAGGATGGCGCGGGCGCGGGAGGTGCGACTGACGTTGGTCGGGTCCTGGAAGCGCACGCCGACGGCGATGTAGTCGGTGGGGGCGCGCGTGGCGGCGCTGACCTGGGCCATATTCTGGCCGATGTTGCCGCGCACGGGGCCGCGCCGCAGCAGGCCGATGAGCGCGCCGATGATGATGCCCACGACGGCCCCGATGATGGTGGAAGTCGGCTCCGGCAGCGCGGCGACGGCAAAGTGCAGGGCGAACATGATGACCGCCAGCACGAGGCCGATGACGAGGGCGAAGAGAACGATGACGCCGGGGTTGGGACGGCTGCGCGTCGTCTGGAGAAATTGCGCGCCCCGGTTCGTGTTCGGGCCATGTTCGCGGAACTGGCCACTGCCTATGACCGTCCCGGCTGCCGGGCGCACAATCTCCTCCTCGTTGAAGCCCTCTTTCCGCAGTTTCGATGCCGCCGCCTCCGCCTTCTCCCGATCAGGAAAAACCGCCAACAGGTCAAGGTCGGCGTATTGTTGTTGTTGCTGTTGCTGTGGCATAACACACTCCTGAGAGTTCACTGTAATGGGTCATTCCTGTGTGTATTATAGCCAAAGAAAACGTGCATGGGTAGCAGAGCAATGGCTAACCGCCAGTTTGCGCCAGCGATTCGAGGACGGCGGCGATTTCGCGGCGGGTGGTGTCGTTGTTGGCGATTTCTTTATGTACCTTTTCCCAGCCATGCATGATGGTGGTGTGGTCACGACCGCCAAGCTCGGCGCCGATCTGCAGCCAGGAGGCGTCGGTCTCCTCACGCATAATGTACATGGCCACCTGGCGCGGCCAGACGATCTCGCGATCCCGCTGCTTGCCGCGCATGAGGGCCGGGTCGATGCCGTAGTAGCGGCAGACGCCTTCCAGCACCTCGCTGACGGTCAGGTTGGCGAGCGGCTTGCTATCGGTGTAGAGGTGTTCGAGCGCCTGCATGGCGAGGCCGACGGACAGCGGGGCCTGCTGTAGCGTGGCGTAGGCTATGACGCGGTTAAGCGCGCCCTCCAGCTCGCGCACGCTTTTGCACTCTGGCCGCGCGATGTATTCAATGACCGAGGGCGGGACATCGAAGCGCAGCGACTCCGTTTTGGAGCGCAGGATCGCCAGCCGGTGTTCGTACTCCGGCGGCTGGATGTCGGCCAGCAGACCCCACTCGAAGCGAGAGCGCAGGCGGTCTTGCAGGCTGGAAATGGCCTTCGGCGGGCGGTCGCTGGTGACGACAATCTGCTTGTTGGCGTTATGCAGCGTGTTGAAGGTGTGAAAAAACTCCTCCTCCGTCGATTCTTTGCCCGCGATAAACTGAATATCGTCCACCAGCAGAATATCGATCTGCCGGTATTTCATGCGAAAATCCTCGGTTTTCTGGAAGCGAATGGCGTTGATGATCTCGTTGGTGAACTTTTCCGAGGTCACATAGAGGACATTCAGGCCCTTTGACTCGCCGACGTGGCCGATGGCGTGCAGCAGGTGTGTCTTGCCGAGGCCCACGCCGCCATAGAAAAATAACGGGTTATAGGTGCGTCCGGGGTTGTCCGCGACGGCCAACGAGGCGGCGTGCGCCAGTTTGTTCGATTTTCCGACAATAAAGGTGCTGAAGCGATAGCGCGGGTTCAGCAGGCCCTCGCTGTTTGGCGGCTTGAGAGGCGGCGATACTGTCAGTTCTTCGCGTTCAGGTGGGGGCGTTTGATCGTGGCCATCGCTGCGGTTATCGCTCTCGCTGTCATGCTCGCGGTGCGCGGTGGGGCGGGCGGGTGCGGGCGCGCTGGAAGTCATCGCAATCGGTAGAGCTGAGGGCGGCTGTTGTTCCCGTTGTGCTGGCATGGCTGGATGGGCTGCGTGGCGCGTTTTTGTTGCCCGGTGGGTCTGCGGCGGCTCTTTGCCAGAAAGCAATTCGGTCGCATCGCCCGTCATCGGCGCTGTCTCTTTTGCCACCACAAATTGTACCTCGACTGGCTGCCCGCTGATGTCGATGAGAATAGGACGTATTACATCAATAAAACGTCCTTCCAGGTGGGCTTTGGCGAACGTGGTAGGAACTCGCACCACGAAGATGCCATCCTGGAATGAGACGGCTGAAGTACCCTGAAACCAGGTCGTAAAGACGGCAGAGGGAACTTTTGTCCGCAAGCGTTCTAAGGTCGTTTGCCAGATTTGTTTCGCGTTCAATTACATCCACCTCTTCAGGTGATTTCGGTATCTGTCGCCAGGGCTGTGCGTTGTATCTTATTGGATAGTATATAGTGTACCAGGGTAAGGAAGGCCACAGAGATAGACAGATTTCTGAGATAGACAGAGAGTAATGGTAGCATTAAATCAAAACGCTGTAAAGCCCTCTTTTGGTACTAAATTGAGAGCTGGCTCACAGGCTTTTCTCTTCGGTGTACCGTATACTGGTGCGCAATAGCATGCTAAACTGGATACTCGACTGCCCGAATGGGGTAGGAAAGATGTCTCTGCGGATGGGCGTCGAGGTGAACTCTATCAAGGAGCGTTTCTTATGCGTATGGTTTCGAGAATGGATTCTGTAGGGCGTTGGAGAAAAACGGGGCTTGTCCTGCTCCTGCTTTTCGTGAGTATAACGATGATTGCCTGCTCCGGGCTGAGTTTTGGCGGTGGCAGTCCTACGCCAACTTCAACGCCCGCGCGCCAGGCCCTTTCTAAACTGGCGTGGTGCGGCAAACCGCTGGTGCTTTTCCGTGATGAGGGAGCGACGCCCACCGCGACAGCAACGGGGACGGCAACAGCGACAGCAACGGGGACGGCAACAGCGACAGCAACGGGGACGGCAACAGCGACAGCAACGGGGACGGCCAGTGGGACGCCGACCGCGACGGTGACAACAACGCCGACCGCCAGCGGCCCCAGGACCATTACCGACTGGTCGCAGGTCAAGCCAGAACTGGATTTCACCGTCTACTTGCCGCCCACACTGCCGACGCATACGTGTCTGGTCAGCGTTTCCGGCACGATCCACGACCCTATTTTCGGCAGCAGCTTTATTATTGGCTACCTGCTGCCCGACCATAGCTCGATCAGCCTGTCGGAAGCGCCCCTGCGCTCGCAGAACGAGCAATTCCAGTGCAGCCCGTCTTCAACGGTCAGCGGGACGCCCTCGAAGAGCGGCACGCCGAAGCCCGGAACGGCCACCCCTGAGGCAACACCGACGCCGACCACCACGCCAGCGCAGTTATGTTCCGGCGCGAAGGGCAATACCAACATCTTTTTCTCGGCCCCCGGCACCGTTGCTCAGTTGCAGCAATTTTTCAACACGCTGCAGCCCAACGTTGACTGGATGCCAGCTTCGAAATAAAAAAACGGTTACAACCAGAATAAAGGGGCAAGCATGACATGCTTGCGAGCAAGGGGAAGACAGTCGGTAATCCTACTGTGCTTCCCTTGACGGATACTCTTCTGGTATAATGGCAACAGTTTTGTGTGTAGCAATGCACCGGTAGGTACGAATTTAGTAACAGGGAGGAATTTTTATCATGGATAAGTGCCAGTTTTGCGGCGCGGAAACACGGCCAGGAGATAACTTTTGCCTGCAATGTGGGAACCGCCTGACTCCTGCCCCTTCCTCACCTCAGCAGGCGCAGACGGTTTACGAGGCGACTATTGCTGAGCCTGTCGATTGGGCTGCGCCCATGCAGGGAACCATCCCCGCTTCACCTGCGCCCTCCTGGGCGAATGCCAGCGAGCCGACAATGGCCGCCGGCTCTGATTACGATGCGACGCTGCGCTCAGAAGGCCCCGTCGCCGTCGGCCAGGCGACCATTGACCGCGTAGAGAATCCCGGACGTCTGATCTTACGCTCCGAGGATGGCACCGTTGTGAAGGAGTATGTCCTGGATAAGCTGGATATGTCTATCGGTCGCCTGGCCGGCAGCGATATCCTGTTGCCGAAGGATAAACTGGCCTCACGTCGTCATGCCAGCATCCATTATGAGAACGGCAATTATGTTGTGCGTGACGAAGGTAGTTCCAACGGAACATTTGTCAACGGGCAGCAACTGGAAGAGAATGGTTCCCAGGTTCTCAAAGACCGTGACCGCCTGGGCATCGGCGAGCATGAGTTGATCTTTCGCGCCTATGGCTCGACCGGCGCGGATGTTGAAGACCTGCCTACCATCTCGGTACCATACGATGCCGGTGAATTGACCTACCAGACGCGAGTAGATGAGCAGGCGACAGTCTCTCCAGGCGAAGACTATGGAACAAATGTGATGGCCGAACCGCCTGTAGTAGAATCTCCTGTGGAGGAGACCACGCACGCCGATGTGACGATGAACCAGCCTGCACCGGAGAAAATCGCTCCGGCGCCCGCACAGCCTGCGCTAGCGCCGTCACCGTCACCAGCGCCCGCGCCGACGCAATCGGCCCCACTGGCGCCTCCCGTTTCTGTCTCCATGCCGGTGGCTGCATCAACCTCTATACCGTCCCCACTACCGGATGATGCGGGTGTTACCTTTGGTCGCATTACTACACTTCCACTGCCAGACCTGCCGGATATCGCCCCCCTGATGGCGGCCCTTTCCGCGCTGGATGGGCAGGTAATGTCTCTGCAGGAGCAGTTGAACAGCACGCAGGAGGCCCTGCGCAACCATGAGAACGATCTGAACCAGATCACGGCTCAACTGCGTAGCGGCGTGCGCCGCGTCTCCGATCGCATGGACAGCACGATTGCCGATGTGGCGCGCAAGCGCGAAGAACTCTCCTGGGCCGAGTTGCTGCAACTCATGGAAGACGTAGAGAACAATCCGCGTGACATCGAGTATGTGACCAAACTGGCACGCAAGGCGCGCGAATTGCGTAAAGTATTCCAGATGCACCAGAATGTCCTCAGCACAATGGCTGAGTGCAACAGTCTGCTGCGCAGTCTGATCGGCGAGGAAAAGTAACTGTACGGTGTGCTGCTTCAGATGCTATCCATGTCATGCTTCGCTCTCGTTCAGTATGGCGTGGATAGCGGCACACGACGTATCGAGCTATCATGCAGGCACAGAACTACGACGCTATTATCATCGGGGCCGGGCTGGGCGGCTTGCTCAGCGCGGCGCAATTGCTCCAACGCGGTAAACGGGTCATCGTCTTAGATCGGTTGGCCCACTGCGGTGGTCGCTTCACCGCCAAAACTTTTCAGGGGGCGCAGGTCAGTACCGGCGCTGTTCACATGATTCCCTTTGGCAGCAGTGGGGTGCTGGCGCACATGTTGCGCCGCCTGCGCATCCCTCATCGTATTTTTGATGCCGATGTCTTTGGCTCCTTTCACGTGCGTGGCAGGCAATATCGCTCGCGCGGCCTGCTCGGCGTCTACAAATTTCTTGGCCCGCGCCAGTTTTTCTGGTTCACGCGCCTGGGCTACCTCATGTTCCTGCGGCGGCTGCCTGCTGCCGAGCAGAATCTGCCGTTCAGCGCGTGGTTGGCGCGCCATATCGACGTGAAACGCAACCCCGAATTAGTGGCCTTCTTCGAGCGTATCTCCCGTTTCGCCCTCAGCCTTGAACTCGATGCCGTTTCCACTGCCGAGGTGGTGCGCACGACGAAAAACATGTTTCTCTTCGGCGCTCCCGGCATCGTCGAGGGCGGCTGCGGCGCGCTGACGGGCGCACTGGAACAGCAGGTGCGCGAGCGCGGAGCTGAGGTGCGCCTGCGCAGTGACGTGGCGCAGATTCTGTGTGAAGACGGGCGCGTGACCGGCGTGCGTGTGCGCGATAAGGAGAGCGGCGAGGACAGCTTCTATTTTGCCCCCCTGCTCATCAGCGATATCGGCCCTCGCGCCACCCGGGCCCTGCTGGAAAACCGCCAGGTGAAGCAGGCGGACGTGCTGAAAAAACGGAAACCTGCTGAAGACATCGCGCACGGGCAACAGAGCGATAATGAGGGCGAAGAAGATATATCCGGGGCGAAACAGGTCGAGGCGGTTGGCCTGAAAGTCCACGTGCTGAGCGATGTATCCCTGATTCCGCACAGGGGTATCATGTATTGCCTGGATACGCGGCGCATCGCCGGTATTGTGCAGCCCACCAATTGCGATCCTCGCCTTGCCCCGCCGGGCAAGCACCTGCTCATCAGCCATCAGGTGATACAGAGCGATAATATAGAGGAAGAGAAGGCGCTGGCGCTGGCCGATCTCCACCAACTATTCGGTGAAACTTTTGCCAAACATTGCCGTGTTCTTACTATGAGCGCCTATCGCGGAGAGTGGCCTGTCAACAGGATTGCTCAGGGCGCGGATGTGGCTACCAGAACTGCTGTAGAGGGTCTGTATCTGGTGGGAGATGCAGTGAAGCCGTCGGGATATTTAATGGTCGAGGGTGTAGCCCAGAGCGTCAACACCTTGCTCGATCAACTGGATGCTGGTGGGCAAAGCAATATCACGCGGCCTGCCTCGCGTCTCAATGCTCTACGCTGGTTATGGAAAGCCCCTGGAAATGCCTGAGGAGAGCTTGAGACCTATGGTGATGGAGAAATCATCCCCCTTTTATCTGATACAGGGTGGGACGCCCCTGCATGGCGAAGTGCGGCTCAGTGGCGCGAAAAACGCAGTCACCAAGATGGTGATTGCCTCCCTGCTGACCGAGGAACCCTGCATCCTGCGCAATGTGCCGCTCATCGGTGACCTGCACCTGACGATCGCGCTCTGCCGCGCCCTGGGTTCCAGTATCGAACTGGACGACCACACCCTCTATATCCACACCCCCGCGATCAACAGTGGCTATGTCTCTACTCACGTGGGTGGTCTCAATCGCATGGCGGTGATGGCCATTGGCCCGCTGCTGCATCGTTACGGCGAGGCCAGTATTCCCCGTCCAGGGGGCGATCGCATTGGCCCGCGCCCGATTGACTTTCACATCGATGGCCTGCGATTGATGGGCGCGGAAATCGTGGAGCAGGAGGGTCGCTATCTCTGCACTGCCCCGCATGGCCTGCACGGGGCCACGCTGCGCCTGCCCTTTCCCAGCGTCATGGCAACCGAAAATTTCCTGATTACAGCCTCACTGGCTCCCGGCGTGACTATCATCGAGAATGCCGCGACCGAGCCGGAGATCATCGATCTCATCAAACTCTTACAGAAGATGGGGGCCATCATCGAGTTGAAGGTTGATCGGCGTATCGTCGTCGAAGGCCGACAGCGACTGCACGGCGCCTGCCATACGCTGCTGAGCGACCGCAACGAGGCGGTTTCTCTGGCGATTGCCGCCTATCTCACGAAGGGCGATGTCTACCTGCGTGGCGCGCAGCAGGATACCCTGCTCACCTTCCTCAACACGCTTTCAAAAATGGATCTGCGCTTCCACGTCGATGATGAAGGTATTCGCTTCATCGGCGATGATCGCCCGCTGCCCTCTATCGCGCTGGAAACCGACGTCCACCCCGGCTTCATGACCGACTGGCAGCAGCCCTTCACCGTCCTGCTGACCCAGGCCTCCGGCATGTCGGTGGTGCATGAGACCATTTACGAGGACCGCTTCGGCTATATCAGCGCGCTG
>Ga0209581_1003220_pt1 | contig 14325 bp, 13 predicted proteins | sample Coa_R2_FD_187160 | JGI IMG/M metagenome (GOLD analysis project Ga0209581, IMG submission 187160) | Surface soil microbial communities from Centralia Pennsylvania, which are recovering from an underground coalmine fire - Coalmine... | ecosystem: Environmental > Terrestrial > Soil > Unclassified ...
GGATTCCGCGGCACGCTGTCGTTCTCCGATACCTCCCTTGCGAACGGAGACCCCTTCGACGCGACCGCGTTGGAGAACTTCATCGCGGGCAGGCCGCAAGGCGGGTCGCAGCGGCAAGGCAATACGAACCGGAATACGTATGAAAATTCCTACGCGGGCTACATCCAGGACAGCTACCACTGGACGCGGAGAGTGGTGCTGAACCTAGGGCTGCGTTACGACTATTTCGGAATCGTGCAGGAGAAGCACGGGAACTTCACGAATTTCGATCCGATCACGGGCATACCGTTCTTCGTAGCGGGCGGGAGGCTGTACCGGCCGGATTACAACAACTTTGCGCCGCGAGTAAGCGTGGCGTGGGACGTGACCGGGAAAGGCAAGACGGTGGTGCGCGCGGGATACGGGATGTTCTATGACGCGTTCTCGCAGGACATGTTCATGGGGCATTTGCCGTTCAACAGCGGGTTCGATCCCGGGCCGGCGTATTCGGGATTCGGACCGAATCCGATTTCGCAGGCCGACCTTCGGGAGGTCTTCGATCCAAACGCGTTTGGCGGGACGGGGGGATTCGTGAACGCGCCACTGGATCCGAACCAGCCGGTATATAACACCTTTGCTTCCCCAATGGGCGATGCATTTGGCGTGGACCAGAAGATTCGCACGCCGTACATGCAGAATTTCAACGCGAATTTCCAGCAGGATCTGGGGCACCGGATGACGTTCCAGATCGGCTATGTAGGGTCGAATGGACACAAGCTGTTCCGGTTTCGGGATTTGAACCAGCCGACGGAGGCGGCAATCAAGGCGTACGACTATCACAGCTTCGGCTGCTGCGTGCCGGTGGGGCTGAACGGGTTTTTCACGTACATGAACTACGAAGAAAGCTCGGCCAATTCGGTGTACAACGCGCTGCAGACGAGCTGGCGGATCGACGGCTGGCGGGGAATCACTTCGACGCTGAATTACGTGTGGTCGCATTCGATAGACGACGCGAGCGACGGGGAGGACTTCGTGCCGAACGCTTCGCAGCCGGACAACAGCCAGGGGCCGATCCGGTTCAACCGGGGGAATTCGAACTTCGACATTCGGAACCGGCTGACGTGGAACTTCATCTACCAGTTCCCGAACACGACGGGGAGCTGGCAGCGGCTGCGGAACGGATGGGGGATCAACGGAATCGTGACGGTGCAGACCGGGCAGCCGTTCCAACTGAACTACAACTTCGAGGACGACTACAACGGAAGCGGAGAGTTTTTCGGGCGGCCGGACGTGGTGGGGCCGATTCACTACAACCAGAGCGATCCGAGGAATTTCCTGGACCTGACCTCGTTCGCGGTGCCGTGCACCCTGGACGGAGCAGGGACTTCGGCGCAGAACTGCGTGTTCAGCGCGACGACGGGGAATTCGATGCACTTCGGGAGCGAGGGGCGGAATTCGCTGCGCGGGCCGAACTTCCGGCAGTTCGATTTCTCGCTTTTCAAGGACACGAAGCTGACGGAGCGGATCAACATGCAGCTGCGCTTCGAGGCGTATAACCTGTTCAACCATCCGAACTTTGCGAATCCATACCTGCCGGCGTTCATCGCGGACGCGGCGCCGAACGGAATCGGGTTGGATGGAAGATCGCTGGGGACACTGGGGTTGACGGCGACGGGCGACGTGGGAATTGGGTACCCGTTCCTGGGAAGCGGAGGCCCGCGCGGACTGCAGATTGCGGCGAAATTTACGTTCTAGCTGAAACCATAAAGCTAAAGCACCGCGGCCCGGTGGAAACGCCGGGCCGTTTGGTTTTTCGAGGAGGCGAACGGCGATTCTGATAAAGTTCTGGACTTGGGTCGCCGTTTATGGACTAAGAAGGGTGGCGGGGCAAGCCCTGCCTGCGGCAGGCAGGCCGCCGCTACACGGCGAGGCCCTTAGCAACAGAGTGTAATTTTTTCGCGTGCTGGTGCGTACTAGGATATGGAAATTCCGAGACCAGGCCGGATGAACGCGCCGGGAACAACGGAAGCGAGAGAGGTCATAGCCCGGGCCAAGGCAGGGGATGCCGAGGCCTGGGGCGAGCTTTACCGGCAGCACGCGCCGGCGATTTTCCGATTTTGCCGGAGGGCGCTGCCGACGCGGGAAGACGCGGAAGACGCGACGATGGAAGTTTTCATGAAGGTACGCGAGAAACTGGGGCAATACGACGCGAGCAGGCCGTTCACGGCATGGCTGTACCGGGTGGCGGCGAACCACTGCTGGGACATGCTGCGGCGGAGAAAGATCCGGCAGGACAAAGAGACGGAAGAAGTGGATGAGCTGCCGCTGGAACATCCGGACCCGAACCAGCTGGAGCGACTGATCGAGCAGCGCACGAGCGAAGAGGTACGGAAGGCGCTGGAGAAACTGGGGACGCGGGCGCGGATGGCGCTGGTGATGCGGTACTACTCGGACATGAGTTACGACGAGATTGCCGACGCGCTGGGAGTGCGGCGTGCCTTTGTGGGCGTGGTGCTGCTGCGCGCGCGGCATGAACTGCGGCAGGCGCTGGAAGGAATGAGCGCGCTGGCCGCGGGAGGGGCGCGATGAGTTCGCCACCAGAGCATTTCTCGGCGCGGGGAAGGGAACATTTGGACGAAATGACCTGCCTGTTGTATGTGGAGCGCCAACTGGAGCGGGGGCGCGCGCTGGAGGTTTCCGCGCACACGCAGGAGTGCGACGCGTGCCGGACGCTGCTGCAGGCGCTGGAGCGGGAGTCGCGGCTGCTGACGCGCGCGATGCTGGAGGAGGAAGAGCCGTTGCCTGCGCGGCTCGGAGCGTTTCGGGAACGGGCAAAGAGGTCGATGCAATGGGTTTGGTTGCTTTCGTTCGGACTAGCGGCGAGCGGCGTGTATGCGCTGTACACGAGCTACGTGGAGCCGCTGCAACAAAGGCTGGAAGAAGCGGGATTCGGCGGGTCGAGCCTGCTGGGGCTATTGATTTTTCAAGGCGCCTTCTGGAAAGGATGGCAAGCCATGGTTTCATTGATTGAAGTGCTGGCGGTGGTGACCCTGGGGATCTTCGCGGCGGTGCTGCTGCGGCGGAGGATGAAGCGCGGGTCGGCGATGGCCGTGCTGCTGGCGGGGCTGTGCGCGCTTCTGGCAATGCCAATGCCGGCGGCGGCGAGCGAGTTTCGAAAAGGCGAATCCGCGGAAGTGCGAAGGGACGAAGTGGTGCAGGGGGACGTGTTCCTGACCGGCGACCGGATGCGGGTGGAAGGAACGGTGAAGGGAGACGTGTTTGCGTTCGGGCGGGCGCTGGAAGTGCCCGGGCACGTGGAAGGAGACGTGATCGTGTTCGCGCAGTCGGCGCGAATCACGGGGCAGGTGGACGGAAACATTCGCGGGTTCAACAACAACATCACGGTCACGGGAACGGTGGGGCGGAGCATCACGGAGTTCTGCGAAACGCTGACCATCGAATCGCAGGGAAAGATCGGAGGAAGCGCCACGGCGTTCGTGAACAGTTTCACGATGGACGGGCAGATCGGGCGGGACATCCTGGCGTTCAGTGGGCAGATGTTCTTGACGGGGAGCGTGGTGGGGGACGTGCGCGCGAAGGGCAGGAACCTGGACATAGCCAGCAGCGCGAGAGTGAACGGCAGGGTGCGGTTTGAAGGCGAGCATGAGCCATCGGTTGCGTCCGGGGCCAAGCTGGCGTTTCCGGTGGAATACACGCATTACAAGTCGAGGCCGGAGTACACGAGGAGCCGCTATTACTTCTGGCGCCTCTTGTGGACCTGCGCGTTCATTTTGTACGGGCTGGTATTGATTCATCTGTTCCCGGAGTTTTCGAAGGAGTGCGTCGGCGCGGCACAAAATGCCGGAGCGTCGCTGGGACTGGGCCTGCTCGTGTGCATCAGCCTGCCGATTGCGGCGGTGCTGGCGTGCGTGACGATTGTGGGGTCTCCGCTGGGGATTCTGGCGTTTCTGGTGTGGCTGGTGACGCTGTTTTCCGCGCAGATTGTGTTTGGCGGATTGATTGGCAGGTGGATTTTGGGGCCTGCGCAGGACGCCTGGGGCCAGGTGGGGCGCATGGCGCTGGGGCTGGCAATTATCGGGGTAATTGTTCCGATCATTCACCAGGTGGAGCTGCTGGAGTTCTTAGTCAAGCTGGCAGTGGTCCTATGGGGGTTCGGCGCGATTTCGCTGGCGCTGTTCCGGAGATTTCAGCCGCCCTCGAGCATGGCCACTGCGGGAGTTGCGCCGGCGACGCCGCTGCCGGCAGGGACAACGGTGGGCGGAGGGCCGGCAGCGTAAATTTCAGCGCGAGTTTCAGAGGTGAAAGTAAAACGGGCAAGCTCGAGATGAGCTTGCCCGTTGCCTTTTGCGGAGGCGGAGAAGATCAGTGGGTGCGAACTTTGGCGGCGGTGAAAGGCGTGGCTGAAGTTGCGCCGAAATAGAGCGCGCGGATCGAGACGGTCTGGCCCGTGGTGAAGCTGGAGAAGGCGGGGACGCCGTCGAAATTGGTTGGAGCGGTGTCCGGGGAGACAGCCTGGTTGAGCTGCACCTGGAGTTGCCCGGTGACGCCGAAGAAAGGCGGCAGGTTGTTGATGAAGAAGACGTTGGGAGGAGAAGAGGAGGCAACACCGCCGGTGACGCGGGAAAAGCGGAGGCCGACGAAATCGGCGGATACGGAAGCGGGCGTACTGGAGCCGGCGGCGGTGAAAGAAGCGACGCGAACGGCGACGGTCTGTCCAGCGCGGAGGACGGAGGTGTCGTTGGCGCTCTCGAAAGTGGTGGCGTCGGCGGGAACGATGAGGCCTTTGGTGTCCACGCCGAAGGTCGCTCCAGTGGCGAGGTTAACGGTCACAGGATCACCGATCGAGAGATTGTTGCCAATCAGGCTGGAGGTTGGAGCAAGGAAAATATCGTTCGCGACGATTTGGAATTGGGTAGAGGAGGAAGGCACGGCGGTGACGAGGCCTTCGATCCAGTCTGAGGCGGTGGGCTCGAGCGGATCGAATTCGAGCAGGGTAAACGTGCCGTCGGAATTGAGCGCGACGTCGATGGCGGCCAACTGATTTTGCGCGGCACAGGCGCTGAGAGACGGGGTAGCAGCGGTGCAGTTTGGCGAGAAGAACGTGGAGGAGTTCGCAGCGGCGGTGATGGCGCCGTGCTTGGAAGTGGTGACGGTCACGGAGGAGCTGGTGAGAGCGGTGACCACGCCGGTAAAGTCCTCGATGAAGTCGAGCTGGCCCGTGGAGAGGCTGCTGGCGGAAGGAGGCAGCGCGGCGGCGCTGAAGACGTTGGCAGCGCCGAGATTTACGGCGGTGACGACCTGGGTGGAGGAGTTGACGGTCAGAGCGCTCGCCAAGTCAACCTGGATGCGCAGCGCGGTGGTCTGATTTGAGGTGATGGTGATGGATTTCGAGATGACGGGAGCGGCGGCAGCGCCGGAAACGGTCGCGACGGAGCCGTTGGCGCAGCCCTGAGTGCCCGGATTGAGCTGCGTGCAGTACGTAAGAGAAGAACCGGTGATGGCGAGAGTGACGTTCGTGTAGGTTCCGGCTGGGACGGCGTTCAGCACGCTTCCGAGGAAGGCGGAATCGCTTTCCAGGCGCGTGAGATCCACGGTGAAGGTGGAACCGGGAAGCGGAATGTTAATGGGGGAGCCGGAAGACGGCGTGAGGGAAACGCCGCTCACGCTGAAGGAAAAGGAAAGGACGGAAGTGCTGGGGGGAGGCGTAAGCGGATTTGCGGACATGGTCAGGATGAGCGAGCCGTTGCCTGCGCCGCCACCGCCGCCGCTTGAAGGCAGGCCGCTGCAGGCCGCGAGGCAAAACCCGGCGAGAATGGGAGCAAGCAGAGCAAGGAGACGACGATTCATCAAGAGACCCCCCGAGGGGAAGCAGCCAAAGCGCACTCACCCCTGAGACAGGAGTACGGCGATATCTATTCCCCATCCCAGTCTAATCCGCGTCCGGAAAGGGACAATGCAAATCCGCGGCAAGTTGCTGAATGCGGAAAGACTGGTTCAGGCGCGCGGAAAAGGATGCGGCGCGGCGAGGCGGGGCGGGCGAGTGTGGTATCGTAGCCCACTCGGAGCATTTTTCAGGCTATCGAGCCAAGACGGGCGGAAGTCCTGGCAAAACAAACGACAAGAAAAAGCAGCGTAAAGGACTCCAGCGAGCCAGACCGCGCGGGAGTGCGGCCGGAGCGGCGCTACGCGCCTCTGGATGAGGAGCAGGAGGGAGCCGTGCCGGCGGAAGCGCGGGAGATCAAGCCCGAGGCTCCGGCAACCGCGCCGGCGATGAAGGAGATCTTCGGGCCCGGCGGGCTGCTGGAAAAGTGCATGTGGCGGGGCTACGAGCACCGCCCGGGACAACTGGAGATGGCGGAGGTGGTGCACGACGCCTTCGAGGGGCATCATCACGCCATCGTGGAAGCGGGAACGGGAACGGGGAAGACGCTGGCGTATCTGCTGCCGGCGATCTGCAGCGGAAGGCGGGTGGTGATTTCGACGGCGACGAAATCGCTGCAGGAGCAGCTTTATCAGAAGGACATTCCTTTCCTGCAGAAGCACTTCGCGCCGAATTTGAAAGTTGCCGTCATGAAGGGCCGGGCGAACTTCCTGTGCCGGGCGAAACTGCATCAGATGGCGGATCAGCCGATGCTGCGCGGCATGGAGGAACTGGATGCGTTCCGGCAGATCAAGGACTGGGCGCGGCTGACGGAGACGGGCGACCGCGCGGAACTGGCATTTTTGCCGGACGATTCCGAACTGTGGACGCGGCTGGACGCGCGGCGGGACACGTGCACGGGCCAGAAGTGCCCGGAGTTCAGCCAATGCTTCGTGACGGCGATGCATCAGCGGGCGCAGGAAGCGGACCTGATCATCGTGAACCATCACCTGTTCTTCGCGGACCTGGCGCTGAAGCAGGACGACTTCGGGCGCATCCTGCCGGAGTACTCGGCGGTGGTGTTCGACGAAGCGCACGAAATCGAGGACGTGGCGAGCGACTATTTTGGGCGGCAAATTTCGAATTTCCGGTTCGAGGAGCTGGCGCGGGACGCGGACCAGACGCTGCGCCTGCTGCGGTTGAGTTCGCCTTCGCTGCTCAGAAAGACGCAGCGGATTCGGGAACGTACGCGGGGATTCTTTGAGGCGTTTCCCGCGCGTGAGGGGCGATTCCCATTTGCGCGGAACGAGCGCGAAGCATTTCTGGAGCAGAACCGCGAGGCTTATGACGCGGTGATTTCCTCCTTGAAGGCGATGGAGACGGAGTTCGCGGCGCTGACGCAAAAACCGGAGGAACTGGTGCGCATTGCGCGGCGAAGCTTTGAATTGCGGCAGGAACTGGCGTTTCTCTTCGAGTCGAACGAGAAGAACTTCGTGTACTGGTTCGAGCGCCGGAACAAGGGCGTGTTCCTGGCGGCGACGCCCATCGACGTGAGCCAGATTCTGCGGGAGCGGCTATTTGAACAGTTCGATACGGTGATCTTGACCTCGGCGACGCTGACGGTGGAAGGGAGGTTCGACTACATCCGCCAGCGGCTAGGGCTGGACCACGCGAAGGAGCGCGCGCTTCCGCCGGAGTTCGATTACAAGGAACAAGCGCTTTTCTATGTGCCGAAGAAGATGCCGGACGTGCGCGACCCGGGATTCGCGGCGAGAGCGGCGGAGGAAATCGTGCAGCTTCTTGAGACGAGCCAGGGACGAGCCTTCTGCCTGTTCACGAGCTACACGCAGATGAACGAGCTTTACGAGCGAGTGCGGACCCGCGTGGATTTTCCGCTGCTGCTGCAGGGGACGGCGCCAAGAACAGCGCTGCTCGAGACGTTCAAGAACACGCCCGGCGCGGTTCTGTTCGCGACCTCGAGCTTTTGGCAGGGAGTGGACGTGCCCGGAGAGCAGCTTTCCTGCGTGATTGTGGACCGTCTGCCGTTCGCGGTGCCGAGCGATCCGATCGTGGCGGCGAGAGTGAAGCTGCTGCAGGAGGACGGGCGGAACGCCTTCGCGGAATATCAGGTACCGCAAGCGGTGCTGGCGCTGAAGCAGGGCTTCGGGCGGCTGATCCGGGCGAAAACGGACCGGGGCATCCTGGCGCTCCTGGATACCCGCATCCAGCGGATGCCGTATGGTAGAATTTTTTTGGAGTCGTTGCCGAACTACCGGACGACGCAGGATTTGGCGGAAGCCGGCCGGTTTCTGGAATCGACAAGTCCCGCCTGAGACGGCCCGAAGCGCAAATCACCATCCGAAGCCAGGGGGAGCGAGACTCCGGAAGGACCAGTTCCCGGGATAGCCGGGCGAAAACCTATGTTCCAAGTAAGCGTGGAAGAGACTTTTTCGGCGGGGCACGCGCTGCGCGGCTACAAAGGCAAGTGCGAGAACCCGCACGGACACAATTACCGGGTAAAGGTGACGATCGAGGGGCCGGAGCTCGATTCGATCGGGTTGCTGGTGGACTTTACTCACGTAAAGCATGTAATCCGCGGGATTATCGGCGGGCTGGACCACCAGTTCATCAATGATTTGGAGCCGTTCAAGAGCGTGAATCCTTCCGCGGAAAATCTTGCCAAATACTTTTACGACGAGACCGCGAGGCAACTAAAGGAGTTGCCTCCCGGCGCAAAGATCACCGAAATTACGGTGTGGGAAACGGATACGGCGAGCGCACAGTACCGTCCGAGGTAAGGATTCGCGGAGAAGAGAGCGGCAATGAACCGTGCTTTGCTGATCGCGCTGGTTCCGGCGCTGCTGGTTGCGGCGGGATACGTTTTCGTTTTGCAGAAGATGAAGCTCTCGCCGACATACAGCGGCTTGGCCATCCTGTCGGCGGTGCTGGCCGGCGGAATTTTCTGGCTCAGCCGGCGGGCAAGCAAGGCGAGATAGAAGCGATCGCGCCTGAGGTTTGAGTTCCAATGTTCATTACGGAGATATTCAAATCGATCCAGGGAGAAGGGACACGCGCGGGACTGCCCTGCATTTTCGTGCGGCTGACGGGATGCAACCTGCGCTGCACATGGTGCGATACGGCGTATGCGTTCCACGGCGGCAAGAAGTTGAGCGTGGAGGAAGTGATGGCGCGAGTGGACGAACTGGCGAATCGTCCCGCGGGGAGAAGCGGCGCAGAGGCGGCCGTGCCGCTCGTGGAAATTACCGGCGGAGAGCCGCTGCTGCAGGAGGAGGTCTATCCCCTGGCGGAAAAGCTGCTGGCGGCGGGGTACACCGTAATGATCGAGACGAGCGGCGAGCGCTACGTGGGGCGGCTGCCGCAGGAAGTGATCAAGATCGTGGACGTGAAGTGCCCGGATTCCGGGGAGGCGGACACGTTCGACAGAAAAAACCTCGAGGCCATTGGGCCGGATGACGAAGTCAAGTTCGTCATTTCCACGCGGCGGGATTATGAATTTGCGCGGGAGTTTACGAAAGAGCACAAGCTGGCGGAGCGCGTAAAGCAAGTGCTGTTTTCTCCGGTTTTCGAGGATCCCGAGGGGAAATGGGAAGGGCTTGAGCCGCGCGTGCTGGTGGAATGGATGCTGGCGGACGGATTGCCGGTGCGGCTGGGATTGCAGTTGCACAAGTTTGTGTGGGATCCGCAGACGAAAGGCGTGTGAGGGGAAGGAAGAACGAAACTCGAAATTTGAAAAGCGAAACTCGAGTGAAGAGTTCACCCCATAGATACAAAGTTCACAGAGAAGAGAAACAGAAAAGCAGAAGACAGAAGAGAAAGACAGAAAGCGGAGAGACGGAGGGACGGAAGACGGAAAGAAGGGCAAGAGAGAGAATCAAGGGCGGAGATGACGAATAGTTCAGATACAAGGAAGGCGGTAGTACTGCTGAGCGGAGGGATGGATTCTTGCGTTTGCGCGGCGATCGCGCGGGCCCGGCACGGAGCGGAGCGAGTGGCGCTTCTGCATGCGGGATACGGGCAGAGGACGGAAGCGAGAGAGCGGCGGGCGTTTGAGGCGATCGCCGACTTCTACGGAATCAAGGACAGGCTGGTGGTGCGGCTGGATCATTTCCGGGCAATCGGGGGATCGGCGCTGACGGACAGGAGCATCGCGGTTCCGGAAAACGAGCTGGGCGCACCGGGTCCTCACGGGAGCGCAATTCCGGTGACGTACGTGCCGTTCCGCAACGCGCATTTTCTCTCCGTGGCAGTGAGTTGGGCGGAGGCGAAGGGAGCGGGAGCCATCTACATTGGAGCAGTGGCGGAAGACAGCTCGGGGTATCCGGATTGCCGGCCAGAATACTACAAAGTTTTTCAGGAGCTCGTTCGGGTGGGGACGAAGCCGGAGACGGAAATCGAGATCGTAACGCCGGTCATTGGATTGAAGAAGAGCGAGATCATCCGGAAAGGCATCGAGTTGGGCGCTCCGCTGCATCTAACGTGGTCGTGCTACCAGAGCGAGGACGCCGCCTGCGGAAGCTGCGATAGCTGCCTGCTGCGGCTGCGGGCGTTTGCGGAAGCCGGAACGGCGGATCCCATCCCCTACCAGCAAAGCGTCCCGGCCAGAAGTTGAGCCGCTTGGATTCCAGCGCGGATGAGCGATAATAAGGCATCCGCCCGGAGGCCCGGACGGAGCTCCCCCCGCGAACAGAAAACCACTTGAGAGAGAAATCGCGCGATGGTGGAAACTCGGGCTCGAGGAAAAGGAGAACGGAGCATGAAGCGATTGGGTAGAACTTGGGCGATAGCAACATTGGTTTCGGCTGCGCTTGTTTGCGCATTCGCGCCACGCGCGGCGGCGCAGGACAGCGGAATCGCGGGTCAGATCCTGGACGTTGCCGGCAAGCCGTGGGTGGACCTGGGCGTTCAGATCGTAAGCGACCAGGGCGTCAAGCAGGAGACGAAGACGGACAAGAACGGGAAGTACGCGTTCAACAATCTGCGCGCGGGAGACTACACGATCAACGTGCTTCTACCGAATCAGCCGCAGCCGTTCTCCGCAAAGGTAAGGGTCGGAGGCGGACAAACCGTGCCGGCGGATTTCAACTTCAAGGATATTGTGGCGAAGCAGGGGGCGGAATACCAGGAAGCGGTAAAGAAGCAGGAAGAAGAAAAGAAGAAGTTTGAGGGGATGAAGCAGCACTTCGAGGCGGGCGTCGCGGCCCTGGATCTGGCCAAACAGCAGAAGGACAGCATGGCGAAGGCTCCGGCCGATCAGCGGGAGGCGCTAAAGCAGCAGGTTGCGGACAGCGCGGCCAAAGCGGTGACGGAGTTCGAGGCTTCGAAAGCAGCGGCCGGAGAGAAGGATTCCAACTTGAACCTGATCCTCGCGCGGCTCGGGGACGCTTACGACGCGGCGGGAAGAACGGACGACGCGATCGCGGCGTACAAGCAGGCCATCGAATTGAAGCCGACGGCGGCGTACTACAACAACCTTGGAGGGATTTACGGACGCGCGGGAAAGATTGATGAAGCGATGGCTGCCTATCAGAAGAGCGCGGAACTGGACCCCACGAATGCGGCGCAGGCATGGCGGAACTGCGGGATCACACTGTACAACGCGGGAAGGCTGAAAGAGGCGGTTGAGCCGCTCAAGAAAGCGACGGAAATCGATCCGAAGAGCGCCCAAGCGTGGTACCTGCTGGGAGCGTCGCTTGTAGGAGCGATGGAAACGAAGAAGGTGGGTGACAAACTGGAGTTCGTGATTCAGCCGGGCACGGTGGAGGCGTATCAGAAGGCGCTGGAGCTCGATCCCAACGGTCCGTATGGCCTCCAGGCGAAGCAGGGCCTGGAAGCTCTGCAGCAGATCGCTCCGGGAATCGAGACGAAGATCAGCACCAAGAAGAAGAAATCGTAAAGACGGATTGTTAGAGAGTTGGGCCGGCGCAGGCAAAAGCGCCGGCCTTTTTTCTTTTGGCAAGTACGTGCGGCTCGCCATGGCTTGCGGCGGTTTTGTGCCGCGCTCAGCGGTGCATGAGCGTGCCGGTGGATTTCGTGTGGCGAAGGACGGCAGCAAAGACGGCCATCGAGAGCGGCAGGAGAACCGCGGCGAAAAGCAGAAGGACGGAGATGGGGTGCCAAAGATCACGCAGACTGGCGCCGGCGAGTAACGCGGAGCGCATCGCCTCCAGGGTGTAGGTGATGGGATTCAGGCGGGCCAGTTCCTGCAGCCAACCGGGAAGAATGTCCACCGGAAAGAGCATGCCGCCGGCAACGCTCGAAATTCCGAGAAGCAGCCATTTGCCGGGATTGCCGCGCTTGAAAAGAAGAAGGTATCCGGCGGAAAGAATGCCGAGTCCTGAAAAAGCCAGTAAAGAAGCGGCAAGAACCGCCGCGACGGCAAGCCAGTTGGCGGCGCCCAGTGGAAAATGAAAAAGCAATGCGGCCCAAATCAAATAGACAACGATACGAAGAGTGGTTGCGAGAAAAGGATAGATGGCCGAGCCCGCGAGCATGGCCGGAAGGGACGTCTGCGTGATGAGAAGGTGTTCGAGCGTACCGGAATCCCGCGCTTCCTCGAGGCTGCGGTCAAACGTATCCAGGGCGGCGCTCAGGTAGTCGAAAAAGACAAAGCCCACAAGGGCGAAGGAGAAATAGTCGGTTCCGCGGGGGAGCGTGGCGCGAAGCTCCGGGCTATCCACGAATCGCGAAACGTAGAAAAACATGGCGGCGCCGAGGAGAGCGTCGAACGCTTCGAGGAGAAAAGGCGTGCGGTAGGTTCGGGCGATGCGCAGGTCGCGCCAGAAGAAGAGCCAAATTTCGCGAGGAAGGCGCGTCATGCCGTAGGGGCCTCCAGGGAATGGGGAAAGTGGCCGGTCAACTTGAAGAAAGCGTCTTCGAGGGAGGATGTTTCGGCCCGGGCTTTGAGACGAGCAGGGGAATCGAACGCGAGGAGCTTGCCTTTATCGAGGACGGCAACGCGGTCGGCGAGAAATTCAATTTCCGGGAGCGAGTGAGAAGCGAAGAGCAAAGTGATGTCGCCAGTCTTGAGGAGCTCGGACTTGAGGAAGCGGCGGAATTCGGCGGCGGCAATGGCGTCCAGGCTGCGCGTCGGCTCATCCAGAAGGAGCACGGGGGGTTGATGGAGAAGGGCGCGAGCGAGGCTCAAGCGCTGGACTGTTCCTGCGGAGAGTGTGCGGACCTGGCGATCGAGAGCCGCGCTGAGGCCGAACTGTCTGGATAGTTGCGAGATGCGGCGAGCGGCATCGCTTGGCGCGAGGTGATTGAGCCGGCCGAAGAAATAGAGATTTTGCCGGCCCGTCAGGCGGGAATAGAAGCCGAGGTCGCCGCCGGAATGAAAACCGAGCTTGCGGCGAACCTCGCGCGGATCCTGGGCCACATTGTAGCCGGCGATTTCCGCAGAGCCGCGAGTGGGAAGCAGAAGAGTCGCCAGAATGCGCAGAAGCGTGGATTTGCCCGCGCCGTTGGCGCCGAGCAGAGCAACGGATTCTCCGGCGGCGGCTTCCAAGGAAACGCCGGAAAGAGCGGAAATCGAGGGCTTTTCGAACGGCTGGAGGAAGGCTCGCCAGCCGCTGCGCGCGGGCGGGAAGGCCTTTTCCAGGGAGCGCACGAGAATGGCGGGTTCGGGCACCGCGAAGTTATAGCGTGTCTTGAACGAAGAGACAACCGCTCGGGTAAGGGCGGCGGAAATGGTGGTCAACCGGTGTTTCCGCCGCTAGAATAGGGGCACAGGATCGGTTTATCCCGCCGGTCCGTTGGGGTCACTCCAATTTCCGGTTCGGAAAGAGGCTGCTCGCCGATGGCGTCTTTTGCGGAACATGCGACCGTGCCGTCCCACGTGCTTGTGCGGTTTTTGGACAGGGAATCCGTTCTGCTGAATCTCGAGACGGAGCGCTATTTTGGGCTCGACGAAACGGGGACGAGGATGTGGCAACTCGTGACCGCGGCGCCGTCGCTCGAAGTGGCGTACCGGCAACTGCTGGACGAGTTTGACGTGGACGAGCAACTCCTGCGCAGGAACTTGAGCGACCTGGTGGACCAGCTTGCGGAAAACGGCCTGCTCAAGTTGCATCCGGCAAATGTGGGATCGACTCCTGCGCTTTAGAAGGCTGTCACGGGATGAACAACTCCTGTTCCTCCGCGCGGCGATTCTTCTCCCTTTGATTTCGCTGAGCCTGCGCGCGCGAGGATTCGCAGCGACGCAGAAGTGGCTGCGGAGATTCCTGCGAGACGAAGACATGCGGCCGGACAAGATCGAGAAAAGCGAGGAGCCGCGCGTGGAGCGGGCGGTGCGCGCCGCGGCCCGGCATGGATTCGGAAGCCCGACCTGCCTGGAACAATCGCTGGCATTGTGGTGGCTGCTGGGGAGGCGGGGAATCCCGTCGGAACTGCGGATTGGCGTGCGGAAGAAAGGGGAAGAGCTGGAAGCGCACGCGTGGGTGGAACAG
>Ga0209581_1003222_pt1 | contig 14318 bp, 10 predicted proteins | sample Coa_R2_FD_187160 | JGI IMG/M metagenome (GOLD analysis project Ga0209581, IMG submission 187160) | Surface soil microbial communities from Centralia Pennsylvania, which are recovering from an underground coalmine fire - Coalmine... | ecosystem: Environmental > Terrestrial > Soil > Unclassified ...
TCACACACCCAGGAACCGGGGTTGGAACCGGCGTGGCCGTGGGTGTCGGGCTCGGCGTCGGAGTCGGTGTCAATGAGTTAACCGTGACCAGGAAACTGGTACTGGTGTTGTTCGGCCCATCGTTCACGGTCACCGTGATGGTTGCGCTCCCTGACTGTCCCGCCGCCGGCGTTACAGTTACAGTGCGGTTCGCGCCATATCCGCCAAACACGATGTTCGGAGCGGGTATGAGCGCAACATTGGATGATACGGCGCTTAACTGAAGGTTTGCGGGCGCGGTTTCCGCATCGCCAATGGTGAATGGGATAGGACCCGTGGACTGGCCCTGCAGGATGGTTTGATCGGGAATCGTTGAAATGGTCGGCGGCGTGTTGGGTCCGCAGTCTGGGAAAAGCCGCACCTCCTGCGTTGTGGCCAGCCCTTGAGGGTCGGTGACGGTCAGCAGAATTCGGTAATAATAGATGTTGATTCCATCGCAGCCGGTCGGCTCGAGGACAGCCGTTGTGGTGTGATTGGTATCGACCAGCACGCCATGGTTGTGATCATTGTGATGCAGCAGGACCTGCCATCGGTAGGACAATTGAGCGTCGGACGATTCAGCATCGGTGACGGTTGCCGTCAGGTTAACCGTGGTTGGGTTGACCGGTGAATAGAGCGTGCCGTCGACAGGGCTGGTGATCGTTACATTCGGCGGCGTATTATTGACCGATATAATCAAGGCAGCCTGGGCTGAAAGATTCCCGCTGTCGGTTACCGTCAGCGTTACCTGGTATTCCGTCGGAACACCTGGCGAAGCTGTGAAAGTGTGGGCCGGGTTAGCCAGAGTGCTTGCCGGCGAACCATCGCCAAAATCCCACAGATAGGTGATGGGATCGCCATCCGGATCGTAAGAACCGTTGCTGCTGAATTGCACAGTGAGTGGGCCTGGCCCGTAATACTGATCTGCGGATGCGACGGCCACCGGTGTTCGATTGCCTGTGTAAGCAACGCGTGTGATTGCGCCTCCCGTATAATCGTAGCCGATGTAGTAAAGGCTGCCGTCCGTCGGGTGTTGCACGATGTCCACCACCGCGCCGGCGGCGCTGGCAAAACTATCGAGCGCGACCGGCTTGTTGTTGTTGTCGAAGGCGAGGGTCTTGATTAGGCCCTGGCCCCAGTCGGCGAAGTAGTATCGGTTTTGGTACGCAGGGGGAAAGTTCGTTCCGGTGTACCATGTGCCCCCTACGGCACAATTTCCCTGGAAAGGTGTGCCGGAGACGGGCGAACCGGGATCGCCCACATTGGCTATCTGTGCCTGACCCGACACATCGTAAACAGGCGTTCGCGTAATGGCATTGGAATGATTCCAATCCAAAGCTGGCCGGGTATGGAGAAACTGCGGGATCGAAGCGGGTATCGTCTGTGAAGCGTCACAGGGATTCGCAAAAGGAGGCTGACCGGCCGGGTTCAGCGTGTCTTCATGCAGCAACTGCCTGAAGGAAAAATACTGGCTGCATCCGCTGCGCGGATACAAAGGGTTTGGAGCATCCTGATTGGGAACATCAACATTGTAATCTGTTCCGTTGTCGGGCGGTGTGATACTCAGCCCCTCGTAAGTAGGCCATCCGAAGTTCTGGCGCGGGCCGGTAACAACCGCCACCGATTCCCACGTATTCCAGCCTGTGATCCCAAGGTAAATCACTCCAGGGTTGCCATCGGGCGGAAAGTGACTCCCCGTATTTGGCCGGAGACTCATGCGGAACGGCTGGCGCAATCCGAGAGCCCACACGCGCGAACGCGGCGCCCTGGGATTGTTCGGATCGTAATAGGGATTGCTTGGCACGCCGTTGCCCGTGGCAGGATCGATTCGAAGTATCTTGCCGCTCAAGGAATCGACCAATTGCGCCCGGAACGCGCCTACGTCTTCCTTGGGCCGAATAATGCCATCAGCCAGCGCCTGTGGCGCGTAACTGCCGCCCTGGTTACCCCCAATGTCCGCGATGTAAGGGCTGGCGCCCTCGCCTGCGGATACCAATAAGGTCCCGTCGTCGCCAAACACGAGGCTTCCCACGCCGTGTGTCTCAGAACAGATTGGGATGCCAGTCTCCTTGGTTTCGCCAATCAAGATCAGGCGACTGGTGGGATCCACCGAGCGGAAACCGTCCGCAGACCGGCACGTATAGCGCGTGAGCCGGCCAATGGTTGCGGCGTTGTATTCGTTGGCATTAGGATCGTAATTGGGATCTCCCGAGTGGAACAGGTAATAGCGATCCACCACGTACAGCACGTAGATGTAACCGTTGACTCGGAACTCCGGATCCAGCGCAAAGCCAAGCATTCCATGGTCTCCCCATTTGCCCACTTCGTCGTGAATATCGAGCAGTAGCGTGTAGCCAGGGTCGCCCGGATCCTTGAACCAAACCTGGCCCGTCCCTTCCCAGACGTACATGCGCCCATTTGGCTCGAAAGCCACTCCCACCGCGTTCGTCCACGGACCGGAAATGACGGTTTCAGTGAAGCCGGGGGGCACTGTTGCGCCGAAGAGATTGCCGCTCAAAAGGGAAAAGGATGCCAGCACACCAAGAGCGGCGGCGACGCCGAGCCGCCCCGTCCGCAGGATGCAGGCTTGGAAGCGACGGCGGCAACCGGTCATGAAAACCCTGCCCCTCCGCAGCATAAACTGTGTCTGTCGTTGCCTTTTGAGTCTAATCACCGTGTCAGCCTCCGAGCCGCGTGCTGAGAGTGTTCGGCTTTCTCACACTGGTTCGGAGAGGGGATAAGCTGGTGCAGTCGCGTCCCGTAGTGTTCTCCGGAAATTGCAACAGCTGGTTTTCGAAAATGTAGGGCGCTGGGAAACGCGTCCGATTCAAGCGCGATTTAGCCGGATCCATTCGGAGTCCCTTGCTCCGGCGAGCGTCCTGATTCACTGGTCCAGAAAAACTCGGAATCGATCTGCTGCGTCCGTATCAGATATTCCAACTGTTTGAGGCGCGTGAAAGTTCGAAACTCAAACACCTCTCGCGTCATGTCGATTCGTTCAAACAAAGCATGGAGTTGTTTTGCGCCGCGACGGGCGTCCCACGCGCACTGAAAACCGCGGAGATGCCTGCGAATTTTGTCGAAACAGACGCGATAGCTGCGATTATCCTGTCCGGGCGCTCCAAAACTCGTTCGGCAATTTGGGAACACTTCGCCTACGATCTCTGCAATCTCGCGCACGCGATAGTTGTGAGCCGTGTCGCCCACATTGAATACTTCATTGTGAATGGCCTCGGTGGGCGCGCGCAATACCGCAACGATTGCGCCGACGATGTCCAATGCATGGACCAATGGCCGCCACGGGGTGCCGTCACTGGTCATTTTGATTTCCCCGGTTGTCCACGCCAGTCCGGCCAGGTTATTGAGCACGATGTCAAACCTCATGCGCGGCGAAGCGCCGTAGGCAGTGGCATTGCGCAAAAAAGTGGGCGAGAACGTCCGGTTGGCCAGCAGCCTCACGTCTCGCTCAACCAGCGTTTTGCACATGGCATAAGCAGTCTGCGGATTAAGAGGCGATTCTTCGGTCACATCCTCGCCGTCAGCGACGCCATACACGCTGCATGAGGACATGTACACAAAACGTTTTACCCCGGCCTTGCGCGCAAGTTGCGCAAGGTGAACCGATCCCTTGTGATTAATCTCGTAGGTGATGGCAGGCGCCAGCTGACCGGCTGGATCATTCGACAGTTCAGCCATGTGAACGACGGCGTCCACATCCTTGAGATCGGTGGCTTCCACATGGCGAAGGTCTTTAACCAGGGTCAGAGGCGTTGTGCCGGCGCTGCGGTAGAAGGCGCGGTCTTTGTAGAAGCCGGTGTCGAGGCCAATGACTTCATAGCCTTGCCGGATCAGCTCCGGCGCGAGCAAGGATCCCAGGTAGCCTTCCGTTCCAGTTACAAAGATGCGTTGAATGCGTTCCATTTGCCTTGCATGCCGCAGAGCCAGAGTTTGAATTTAAGCGATTATGAAAGCGGTCACAAACGCTCTGTCACGCTGCCCGCACGACTCCTAATTCGTGCTGTTTCTAAACACGGCCGCGTAACGGACACGCCAGGCACGCTTCCGCTGGTCGAACGGCTCAAGTCCCCACCACTGCCACGGCCAGTCGCCGCAGACCGCTGGATCGCCGTTGTGGATCTCAGCGAGAAGATCCGGAACCGGTTCCCAGCCCAGGTCCAGGGCGACTTGTGTTCGAACGTCCAGGTCCACGCCCGAAACAAACAGATAGCCTCCGGGAGCGACAAGTCGGGCAACGTTGCGCAGGCACTTGTCTGCTTCGGCTGGAGCCATGTGGCAGAGAAAGTTGCTGGCAACCACGATGTCGTAGCGTCCGAGGCGTTCAACAAATTTCCAGTCACACGCGTCTCCAAGCTCCCAGCGAATTCCTTCCTTTAACCACGGTTTCACCTTTGCCTTGTTACCTTCCCAATCGAACATCCCAGCCATCTCAGTTTTGGTCAGCCGCTCGAAGATCGAAGCACCCACAAGCTGGGACGTGCCCGCGCCGTACACTCCGTGTTTGGCAATGCTCAGCATTTCCTCCGAAATATCCACAGCCGTTACCGTCACTGTTACGTGCGGGCAACTCGAACGCAGGACCCACAGAATCGAATAAACTTCGGCGCCGACACTGCATCCCAGCACGGCGATCCGCAACGGCGCGTGATTAAATCTTTGCTCAGCGAGGCGGCGCATCAGTTCAAGTGCCGGCCGATTCCGCAGAAAGAACGTGCCCAAATAATGCTGGCGTTGGACACTTTGCCGAACCAGGGCATGCAACCAGGTTCCATACAGCCGGGCCAGCCGGCCATGGCGCACGCCTGATGGCAGACGTTCCCAAACGCGGCGGTTCAGCGTCAAAAAATACGCGACAGCCCGTTTCTTCGCCGCGTGCAGCCGCTGCACATTACGAACGGGGCGCGATTGGACAACGGCGTTGTTGCACACCGGGCTGTCAGTTATTGCTCGCGCATCCATTAAGGCAGACGGGGGGAATCCTTTGTTCCTGCACAGGTTCGATTGCCACCGAAGATGATCCGGTATTGCTCGTCCAAAGCGGCGCGCAGCTCGCCTACTTTCTCCCTGATAATGCGCTGCAGGTTGACGGCGTTGTGGGTCAGCTCCTGGAACTGCGCGACAAGGGCATCAGCATTTATCTGCTGAAACTCCTGACAATAACGCGACAATCCCATCTCACTCATCAGCGAGGCGCACTTATGGTGAAATGAAATCGCAATGACCGGCTTGTTAAGAAGCAGGGCAAAGAGCACGTTATGGAAGCGGGTCGCCACGACCACGTCCGTGGCTGCAAGCTGCGCCAGTAGTTCCTGCGGCGAAGCCGGCAGCGCATCGAGGATGCGTTCCTCGTCGAGCTGTCCCACGCGGCTTTTGAGCAGCGATTTGAAGTCCGACGCTGCCGGCTGGTCATAGCTGTCGCCGATCAGGATTCGGACATCATAATCATGGTCAAGCAGCCATTGAGCGAAGTTTGCCAGCTCCGCCAGATAGGCTTCATACACGGCGCGGCTGGGCTTTGCAGCGCTGTATCTGCCAGCGTATTCCATTAACCCGATGCCAATCAGGGGTCGCTTTCGCCCGGGCTGGACGTTGGTTGGCAGCATGGCATCAGGCAAACTGAAGGCCAGATCCGGATACAAACGGTCGCTGTTTGTGCGAAAACCGGATCGCTCCAGCAACCTCATGCTGGCCTTATCCCGATAGGACCTGAAGGCCGCCAGCGCCAGAGCGGATCGCACAAGGCGCCTGCCCAGGCGGCTGTAAATGGGTCCCGCGCCAACGCTGACAAAAAACACTTTCGCGCCGCGCAGCCTCGCCAGCAACGTCCACTTAAACAGGTTGTATGGTCCCCACTGCCGGAGACCGAAAGCGTCGGTTAAAAGACCGGTGCCTGGCACGATAAACATTTTGCTGCCTTTGAGCGCTCTGAAAGCATCGAGCCACCTGTAAATTTCGCACGGCACGCCAATCAACACTTTCCGCGCCAGTTTGCTCACTGGATTCGTGATTTTCCATTCTCTTACGATGGCGCGATCGATGGCAATTGTCGCGATCCCTTCGCTGGCGGCCAGAGCATCAGGATAACTGCAGATACAGACCGGTTCGCTGTCAGGCAGCAATCGCCGTTGATGGAACAGAATGGTCTGAAGAGTAATCTCATTCCCGAAGTTCCGTGAGCCGAAGTGTCCGTAAAAATGTACCTTTGTTCGCGGCGTTTTGATATCCGAGTCAGGCGCGTCCGGTAATGCTGCTTCGGTTTTTGAAGGGGGGACCATCGGAATTCCGGTCACTCGCCCCGGGCCTTGTTTGCCAGTGCCGTCATGAGCTTTCTTGTGGCCAGCCGGGGATTTTTGAGTTCCGCAAGCATTTCCTGCACAGCGGCGCCCAGCACCAGGCTCCACTTCAGAGGCGTGCCCAGCTTCCTCAGGCCCCGGCAATGAAAGCTCCAAAAGTCGCGTCCTTTGAGCTTCAACAGGCAGCCTCCAAGCCAGCGATAATAGGCTGCGTAACACTCACGTGTGCGGCTCGCCAGCTCATCCGGCGTCAAATACACGGGACCGTAATCGTGCAAAATCTCCAGAAACGCGAGGCAACCCATTCCGAGCCTGTTAGCGGTGGTGGTCAACTGCTCGGGATGCACACGTTCCACCGAGAGTGCTTCTTGCAGAAAGCCGAAGTCGCAATGCTGCAGCACCCGATAGCAGGCGCTGGTATCGCAATGGTAACCGTTATGGGGAAAGAAAGGGCAATACGCCCTGATAAGGTCTGCCCGATACAACAAGGCCGTCGGATTGGCAAGCACGTGGATGTTATCCAACAGCCCGAGGCGGCAAACGTCGCGTCCCGAAATGACTCCTACGCCACTGGGTAATCCCTGCCATTTCAACCGATCACCGCTGCGCTGATAGGCGCCCACAATGCCGACCGAGGGATGCGCCTCGGCAAAGGCAACCATTTTGGACAAACACTCCGGCATCAGCCAGTCGTCCGCTGAAACGACCTTGCAATATTTGCTCTGCGGCGAGATCAAACCAAACGCTATGTTGTGATTTTCCGCCACGGACACGAAGCGCTCGTTGCAGTGAATGCGGATGTTTGGGAACCGGGCGGCGTAACTGCGGGCGATCTGAAGCGTCGCGTCCCTGCTGCAGTTGTTTACGATTATATAATCCCAGTTGCGGTAGGTCTGCGCCAGGACACTTTCGATGCATTCCCGCAGATACTTTGCCCCGTTGTACACCGGCGTGAGAATCGATACGTGTGGCTCAGTCGCGCTCATGGACTGATCGGTTTTCGGGGAACTAAGAGGCATTATTGCGCGCCCGACGGAAAGGCCGTGGGATGAAAAAGCAGGATGGCATACAGATACGCGGTTGATTCGCTGACAACCTCCTTGACTGCCGCGCTGTATCGCCACCAGTGGCGCGCATCGTAGTCTGGGTTTGGAACGGCAATCACGCCCACGGCAATGCCTTTGCCAAGGGCTTTCTGGAAAAGCAAACGCGTCCGCCGCGCGTGCACGTCTTCGGTGACTATGTTGATGCCCGATACCGTGGTATGATGTTTATCGAGCCACCTTCGAAGAGCGACTGCCGATTCATACGTTCTGTCACGATCCATCACGCGGGAAGGAACCATTTGTAAACGCTCCTCGGGGATACCCCATTTCTTCAGGAGATCCGCCCCGACACTCGCCGAGGTGTAGAAGTCATTGATGTAGCCTCCGGTTCCTCCAACCGGCCCGCCCGTGGCAAAAACGCGCTGGTAATGGCTGCCCTTAAATTCCTTCACCGCATCGCGAATGGCATACTCGTGCACCCAACCTTCGACCACGAGCGTGTCTGCATTAACGCGATCACTGAGAGCCAAAAAGGGATAAAGGTGTCTTAGGACCCACAAACCGCAGATTAACAATGCAGCAAGCAGCGCGAATCGGCCACGCCAGGAAAGCGACCATCGCTCTCTGCGATCAATCATTCCCCACATCGCCCGGACGCGTCTCGGCTGCCCGACTGCGCCGGACGTTACAAGACTATTTTGCGTTGAAGACACCGATCCGCGATTTTAGTTCCAGCAGGGTTTCAACCAGCGACAGCGCAATCCGGCGCATTGATGGGATAACCCAGATCAGGATCGCCCCAGCCACAACGCCCACAGGAACGCACAGAGCGAGTTGCATCAAGGGAGACAACGTCGTCGCAACCAACCGTGTCATCCATGTCGCCCCAAACACAACGAGCCAAAGCGGCAGATAGCAAATGACACGGCGCCACAGATCGCCGGTTGTTACCGGTCCCTGGCGTCCGGCAAAATAGAACAGAACGGGCACCCCAATGAAAAGTCCCGCCAGCGAATAGGCAATCGCCACGCCGGCCGGCCCAAAGGGAAGGCCTGCAACAAAGGAAGCAACGGTAATGAAAGAGCCGAGCAAACTGTTGATGAGCCAGTCTTTTCCGCGTCCCTGGGTCTGAAACAGCCAGGTAGAAGCTCCCGCCAGCGGAATGCACAGTGCCGCAATGCTGAAACCGGCGAAAATGGGCGCTGCCTGTTCCCATTTCGGCCCGAGCACAACAAGAGTGATGGGACGAGCCAGGGGCAGCATCAGGCCGGCAAAAAGGAAACTGATCAGCGCCAGCGCCTCATAAACCCGAAGAAAGGTCCGACGATAACGCTCCGGTTGAGCCTGGATCCGCGACAACGCCGGCACCAGCACCGCGTTTATGGGGATTGTAAATTGTTCCAGCGGGCGGATCAGAAGGATCGAAGCCCTGGAATAAAGGCCCACCGCTGCCGCACCGAAAAAGCGGCCGACCAAAAGATTATCCGCGCCGCGCGCGAGCGAGTATAACAAGCTCCCGGCTGTAATGTTGGCGCCAAAAGTCAACATGTGACGCGTTTGAGTGTAACGGGATGGCCTCTGCGGGCGCCAACCTGAAATCACCCACGCCAGAAGGAGCCTCGCAGCGCTCTGAGTAACGGCGGCGCCCACCAGAGACCAGTACCCATATCCCAACAAGGCCATGCCCGCGCCCACGAGGTAACCGGCCAGGGCGGAAACGATGTAAATCATGGCGATAGCCGCAAAGCGCATCTGCCGGTTCAACAAAGCCATGTGTTGCACCGCCGAACTGGCCAGCAAAAACGTAATGGATAACACCATCGTAATGGCTACCAGCCGTGGTTCCCGATAGAACCACGCCACGGCAGGCGACAACGCCGCCACAAAAAGCGTCGTCACAGCGCCAACGGCCACGTTGATCCAGTATAAATTGGAGACCTGGGCATGAGTGATGACCTGGCGCTGCACCGTGGCAGTGGAGAGGCCCGCATCCTGGAACATCCAGAGAAAACCGGTCACGGTGGTAACCATCGCGTACAGCCCAAAGTCTCGTGGCGTGAGGAGCCGGGCCATCACCATGATGGAGGCCAGATTCAAAAGAAACTGGGTCGCCTGCGAACCAATGGTAATAACCGTTCCCGATACCGTCCGGCCCTTCAGATCGTCCAAAAGATGGTCGGTGCGAAGATGTTTGTCGTTCGGGTCGCTTGCCTTCTCCAGGCCATCCCTCGCGCCTTGCGGCGTTTTGGCAAGGGCGGGATCCGCGACGTCAGCGACACTGAAACTATTGCTTGTCATGTTTGATAAAAGGCGCGCCGGCGCGGCGGGCTCAGGCTTTGGCCCGCCTGTTTCCGGGCGTCCAGTTCGCGCCCAGCTCAGAAATGAGCGAAGTTGCCCGTCTCTTCGCTCGAAACGCCAGCGTGTGGCAGATGATCTGGTTGCTGTCTCCGGTCGCCCGGATCCTTCTGGCGAGCGTAAACGCTTTGAGGAATCGGCAGCGATACAACTTTCGAATAAGCCAGTCGTAGTACAGGAACCTGAGTCTTTCCTCGAGCATCCGTCGAAGTTCAGGATCCGTATTTTCCGGCAGGCACAGCCACTTTTGCAGGACCCGCTCCATGGAGGCAAATGCGCGGTCATCGTTGCGGGAGAAAAGCTCCATCAGACCTACCCCCCGGGACGGGGTCCGGTCGATCCTGACCAAGGGCTGGTTCACAAAACAAAATCTGGTGTGGAAGGCCAATCGAAACAGCAAATCCGTATCTTCTGCCACGGCTAACCCTTCATCAAATCCGTTCAGTTGCTCGACCAAAGAACGCCGCACGAGCAGGCTTTGAACGTAAATGGCAGGATACCGGGCAAGGATAACCTTCAACGGCTCCTGAAGAGCACCAAAAGGCCGCAGCTCGCGCAGCTGCGCCTGTTCAAATGCCGACGGCATGGCTTCGCCGTTTCCGAAAAACTCGCAATTCGTAAAGCAGGCGCCGAAATCGCCGCCGAGCTCTTCCAAAACGCGCACTTGACTTTCCAGTTTGGTGGGGAGCCATAAATCGTCGGACGCCAAAATCGCGATCCACTTGCCGGTCGCCAGCTCCAATCCTCTATTCTGAGCGGCGCTGGCGCCCCGGTTCGTCTGATACACATACCGGATACGACCGACGTAAGGCCGAAGCGCCGCCGCTGTGTCGTCAGTCGATCCGTCGTCAACCACGATGATCTCGTAATCCCGATACGTCTGTTGAAGGACGCTTCGGACCGCATTGCCAACAAGGTGCCGCCGGTTATACGTCGGGATAATAACTGAAATGGCAGGCATCGTGAGTCCTTCGGCAGCGCGTTAACGGCCGCTGAGCGCAAACTGCGGCGCTACCGGACAAGCCGCGAGTTGAGTCATGACCGCGCTCGTCACCTGATCCAGAGGGATTGCCCTGGTTGCGCGCGGATCGTACCCGCGCGCATAAAAAAATTCTTCGAGCAGCGGGGAAACAATTTTTTGCTGCAACTCGTAGCCATGGATTTCCCAGGGACTGGTGCAGTTGAAGATGGAAACACAGCGAACCCCGCTGCCCAGGGCCAGATGCATCGGCAGGCTGTCACCCGAAACCAGACAACGGTGGCCTTGCACATCTGCGAGATGTTCCAGCACGCTCGGCCGGTTTTGCAGGATGTTTACTTTCAGGCCCGCGGCCTCGAGTTCACTTTTCAAATCGTCGTAGTACGCCCATTGTTTCATGGGCCATACCGGGCCTGCCGTCGATGAGATGGCGACATCGCCTGTTAACCGCGTGGCATGCCCCTGCGGCAGATAATACGTTTCCCCGCCAAATCTGAGGCCCAGTCCCTCGAAGATCAACTCCTGGTACGTGCGCCGGTTCATGAGTTTCAGTCGGTTGGCTTCTTTTAGCCCGAACCGGCTGATCACACTCAGGTCGAACCAGCCGCGCGCGTCCTGCGTATAAGTTACCTGATCCTGCCGATCGAGGTGGGCGCCAAAAAGCTGTTTGTATTTCAGCTGTTTCAAAAACAAACTTGTTTCCTGGGCGTCTTCCAGGTTGATAACCAGATCGTAAACTGTGTCTGCGACCGTGTCGCGGTCATCCCACGCCACACAGCGCAGCTCACAATCGATTCCCTTCAGCAAGGCGAGATTTTTTTCTGCGGTGACCCAGCTAAAGGGTCCCGCAAGGCGCCGCAACAGTGGCGTGGTGCGAACCACATCGCCAGCAGCGCCGAGTTTGATGATGAGAATGCTCATGGCCGTTCTCAGATTGGCAAGCCGCTCTCGCGCTTGAAGGAATACAACATCCAGTCCCACATTCTCAGCAGCGACGCCTTGCCGCGATTGTAATACAATTGGGCGTGCTTGGCGGCGGCGAAGCCAAAGAGCCTCTCAATGCAGGCATATTTCCACGAGGCGTGAGGTAAAGAAAGACGACCGCCGAGGCTTTCGGCAAGCTGCCGGGCCTCCTGCACAAGGTCGGGGCGATCGGGATAGAAGACGGGCAGCCATGTCTGCAAATAACTGATGCATGCGGCGCGAACGCGGGGGCTGTCCTCTCGGGCGCGCACATAGCCAATTTGCAGTTTCATGCCCAGCCAGTGCGCCTCCATCTTTTTATTGGACTTGTCGATACAACTGAGACGGCTGCTGGGCATGATGCGGTAATAAACCCGGCTCTGCGGCACAAAGGCGATTTCCCGACTGGCATTAATGACACGACAGAAATATTCGCCGTCGTCATCTCCCAGAAGTCGAGTGTCCCATGGGCCGGCCGCTTCGGTCAACTCGCGGCTCACCAACCACGTAGCCGTTTGCATATGCCAGTTTCCTTCCCACTTTCTTACGAGCCATTCGGTGGGAGCAAGATCATGCCACAGGGGAGTGGGAATAAACTTCGCCTTAGCCGGCCGAAACCGGAACGGCGCCCAGGGCGACGATAGGAGGAGCCGCGGGTCGTTGGTCAACAGCGCGCGCCGCATCTGGTGCTCGACCTTGCCCTTGGAAAGCAAATCGTCGGCGTCGAGCCATTGAATGTAGTCGCCCTGACTTAGCGCAAGCGCTTTATTGCGCGCAGCCGCCGCCCCTTGATTAGTCTGAGTCGTGACCAGGACCTCCTTGGATGCAAACCGCCGGGCCACGGCCAGCGTCTCATCCGTGGAACCGTCATCAACCACGATGATCTCCTTGCGCGGCCAGCTCTGGCCGATGGCTGACTCGATCGAGCTGGCAATCCAGCGTTGCGCGTTGTACGCGGGAATTAAAATGGACACCAGAGGTTTCATTCGAAAGTGGATTTGCGGCTGCCGCGATTTGCCAGGTTAAGACTTCGAATAGACCATCGTTGTAGCCGCGGCGACCTTCGTCCACGCGTATCTCTCGTTGGCGTAGGTTATAATTTGGGCGCGGACGTTCGGCAGGTCGCGATACAGCTCACTGCGAAAGTAAGTCGCAATCTTGGCGCGCAGATCTTCCGAATCCTTCGGCCTGAAGACCAGTCCGGTTTTGCCCGCAACAATTTCTTCCTTCAGGTCACCGACATCCGCGACGATGGCCGGTAGCCCGAAACTGTAACCCAGAAACAGCACGCCGCTTTGAAACACATGGGTATAGGGCAGGATCAACACGTCGGCGGCTTTAAAGTAGAGCTCTGTCTCTTCGTCGGGAACATACTCGCCCTTTTGAATAATTCGGTCTTCAACGCCACTGCGCACGATTTCTTGTCGGATTTGGTTCCAGTAACCGTTGTGCCCTTTTGGCCGACCAACAATCAACAGCCGGTAGCTGTCATCGGCAGCCGCCAGGCCAACAAAAGCCCGCACGAGATACTCAAGTCCCTTGTAAGGAGCAATGTTTCCAAAGAACAGGATGGTCTTGCTGGCGCGATCCAAACGCAGCCGGCGCTTGGCTTCGAGGAAAGAAAGGCCGGTTTTGGGAACGGTGTTATTAATGCCAAACGGTATGACAGTGACCTTGGCCTCCGGAACGCGAAATGCTGTTACCAGTTCGTTTTTCATTCCATTGGTGTGCACGAAAATATGGTCGCTCAGCCGATACTGAATTTTGAGCGAGACGCGATTGAGCCACGAATCGTTCCCGTCTCGTCTTCCGGCGTTCACGTTGTGTGCAGTCAGCACGACTCGCTTGCCGAGCAGCTTGTAATAAAGCATCAAGATTGTTCGGTCGAAAAGCTCAATCTTGTTATTCCAGAGGATATGAAAGGTCGTGGGCTGCGCGGTAGCAGCGTAGCCGATCAACTTCGCGTAATAGCTTAGCAATCGTATCACCTTTTTCGGAAGGCTGGCTTCGGGTCTCTGATCACCGCGCAAATTAAGAAAGGTGATCGCCGAATCGGTCAGCAGTTCCGGCACAGCCAGGTCGTCGCTGCCGATGAAATCGATCGCCACCTTGTGTGCGGCAAGCGCAGTCGCCAGGCCAATCGCATAAGGCTTGTCGCCGCCGCCGGTGAGGAGAGCCACGCGGGGCGCCAGGGAGCGCCTGGCGTTCGTCACTTGGAATGGACGCGCGTTGGCGGAGTAGTGCGGGGACAGCGATACGGGATACCCCAAATTGCGGGCCGCCTTCGCCGCGTCTTGGTCAAGAGAATCCGATGCAATCGTGTTCCCGAAGGACGAACTTACAGAATTCATTGATGCAGTTCCTGGCCGGTCAGCAGTCTGACCCAACCATGCTTTAGTTCAGTTCGATCAGTTGCCTGTGAATCAGTTCCAGAGTCAAAATCTTGTGTAGCTCGAAGGCATAGTTGCCGCGGCCGCCAAGATGGGCCGTGAGAATCCGTTCCAACACGTTCGCGCGCAGGTAAGGCCTGCTGCGCGCGCCGGAGTCGAGGAGCACTTCCTTCAACCAGGCCGATAATTGATCCCGATACCAGATCCGGAAGTGATGGAACTTGTGCCTGCCGATGAATAATCGCTCGAGGCGCAA